>ENA-UPSA01000007-UPSA01000007.1-bioreactor-metagenome-genome-assembly--contig:-NODE-7-length-350732-cov-13.696595_pt1 | contig 350732 bp, 289 predicted proteins | sample MGYA00238183_ERZ773288 | MGnify/ENA primary metagenome ERZ773288 (study PRJEB29028, sample SAMN07631243) | bioreactor metagenome | isolation source: Switchgrass digestor | place: USA: Dartmouth... | reverse complement strand
TAATATTCTTTGGGTCGTCTCATCGCTTCCGCCCCGATCTGCTTGACACTGACCGAACTAGTACACTTTCTTGACCCAGCGCAGCCAGAGTGTTATAATTAGCAGTTGTTACTAATATAACAAGTGCTTCAGCTAGTGAGTTAACTGAGTAACGTCTACAGTTTTGGGCAGAGGCAAGTAGTTGTTGTATACAGGGTACCAGTAGTTCGCTGTTCCCGGTTGCTCGGTGTTTAGACGCCGAACCGCAATGTACCAACAGACGATCCGGCCAGGGAAGAACTGCTCTGGCCTTCTTGTCTTTGGTCAGAAACCAGGTCCGAGCCCGGACCGATCTCCCGTTGATGTTTCAGCCCGTCGGGCAATCGGAGATGCTATAGATGAAACCTGCCGGCAGGAGAGGCGGTGTTGGTTTCATGGGTCGAACGAACCGGGAGATAGTCTCCGCATTTAGGTATCTTGGAACGATCTCTTTTGGTTTGGCTTTCCACATCATCGGCGGGTTTTTTCTGGGCAGGTATCTTGATCTTCGGTTTGGGACAGAACCGGTCCTTACAATGCTGTGCTCTCTTGCTGGGGTTTTCATCGGGTTTTATAGTATCTATAAGGCCGTTATGCGCGATACCCTGCACGAACCCACATCTGGAGCAGACAACGCTTCTGGCGGGTGCAGTGAGAAGGGGAAGTGACTGATGAGTCTTCGTGAGTTAGCTCGGTGCGAGTTGTCGGTTATTGCCGTTGCGTTGAGTTTGTCTCTCTTGCTTGCGAAAGCTTATTCCTCTGGCTTCGCTCCGGTCGCGGGAGTAGTAGCCGGTAGCTTTCTAGGAATCGTGAACTTCGCGGCTTTGTATAGATTTGGCGTGAAACTGCTATTCGGAACAAGCAGGGAGTCTGACGGTTCTGGTAATAACAGCACTAACGGTCCTGGTGATAACAGCAGTAATGATAGTGGGAATGGCCCGGATAGTCGAAGGCAGAGTGTTCCGGTCATTGCGAGTGTGGGAGTCAGGTTGCCCATGGTGGTTGCCGGGCTCGCTGTTATCGCTGAATCGTTTGGGCTTTGTGGGTTGCTGTCGGGCGTCGTGATGTTTTTTGCCGTGCAGATTCCACTGTTTGTTCGAATCGCTAACATAACGGGTGATGGAACTGCTGACGTGGACTTTTGCTGGAGGTAATTAAGGATGCCGGAGTCTGTCGAGAAAATCGTCGTACTGGGAGTGTCACTGCACAAGGACGTTGTCATCAGTAGTTTGGCTGTTTCGGCGGTACTGATCGTTCTGTCAATACTGGCCACGCGAAACCTAAAAGAGAAACCATCAGGTCTGCAGAATGCTGTTGAGTACTTCTACGAGACAATGGTCGGTATTGTAGAGAGCAGTGTGCCTGAAGGTGCCAGAGGGTGTGCGCCGGTGGCCATTACGCTGTTTGTCTTCATACTGTTGTGTAACTTGATTGGAGTCGTACCTTGGTTAAAATCACCGACCGGGAATGTGAATGTAACTTTTGGACTTGCATCTGTAGTTTTCGGCATGATGATCTACTACGGGATCAAGGCAAAGGGCCTGAAAGGATATCTCAAGAGTTTTGTTCGCCCCAACGTCCTATTTCTACCCATCAACTTGATCGAGACCTTTACAAAGCCGATAACTCTAGCATTTAGGTTGTTCGGCAACATTTTCGCCGGTGAGCTGCTGGTGCTGATCCTAGTTAAACTTATACCTATCGGTGTGCCGACTGCGTTCTCGCTTTTTCATGTATTCATCGCTGCCATCCAAGCTTATCTGTTCTTTATGCTAACCCTCGCCTACGTTGCATCCGCGTATGAGGAGTGAATGCTTGAAGCGTATAGTCTACTGCGGAACAGGCGGATTTGAATGCGGAGTGCGGTCAAGACTACGGGTAGTTGTTCAAGGAGGTTATCTCGTATGCTGGAAAGTGCAGTACTTATTAAGTTGATGTCAATCGGAGCAGTTGCGCTGATTGCTTCGGTTTCAGCACTGGCTGCTGCCATAGGTGACTCGAATGTAGCAGCTAGAGCTGTCGATGGCGTCGCTAGGCAGCCCGAAGCGCGGGCCTCGATTTTCTCTACAATGCTAATCGGCATAGGATTGGTAGAGGCCACGCCAATAATCGCTCTGGTAATTGCACTTATCCTTCTCTATGTCAATCCGCTGATTTGACAAGACGACTTGGTGCACGAGCGAACTGGAGGTAAGCGACAAGGATACCCGGACTTAAACAAGGACACCGGCACATATCGGGTTAGTGCCCGAGACGTGCAATCAGAGGGGACATGGGCTTTATGGAGATCAGTATTCCGACAATGATTTTCCTGGTAATCAACTTCTTGCTGTTGGTTGCGATACTCTGGTACGCGCTATACCGCCCGGTTGGCAATCTATTGCGTGCAAGGGAGCAACGAATACAGAATGACCTTGATTCGGCTAAGCGTGAAAGAGCGGAAGCCGAGAAGCTTCGCAAGGAGTACGAGCAAAAGTTGCTTCAGCTCAAGCGCGATGTGCACGATGCGCTGGAGAGAGCTCACTGGCAAGGCGAGCAAGAGAGACAGGAGCTCATCGCTAAGGCAAGAGAAGAGGCGTCCGCAATAATAGAGAGGGCGACTAGGCAGATTGAAAACGAGAGAAAGCGGGCTTGGGACGAGCTCAAGAATGATGTCGCTGAGATTGCCATACTTGCGGCGTCAAGAGCATTAGGTAGGATTATTGACTCTGAAGACCAGCGACGCATTTTCAACGAGTTCGTCGAGGGCATTCGCCTTGAAAAGACTGGTGAGCGGCATGACACACAATGAAACTCGGGTTACGAATTCACGGTTTGCAGGCTCAGGGTTGAACCGCTCAAACAGAACCAGACAGCTGTCTCAGTTAGTCCAGGTTCGATCTGCAGTACCGCTTACCCGCGAAAACCTTCATGAGCTCAAACGCCGGCTCGCTCCTGTGATGGGCGATGATTCGGATCTAGATCTGGCCGTCGATCCTAAGCTTCTTGCAGGAGCGAGTATTCGGATTGGGGATACCATAGTAGACTTCACCCTGGCTCGTTTTCTGCGATCTCTCAGGCGACGGATGAGACAGGCTGCGCTTCCTGACGGGCCGGAGGGGTGTACGGCCGCCGGTATCCGCGCTGTGCTGCGGCAGGTAATCGAGGATTACAAACCGGTTCTTGAATCCGATGACGTAGGGACAGTCCTCAGTGTCGGGGATGGTGTAGCCAGGCTCAGCGGCCTCAGGCGGGCTATGCTGGGCGAGTTAGTTCTTTTTTCCAATGATGTTCAGGGAATGGTCCTTGACTTGGGCGAGGATGACATAGGGTGCGTGCTTTTCGCCGATGATGACAAGATTACGGCCGGCGACACAGCCATGCTTACCGGGCGAGTGGTTGAAGTACCTGTGGGCGAAGCTTTGAAAGGGAGGGTTGTAAACGCTCTTGGGCAACCGATAGATGACAAAGGCCCTATCCAGACAAGTAAGTTCAGACCCATTGAGTCGGACGCACCTGGAATTGCGGACAGAGAAAAGGTATCAGAGCCGTTGCCAACCGGTATCAAAGCCATAGATGCCTTAATACCCCTCGGCAAGGGCCAGCGCGAACTGATAGTCGGAGATCGACAGACGGGAAAAACTGCTATTGCGATCGATACAATTATCAATCAGAAAGGCAAGGACGTTGTTTGCGTATATGTGGCTATAGGACAGAAGGCAGCGACTATATCGCATGTGGTGTCGGTACTAGAACAGTTCGATGCGATGAGCTATACGGTGGTAGTTTCGGCGAGTGCCAGTGAGAACGCGGCTATGCAGTATATCGCTCCGTACGCTGGATGTGCGATCGCAGAGGAATTCATGGAGAATGGCAGAGATGTGCTGATAGTTTACGACGATCTGTCAAAGCACGCAGTAGCCTATAGAGCCATGTCGCTGCTACTAAGACGTCCACCCGGTAGGGAGGCGTATCCTGGTGATATCTTTTATCTTCACGCACGACTGCTAGAGCGAGCAGCAAAGTTGCGAAAAGACCTCGGAGGCGGGTCTATGACTGCTCTGGCTATAGTCGAGACTCAAGCTGGGGACCTATCGGCATACATTCCCACCAATCTGATCTCGATCACTGACGGACAGATTTTCTTGGAATCAGAGCTGTTCTTCTCCGGTGTCCGCCCCGCGATCAATGTCGGTCTCTCTGTGTCGAGAGTAGGCGGTGATGCGCAGATTCCGGCAATGAAAAAGGTCGCCGGTGCTCTGCGCCTAGAGCTTGCACAGTACCGTGAGATCGAATCGTTCGCACAATTTGGGGCAGACTTGGACAAGTTCACGCAGATGCAGCTCAGGAGAGGAGAGCGCATTGTTGAGGTACTGAAACAGCCGCAGTATTCACCTGTGGATCAGGCAGAACAGGTAGTGTTGCTTTTCGCAGTATCTCAACGTTTGCTCGATGACATTCCGGTAGACCAGGTTCGTTGGTTTGAACACCAGCTTTCGCTATATATGAATGAGAACCACCCTGAACTCTTAAGACACATTCGGCAGACAGGGGAGATAGATGATATCGTTGATGAATTGCGCGAGGCTATTGTTGAGGTCAAGGCCTCTCTCGGATTGTCGAGGGAGTCTGGAGGAGACATGAATGCTGACCCTCGAAGAGATTCGGCACAGGATCAAGAGCATTAGAGATATCAGGCACATAACCAAAGCTATGCACATGTTGTCGACAATACGGCTGCGAGAAGCAGAACGCCTGCTAGCTAACGCGCGGCCGTTTGCTCAAAGGATCAATGAGGTGTTGATTGATATCACAACCTCAGTCGGCGGTGGATATCACCCGCTCATGGCTGAACGAACGGGCGGCCGATCAGCCTTTATCGTGTTTACGTCGGACAGAGGACTGTGTGGTCCGTTTAACGACGATATCATCAAGCTTGCCTTTGACTACATTGAAAATCATGGGTTAGCCGACAGAGCTGTTTTCCTGGCAGTTGGCAAGATTGGCAGAGATGCACTGCGTGCAAAAGAAATGCCGATTGTCAGAGAGTATGTTAGGCCGGGAAGGCGTCCTACTTTCCAACTAGCTGCTAGAATTGCCTCAGATTTGTCTGAGCTCTTTCTCGGACAACAGATCGACGAAGCGTTTATGGTTTTTAGCAAGTTTTATTCTGCGGTCGAGCAGCACCCGGAGCTCTTCAGGCTCCTTCCGATCATTCCAATTGATATCGAGGTCAAGGAGAGGCCACCCAGGGATGAGAACGCTGTCGTGTTTGAGCCATCGGCAGAGGCTGTTCTTGGACACCTAGTGCCTAGATATGTGGAAACGTCAATCTATCGAGCGCTGCTTGAGACATATGCCGGCGAGCAAGCTGCCCGTATGACTGCCATGGGAGCTGCTACCGACAATGCCGATAGGATCATTAACGAACTCATGGTTTTGTACAACCAATCGCGTCAATCCCTGGTGACCGAGGAGATTATCGAGATAGTGAGTGGTGCGAAGGCGCTTTTCGAGGAGGACAGTAGATGGCTATAGGTAGGATCACACGCATTGTGGGTCCTGTGGTAGAAGTCAGTTTTCCAGATGGAGATCTACCGCCAGTTCACACCGCGATTCGAGTTATTGACGACGGGCGGAGGAGGCAGACCTCAGGCAAACGCCGCGAGGTTATTCTGGAGGTAGCTCAACACGTCTCGCGGACGGTCGTCAGGTGTATTTCAATGGCTGCAACGGAAGGACTCACCCGCGACATGCCGGCCGAATCTCTTGGCAGACCGATTACTGTTCCCGTGGGTCCCCAAGTGCTCGGCCGGGTCCTCAATGTGCTAGGTCAGCCAATTGACGGTGGAGGGCCGGTTGTTGGTGCGGAAGAGAGCCCTATCCATCGAGACCCGCCCGACTTTGAGACACTTGAAACTAAGCGCGAAGTGTTCGAGACCGGCATCAAAGTGATAGACCTGTTGTGCCCCTACCCTCGAGGCGGTAAAGTAGGGCTGTTTGGCGGCGCAGGTGTAGGTAAGACTATTCTTATAATGGAGCTCATGCGCCACATCGCGCATGAGCATGGCGGTTACTCTGTTTTTGCCGGTGTCGGGGAGAGAACTAGAGAAGGCAATGAGCTTTGGCAAGCGATGAAAGAGTCTGGGGTTCTCGACCGGACTGTTCTGGTGTTTGGACAAATGAATGAGCCACCTGGCGCCCGCTTCAGGGTTGCTTTGACAGGGTTGACCGTGGCAGAGTATTTCCGTGACAGGATGGGACAGGATGTTTTGCTTTTCATAGATAACATCTTTCGATACGTGCAAGCCGGCCAAGAGGTTTCAGCGCTTCTTGGACGAATGCCGTCGGCGGTTGGCTATCAACCGACTCTCGCAACCGAGCTAGGAGCTCTTCAAGAGCGAATCGCTTCTACGACCAGGGGATCCATCACTTCCATCCAGGCTGTTTATGTTCCGGCCGATGACTACACGGACCCTGCTCCGGCGACCACATTTATACACCTCGATGCAACTACCAACCTCGACAGAAGTATCGCTGAGCTGGGCATATATCCTGCGGTGAATCCGCTTACTTCTACATCAAGATTTCTTGATCCCGGCATCGTAGGAGAGACTCACTACAACACAGCCCGTCAAGTCAAGGAGGTTCTTCAGAAATACAAAGATCTCCAGGACATAATTGCGATTCTGGGAGTTGACGAGCTGTCAGAAGAAGACAAGTTAATCGTTTCACGGGCTCGCAAGATTCAACGTTTTCTCTCTCAGCCGATGTTTGTGGCGGAGCAGTACACCGGCATCCCCGGCAGATTTGTCCCTGTCAAGGAGACGGTACGTGGATTCCGTGAGATACTTGAAGGCCGCCACGACGAATTGCCTGAGCAGGCGTTCTTTATGGTTGGCACTATTGATGAAGCGGTTGAAAAGGCAAAGCGGTTGCAGAGTGGTTACTAGAGCAGTGCTTCTAGCGGAGGATCAGCATGTTTACGGATAAGAAGCTAAGGCTGTCGGTTGTGACGCCTGATAAGATCGAGTTTGATGATGACGTTAATATGGTCGTCGCGCCCGGGGTAGAGGGTGAGCTCGGCATAATGCCCGGACATTTACCTCTGGTAACTCGGTTGAGAACGGGTATTCTGCGGATTTACCGCGGAAATGAAAAATTAGTTATGGCTGTGAGTGATGGGTACATGGAGGTTTCCAGAGATAAGGTTGTGATATTGGCCGAGGCTGCAGAGTTGCCTGAGGAAATAGACGTGGAAAGGGCGCTGGCGGCTAAGAGGCGGGCACTGGAGAGGCTCGCAGTCCATTCTCATGATATAGATATTGTCAGGGCCCAGGCCGCGCTGCGCAGGGCGATGGTCCGTTTGCAGGTAGCTAGGGAATACAACGGCAATGTATCGATAAGTGTTAGGGATCTGGATATAGAACAATGAATTTGATGAGGCGGCAATTGTCCCGGCTTGTTTTGCCTACCGTGACAGCTGCCGCCTCAACGAATTCTCAAGAGCGCTTCAGGCGCTTTCTCGCCTAGATAGCACCAAAGACGTATATGCTCCGTTCACTACTAAGTGTGTCAGGAACGAATAGATCGGAATCTGGATTGCCTGAGCAATCGTCCTGAGGATCAGGCTAGGCAGTATTGGAACCCCAAACACGCTGTGCATTATCCACGCCATTGCGCCGATGTGCAGAATTACCTGAGAAGCTGCGATGGAAATCAGATATGTGATGAACTTGGGTTGAGCATCTGACCGCCTCCGCAAGATTAGAAGGATAATAGGAGGCAGTGCACCTGTCAACATCGATACTATCGTGATATGGGGAACAAACGGGGCTCCAAAGGGATTGACAATATAGCCTACTAAGTCTGCGGCAGCGCCTACCATCGCACCGATCCAAGGGCCACCCAGAAAACCCGCAACTATAACCGGCAGAGGACCAAACCCTAGACGCACTGCGCCGATGCCGCCTATGGGGATCTGAACACCGAAAAGTCTGGAGAACACAATGCTTACAGCAGTCAACAGGCCTGAGAGGACAATCAATCTTGTGCGGTCCTTTTCAAAGATCATAGAAAAGCCCTCCTCTCCACGTGTGACTAGAGTCGCTATCACGGGAAAGCAAGGCTTCATTGCACTAGCTTTTCTCGTGGCAGCGGATGCGATACCACACCGCAGGGCTCAAGGCCCTTTCGTCCACAGGCAACATCCCATCCTGTGGCACTTTACGCGTGGCACCTACTCTGCCTCTAGTTCACTATTTGGAATTGAAAGTGATGGTGCCGGGATCCACCGGGATCGCCTGCATCAGCACAATTGTATCATACCTTCGGAACCACTGTAAACGCTAGAAGAATTGCCTTGGTGGCCTGCGGTTTTTGCCGCAAGCACATCTGCTTCGTTATTTAACTGATTCTACTTCAGCATCCGTTAGACAGCACGGCAGGCACATGCCTTCGGGCCCCTCTACCTGAACAGTCAAGTGATGAATCTTGAACGGCTTGACCAGTTCAGCGAGTTCTTCGTAAAGGCCTTTAGGCAGTATCCTATCTTTTAATCTCACGTGAACGCTCATGCTGTAGTGAGATCCGTCGAGCATCCAGACGTGGAGATGGTGGACCTCTTCTACCATTGGATGGTTCAAAATGGCTTGTTCAAGCGATGAAATATCGATGTCTTCCGGAGATCCTTCCATGATCACATTGACTGATCTCAGCACGATTCTAAGAGTGCCTCTTAGAACGATCAAACTGAGCACTAAAGCGATCACAGAGTCGACAACGTGCCAACCGGTGAACTGAATCACGAGACCACCGGCGAGCAAGCCTAAGCCACCCAGTGCGTCCTCAAGCAGGTGCATAAATACACTCTCAAGATTCAGGTCACCATACCGGTCGCGTCTCATCCTCAGCACTGCATAACCGTTGACAGCAACGCTTAACCCCGCCACGAGAAGCATAAAGTCGGATCTCACTTCTACTGGGTCAATAAGTCGGCGGATTGCATGGAAGCCCATTATAGTTGAAGTGATCACTAAAATTGAGGAATTGATAAATGCTGCTATAATAGTGGCCCGCCTATACCCAAAGCTTCTTTTTCGATCCGCAGGCTTTCGGCTGATCCAGGAAGCGATGAGTGATAAAAGGAGTGATGCACTGTCCATCAGATCATGTGCAGCATCGCTAAGGATCGCCACGCTGTTAGCGATCAGCCCGATTACGATTTCTGCAAATGCAAAACAGAGGTTGAGAACAAGGCTGACCTTCAAATGCCCTGAAACTACCACCTGATCAACCGTGTGGCCATGATGAATGTGTTCACTCACAGCTTTGCCCCTCTTCGGTATCACAATAATCAACTGCTTGTATCGCTATTGTACGCCTAACAGACAATGACGACAATGGGCAGACTGTGTTTCATGTGTGTGAACGAAAAGTCATCGCGCTTTTTCAGGTTTCCGCATAGACACGAGCCCGTCCTCTCATGATCTGGAGAACGGGCTCGTGTTGTAGTCTTGCAACTTTGTGTGCTTGCCAATATCCCTTCATAGGCTCAGTAACTGTAAGCGTGCACGTATTTGGGGTTGGTAGTCACGTAGCCAATCTGGCCGTTATACATTATTTGGTAATAGTAATCGTTGTACTTCTTTATATAGTCATACTTTTGACCATAGTACAGCTTGCCGATGATCTCGGAGTCCAGGTCCGGGCGCTTGCGCACATTGACCCAGCCGTGGTCTGTCATCAGGTACCCTGCGCTCTTTGTCGACGAGCTGCTCGATGAAGAACTCGAGCCTGTGCTTGGGTAGTACGCATGAACATATTGCGGGTTTGTCGTCACGTAACCGATCTTCCCATTGTACCTGATCTGGTACCAGTAGCTGTTGTACTTCTTAATCAATTCGTACGGTTGCGGGAATATGAGCTTACCCAGAGCTGCTGAACTCGACGACGGCTTTGACCGGACAGTAACCCATCCGTGGTCCGTTACTACATAGGCTTTTCCGTCGTTCGGCACGCTGATTAGTGGCACGCCAATAACTCTTCTCGCCGTCTTGTAATCGTTCTTCATATAGCTGCTGGTATTCATGTTGGTGATTATCACACCACCGGCTGAACTCGTGTTGTGGATAACCTTGCCGTCACCCATGTATATTCCGACGTGGGTCACGTCGCTCGGATCGCTCTTGTTCGAGTTGAAGAAGACAAGGTCACCCGCTTGGAGGTCTGACTTGCCGACTGCCACTCCCAGTTTGGCCTGGCAGTCGTCGTCCGCTGTCTTAATATCGAGACCTGCGAGCTTAAAGACGTAGTAGACGAAGCCAGAACAATCGAACCTGAGGTTGGATGGATCGTAGGTGTGGGCGTACGTGACTTTGCCCATTAGGCTTTGAGCGATTTGGACTACCTCAGACCCAGTCACACTTGCAGCCTGGGCGGGAATGGTAGCTAGACCGATGACGACTGCCAGCGCCAAGATGATTGTGATAGAACGTGCTCTCTTTAACATTGGAATCACTCCTTCTACAAAGCTAATGGTGTATCTGGACAAGTCGTTTCCGAGAAGATGTTACGATGGGTGGCAGCACTAACTCAACGTAAGATGTAGGCCATTCTTTCAAAAATCTCCCATCTAGACAGGGATGTCAAAGTTTCGCCATGATCTGGCCTTCCAGCCAGTTCGCAGAATGCTTGCAACAAATCGCGCTGATTGCTGTCTCTATGGGTATGGAGAAGAAAGAGAATCCTTTGGTTCGAGCAATCGTTTCCGATGATCAGTTGCCACAGGCGGAGCGGAGTGTTGTGGTTGCCACGGAGTTCCTAGGGATGAAGTTCGCAGACCTGTCAAGGGATTGGGGGGGCACCCGTTGGCACATTATATGGCCGCTTTCTGCACTGGTCGCGACCTTCTGGATCTCTGGTTCCATGTAAGCGCAGAAACCCCGGGGTACCTAGACCGCTATAGTATGCGGGCATAGGGGCATCAGTACAAGCATAGCTGGCGCTCGTGCAGGGTTCGCCAGCAGGGAAGGATTACGCTTGCGTATTGTAGAAGGAACAGCATCACCGAGCGCCTGGACGGAGGGCCCTAGACATGTACACTGAAGCAACGGGCGAGAGTGAGCGCCCCATGGACGCCTGCGCGGACGCACTCTTGTCCTTTCATCCTGCCATCCAAAAGTGGTTTCGCACTGAGCTCGGGGCGCCGAGCGAGCCGCAGCGGCGCGCTTGGCCCGAGATCGCGCGCGGGAATGATGTGCTCATCATAGCTCCCACAGGATCAGGCAAAACGCTAGCAGCATTCCTTCAGTGCGTGAACGCGCTGGTCTACGCGAAGTCAGAGACTTCGCCTTCGCAATGGACGCCCGGGGTGCGGGTCCTCTACGTTTCTCCGCTCAAGGCGCTTAACAATGACATCTACCGGAACCTCGATGTTCCACTTGCCGGAATCAGAAGGGTTGCCCGCAGCGCCGGATTGACTCTGCCGCAGATAACGAAAGCCGTGAGGACCGGGGATACGTCTTCGTCAGAAAGGCAAAGGATGGTGCGCAGGCCCCCCGATATACTCATCACTACGCCCGAATCGTTGTATCTTCTGCTCACCTCTGCCAAATCTCAAGAGATCCTTCGCACTGTACAGTACGTAATCGTCGATGAGGTCCACGCAATCTGTGGGACCAAACGTGGAGCACATTTGGCACTCTCGCTCGAACGCCTTTGCGAGCTGACTCAGTCTGATCCTATTCGAATCGGGCTATCGGCGACTGTTCGCCCGGCAGAGCTGGCTGCAGCCTTTCTTGGAGGGTACCACGGTGAAGCTGATTCTATGGTACCGCGAGATGTCAAGGTTATCACATGTTCGCTGTCCAAAGCTCTTGACGTCAGAGTCGAATCACCGGTCCAAGATTACAGAGATCTCCGCGGCAGTTCAGTGTGGACAGAGATATGCAAGACTATTCTAGAAATGATGCAAGCACACCGTTCCACTTTGGTGTTTGTGAACAATCGAAGAGCTGCTGAGATGGTAGCTGCAGGGATAAACAAATTGGCAGGAAGGGAGATAGCTAGATCGCATCATGGCAGTATCTCCAAAGAGGCTAGGCGTAAGGTGGAAGAACTCCTAAAGCAGGGCGAGCTACCATGCCTGGTCGCGACATCATCGCTTGAGCTTGGCATCGATATTGGTTCGATCGACCTCGTGATTCAGATAGAGTCGACCGGTACTATTGCCCAACTTGTTCAAAGGATAGGCAGATCTGGCCACCGGCTCGACGCAGTGAGCAAAGGCGTAATAATGACCAAAACCCGAGGTGACCTGCTCAGGTGTGCTTTCGCGGAGGCTCAGATGAGTTCCGGTTATCTTGAGGAATTGGTTGTGCCAGATTCGCCGTTAGATGTTCTTGCTCAACAGATTGTAGCTGCGACCTCGGTGCGGGAATACTCCCTGCAAGAGTTGTATGCGCTTGCTCGGAGAGCTTATCCGTACAGGTCGTTAAAACTAGATCATCTCAAAGCTGTGCTTAGTATGCTTTCTGGCTCAGATGGGCCAAGCGTGGCTGCAGAGAATTTCCTACGCCCAAGGATTGTGTGGGACGCAATAAATGATCGCATCAGGGCAACGCCATTCGGCCAGATGCTCGCGCTGTCGCATTCAGGGACCATCATTGACAGAGGATACTTCCAGGTATATCTCTCCGGCACCAACGTGAAACTGGGTGAGTTAGATGAAGAGTTTGTGCACGAAAGCCGCAGAGGGGACAAGTTTACTCTCGGCACATCTGCCTGGCGAATCGAGAGAATCGAGCGCGACAGAGTTGTTGTGACTCAAACGTCTGGGGGGGATGCCAAACTGCCATTTTGGAAAGGAGAGGGCCCGGGCAGGACCCGTGAGACCGGTCTCAGGCTTGGCCGCTTCTTGCGAACCCTCCAGGAAAAAGTGGAGTCTGGGGAGTATGAAGAGTGGATTCATACGGTGTGCCGCGTAAGCAAACGTGTTGCTGACAATCTTCGCGACTACATAAAGGACCAAATTGCAGCTACCGGCGTGCTGCCTAACGATCGCAGAATCGTCATTGAGCATTTCTCCGACGAAGCGGGCGAAAAACGAGTGTTGATTCATTGTCCATTGGGAACTAGGATCAATGCCGGGTTGGGCCTGCTTTACACTGCAAGAATAAAGGAACGTTTGGGGTGTACAGCCGAGTTCATATGTGACGACGATGGCGTGCTGGTTCACGTCTTTGACAAGAATGCTAACTTGACAGGGATCCTATCCAGCGTGTCCGCGTCAGAGGCTCGTAGGATACTCCTAGATCTGCTCCCAAGAACGTCTGAGTTCATGATGGCCTTTCGGCATTGCGCATCGCGAGCCCTGATGTTGGTTAGGCCCGGTGCCGGCTCTAAATGCAGGCGTTTCCCTCTCTGGATTCAGCGGCTAAAAGGAGCAGAACTTTTCAACCATGCGTCTTCAAGCGTAGATCATCCAATCGTGCTTGAGGCATATAAAGAGTGCATGGACAACGCGTTTGACATTGAAGGCCTGGAGGCGACTCTCGAAGCCATCGGGTCCGGCAAAATGGAACTGCGCGAAGTACATACACTTTATCCATCTCCGTTTGGCAGAGAACTGCTTTTCAGGTTCTTTGGCGCATATATGTACATCGGCGATTTGCCCAGAGCCGAACAGCGTGGAAGCGCACTCATTTCGGATTTTGATTTATTTGGGGCGCCGTCAAGGGTTGTTGAATACGAGTCCATAGATCCGCGTGCTCTCGAAGACTTGAGGTCATCCAGAGTGCGAGATTTGGTTGGTGCAATAAGAGGACCGGACGAAGTTCACAGGGCGTTGCGCATTCTGGGGCCGATTCCATCCGCACTGTATCGGCTACAGGATCTTGCTGAAATGATTCATTCTAGTTGTGAGCAATCAGGAGAGCAAAACCTTGCCATAGATCGGCTGCACATGCTCGAGCGCATGTTGGAGCAGCTTCGCGCAGAAGGGCGGGCTAACAAGATAAGATTGGCAAACTGGAGCGAGCCTCGATGGGTAGCTACCGAAGACATAGCGATCCTGCGCAGTGCTTTGGCCCAAGACTGCGACAGCACGGCTGTTAATACATTGATCCGAAGGTTCGTGTCTGCCTCGCTTCCGTTTGACATGGACGACCTGCAGGGTGTCTACCCCGTTTCGGCTACTATCGCAATGGATGCTTTGGAGAGGTTGTGTGAAAGCGGAGAGTTGATTTCGATAGAGCACTGGGAAGGAACTCAGAAGTCGAAGTGGTGCAGCGTAAGTCTATACGAAAGACTAAGAGCCATCAGCTTGCAGTACGCAAAGAAGGATATGGAGCCAAAGGCACCAGAGGTTTTCTGCCGCTTTCTTTTTGCCAGACAAGGGATTCAATTCGAGTCAGACCGGGCGGGCATAACCTCACGAACACGAGATGGTTTAGACCGGGTTCGGGCAGCAGATAGTCCCGGCGAGTTCGACGTTCAGCCTAGCCTATCTAGACTGGAGCATGCAATAAAGATGCTCGCAGGAGTGTTTGTTCCCGCTACTTGGTGGGAGGATTTCATCTTGCCTTCGAGGGTTCAGTCTTACTCTCCCTACCATCTAGATATGCTTTGTGCTAATGGCAGAGTCCGCTGGGTTGGAAGGGCGAAGGGATCAACTCGCGAGCTGGCCATATTCCACAGTGACGACTTCTATGACATGTTCGTTTTCGAGGCTTCCGGTCAGGAAGGAGGCTGTCGCGAGCTCGACGAAGACAGAGTATTGCAGGCTATAAGGATTGCAGGAAGCCCATCCGTTATGGACCTTGTAAAGCTCACTTCGCTTTCGTTGGACCGGTTGTGGTCTGCTCTGGAAAAACTAGTATGGCGAGGATTGGTGTCTAGCACCGAGTTCGTACCTGCCAGGCTTTTATCTCACGGCGACTCGCTACACAACGTCATGTCGCGGCCGGATCTTTTGGAGAAAATGGGGAGATGGAGCGTTGTTGGTTCGTTAATCAGTGTGGAAGCTGATAGCGAGGCAGTTGTACAGGCAGTGTGTGCCCGAATATTGCGCAGGTACGGGCTCATATGCAAAGAGACCTTCGAAGCAGAGTGTTCCTATATCCCTTGGCGTGAGGCTTACCGTTACTTAGACCGGAAGGAGATGGCCGGCGAATACGTTAGAGGTTATTTTGTGTCAGGTCTTTCAGGGATCCAGTTCTCAAAACGAGATATAGTAGATGAGCTGCGTTCGCATACGACTGATCGGCGTGCCGGTGACTCCGCAGGCCGTTCTGACATCTCTTGGGTGGTATTAGTCACCGGCGATCCCGCGGTTCCATATAGATTTGTGTTTCCCGAGTGTCCTCCCGGTTTGAGTTGGAGCAGATCTCAGAGTGCAGCTGTGGTGTTTCGCGACGGCGAGCCTATGCTACTGGCGACCGGCTACGGGGCTAATCTATGGCCGGCGGAAGCTGCCGATTCGGTGACGGTAGTGGAAGCTATCGAGCACCTGACATCGGCTTTTCAAAGGGGTAAGCTATGGGTGAGTCGTTCGGGAATGACAATTAAGTCAATTGCCTCGCAACCGGTCGATGATCTAGATCCACTGACGCTCGAACAGCTGAGACAGATTGGATATGAATCCGATTACTCAGGGCTAACTGTATGGCGGAAACACTGAGCGAGGATTGAGGAGTTGCGATGCAGGCCTATCCGGACTCAAGGTTAGTAAGAATATCGGATTACCAGGCACTCGTTGACGCGCTGAACAGTCTGTCGTCCTCCAGAGTTGTGGGAGTTGACACTGAGACTACTGGCCTTGACCCGTTGGTTGACAAAATTCGGCTGTTACAGTTAGCAGGCGACCAACTCGACAAGACTTTTGTTATTGACCTATTTGAACTGGGCCAAGTCGGTGTCGAGCCCTTGAAAGCGTTCTTTTCCGGCAATCAGGTGAAGGTCTTTCACAATGCTAAATTTGACCTTAAGTTTCTGAGACAGGCGGGCTTCAAGGTTTCACCTCCCCTGTTCGATACTATGCTTGCTTCCCAGTTGCTTACCGCCGGGCTACAGGTTGCAGGACATAGTCTGGAAAATCTGGTCGACCAGTACTTGGGTGAAAGCCTGGACAAGAGTCTCCAGGTGAGCGATTGGAGCCGGGACCTCTCAGATCAACAGCTGGAATATGCGGCTAGAGATGCTGCCGTGCTTCCCAGGCTTAGGAATGCAATGGTGCCGCTGCTCGTAAGGAACGGGCTCGTCGATACTGCGAAGTTGGAGTTCGACTGTCTAGACGCAGTAGTTGACATGGAGCTCAACGGCATGCGGCTAGATGTAGAGCGCTGGCAGCTCCTCACCAAACAGCTTCAGTCCGACATGCAACGAGCCGCTGATGAACTTCAGAGTATGCTAAGGGGTGCGTCTGTTGGCGAAGTTACGCTCTTCGGCGAGGAGTACCAGACGGTTAACCTTGACAGCACTCAGCAGGTACTAGATGCGTTGCGATCTCTCGGGATTCCGGTAGAGGGGACTTCCAGAGCTCATCTTGCTCCCCTGGCAAATGACTACCCGGTAGTAGCCGCGTTGCTGAACTACCGCGATGTGGCAAAGAAGGTGCAGGCATTTGCAGAGAGTCTGCCGGTATACGTTCATCCTGTCACCGGGCGTATACACCCGACATATCACCAGTTGGGAGCCTCGACCGGCCGTTTCTCTTGCAGTGATCCTAACCTTCAGCAGATCCCTAGAGGAGTAGAGTTCAGATCGTGTTTTGTGCCTGCTGAGGGTTACAAATTGGTTATTGCAGATTACTCGCAAATCGAGCTGAGGGTCGCTGCTGAAATCAGCAAAGATGTCAGAATGATAGCTGCATATCAGCAGGGGCAGGATTTGCACAAGCTTACAGCGTCACTGGTGACAGGAAAGGCTATCGACGAAGTGACAAAAGACGAGCGTCAGGCTGCGAAAGCCGTGAATTTCGGCCTTATTTATGCAATGGGCGCCGCGGGCCTTCGCACGTATGCGCGAAATACCTATGGAGTCGAGATGAGCATCGAACAGGCGGAAACTTTTAGGAATCGATTCTTCTCTGCATACAAAGGCCTCGAACAATGGCATCGTAGCGTAAGCACCTCCGGTCAAACCTCGACAAGAACTATAGGAGGCAGATTGCGACGCTGGCGCACCGATCCCAAGCTCACAGGGCTGCTTAACACACCTGTGCAAGGAACTGCTGCGGATATAATAAAAAAGGCATTAGCTTTACTTGCCAAAGCTTTGTCTGACACAGGGATTCGCATAATCGGGAGTGTGCACGATGAAATCCTTCTAGAGGCTCCGGTAGAAAAGGCACAGTGGGCAGCAGAGCTCCTCAAGTCGACTATGGAAAAGGCCGGAGCATACTATCTCAAGCTAGTGCCGGTCGTTGCCGAGGCAACGGTGGCGGATTCGTGGGCCGAGAAATGAAGTGGCTGTGTCCAGGGCTTGTTTTAGGCTTGTTATTGGTATACTATTAAGTAGTTAGTCTTAACTAGTAGTTAGCTAAGAAACCAGAGCAGTACAGCTGTTCAGATTCCTCATGTGAGAGTCGTAAAAGCCATGGGATCGTAAGGGGGTGTTTTTATGGCTACGAATAAGAAAGTTACGCTGAGCGCCAAGCTCGTTGAGGGGTTCAAGATTGAGGCCACTGCAAGAGACCATAAGCTTTTCGTTGATCAGCCGGTTTCCGGCGGAGGAACCGACGCCGGGCCTACTCCGTTGGAGTACTTGTTTGTATCTCTTGCCGGCTGTATCATAACCGTTGCGAAGGTTTGTGCTCGTCAGAAGAGAATTGGGCTTCGAGACATAAAAGTGGAAATTGAGGGCGAACTTGACCTAGATAGGTTCCAGGGCAAGAGCACCGATGCCAGAGCCGGATTCTCGAGCATCAAAGTGAAGGTCGACCTCGATGCAGACATGACTCCTGAAGAAAAGAGAGCTTTTATCGAAGAAGTCGACAGCAGATGCCCGATTTCTGACAATATTGCGCATGCGACACCCATCACATTTGAGGTCGTTTGATCTGAAAGCTGACTAAGAACCTTACATCTGCGCTAGGAAGCGGTTGTTCAGACGAGCGTTGGTGCCCTACAAGATAATCACCCTTGGAGATTTGTGGATTAGAACGGCATGCACGGTGGCACGTGCGGCGGTGTGAGAAGGGGACGGGGCGAACCCGTCTCCCTCTCTATTGGATTTGGCTAAATCATCGGCCGCTATTTCAACAGCCGTCCGCCGTCGACAACGATCATGGCCCCGGTCATGTAGCTGGAGGCAGGAGATGCGAGGAAGAGAGCTACTGTAGCTATGTCATCCGGATCTCCCATTCTCCCAACAGGTATCAGTTTCTTGAACTCCTCGACGGTCTTTTTCATCCTCTCAGAAGCCGGGCCTTCGCCGCTAAGGGCCTCTGTTACGCCCTCGGTTGCAATAGCGCCGGGCGCGATAGCGTTGACGAGAATGCCGTAGGGTGCAACTTCCAGGGCAAAGCTCTTGTTGAACATTGCAACGCCGCCTTTGGAGGCATCATATGCAGCTAACCCGACACCTGATGGATGGATACTGTCGATTGATGCTATGTTGATGATTCTTCCGCTGGTCTTTTGTTTAATCATTTGGATAGCAGCAGCTTTGGACGCGTATGCTAGCCCGGTCAGGTTGATGGCCAGAACCTTATTGAAGAGCTCCGGATCCATTTCTAGCATAGGCACATTCGGGAAAATCCCGGCATTGTTCACAAGAATATCGACGGATCCGAATTCATCTACGCACTTTTGCACCATCTTCTGCCCCGCGTCGGGCTGGCTGACGTCGACCTGCATTGCAACTGCCCGACCCGGGCCTTCAGACAGTTTCTTGACTGCCTTCTCGGCAGCTTCGAGATCAATGTCAGCGATCACTACGTTTGCGCCCGCCCACACAAAGCGTCTAGCTATGCCGAATCCTATACCCTTTGCTCCGCCGGTTACAATCGCATTCTTTCCGGTAATGTCAAACGGATTGTTCAGGTTTAGCGTGGTCATTGTTTGCCGTCCTCCTTTTCTTAATAACCCAATCAGCACATTTCCTGCAGTGCATTTACAGTCGTGGCCTTGAGAGGCCAGCGACCTAGTGGCAGCCTCTTAGGCTGCGCTGCCTAAGATAGCTTCTAGGTCTTGATCTGCGGTTGTAATAGGCATCAGATTGAACTTACCCTGTGAGAGTGTTTCTTCAGCTCAGGATAACCATGAGCTGAGAGCATTTCTCCATGCGTATAGATGTTGATCCCCATGTCCTCTGTCTGCTCAAGCAGCATTTTCAGATCCTTAAGGTCGTGCCCGGATACTAGGATGGCTTTACCTTTCACAGGAGTCACCCTCACGCGTGTCGGTTCGGGGTGCCCATAGGCACTAGTATTAGCCTGATCAAGCATCTCCATTACGCGAATGTTGACTTCTCCGACTTTGAGTGCCGTTGTTAGTAGCTCATCGACAGTGTGAGTCTCCTCTAAAAGGAAGTTAAGGGCTTCATGCACAGATGCATAGACGTTTCCATCCTCGACTCCGAGAATCTGAGCGTGATCGATGTATGCAACCATGCCCTTCAAACCAAACAGGATGAGATCGTCAAGAGCTATGATGTCCTCGCCTACCAACTTCAGCCGAGCGACTCTCCGTTCGTTGATTTTCGTCTCGCTGTGCAACAAGCTCCGCAATGGTGGCGGCTGGCGACCATCCTAGTGTATTTGGAGGCTGCTCAACTGTTCTACCTGATGCGGCAGCAGCAGATTCATAGCAATCAGCCTTTGAAGGCGAGTCGGATCGAAGTTGACGTTAGTGACTATTGAGAAGAGACTTTCGATCACAAAAACGTTGATTTCTCTGTCGCTCAATCCTAGCTCGTGGGCACGATGTGCGTACCATGCAATCCCTTTACAGGCATGAATCAGCAAGTCCTGTAAAGCAGCGGTCTCCGGGTCCTTACCGCATACCCCGAAGGATGTGCACCATTTGCTGTTGGCTCTCTGTTCGCACTGGTAACAAGGCATGCAGACTCTTCCTGTGATCCAGAAATTTAAAGGTTCACGCCACATCTGAAAGGCGCTTACCTGCGAGAAAATCGCGAAACTCCTCGGTCAGCTTTGTCAGGGAATCTTCCAATATGCAAGTTCCGAACAAACATCGTTTTCTACCCAAGAGGCACTTAGGAACCTCGATGGGGCCTTCGATTGCCTCGTAGATCTCCAGAAGCGTGATCTGATCCGCCGGCTTTGCGAGCACAAACCCGCCATGCGGCCCGGTAGTTGATCTGACCAATCCGGCTTTTACCAACCTCTGGAGCACCTTCGAAAGATGGGCATGTGATTGACCGGTAGTTTGAGCGATTTCCTTAGTCGTAACCTGATTCCCACGTTTTGCGACCAGTCCCATGCTGTGAAACGCGAGTGATGCAGCTTCACTGATAGTTCCAATGGAGCCCATTTGAGACCATCCTCTCTGGTATTATGGTACCACAATACCACAGTACAGTCAAGAAAATTCCAAGGCCTTTCGTCGTTTTTTTAGATTGTAGTTATCCCGGCTTAAACTACTTCCCGGAAATGGTGAGACCCGAAAATGCGATCCAAGGCAGTATGGCGCTTCCGTAATCTATTCGTTCTCGAGATATTCCGGTAATGTTCTTGTAGGCTTCGGCCAAATTGCCCGAAATCATAGTCTCGCTCAACGGGTGTTTGATTTCGCCACCCTCTATCAAGTAGCTGTTTTTCGCAACTCCTGAGAAGTCGCCGTAGTTGTTCGGTGCTCCTCCGGACAACCTGCACAGGAGTATACCTTTCTTGACCGATCGTATTAGGTCAGATAGCGAACTGTTGCCCGGCTCAACTACGATTGCTCCTCCTTGATTTACGGCACGCTCTCTCCCGGTCTTTCGCGACCCGTAGAGGCTTAAGAGCAAACCTTTCAATACTCCTTTTTCTATGATTGTGCTGTTTTTGGCAGCGTACCCGTCGCCCGTGACAAAGTAGCCATCAGCTATCTCGTCTGCGACCGGGCGGCAGTGAAGAGTGAGCTCAGGACTAGTTATCAATTCGCCGACCTTATCTTTGTAGATGCTGGTGTCCGAGATGACCGGCCCATCAGATATCGCGTTGAAAAGGAAGCCCCATATGTCGCCAAACGCGTCCGGAGCGACTATGACGTCTCCGACGAACTTGCCTTCAACTGGACGAGTCGTGATTTGCTCACAGGATTGCCTGAGCAGCATATCTATAGAGCCACAGTCGATCAGATCGCGATCGAGGTCTAACATGGATACTCCGGAAGCGTTGAATGATGAGACTTTGTCGCCCTCGCCTGCAGAGAACATCGCCATGAAATGATAGGTGCCTCTGAATGTTCGGAAATCTACACCGTTCGAGTTCATTACGTAGGCCCTAGAGCGAGTGAAGCTAAGGATCACTTGTCTGAGATTGATCTTCGGGTAACGCCGGCTTACGGTAGCGACAAAGCCCTTAAGGCGATCATACATCGCATCGAGATCCGGGGTTGTCGGGCCCTTGTGGAATTCAGCCGGCTCCTGCCATTCGGCGATGTCGTGTGCCTCATCAGGCTGTGCTCCGGCAGCTATGTCCATGACGTCGGCAACAGCCTTCTCTATAGAGGCGTCGTCCGACTTATTCAGGCCTATGTGGCCTTTCTTGGAATCCTTGATCACTGAGAGGTGTAGGGATGTGTTGAAGGTGGTTCTAAGCAGCTTGATCTCCCCAGCCTCTATGTTCATTTCGTGCCTTTCGCTAATGGCCAGGCCGGTGTAAGCCTTATCGGCGCCTGTTCTCATAAGGGCATCTAGGCTGCGCTTGGCAGTCATTACATCTCTATCGACATCATGCCACATCTCTACCTACCTCCTATACTCAATCGGCATTTGACGGCCGGTCCACCCATCCCAACTGGTATCGGTTGTTTCTTCCCACACATTCCTGCCCCAGTCCAGTGCATCTCATCTGAGACCATGCTTACCGTCTTGAGCACGTCATACGCGACTCCGGAGATAGTCGTATTCTTGATAGCCCTTCCGAGCTTGCCGTTCTTGATCTCGTAGCCGAGCTCAATGCCAAACATGAATTCGCTTGTCGAGTCTGCCTGGCCGTTCTTCGATCTGATCAAGTAGTACCCGTCATCGACAGAAGCTATCATGTCTTCGAGCTTGCTGGTACCTGGAAGAATCGCTGTGTTTCTCATGCGAATAAGGGGTTCGTCAGAGAACGTGTAAGCACGGGCGTTGCCTGTTGGGGCTGCATTAAAGTGGTTAGCAGTCTCCTTGTTATGCATATAGCCTTTGAGCACGCCCTTGTCTATGATCACGACGTCCTCCGCCTTAGTGCCTTCATCGTCTACGTACACCGGGACCGGGCAAGTCTGACCGAAGGCGGTGTTGGCAAAGTCAACAAGGGTAACCAGTGGGCTGGCGACCTCCTGCCCGATTAGGTGCTGTGCCACAGATCCGCCTAACACGATATCTGCCTCTGTGGTGTGGCCAATGGCCTCGTGGGCGAGAATGCCGGCGAGCTCTGCATCGAGTACACAAGTCTTCAAGCCGGCGTCTGGGTACACACCTTCACTTTTCCTCATAAGGTGCTCGTACTGCTTTTCGATCTCCGGAAACAGAACATCTGGCGATTCGAACACGTCCTCAAACTGCCCCAATCCGCCGTGGACTTGATAGAGGTCAACGGGTTCACCATCTTTTTCCACGCAAAGGGTGATGAAGATATGACTTCTAGGGGTCATCGAGGTAAAACGCGAACCGTCGGAAGTCACCACGCTTTTCTCTATGTCTAGGCAGTTGAGAAAAACAGACCTGCTTTGGAGACCGGGGTATCTGGTGGCGATGTGGTCATCGATCTCCTTAATGAAGTCTACGAGCTGTTTTTGTGTCAATCTGGGCTTTTTTGTGGCAAAGCTACTGTCGTGCGATGCCGCTACTGTCGGCAAAGGGCCCTTCGCAACTCCTGTCCTTGATCCAAGAAACTCCGCATTATCTGTTGCTGCTTTCACAATGGATACAATGGCGTCTCTTTGCAGCTCGGGTGTTGAGGCGAAGCCCCATGAACCATTCTTGTAAACTCGGGCTGACACCCCTCCTGTCGTCGACCGGGTGTTTACAGTGTTGTTGCCCTTGATGAATCCCACTGTTACACTGCGGTTCTCCTGCACTCTGAGTTCAGTGTAGGCGCTGAAGAGCCGGGAGTACTCCTGAAGGTCTACCACTGTCATTCCTCCACCCCCATTTGCATTCATACAAGCACTAGAAGGATTATTCGTTACTGTTTCCTAAAATCCCTTATATTGTGAAGGCGAAAATGCGCCCGTACACGAACAGGCACTGTGAATAGCTCACAGTGCCTGCAGATTCGATTGGCTCTCTCTTGGTCAGAGTCTAGGTGCGGACTCCTACACGCCGAAGAACTGGCCCCCCCAGGTCCCCATTAGGAGCAGGATGAGAACCAGGAAAATGATCCAGGCAGTCCGCATTCCGAATCCGTCATGGCCCCAGCCCATAGGGTCATCCTCCTTCTGCTTCTAATTTCATTACTATGTATACGCGCTCGTGGTAGGGTCGTTCATTGTGGACGCATATTCGGTCTTCAGTCACGGTCTCTGATCGTGCCATTGTGGGCCATCGAGGCTGGCGAGTGAAAGGGTATCGAACGCAGGGTTGACCGGAAACATCAGTGCGTCTAGCTGCTCGGTGCGTACAGCCGCGGTAGCGGTCCTAACGTCGTGGCTGCTCAGTGCAATGAGAAAGTACTCTATGGACAGCTGTAGGTCGCGCGTTCGAAAGTACTGTCCATCCTTGACCGCAGCGCCAAAGTGTCCAGAGATCATCACGCGGTCGAGGTACCCGTGCGCAAGCGCGAAACCGTAGTTTGTCCCTGATCTCAGGCTCGCCGCAGATGCAATCGATGTAGTTTATCCCGGAATCGATGGCTTTGCGGATGACTGAAGCGACGTCCTGAGCAATGACGCCTTTGAAATGCTCTGCCCCCAGGCCGATCACACTTATGTTCTCGCCGGTTCGACCGAACCTCCGGTACTGCAGACTCCCCGCCTCCTCACACGGTGTCCCGGTCGAGCAACACACGCATGTTGCGCGCAATCGCGTGCATGTAAACGTCAAGGCCTAACGACTTCAGCTTCGCAAGAACCTCGGGTGACACGTCTGAGGCGGACTTGGCTTTCAGTATTGCAGCTGTCTCGCTCTCGCTGAACTCTGGACCTTCAACCACATTGTTGAGGACCGCAGCATTCTCAGGGCATACCTGCTGGCAGTGGAAGCACCCGACCACGCTGTCGTGCCAGGCTGGATCGACCCAGCTTGGGAACTCTTCAGGGCCCTCGTTTAAGTGGCAGAGACAACGCTCTGCGCGGATGAGCACCCAGTCGCCGTGGATTGCCCCTGTGGGGCAGGAGTTCGTGCAAGCGCGACATGTCTCACATCTTTCCATGAGACGGGGTTCGCCCCAGGAGTCGGACTCGCACGCCGCGTTCGAGTAGAACGCCGCGAGCCGGTGCATGCTGCCGAATCCGGGGATGTATGTAATGTTGTTCCTGCCGTAGGTTGCTAATCCACTGCGGACAGCAATGGCTTTCTCGGGGAGCCTGGCGTTGACAGCAGTGTACCCGGCTTGCCTCAATGAGTCATTCAGTGCCTCAAGCGTTCGGCTCCGCATAAAGCCATACTCGGCGTATGTCGGTGGGAGGTGCAACGGCACTTTACGGCCCTGCCAGTGGACATGAAATATCACTCTTGGGCTCCTTGCTGACACTATGAACACTGATTTCGCATCTGGCAGCTCTGCAGGAACCTCGAACCTGAAGGCGTGACCGAACATCCGGTAGATCTGCTCTGAAAGCCGGCCCTCGCGATAATGCCGGTCGAGCTCTCTCTTCAGCTCCTCCATGTGCTCGATCGGAACGGCACGGGCCTTGTAACCGGCACGCTCCAATGCAGCTATAGCTTCACCAATCATAATGATCCCTCTGATCACCCGATCTCAACTGGGACAAGGATATCGAACCCTCCTTATCGGGTCACGCAGTACGGTCCAGCATATTGAACCGGGGTTCTTAGTCATAGAGGTAAGGATTTAAGAGATGCAGATCAAAGGTACGAGTTGTCAGGGCGTAGATATTATGGATGCGAAGAAGTATGGATACAATTTACCAAACAAATGTTCGGATGTCAACACCAATTTCGCCAGGCGCTCGGTCTCTTTCTTGACAACCTCTTCGGCGTTTAGACGCTCCATGCCAGACGGACATCGCTTGTATCCCGCCGCCAGAAAGAGGATCGTGGAGAAGACTAGGAGCGCAAAGGCGCCGACCACCAGTGCCCACAGATCAAGTCGCATACGGTTCACTCCTTTTGCACATAGTTAAGCTGGGTCCAATCTAGGATGCATGCTTGGCTTCATTGCTCGTGACAGGGCTGACAACCAGAATGGAGCTGTTTGCCACTCGAACGACCTCGACCATCTCGCCAGTAGGTATCGGCTTATCGCCTTCGGTGATAGCATCGAGCACGCAGAGCCGCCCTTGGAGAGTGATAGAGACCTTTCCCCCTTGTCCCGGTTTCACTGTCAGATACACGGTCGCCCTCTGACCAACCTCCGACTGATAATGACCATGGATAGGAGCCCTGCACCGATTCCTCCCGCGACTGCAATCGAAGGAGCCACTTGGCTCTGTTTGGAGAGAGCAAGACCCACAAGACCGAACATCATAAAGAAGCTCGTCAGACCCTGCAGAGATACGATACGAAACCCAGCGTCGGCGGCGTCTGTATCCGCAGCAGCTACGTCAACGTCAACATCGGCATCTACTCCTTTTGAGCCATCCGCGCCAACGAGCATTAGCACCACTCAGACCAGAAGCGTGACACCGCAAACTGCGGCACATAGAGCAAAAAAGCGCTCGAGACCGCTGACAGAAGCGAAGCCGTATAGTTATACCGTTAGGCATTGCGAGCGAGATCTCTCCTTACCATCCGTACAGATGTATTCATAGAACGCGTAAGATTGTCACCTAATCTTGCGACCGGCGCAGGACTGGATTTCCGTAGTGACGGCGTTTGAGCAATCTCTTGTGAAGGTCATGTACTCTCAGTGTAAAGTACATCAGGGCGAATTTGGGCGGAAGCGATGAGACGGTTGGAGGGAGGAAAGGATCTACGTCAACCGGTTCAGTGGTGAGAGGATATCACCTCGATCTGCTTGACACTGACGACTGCTCCTGTGTGTAACGGCACTGTATAGACGATGTGATATAATAGGTTAAGGTATTCAGGCGGGTTGTCACACAAGCAGCCGGGCGAGCGCTGGACTCGCCTGCGAGCTCGAAAGGAGAGACTTTGAGTGAGCGAAGGCAAGGCAACCCCGGCCGTCGATAGAAGCTAGACGAGTTTTGGACTCGAAATCTTGCGGGTTCAGAATGAGTCGGGGGACCAAGTGACTGCTCTCGAGAGTCTCGCACTGTCAGCTAATATGAAAGGACGGCTGGCGCTGGAACTCTAGAGAGATACAGGAGTGCGCCAGCAGTATGAGAGTCTCGGGCTTAGCATGGTGCCAGTAATGTGCGATATTTTTAGACTGCATAGGAGATGTTTGTAATGAACAGGGCCGTATCAACCTTTCAGTCTCGACTACGTGCTCTAAGCCCTGCACAGGTCTTGGTAATCGGTTTTGCTTCGCTAATCCTAGCCGGCTCGTTACTGCTCAGCCTGCCTGTTGCTTCAGCCACGGGTCAGCCTCACCGTTATTTGGATGCACTTTTCACCGCAACTTCCGCGGTTTGTGTGTCCGGGCTGGTCGTTGTTGACACTGGCACATCTTTTTCGCCGTTCGGGCAACTGGTTATTCTGGCCCTGATTCAGACAGGCGGGTTGGGCTTCATGACTATATCCACTTCTCTGGCCTTGCTGATTGGGAAGAGGATCGGTCTTCGGGAACGACTATTGATTCAGGAGGCTTTTAACCAGTTTAACCTATCCGGTTTGGTAAGACTAATTAGGCATGTTTTGGCAGTTACTTTGATTTTCGAAGGCACTGGAGCCATACTGCTCGCAATGAGATTCATGTCAACCATGCCGTTTGCACAAGCTCTTTACTACGGAGTCTTCCACTCCGTCTCCGCTTTCTGCAACGCCGGGTTTGATCTGTTTGGGAGGATCTATGGACCGTTCTCCAGCTTATCAGCATATGTTAACGACTGGTTGGTAAACTCAGTCGTGACTGCTTTGATCATTATCGGAGGTTTGGGATTCACGGTTCTACTAGACTTGCAGAACTTCTTCCGTGGGGGCAGGCTCTCCCTCCACACTCGGTTGGTCATTACGGTGACTGTGACTTTGATCGTGGTCGGGACGGTGATGGTCTTCTTGCTAGAGTTTAACAACCCATTGACCCTTGGGAAGCTGCCGCCCTCCGGGAAAGTCTTGGCCTCTTTCTTTCAGGCCGTAACCCCGCGCACCGCAGGTTTTAACACCTTGGACATTGGCAAGTTCAAGGAAGCAACTCTTTTCCTGATGATCATTCTCATGTTCATCGGTGCCTCCCCGAGTTCGACAGGAGGTGGGATCAAGACCACGACCTTGGGTTCATTGATGGTTACTGTCTGGGCAACGATTAGGGGTCGAAAAGAGGTAGAGCTCTACGAAAGACGTCTACCCATGGAGACCGTTTTCAAATCACTGACCGTGGCGCTAATCTCCTTGAGCTTGGTCATACTTGTTACCCTGATTCTGAATGTGACGGAAAAGTTTTCTTTTTTGGAGATTTTGTTTGAGGTCACCTCAGCTTTTGGGACAGTGGGTTTGACTACCGGAATAACTCCCTTTCTCTCTGATCTAGGGCGGATCTTGATAATGGCCACTATGTTCTCCGGGCGTATCGGTTTGTTTACTATAGCCGTCGCCTTGGCTCGGCGTATGCAGGTAGAGGGAACTTACCGGTATGTGGAGGAAAAAGTCATCATCGGCTAGGAGGCGAACCTCGTGAAACAGTATGTAGTGATCGGGCTTGGACGTTTCGGGACTTCCGTAGCTCGGACCTTGACCGAGTTGGGGCAGGAAGTGTTAGCGATTGATGTCAATGAAGAAAGAGTGCGGTATGTAGCTCAGGAGGTGACACGCGCCATACAGGCCGACGCCACCGATATGAATACTCTTATATCGCTAGGGGTAAGGAACTTTGATGTTGGGATTGTGGCCATTGGCGAAGATGTTCAGGCCAATATCCTGACAACCCTGTTGCTGAAAGAGCTAGGTGTACCTTACGTGGTGGCTAAGGCTGTGAACCAGATACAGGGGAAAGTGTTGGAGAAAGTGGGGGCGGACAGGATTGTGTATCCCGAAAAAGAAATGGGAAGCAGGATCGCTCGTAATCTGGTATCACCAAGCCTTTTGGATTACATAGACTTAGCCAAAGATTACAGGATAGAGGAAGTAATAGCTCCGCCCTTCATGCACGGTAAGAGCCTGCGGGAGCTCAATCTCAGAAATAGACTGGGAATCACGGTGATCGTCATCAAAAGGGCAGGCGGAGAGGACTTAGTGATCTCCCCTGGGGCTGATGAAGTGTTTTGCCCTGGCGATACAATGGTCGTACTGGGCAAGAACGAGGATTTGAACCGGCTGAACCAGTGGACGGGTTAAAGAAGGGCCTTTCCTGCGAGGTCAGTACCTCCGGTGGAGATATGGTTCCAGAAGCGCTCGTAGGATTCCGTAGGGCCTGCTGCGGCCGCGCGTTCTTCTCTCATAGACGTTCCACCCTGCCCTTGGCTTGCGGAGATCGAACTGGGATGTGTGTAATGCCCGGTTGATTGAGCGTTCCAACTGAGTGAGAAGAACTCCACAACTCAACTTGGAGTTCGCAGGATTTGTTGAAGGCGAGGAGGGTATTGCGATGATCATCTCCACAACGCCTACGCTGCAGAATAAACGAATTACTAAGTACCTGGGCATCGTTACTGGTGAGGCCATACTCGGGGCAAACGTGTTTCGCGACCTGTTTGCCGGTATTCGAGACATCATCGGCGGCCGGTCCGGCGCGTATGAGCACGAGTTGCGTAAGGCAAAGGACATTGCCCTTAAGGAAATGCAGGATCAGGCAAGGTCACTTGGTGCCAATGCTATCGTGGCTGTCGACCTCGACTACGAGACTATTGGCGACAGCATGCTCATGGTAAGTGCGAGCGGGACTGCAGTGGTGTATGAGGAGCAGCCATAGCACTGCCGCGTCTAGAATCCCTCATGGCGGTGCGTCAAGAGCGTCCGTAGCGCTGCGTGAGGAGCGGCCTGTGGGACCGCGTGAGGAGCGCCATAGCTGAGTGTGGGATCTGGCGGTCTCGGCCGTATCAGTCCGTGGCGTCGGCATTGCCCGCGTTTGGCACATTATCCGGCGTTTCCAGAAACCTCTCGACCACTGTCTGGGCGAACTCCACGATGTCACCCACGTTATCGGTCAGTATCGAGTACACAATAGCTGGATCGACGCGGGCATAGTCGTGGACGATCAAGTTTCTAAACTGAGCCATCCGCATGAGCCTGTTGCATAGCTCGTCTGAGATCACTCCTTGTTCGCTTAGAACCTGGAAGGTATCTCTGTTGGACGAAGGCTCTCTATAGCCCTCATACGAGATGATGTGATTAGCAATGTCGAGGCACGCCTCGATGGCCAGGTGAAGCGTTCTTTCGACGTATCGCCTCATGATCTTGTCAGAAGCAAATCGTCTTGAGTCCAGTTGCTTCCGAGCCTCAGCGAGATCGCGAAGATACTCCTCAAGGAGCTTTATCTTGGACGCAATCAATGCCTCATCTACCATTTTTGGCCATCTCCTTCAGCCTGACGGTCACCTGCCGGTCATACTCATGCCGATAGCGTTGGCGATCGAAGTAGGCCCGCCGCGACGCTACTTCAAATCGAACCCGGTGATCGGTATCACGGCTGGCTACAAGGATCCTATCTACGAAGACTTGGTGAATGAGCCGAGGGTCTGCGCTCTGCAAGTCCACTACGTCAACTTCGGTTCCAAGGATCTCTTCCAGGTTTCCTGCAATTTCGAGCCGAGCCTCGAACCTCTCCAGTGGACTGAGTCTCTCGTGAAATAAGACAGCGACGTCAACATCACTTCCGCTGCGCTGGCTACCCCTGGCTACCGACCCGAACAGATAGGCAGCTGCAATCTTCTCTTTACCGGAGAAGTATTCATGCAATCTGCGTATGACCTGTTCTCGATCTATCATCGCTTGTGCCCTCCTACTGTAGAGTATAGCAGGTATCGCTCAGGATTTGCATCCTGCGTTTCTACGGGAGATGAGTGCCCTGGTGGGCAGTAGGGCCCGTTCTGAATGGGCTGAATTACTAGACCGCCCGGGGCACTGCCCGTGAAGGTGTGCTTGTCCATACTGGCGAATTTGTGGGCGACTGGCTGATATGGAGACAGGTCGAGAACTCTCGCGATATGAAGAGGTTTATCAGGTTCCCGTTCCAGCTCTACAAGAAGTACCTAAACGCAGAGCAGCAGGCGCACACGTCTTGATCCGACCGGTTTTGTGCAAACCGGATCGACTCGATCCCCACTTTCTTAGTGAAAGCGCGTCTCAAGGAGCCGGGGAGGGCAGGAATCACGATGGATCGTTTCGCCAACCGCCTATCTGACTACTACCTCGAACGCATACTTGGCTTCGCCTATAACAAGACTGGCGATAGGTCCAAAGCTGAGGATCTCGCCCAAGACATCATTGTCGAGATCCTGACAGGTCTCTCGCGGCCGAGTGAGATCAGGGACTTCGACGCATGGGTCTGGAGCATCGCCAGGTACACGTACTGCCACTGGCTCGAGAAGCAGAGCGGCTGCAACGAGGTCAGGTTGATAGGCGTAGAGACGTCTGCCGATGAGGTTGACAGTCGCGTTTTGAGCGAGGAGGAGCTCAACTTGCTCAGGCGTGAGATTGGATTCCTCTCTAACAGTCAGAGGCAGACGATCATCATGCATTATTACGAAGGCCGTAGTTGCGACGAGATTGCACGGATCCTCGGCATCCCTGTAGGGACGGTAAAATGGCGTCTCTTTGATGCGCGAAGAGATCTCAAAAAGGGGATGGCAAGAATGAGAGGTTATGGACAGAGGAGCTTCAACCCTAGCAGGCTGAACTTGGCAATCAGCGGGAACAACGCGTCAGACGGCTCACCGTTTTCCCTTGTCAAGCGGGCGATTCCTCAGAACATACTCCTAGCGACGTATGATGAGCCCAGGACGGTCGAAGGTATTGCCAGGGAGTTGGGCATACCCGTGCCCTATATTGAGGATGAGGTTCAGCACCTGCTAGACGGCGAATTGCTCAGGCGCATGGACGGCAGCAAAGTACAGACCAACTTCATCATAGTGAAGGCTGGCACCTTGGTCGCTTTCTACGGCGAGGTTCTGGAGGTAGCACCCACGTACTCCGAGACGATTCTCGGCTTCCTCGAGACCAGGAAACTGGATATATTGAATGTCGGATTCTATGGCTCGAACTTGCCGTGGAGAAGGCTTCTGTGGATCTTGATACCACTCTGCGGTTGGGAACTCCAACGCCGCTTCTTCGAAGAATCCGGCAAGGAACTGAGCTTCAAGGAGTATCCGATCCGTCCACACGGCGGAAAGTGGATTGGGATAGGGACCGAGGGGCTTGATGGCAAGACCGACGTGATAGAAGCAGCCGGAAAGGACAAAATCGAGATGATGTCGATTCTAGACTATAACGGCACAATGAGGTCGGACGGCAAATGGTGGCTCGGCACTCACTGGAGTGGACGGGATTCGAGAATCTTCGATGAGATCAGGCCTCAGGATGTCGAGCTGTGCAGACTGGTCGCAAGGAACCGGTTGCAGACCGGGAGCCTTACTGATGAGCAGAAGGAGAGACTGGCCCTCTTGGTTGAGAAAGGACTAGTCGTGAAGTCTGGCGACGACTTGCGACTCTCATTCCCTGTCTTCTCCGGCGACCAGTTAAAGGCGTTGGATGATGTCTTCAGCGAGTTGTACCCTCAAGTGGAGTCCATGTATGCTGGCTTGTACTGGGCATTCCGGAGCAGGCTGGATGGACAGGTACCCGAATACCTGACAGGAGAGATTGACGTCAATCTCCGGGCCTATGTGGGCAGTCTGATTCCGGCTACGCTGGCGAAAGGCGTCGAAAAGGGCCTCCTGTCCATTCCAGAAGATCTGAACAAGGGATATCTCTCTTTCTATGTACGGGGCTAGGTGAGTGTGCCGGGGAGTGCTGTGCCATCCTGCAGGAACGGCCCTCCGGCAGTCGAAATAGTCTGTCGGTAGAACTTGGCGTGAGATAGGGCAGAAAAGATCTGTGGCACCTGCCGGGCTACCTGGCGATCGGACTTAAGACCGGTAACTTATCCTTAGGCATCCTAGGCGGTCTCGCCATAAACATAGCTTCGTGGCTGATCTTTAGAGCGATCTACGTTCTCAGCCGCAACCTTTGGCTTGTTGCAGTTGCTCACGCCTCGACAGATTATGGGTTGCTCCCGGAGATTACCGGAAACCCCTTGACCGGGCTAGCATTCTTCGTGTTGCTGATGCTAGGAGGCTGGATCGTGGCATGGGTAGGTCGCCCGACTGGCGAAGAGGGCAGAGATCACTCGCAGTCCTCTACTCCCGTCTCCTGAACCGTCAGATAGTTCCCCACCGGCATGTGATTACCCAAGCAGCGTGAGAGCAGCGGTTTTGATGAAAGCACAAAAGGGAATAATAACTCATGTATTGATCAGTTGCTGTATCTAATGCTATAATAATACAATAACGGCAATAAGCGGTAGGCGAGAACGAAGCTGTTAATGGCTTGGCTAAGCGTCTCTCCGCAGGGCCCCTATACTCATCTTACTTATTTGGAGGGCGCCTGGAGAACTGTGAGGTGAAGGATAGAAATGGGTAAGAACAACCGGATGACGTGGTGGGTGTCGATTTTCTCGGTGATCTGTCTGGTTTTAGCTGTCGGCAGTGTCACTGCATCCTCTGAAGAGGTGCTCGTCAGAGAGGCAACATACGTGCTTGAACAGCATGGACAGACCATAGGCTATGATATCTACAGGAAATATCAAACACCTGAAGGTTATCTGTACACCAACGAGTCAGTGGTTTACGTGACGCTTCTCGATGGATCTCATGATCAGAATAGATACTATCACGAGGTCCATGTCGATAGCGAATACTGGCCAATAAGACAGCAGATGACTTCGGAGTCATCAGGCGTAGTTACCACAGTACAGACCGAGTTTGAGCGGCAGGGAGAAGGGATCAAAGCCGTAGCCGTAACCACAGTTTCTAATAGAGAGTTTACTGAGGAGTCTGAGGCGCAGTCGCGAGCGTTCTGCCCATCTGAGGCAATCCTGGACTATCTGGCGGAGTCCGGGTACCTTGAGGTCGGCTATAAGACTGAAGTCTACGTTTGGTCTGCTGACCGGGGCAGCTTTGTTTTGGCGCCGGTCGAAGTTCTTGAGGAGATGACGTTCGAATACGGAGACGAGGAGAGACCGGCGTATCTGGTGTCCATTGTAGAGAATGATGTGCCGCTTCAAATGCTGGTTTCCCCAGAAGGGATGTTTTATAGCATCAGCTTTCCCACTATCGACGTACAGAGCAGGCTTATGAGGCCAGACGAGACGCTCTCCGAATTCTCGCCCATGGTCCTTGATATGGTGGGCGGGAAAGGCAATGTCGAGGTCTCGCACCCTCTTCGGGCGACTAATAGCCGGATCAGAATCAGCTTTGATGGACTCCCGATAGGTGCGTCTAGTTTCAGTGACAATCGCCAGCGCGTCGTATCAGAGTCGATCAACCCAGACGGTGTATCTGAGGTTGTCGTTGACATCTCAGTAGACACGACTGACCGTTCCGGCCGAGCAGCTCTGCCGGTGACCGATCCAAACCTGCAGGAGTATCTCGGCACGACCAAGCACATAACTCCGGACTACCAGTCAATCAAGGAGGCCGCGCTTCAGGTCATCGGCGATGAGACCGATGTCTACAAGGCTGTTGAGAAGCTCTTGGACTTCACTCATGACTACATCGACTACGACATTACACTCGAGATCCTGACCGCTCCAGATATCTTCGAGCGGCGTCAAGGCCGTTGCACGGAGTTTGCAATTCTGTTTGCATCCTTGACCAGGGCGGTAGGGATCCCGACTCGGTTGGTCTTCGGGTTCCGCTATGACGGGACTACCTGGCTTGGACATATGTGGAATGAAGTGTACATAGACGAGTGGGTTGCGGTTGATCCGACTCAAGGCCAGATGGCACCGGATGCGTTGCTCGTGAAGCTTGCTCACGGTTCGGACCTGACTGGGGAGGAGAATCTACAGGCGACTGTGTTCACCGGTCACCGGCTCTACATCGACAGCGTTACATTGAAAGAGCTTGTGCCTCCTGAGGGTATTGCCCTTGAGGCCGGCATCTCAGGCAACCATTTCACCAGCCTCGAGCACGCCTGTCGCATATCTGCGCCGGAGTCGTGGCTGATGTCCGAAGCGGAGGAGGGAGGCCAGTGGATGTTGGTCATGCAGCACCAGCTAGGAGGAGCCTCTGCGCTGCTGATGGCCTTTGATGCTCCCCTTGGAGCTCCTGCTGAAGATGTTCTTGCCAGTACAATTGAACAGGTCAAGTCGCAGATGGCAGTTGAGGTGCTAGGAAGCCAGGAAGCATTCCTCGGTAATCTCACCGGCGTATCTGCTACGCTGAGGATTGACGCAGGAACTGTGACGGTGCTTCAAGACGTGACCATTGCGACTGCTGAGGATATCATATACGTGGTGACTCTTTCCGCTGTGGAGGATATGTGGGACCTGTTTGCTGAAGACTTTCAGAGCATCAAAGACAGCTTCATTTCGTGGCGATAGGCGAGATGCTGTGAGATCACCGGCACTTGAGTGCCCAGATACCAAGAGCCACGGCCTGCGGTAGCCGTGGCTCTTGGTTGGAGATGTTGGTGCGTCGAGTTAGCCTCTTTTCTATCCTTTGAGAGCTCCCGCCAGTGTCCCCTGAAGGATCCAGCGGTGCCCAAGGATATACAGAATCAGCGTGGGGGCTGCGGCAATTACAGCGGCAGCTGCATATCTGGGCATGTGGTCTGTTCCATATGCGTTCATGAATTGTGCAATTCTTAGTTGCATAGTAAAGAGCTTTTGGTCATTGATCATGATCAAGCTCAACAAGTAGTCGCTCCAGGAGTCGATGAAAACAAGCAGAGTGGCAAGTACCGTCGCAGGCTTCGCAAGAGGAAGCATCACTCGGATAAACACGTCGAAATGTCCCGCACCGTCGATCCTCGCCGCGTCTGCCAAGTCGCCGGGTAGACTTCGGAAGAAGGATCTGTATATGATCGTCCAGAACGGGATGCCAAACGCGGTCATTGGCAGAAATACTCCGGCTATTGAATCCACCAAGCCATACTTGCTGTTCAACTGGTACAGAGGGATAAGTACCATATGCACAGGTACAAAGTAACCCATGAGGACGATGTAAAATATGACCTCAGTCCATCTGCTGCGATACCTCGCGAAAATATAGCCTGCCATTGCTGAAGAAGGTACGGTGCACAGAACCGCTCCTACGCACACCTTAAATGTGTTGATGAGGCCTTGCCCGATCTGGATCGCGGTCCAAGCTTCCTTGAAATTCGTCCACGATATCCGTCTTGGAATGCTCCATGGATCATAGGCGAACTCAAGGCGAGTCTTGAACACGAAGAACCAAGGCAAGAGAAGCGGCAAGACTACCGCCAACGCTAAGACGATCAATATCGCCATTACCAGCAGTTCTGATACGGTTAACCGCCTGCGTCGTCCGAAGGATCGCAGCCTAGTTGGTTGTTCCTCTGTGATCAGATCGATGTTTTTCATTCGAACTCGCCACCCTTCCGTTGCATAGAGAACTGGGCGATTGAGAAAAACAGCGACAATAAGAAGATGATTACGCCAACAGCAGCTGCTCTACCGTACCTCCAGTTAACAAAGCCATGTTTGTAAAGGATTATCGCCAGTGTAGTCGAGGCATACACCGGACCGCCTTGAGTCAATAGATAGGGAACGTCAAAGAGCTTGAGGCTACCGACAGTGCTGATGATTGCCAAGATCCGCATTGGGTAGGACACCATCGGAAGAACTACGTACAGGGCGTACTGCATACGATTAGCGCCGTCCAGCTCTGCGGCTTCTCGGATTTCTGTCGGTATCTGTTCCATATTAGCCATCAGGTAGACGATCTTGAAACCCATATATGCCCAAGTAGCAACCGCAAATAATGACCAGAATACCTTGTTTGGATCCCCTAGGAAGTCGACGTTACCTAACCACTCCCAGCCTAGTTTTTGTGAGATGGTAGCTATGACACCAAACCTAGGGGCAAATATGAATCTCCCTAGCATAGCAACGATTGCAGACGGCATGATACTGGCCAAGTAATAGACGACACGAAGCTTGCCGGCGAGTTTGTTGCTGTGGGCCACCAGAGAAAATGCAATGAAAAACGCCAGAGGTAGTTGGATTACTACACTCCAAAATGCCCAAGCTAACACGTTAGCAAGACCTTTGCGAAACTCCGCAGACGCGAATAGCCTTTGATAATTCTCTAGGCCAATAAAGGTCGGCTCGCGAAGTGCAGCTGTTTGCATTAAAGACATTCGGAACGTTTCCTCAATCGGATAAAACATGAATATTACGAGAAAAGCGACAGCAGGCAACAAAAAGATTAGCTGGAAAACGAGTTTTCTATAATCAAACTTCTTCCGCCTGCCGCCACGTATAGAGGCTACATCGACGCCGGTCATCAGCAACCAACTCCTCGTAAGGGATCGCACTTTTCACCTAGTACACAATTATGCGCTTCGGGGGCGCAGACAGTCGCGCCCCCCGGCCTTATGCGTTAGAGCCGTGTGTTAGCGGACAGGCCCCAACTCTTCAGATACGAGCTCTTCGTAATCAGCTAATGCCTGTTTTACATCCGTTCCTGGAAGGAAGAAGCTCTGGATTGTTGTGTTCAACGGAGTCGTGAGCGCTGGTGGCAGGTCCTGATCCCACCAGAACTGAATCGCCTCAGCACTAGCGAAGACGTCAGAAGCCATCTGGGTGAGGCGGGTCTTTGCCTGGACGCCCGGCACTGAGCAAATGCGGCCCGGCTCAGCTGAGCAAGCTTCGACGCTCATCGCGTACTTCATGAAGCGCACTACAGCATCTTTCTTGTCTGCCGCCACCCAGGTAGCTGCGAACCCGATATCGGTCTGGCCCATGATGTCAGTGGCCTTGCCTTTCCCACCGGGCATCACTGGGAATGGATAGAACCCGAGACGCTGATCAGTGAAGCCGGGGTCGGAATACTGAGCACACATCCAGGAACCGGTTACGTGCATTGCAGCCTTGCCAGTTGCCATCAGCTGCTGAGCATCGCCATATGCCTCACTGAGTGGAGTCGGACCGAAGTATCCCTTCTTTACCCAATCCTGATATTTCTGAGCAGCTAGAACGAACGGCTCACTATCGAAGCGAATCTCTCTCGCGCGAGCCTTTTCGAATGCATCAATTCCGCCATAGCGGTCTACGAGGTACATGTACAGCGCTAGCGTCGGCCAGAGGTCACGTGCGCCACAAGCAAAAGGCTGTACTCCGTTAGCAAGCAGCGTGTCAGCCACAGCCTCGAGCTCTTCGACTGTGGTAGGTACCTTCAGACCGTACTTCTCGAATATGCCTTCATTGACGAATATTCCGGCGACCGCGAAGAATGGAGCAACGCCGTAGGTTCTGCCCTTCCAGGACATGGCAGCCTTTGCAGCTTCACTGCATTCAATGTCTGCCAGTTCCTCGGTGAGGTCAAGAAGCCTTCCTGCGTCTGCATATCCACCCATCACTGAGCCGCCCCAGCTTTGGAAAATATCCGGCAAGCCGGAGTTACTGGCCATGACGACCTTCACCTTGTCGTTGAGGCCGGGATCGCCTAGAGCCACATACTCGAGCTCAATGTCGGGGTTTGCAGCCTGGAATCCCTCGACCAGCGCTTTAATGTACTGGTGAGCAGGATCGTCATCAGTAAGGTCTCTGCCCCAAACCGTCAGCTTGACTTTCTCCTGCGCAAATGCAGGAACCAACCCAGCCATTAAGACAGCAGCCATAACGACGAGAACCAGGACAATGTGTCTGGTCTTAAGCATTGCGATACCTCCTTAAATCATTTGTCAGAGACGACCGGAAATTGACCACCTTTACCCCTAAACTCTAACTAGTGCCCTTCTCTAACATCACTCACCTCCCTGAGGCGTCTTCATTTTGTCCGTAAATAGTTACACTGATATAGATCGCACTCTCGGTAGGTAGAGAACACAAACGTTTGCGAAAAACCGTTTATCAAAGAACCGCTGTTCAAGTTTTCACCTCTGCGTGATCAGCTGTTTAATCGGCATTGTAAACGGTCGTCGAGCGTCGAATGATGATCTCAGGAGGATAGCAGATTTTCATGCCTTTATCTTGAGGTGAGTTGCTCTTTAGACGTTCAACTAGGATTTTAGCCGCATCTCTGCTCATCTCGTACCGCGGCTGTCGAACAGTCGTCAATGGTGGATTGGTGAGTGAAGAGAATTCTAGGTCGTCAAATCCTACAACGGAAATGTCTTGCGGAACGGACAGGCCTGCCTCGGCTATGGCTTGAAGTGCGCCGTAAGCCATGACGTCATTACCGACGAATACCGCTGTACATCTAGGATTTCTTTCTAACAACGTCTTCATTCCATGGTAACCATCCTGCCAAACGAAAGCTCCCTGGACGATGAGCTCTGGTGAAAAGCCTATACCAGCTTCTTCAAGAGCCCGCTTGTACCCTTCAAACCGTTCGGCAGCTACTTCAAAGTCAAGGTCACCGGTAATATGGGCAATCCGGGTGTGACCGCATTCAATAAGATGTTTAGTAGCTATGTAGCCGCCGGCTACATTGTCGATCCAAATGCAGTTCATCTTAGGATCAGAGTAGTGCCGTTCGATTACCACAAACGGCGTACCTTTGTCAGCAAGACTTTGTATGTACTCTCTTTCTTTTCTACTGCTGCCGACTATAATCAATCCTTCTACACGCTGAGCTTCAACCATTTTTGGGACAACTTTACTCTGCTCTAGGCTTTCGTACGAATTAGAAAATAACAGAGTATATCCGGTCTTGCTGGCGATATACTCCATACCTTTTATCATGCGCGAGTAGAACGGCTCAGAAATATCCGGAATGATGACTCCGATTGTTTCTGACCGTCGGGTCACTAAGCTTCGCGCAGCAGCGTTGGGGTGGTAACCGATTTCTTTTGCTACCCGCAGGATCGCCTGTCTAGTCGATTCTTTTACTCCATACTTGTTGTTTAAGGCACGTGAAACTACGCTAGGTGAAACGCCAACCTCGCGTGCAATATCTTTGATAGTCGGCAATGCAATCAACCCTAAACGGTATTTCACAAACGATTGTGATAATCACGAATCATATTACTCCAAAAAGTTTCAATATCCTTCTTTGTTCTGTAAAAAAGACTGACCGACAAAAGCAAGTCACTCAATTTTGAGTTGATTGACAAGCGACCTGAGTTCGTCTGCAGTCCGGGACAGCTCCTCAGCAGACGAAGCCATCTCTTCTGCTGCAGCGCTCTGCTCTTCTGCTGAAGATGCTATCTCCTGCGCACTGGCTGCATTCTGCTCGCTCACAGTAGCTACCAACTGAAGTTGTGGAACCTCTAAGGCCGGCCGGGGAATGAATAACAAACCAACTATGCATAGTCCTATCTCTAGCATACGAGGTGGATTCTAGTGGATCAAGTCAGTCAAAAGTCGAATGAAGGGATACCTGGTATTATCACGTATATCTCTTAATTAGACGGTACGGCTGAGCTGTATGTGGGAGTGGGCGATGCAGAGGCTCACGTTGCCTTCATTCCTGATCCTTTCCTTGAGTACGAGAGTTTGTAGAGCTGAATCTCGCTGAGCAATGCAACGGAAGCAACTTTGAACCTGTCGAACTGCCTGTGACAGGCTGCTGTTTAAAGTCCGTGTGGCGTAGTTCGACACAAATGTTCGCTAAGGGAGAGATAACGTATGAGACGCGAAGTAGTTCGATCTTTTAAAAAGGCTCTTTCTATAGTGCTTATCTTTGGTGCGGTATTTATGTTTATCATGCGAAAGTGGCTTATAGCAGGAGCTATGTTGGCCGCAGCGTTTCTGCTGACAACCAATGATGAGCCGGCTGCTCGATCGCCCGAAAGGCGGGATAGTGGACTCTAAGGCTAGGCGATGAAAATAGGAGCTTATCTGAACAAGCCGGCGGAGACTCAGACGGCCATCCCGGTTACTGACCGCAGTCTTATTCGGCCGGTTTGCCAATTACTGTTTTAGTTAGGTGGATTTTGTCTGGCTCATTCTCGGTTGTCACATGACCAGTGATCGTGTTCCTGGCTCCGTCTAGGTAGCCTGTCACTCCGGTTTTCCTTCCCATCACCCTTCAGTATAGAGTCTTTCGCGGCACTGTGCGTGAGTTTGGCGACCTCGCACATACCTCCGCACTTCCTTGGCACGGATATATCGCCTATGACGACGCGATCATTTTCATGAGAAGCTCGGGCTCGTCTATTGACTGGCTGCAGAGAGGCGATTGTTGTTTCTTCTTGCTAGTAATGGGGTTGGTGGTTGCCTTTTTGTGCCGTACCAGCCCCATACAGGTCGAAAGTTAACCAGCAAAGGGGTTGACCCTGACGTTACGTCATAGACTACCATGAAGCAGGAGGTGTGGATGTGCGTGCACTCAGGGTCAAGGCAGTAGCTGACACGGCCGACATTACTGTGCGCACGCTCCATCACTACGACCGCATAGGCTTGCTCAAACCCGAGGCGCAGGCGCTCGCAAAGCGGTTTGCCGCCCAAGGGCTCGACCGGATCTACTGCTCGCCGTTGGGCCGCGCTATCGACACCGCGCGGCACCCGTCGGAGTTGCTGGGCATCGACTACAACATCGAGCACTGGACCAAGGAACTTTGGCTGGACTGCCGGTTAAGCCCAGCGGGATCATTGCGAACTTCCGCTGACTGCTCTCCCCGTATGTGCCAATGCGCGCCAGCGCTTGCTAGGTCTCAGAGGGAACATCATGATGGTTGGAGAAGAATCCGCCATGCGACGAGTCTTGATGTCTAACCGATCTTGAGCGCCGCAAAAGGGGGTTCGCAGGTGGGAAAGATCTGTCTACTCGACGAGGATTTCAGAGGGTTTAAGATAGGAGACTTTCCGTACGAAACGTATTTGGGAGCCATGGGTGAATACCACTACAGGCCGCCTCAATGGTATGCAGGCCGGTGGTATAACCCGATACCGGGCATCTCAAGGACTTGGCTGGTCACTGAGCTCGACAGCAAGAAGTTTATGGAGTACTCCGCGGATCAGCAATCGCGTGAGTTCAGAATGTTAGTCACAGGCGATGACGATTGGACTAATTACGAGGTCAGTGTCGATCTCAGAATGCTGCTGACATCCGGATGTGCTGGGGTGCTCTTCAGGTACCAGAACAGCCGGTGTTACTATTCCCTTTGCTTAGACAATGGCTTCGTAAAGCTCATCAAGAGAAACCACACGAACATCGAAGTTATGGCTTCACGTGAGTACCGATACTCGCCCGACGAATTCCACAGCCTTAGAGTTGCCTGCACCGGCAGCAGGATTTCCTGCTACGTTGATTCGTCGCTCTGTTTTGAGGTGGATGACAGCACATATGCTTCGGGCAGAGTCGGAATAGCTGCTACAGCGCCTGTGCAGTTTGCCCGGGTATGCGTAACTGCAGATGCGACGGTTTATCAAATGATCTGCAATGAGCGCAACCGCAGGAAGCAGATGCTGGCAGCAGAACAGGCGAGATACCCGTCTCCTCTGCTGTGGAAGGTCATTGACCTGAAAGACTTTGGTGCCGGACGCCATATACGCTTTGGCCATCTCAGGGGCACCGACGAGATGCAGATAGTGATCGCACAGAACCAGAGGAGGATCGCGAAGGACGCTTTCGCGCAGATTAGCTGCTTAACGGCAATTGATTTGGACGGCAACGTCCTTTGGCAGATCGGCGAACCCAACCCTCAGAATGCTCATCTTACTGCAGATTTGCCCTTTCAGGTCCACGACATCGACGGAGACGGAAAGGACGAAGTCATTCTCGCCAGGGATTTCAAGCTACTCATACTCGACGGAGAGACGGGTCAAGTCCGCAAGTGGGTCCACACCCCGCTCGTCAAGGATTCACCAAAGGACCTCAACATTGGATGGCTGAGATACGACACACACCCGTTTGACAGGCTGAACGTCGACTGCATAAGAATCTGTAACTTGTCCGGAGGCGACAGGCCTACTGACTTGCTGATAAAGGACAGGTACAAGAGAGTATGGGCGTATGATCGAGATCTAAACCTTTTGTGGAGTTACGACGCTCGTGTAAATACCGGGCATTTTCCGTACAGCAAGGATATAAACGGCGACGGCAGAGAAGAGGTCATGGTCGGATACGACATGCTGGATTCAGAAGGCAGGCTCATCTGGTCCCTTCCAATACATTCCGACCACGCAGACGAAATCATCATTGGCAAGATAGATCCTGACAGAGATGAAATCATTGCGATTGCAGCAGGTGACGAAGGGTTCATTCTAGCGGATCTCGAAGGCAACATCATCCTGCAGGAGAAGATCGGCCATGCTCAGCGAATCAGTGTTGGGAACTATAGGCCGGAACTCCCTGGCCTGGAGATCTGCGTGACAACCTACTGGGGCAACCAGGGGATCATTCTGCTCTATGACTGCAAGGGGCGCCTGCTGTGGTCAACTGAGCCATCGACCAACGGCAATATCATCGCGCCGGTCAACTGGACCGGGGACGGCCAAGACCTGATCCTGCTAAACGGAAATGTCTCCCTTGGCGGGATGATAGACGGGCACAACAGGCGGGTCGTTCTCTTCCCAGATGACGGGCACCCGGACATGTGCGCCGAGGTGGTAGATTTGACAGGTGATTGCCGAGACGAGATCGTGCTCTGGGACGAGAAACGGATGTACATTTACACTCAAGACAGCGAGTTCGCCGGAGACGTGATAGCATGCCCGGAGAAATACCCTCACTACAACGGCTCAAATTACAGAGGTGAGTACTCTTTTCCAGCTTTCCGCCAAGTTATTCCGAAGGCGGGATCTTAAAATAAAGGGAAAGATCGGCGCTTAAAGCGCCGATTCTACCTTACCTCTATTAGTTCGCTGAGAGGTTTCCTGGGCCGTGGGCCCGGGGATTCATCAGGATATCCGACTGGTACGATTACCGGGATTTCGTACTCTTCGCTGATGCCGAGTATCTTGGCGACGACTTCGCGCTTAAACCATCCTACCCAGCAAGTCCCCAGCCCCTCGTTGGCTGCAGCTAGAATCATGTGGTCAACCGCTATAGCAGTATCAAAACTCCTTCCTTTTTGGCAAACAGCCACAACGATCAACGGCGCTTGATTCAGAAACTCTTGACCGTTGCCTGCTTCTGCCGCGATTCTCTGTCTTAGCCCTCCATCCGTGACAAAAATGAATCTATATGGTTGGCGATTGCTCCCGGACGGCGCAACTCTCAGCGCCTCCTTCAGGGCTTCAAGCTTTTCTTGAGGGATTGGATCCGGTTTGTACTTTCTTATTGACCGCCTGGACTTGATCACTTCGGTAAACTCCATACTTCATCCCTCCGAATTGGCGTTCCAGTGTATTTGCTGTATCAATCGTGCCGGAAACGGTTCATTGATGCCAGGCTCGATATGTCTAACGCGGGTTTCAGGCATATCAAGATTCTCCGAGTTGATAGACTGTAGCCTCCTGTTTTGAATTTCTGGACGGAATTGCTCATCGTACAACCTGCGATAGAGGCCACCCTTTGCTAACAGTTCGTGGTGCGTGCCGGACTCCACAATTCGCCCATCTTCCACTACAAGAATCTTATCAGCAGCGAGCACTGTAGAGAGCCTGTGTGCGATGACTAGGCTCGTCCTATTGGCTAGGAGCGGTGCTATGGCAGCCTTTATGAGCGCTTCCGAGTGCGAATCCAGAGATGACGTTGCCTCATCCAGTATGATTATCCGCGGGTCTCTCAGAATGGCCCTGGCAATAGCTATCCGCTGTTTCTCTCCTCCAGAGAGCTTGATACCTCGCTCTCCCACTAAGGTGTCGTATCCGTTCTCCAAAGACATTATGAAATCGTGGATCTGCGCGGCCTTGCACGCTTCGATCATTTCTTCTTCAGTAGCATCCTTTCTTCCAAAGAGGATATTTTCCCGTATAGTTGTGTTAAACAGGAAGGTATCTTGAGTAACAATACCTATCTGCTGGCGTAAGGACTTTAAACTTATCTTTTTGACGTCAATTCCATCGATTTTGACTACTCCTGAATCGGGATCATATAATCTCGGAACGAGATATGTAATAGTAGTCTTGCCGGCTCCACTAGGTCCGACTAAGGCAACCATTTGCCCTGGCTCAACAGTGAAGCTCACGTCTTTGAGCACGGGCTGGCCGGGTTTGTATGAGAAATTGACTCTTTCAAACTCGATTTCGCCTTTCAGCTCACCAATTGACACTGCATCGGGGGCTTCCAAGACCTCCGGTTGTAGATCCAAGTATTCAAAAACCCGCTCAAACAAAGCTAGTGATCGAGTCACTTCTACGTGTATATTGAAAAGGCTCGTTACTGGGCCAAATAGCCTGTTAAGGAGGTTAATAAATGCAACGATCGTTCCTACTGTGAGCTCTCCTCTAATCACGAGATAGCCGCCATAGAAGTATATCAAAGCAGGCCCAATAGCGGAGAAGGTTCGTACGAACATGAAAAACCATCGGCCGACAAGTGCTTCTTTGATTTGGAGTTGAACAACCTCTTTGCTCGCGTTGATGAACTTCTCCCTTTGATCGTCTTCACGTGTGAAGATTTTGACTAGGACTGCGCCGGCTACTCCGAGCGTTTCTTGGATAATTTGATTCAATTCAGCCAGCTTCTCGTGCGTTATTTTCGCTATATCCCATCTCGCCTTGCCTACTCGCCTGGTAGGGACTATGAAGGTAGGAATCATGCACAAGCCTAGGATGGAGAGTCGCCAGTCCATAGCGAATATGGCTGCCACAGTGAATCCAATTACGAGTACGTTTTGGACAGTTGTAACAATCGTCCTCTGGAACACTGACTCGACGCCAGATACATCATTGTTGATTCTTGAAATAATGTCTCCTGTGCGTGTGTTAGAGAAGAACTTCAGAGGCATTCTTTGCAACACGCCGTACATGGCATTTCGGATATCGAGAATGATTCGTTTTGATACAAGGGTATTGAGATAGCTTTCTGCCACTCCTATCAGGCTTATTAGAAATGACACTCCTATTGATCCTAATGTGTAAAGTGTTAGCAACCGAAAATTCTTATTCATCAAAGCATCGTCAATGATAGCTCGAGTAAGAAGTGGCGGGATTAAGCCAAGCAGCGAAGAAGCACCGACACATATAAAAACTAGTACCATCAACTTCCAGTGCGGTTTGAAGTATCCGAGTATTCGTAGGAGCATCTCTTTCGTAACGGTGGGTTTGACATCGAGATCGTCCGCAAATCCATGTCGAAGGCTTCTGTGCCAGCCGCCCATTCCCATATGCATAGATGCGTCCTCCTAGTCAGGTGTAGTCACAGTCGTGATTTTCACTCTGCTTCATCTTTCTTGAGCAGCTCAATTGCTTGATCGAGCAACGAGGTTAGTTTCTGTTCAACCTCTTCATCAATTTGGGAGCTAACACGCAGGGCGTGGTGAAGAGCAGCGAAGCGCTCGCGCACCTTTTCAGGGACATGTCGCCCAAGCCGGTGTGGATGATCGTGTGGACGTACAGGATCGTCTGCACCGAATACTCTCTCATATACCTGTGACCAGCGTGTGATAGCCTGGGCCATTTGGTCTCTGGCTTCAGCAACTTCACTCCATGCTTGTCTGCCCTTTTCCGTGAGATAATAGACCTTTTTTCTATCCTCAGTCCGAAAATCGATCAACCCGGCTTCTACGAGCGACTGCAGGTGTGGGTAAATCGAGCCACAAGAAGGTTTCCAGAAGCCGGTTTCCTCGTTGATCGTCTGCATAAGGTCGTATCCGCTTTTTTCGCCCTCGCTTAGGAGCTTGAGTATGTATGATTTTAGGAGGCCACGTTTGACTCTTCCTCTCACTCTAACCGCATCCCCAATGTATCGTTGCCGATATATCGTCAACGATATAATGCCACACGGGTTCGCCGATGTCAATACGCACTTGGAACTGGATTCCAAGGCGTGGCTTGCTGCTTTTGCTGCTGGTTAGATCTGTCTAGAGAGACCTGGTGGTATTGTATGGAATTGATTGTTAATAGGCTGTAGAAAGGCACTAGCTCGGGATTCGCACAGAGTCCGGATGCGCAATACCTTCGCACATGTTCAACATGGATATATTCGCTGCAGGACGGGACGAATACATGGAGACCTTTGACAGAATTCTATGGTCTAGACGAATTATGTTCTCCTTTGAACGACCTACAATCCTGGACATGCCTGAGACATATAGCTACCCCCATAACTCCTAGGTAGAGTATTGTCCGCAGCGGAAGGTGCAACACACAGCCTATGACAGGCAAACACAAGGCTGTTATTGCAGACGCCCGTGCGATGTGGCGCAGAAAGAGATACACAGCCACCCAGAGCGCACCTGCAACCGGTATCACCACAGGTACGGTAAGCAAGCATGAGCCGAAAAAGGTGGCTATTGCCTTCCCGCCTCTGAATCCAAACCATATGGGCAGGATATGCCCTATGACAGCAGCCGCCCCGGATGCCATCTGACAGGCTGCTCCGCCTATCGTCCTACCTGTGAGTGCAGCAACCATTCCTTTAGCTATGTCGCAGAAGGCCACCAGCACGCCGTATTTCACGCCCAATAGGCTCCCGACATTGGCCGCGCCGGCAGTGCCCGATCCGTGCATGCGTACGTCAATGCCTCGAACCACTCTACCAACGATTACGGCAAAGGATATTGAACCTATGAGATACCCCAGTGTAGCGGCCAGAAAGAATCGCATGGATTGCTCTTCTCCTGCTTAATTGACATCCTGTCCTTTGTGACGTGCTGCAATCAGGTTCAAACTACGTTTTATTTTCAGCACTTGCCGCAATCGCTCCTTCTGACTGAAAACTGTGCAGCCGCAACAACGCATGGTTAGTCCGCAGTTACCTCCACACTCTGCCGGTTGATATTGTTCGCAAGCCAACTATGGTAAGCCGAGAGATAGTTTAGAGCTACGCCTGTCTTAGAATCGGTTGTTCAGACCTGGTCATGGGCCTAGCCGCTAGCGGCGGCGCCCTTCAGGGAGACAACCGGTGGCCTAGTAATCGACTGGTTCTCAGTCTTGCGTTGCCAAATAGGGTCCTAGAGGCCGATTGAAGGACTTAATGGCTGATGCTGGGGCGTAGTCGCGATTGTCCGCTAGATGTGGTCCAATACGTTTTTCCCTCTATATGGACAGACCTTACGTACTGTTGCAGGCAGCGCATTAGTTTGATAGCATGACGCAGGGAGTCCTTTATTATTTCTGGATGGGGGGTCTCTGTTGGATCAGATTGAACAAATAATATCCCAGCTCTCAATTGGTAACTTAGTGATGTTCGCTATTGGAGGCATTCTGATCTATCTGGCCATTAAGAAGGATTACGAACCCATGCTGCTTCTGCCTATAGGGTTCGGGGCAATACTGGCCAACATTCCCTTCTCCTCAGCCATCGGCGAGGACGGATTTCTGTCGCTCCTGTATAATGCCGGTATTCGCACAGAGCTCTTTCCGGTGCTCATATTCATCGCAGTAGGTGCAATGGTGGACTTTACCCCCTTGCTTCAGCAGCCCTTCATGATATTGTTTGGCGCTGCAGCTCAGTTCGGAATCTTTCTGACAATCATCATAGCTGCACTGTTTGGATTCGATATCCGGGAGGCCGCTACCATCGGGATTATCGGCGCAGCTGATGGCCCAACGTCAATTTATGTGGCCAGCAAGCTCGCTCCCCATCTCTTGGGACCTATATCGGTGGCGGCATACTCCTATATGGCGCTTGTGCCGGTTATCCAGCCGCCGGTGATTAGGGCTCTCACTACTAAGAACGAGCGCCTGATCCGGATGGATAGCACCGATGTAAAGGTGTCTAAGCGTGCTAAGATTCTTTTCCCAATCATAGTGACACTGGTGGCCGGACTCGTGGCTCCTATGAGCGTTGCGCTTGTTGGATCGCTGATGTTTGGAAATCTCATACGCGAGAGCGGCGTGATGGACAAGCTGTCGAAGGCTGCACAGAATGAGCTGGCGAATCTTGTAACTCTGGTGTTGGGAATCACGATAGGATCGACGATGACCGCTGACAGGTTCCTTCAGCCGTCTACTTTGATGATAATGGTGATGGGATTGGTCGCTTTTGCACTCGATACGGCCGCCGGTGTGTTGTTCGCCAAGTTCATCAATCTGTTTCTCCGAAAGAAAGTCAATCCGATGGTCGGCGCTGCAGGCATTTCTGCCTTCCCGATGTCCGCTAGGGTGATACAAAAGCTAGCGCAGAAAGAGGATCCTACAAACTTCGTGCTAATGCAGTCTGTTGGAGCAAACGTGGCCGGCCAGATCGGGTCTATAGTGGCCGGCGGGGTGGTGCTCTCGCTGGTAACATCGCTCTTTTAAGCTTCGGCTCTTTTGAGCCGCGGGCGTTGAACGCAGTTGAAATGGCTCAACGGAGGTATGGAGTATGGTCGTGGCCCAGGCAGCTGAACTGCTTGTTCGAGGTGGATGTACCACTTTTGGCGTGATGATTGTGTTTTACCTGCTTACAAAGCTCTTAGCTCGTTTATAGTGTGGCCAGGCATACAGGCCGTGCCGTGATTGCGCTTGTGGGTCTGCGCAGGATCTGCATCGTGCTGAAGTAAGAGGGCAAGCCCACAGTCTGGCGTGGGTCAGCCTGTTCGACCGGCGTGTTAGCCGGTCGCCTGCTGTGCCCACGCGTATTGCATTCTATACAGGCTCGCATAGATTCCGTCTGCTGCCACGAGCTCGTCGTGGCGGCCAACCTCTCGCACGCGACCCTTGTGTATGACTATGATCTTGTCTGCGTTCCGTATCGTTGACAACCTGTGTGCTATGATGAGCGTAGTGCGGTTCTTCGAGATTCTCGCAAGCGACTCTTGGATCATCTTTTCGGTTTCCGCGTCGATGTTCGCCGTCGCTTCGTCCAGAACCAAGATGGACGGGTTAAACGCAATTGCCCGGGCGAACGAGAGCAGTTGCTTCTCTCCTGCAGACAGAGTTGATCCCCTTTCGTGCACTTCCTCATGATACTTCCCAGGCAATGCATCTATGAAATGGTGGGCGTTTACGGATTCTGCAGCGCGCATGACCTCTGCCTCAGAGATCGATTCATTGTCCAGCCTAATGTTGGACATGATGTCGCCCGAAAACAGGAATACATCCTGCATCACAACTGCGATACGCTTCCGGAGATCACTGAGCTTGTACTCTCTAATGTCTACCCCATCGAGCAGTATCTGGCCTTTTTGGATTTCGTAAAACCGCGCGATCAGATTGATTATCGTAGTCTTGCCAGAACCGGTCGCCCCGACAAAAGCCACGGTTTGTCCGGGTTCTACGGTGAAGCTGACATCCTTGAGAACCCAGTCTTCATCCTTATACGCAAACCACACGTTGCGAAACTCGATCTTGCCTTTGACTTCCGGAAGAGGCCTGCCCTTTTCGAGGTCTTCCAGCCCTTCGTTGTTGTCCAGGATCTCGAAAATCCTCTCTGCCGATACCATACCTGAGAGAATCACGTTCACCTTGTCTGCCAGGTCGTTGATGGGCCCGAAGAACTTCTTAATGTATGTTATGAAGGCGTACAGCACACCGATCTCCAGAGTTGACCGGAATACATCCGGGGCAGAGTACCAGATGAGGATAGAGATTCCGAGATTGTTGACAAGTTCTGCAGAAGGCCGGAAGAAAGCCATGAGTTTGACTTCGAGCAAACTCGCTGCGTTGTAGTTACCGTTTAACTCTTGGAACTCTCTGTACTTCTCTCGCTGCTTGTTAAAAATCTGGACCAGCTTCATGCCTGAGATGTTCTCCGCAAGAAATCCGTTAATCTGGGCTATTAGGGCCCTTACCTTTCTGTACGTGGCAACCGCTCTGGGTTTATAGAAAGCAGTAATCAAAATGATCACGGGAATTACTGAAAAGCTCACTAGAGCAAGCCTGACGTTCAAGCTGAACATAGCGACGGCGATTCCAATCAAGAGGAAGACATCGCGAAAAAGCGCAACCAGCACGCCGGTGTACATTTCATTCAGCGACTCAACATCGTTGGTGACCCTGGTCAGAATCCTTCCCGACGAATTCCGGTCAAAGAACGACATGGGCATGCGTTGAATGTGTGAGAACAACTCCATTCTGATGCTGTGAATTATCTTTTGAACTATCGTATTGAGCAGAATAGTGTGAGCGTAGTTGCTTATAGATCCTATCAGCACCGATGCTAAATAGAGTATTCCTATCAATACAATGCTTACGTCTGCCTTTCTGGCTACGATGTAGTCGTCGATCGCAACTTTCATAATATATGGGCTCACCAGTTCAGCGCCGTTCACGATGAGAGCCATTAGCATAGCGAGCGCGACAAGCCCCAAGAAAGGCCGGAAGTACATGAGCATCCGAATGATGCGGTTTTTCTGTGAGTTGTGCATAGCTGAGCTTGTGTCTTTCATACCGCGTTCACCTTTCTCTGAAAGTCGTTCTCTGCCAGCTGGAGGTCGTACAGCCTGGCGTAGTAGCCTCTACGTGCAAGGAGCTCTAGATGGGTTCCTCTTTCAATAACTCTGCCTTTGTCGAGCACTATGATTTGGTCTGCGTGCTTAATCGTGGAGATTCTGTGAGCGATGATAATACCCGTCCTGCCCTGGAGAATACTCTTGATATTGGCGAGGATCTCTTCCTCTGTCTTTGTATCAACAGCAGACAAGCTATCATCTAGAATCAAGATTGACGGATTCTTGATGATCGCTCTTGCGATTGACACCCGTTGCTTTTGTCCACCTGAAAGCGTGACCCCTCGTTCTCCGACTATGGTGTTAAACCCGTCAGGGAATTCCATTATATTGTCGTACACACTGGCGAGCTTGGCCGCTTCCTCAACCTCTGACTGCGTGTAACTGCTTTCAAAGAAACGAATGTTTTCAGCAACGGTAGTGCTAAACATGAAGGCATCCTGCGGAACACAGCCGATATTGGCTCTCACCACTTCAATCGGGATGTCGTTGATGTCCATTCCGTCAATGAAGATGTGCCCTCTTTCTACCGGATACAGCCTCAGAAGCAGGTTGATAAGAGTTGTCTTTCCGCAGCCCGTCGGTCCAATGATCGCCAAGGTCTTTCCGGCTTCGAGATGGAAGCTGACGTCTTTTAGGACTTCCGTATTGGAGCCGGGATAGGCGAATGTTAGGTGCTCGACAGTGATCTCGCCTTTCAGGCGTTTGACCCTCTCCGGGTCGGTCCATCGGGCAGCCTCTGGAGTATCCACGATGTCCGTCTTTTCCCTGAATATCTCGCTTAGGCGGTCTATTGACGCTAAGGCGCTCTGCCAAACCTCAACAATTCGGCCTATCTCAGAGATTGGCCGTCTCAACATAGTTAGGTAAGTGTTAAACGCCACGAAATCGCCCAAAGTAATCAGTCCCCGTGAGACGAACGCCGATCCAACTATGAGGACGAGAGTGAAGCTGACCCCAAAGCATACCTCGACGATAGGCCCCAGCGAGGCGGAAATTTTCACATAGTCCAGCATGGTGTTCAATCTGTTGAGGCTTGTGTTTTCAAATCTCTTGATCTCAGAATCTTCCTGGACATAGGCTTTAACAACGCGGATCCCGGAAAGGTTTTCATGGGTGCGCTCTGAGACCTTTGCATACGCCTCCTGGACCATCTTGAACCGCGTCCGCAGAAGCTCTCTGAGTCTGACAATCACTAAGAGTGCAACCAGTAGCGGAGCCAAACCTATTGCGGTCAATCTTAAGTTGATGGTCTGCGCCATGACTACTAGCGAGAATGAATTCATTATCACGCCGTCGATCAGGGATACTAGGCCAAAGGCAAAGGCCCTCCTGATCGCATGAAGATCGTTTATGGCATAGGCCATGAGGTCTCCGGTCTTGTGAGTGTTATAGAACCTGACCGGCAACGTCTGCAGGTGTGAGAACAGCCTGTCTCTGAGAAAGCACTCGAGATCCCTAGCTTTGCCCACAAGCAAGAACCGCCAGGCAAACTTAAGTCCGAAGACTGCGGCTGCGAGCCCCAGCATGCCAAGCGTTAACCAGGATATTCTCGCAAGCGTAGCAGATCGAAGAGTGAGCAAGTCTATAATGTATCCTAGCAGTTTCGGAATTGCCAACTGGAGGACACCGGATGCAACCAAAGCGACTATTCCTAGCACGTAGTACCAAACGTATCGTTTGATGAAACCGATGATGAGCTGTTTGACCATCCTGCACGACTCCTCTTAGCTCGATTCTCGCGGAACATACGACCACTCTAAGACAACGGGAGCCGACGCCGCGCGTCCTTCGATTGCGTCGAACAACATTCTACACCCCGTAGCTCCCATTTCATATAGAGGCCCCTCTATGGTTGACAGGGCGGGAACAGACAGATGAGCAAACCGAGACGAGCCAATTGCTACGACTGCGAGATCCTCAGGAATGCGTATGCCGTTCTTGGCGGCGTACCTGAGCAGGCGAAACCCGATAGTGACCGTTTCGCATAGGATTGCCCGCGGCAGAGTTGAATTCTTCCGGATGTACTGGCCAATCGCTGCAGCAATGTCATCATCTGAGTCGCCCGGCAGGTGAGAGAGCGGCGACTCGGGGGGAACCGCCATGCCGGAGCGTTCAAGTGCACTCACATACCCGGCATATCTTCTGTCATTCATTCCTCGCAGGTTACGCCCAAGAAAGGCTACTGTGTCGGCGCCTTTCGCTTTGAGGTCGGCAATGGCCGCTTGAAGCGCCGAATCCAGATTGCTTCGGACTAGATTGGGAGGATCGGAACCGGGATTCGGATGAATGACTGCAAAGGGTATCCCGTGTTCGACCAGATACGCAAAGTGGTCATCAGTTACTGCTGCCCAAACGAACAGAGCGCCGTCGATCCTGTTGGCGTAGTAGTACTGAACGTGTTCTGCCTCAGAGTGCTCTTGCCACTTGCTAAAGCAGAATGTCATAGAATAGTTGCGCTCGGCCAGTACGTCCTTTATTCCATCTAGTACAGTCATAAATCTGGTGTTTGAAACATCCTTGTCCGACACGACCGCGATGGACATGGCCTTCCGCAGCCTCATCCCTCGCGCACAATGGTCGGGAATGTAGTTGAGCTTTCTCGCAGCGGCGAGGACGGCCTCACGGGTGCGAGCGCTGATCTTGACGCCTCGGGTGTCGTTGAGCACATATGAAACAGTAGCCTGCGAGACTCCTGCCTCGCGGGCTACGTCCTTGCTCGATGCTTTCCTCGCTCTATCCAACTAGAAGGGCCTCCAGTTATTTATACGTATAAGTTACAGCGCTAGTCTACCCTAATCAGCCATTGAAGTCAAGAGGTACTCAGGCTAGACAGTATTTCCCTTAGAATGGTAGAATCGGTTGTAGGACAAGCTGGCTTTGCCTCATCGGGGGATGAGTATGAGTTTGAGATTTATTCACACCGGCGACTGGCACGTCGGTATGAAAGAGGCCAATGCGCCCGAAGTCGCCGATCGCGTGCGGGATGCGCGCTTGGAGGTCATAGACAGAATACGTCGTCTGGCTCAGGAAACCAAAGCTGACTTCGTGGTTGTAGCCGGCGATGTGTTCGAGCACAATCAGGTTGGTCGGAAACTCGCTCGGGACGTACTGCGGAGGCTCGGGGATTACCCGGTTGACGTGTACATAATCCCTGGTAATCATGATTACGCGGGGCCGGACTCCATATACAAAACCAGAGCATTCCAGGACGTCCCTCCAAAAGTCCATGTCCTGCTTGAACAAAAGCCAGTCGTTATTCGGCGGCTAAATGTGATTCTTTATCCGTGCCCTGTCACCCAAAAGCGGACTGCGCTTGACCCAACAGACTGGATTCCTGTGGAGGAGCCCAACGATATGATTCGGATTGGGCTTGCTCACGGCTCAGTAGCAGAGTTTGGTTTTGGTGATCTGACGGACAATCCGGTTTCTCTGAGGAACGTCGAAGCAAAGAGCCTAGACTACCTGGCAATGGGACACTGGCACAGCACCAGCGTTCTGTCCCCACGGGCAGCTTATTGCGGCGCTCCGGAGACAACCGGTTATACGGAGAAGGACAGCGGCAATGCGCTCCTGGTGTCAATCGATCGGCCCGGATCGGAGCCTCAAGTGAGTGTACACAGAGTGGGCAAGTTGAAGTGGGTTGAGATGGAGCATGAACTTAGCCTGTCGGTGAAGGATAGCCTGGATCAGCTGCGGGCCAAGTTCAACAGCTTGCAGAGCGACTCGGGCGATACATTGATTCGGCTTAGACTTAGCGGCGTGTCCACCGGCGAGGCACTAGCTCGAATGGAGGACGTGCTTGACGATTTCAGATCAACCTACCTGCATATAGAGGTTGACACATCGAGCGTTGTTTTAGACCCTGACGGGGATAAGCTGTTCGAGTGGGCGAAGGACCGACCGTTGACACGTGCAGTGCTGTCAGATCTCAAGCGCCTCATTGATGCAAGTTCTCACGATGAAGCTGCAGCTGCTTGGGAGCTTGCCGCGAATCCCTCTGGGGTGGATCTAGCTGCAGTGCTCAAGCGTGCAGAACTGCCTGAAGATGAAGACGGCGCGATTACCCGAGAGGTGGCTCAAGCCGCACTGGTCGAAATGCTTAAGGCATTGGAGGGAATCACCAGGTGAGGCTGCTATCACTGCAGGTAAAGGGTGTTTCGTGCTTTCGCAACCCGGTCAAGCTAGACGGCTTTGACCCTCACATAAACTTGATCTACGGGCCGAATGAGATAGGAAAGAGCACTCTCATCACAGCTATGGCGAGAGCGTTCTTTGACAGATCGAGCACTAAGGCCCAGGAAGTTATCGATATGCGTCCGTGGGGGACGGCTCTTTCGCCTGAGATCGTCGTCGAGTTTGTCGGAAATACCGGAATGCGAGCCGGCTCTACAAGGCTCAAATTAGAGAAAGGTTTTCTCGACACCCCTTATACCCGGCTTTCCGAATGGACGGGCTCCGGCTACGAGCTCTTAGCGGATGGAGACAAAGCTGAAGAGATGTTAAGGGCGATGTGGAGAAGTTCGCTTCCGGGCCGAGGTGCAACGGGCATCGATCAGTGGGGGCTTGCCAGGCTACTTTGGTTTCGACAGGACAGGGAGCGCTTTGATTGCCCGAAGTTAAATGACCGAGTCCTGCTGAACGAGCTGCGACAAGCTTTGAATGTAATGACGGTCACAAAGGAAGAGGAGGCGCTTTTGCGCGCCATTGAGTCTGAACTCTCGCAGATACTGACGGACAAGCAGAGGAGCTTCAGAAAGGGATCCGCGGTAGCGGCACTGCGGGAGCGCAAAAAGCAGCTTTTGGCTGAGATCGCCGGGTGCGACGACCGGCTAAGAGAGATCCAAGACCTATCTGCAAAGATCATCGGGCTGAAAGACTCCATAGAAGCCATGTCCGTCGAACTGGAGAACAAGAGCAGCGAGCTGCAGGGCCTGCAGGGCGAGGTAGAGCGAGTAAAGGAGTTGAGCAGTAAACTCGCTGTGGCCCGGAGTGAACTTCAGGCATTGCGGTCGCAAAAGGAAGCGCTTCTTAAGGATAGGGAGGCTGTCAACAGAGCCAAAGTCGAAATCGCCGAGCTTGAGAAAAGACTCGAGAAGGCGCAAAAAGACCTTGAGACTGCTCAAACTGCTGCGCAGGACGCCGAGAAGCAAGTTGCCGAACACGCAAAGGCACTTCAGGCTCTAAGGGACAAGCTGTCGAAGTCACGGCAGGATCTCGAGCGCTGCCGAAAGATCCATCAGCTTCGCACCTGTGACGGCGAGATCAGGCGCAAACGGAGCCTTCTTGAGAAGCTCAGGGCGAAGAACTCAGAACTGGAAAAAGTCGACGAGCAGCTTTCAAAAATCAGTGCCCCGTCCGCCGACGAATTGGCGCAGGCGGCTAATCTGAGGGAAACGATTACCCGGTTAGAAGCAGGTATTGAGGCAGCAGGTCTTTCGCTTGACATCAACGCGCTTGCCGATGTAACGGTGGAGTTCGATGCGGGTACACGTAGCGAGCAGCATTATATCGGCAAGGGCGAATCAAAGGTCTTGCACGCTACCCAGCAGGCGGTTTTGCGCGTTCCGGATCTCCTCACTATCTCGATTAAATCCGGATCAGGCGAGATCGCCAAGATGCAGGAAAAGCTCGATGACGCCCGCGCCCAACTGGCGGCTTTATTAGCGAAGTTTGGGGTTGACGGTATGGTCGGGCTGCAGGCACTCGCGCACAGAGCAGCCACGCTTCGCCAGAACAGAGAGCGGCTTAGCAATGAAATCGACGAGCTTTTGAGCAGCGAGGGGATGATTCAGGCAAGGTTGACCGATCTTGAGGCACAGATTGAGCAACTGGAGGTCCAGTTGGAGTCCGGATTGGACAAGCTGTGCCTCACAGCCGGGGAGCTCTCTTCGGTCGATCCCGGCGATGAGGACAGCCTGTGTGCAGAGATTGCAGAGCTTGAAAACCTGGAAAGTGACACTCAGCAGTTGCTCGAGCGCTCGAGGAGAGCAGCTGCAGACGCTCAAGAGCTAAAGACTAAGCTGAGCACACTGATTGATGCCGGTAAGAAGCAATGCAGCGAGCTGCAAGCAAGGATTAGAGACTTGCTTGAGCGCTTCGGAGGCAGCGAGGAACAACTCGTGCAGAAGTGCGAGGCAATATGCCGAGCGACCGATCAGAAAGAAGCTGCCGTGAAAGAGCTCGAAAGCTCCTTACCCTCAGAGCGGGAGGATCCCGTCAAGCGATCCACCGCGCTCAAGGCCGAGATTGACAACTTAATACAGCAGCTGGAGCAGAAGAAGGCGGAAATAAGCAGGTATGAGGGCGCACTTGAGCAGCTGGCTCCTGATGACATTTATCTGAGAAAAAGCAGGGCAGAAGAGCAGCTGGAGCTAACAGAACGGGAGCTTCGCAGAGAGCTCATCCGCGCCAGGGCCCTGAGCTTGATTAGCGAACTCTTCAAGGCCCACAGACAGGCCATGTCTTCAGGCTTGTCCACTGCTATAGAAGACCGCGTCACGAAGTACTGGGCATTTGTGAGGGGGAGACAGGACGTCAAAGCCAGAATAGGAGATGACATGGAGCTGGCTGCTGTCAATTTCATCGGAGATAGAGTCGATCCAGAGCGCTTCTCAGCAGGTGCACGCGAACAGCTGTACGTTGTGGTCCGCTTAGCAGTGGCCGAGCTTTTGAGTGAAAGCGACCCTCAGATAGTTGTCTTGGACGACGCACTAGTGTTTACTGATCAGCACCGGCATTCCCGCATGTTAGACTTGATTAAGCGGTTGTCAGAGAAAATGCAAGTTATCATCCTGACATCACATCAGGATCGCTTTGAGAGTTTGCCCGGTGCACGCTTCAACGTCGAAGAGCTAACCCGGCCGAGCGCCGAATATAGATCCGACGAAGATTAGAATGACTAATGACTGACCGGATACTGAGAAACTCGACCGGGTCGAGCTAGGCGGGAAGTATCAGTGCCTAGCTCCTGCCCGTTTACTATTACGCGTTCAACTCCGTAAATGAGCTGAGACAACTTTGACAGGAACTCTAGCGTCTCTTGATTCGGTACCAACCCGTTGACCATTAGGGTTTTGCCTTTGTCTTTTGCTCCGATCGCCTGTAGTTTGATGTCTCGAGCATCTTCTCTCGTGCGAAGCAGATCCCATACGGAGTAAATGACTTCAGCTGCGTAGTTATTTGAGAGGCGAGCATATAGCCTGAGAATTGAATCCTGCAAATCCTGCAACACCATACCGATGATGGGTGCCAGCATCACAACAAGAATATTGAGGTCTCGAGCGGTTTCCGAAAGAGCCAAGAGCGCAAGGGATATGCCCAGGCCTGTCGCAACTTCGCCGTAGCTGGCGCGAAACTCAGCAAACTGCCCGACCGTCATGACTAGGTACTTGTTCCTGCGTGCAGAGTATCGTCTCAACAGTGAGGCGGCCAGACACACTGCACCGAATGTAAAGCCATATGGCCACGCCGTCTCGAGTGCGGACAACAGAGACAAATCCTCACTTGTAGGGGCATTCTGCGGGGCACCCCTCGATGCAATGAACAGGACAAGTCTGAGAACGGTTAAGAATGCCCATGGAAACAAGGATAGGAGGAATCCGCCAGCAAAAGCCACCGGCAATGTGACGTAAAGAGGCAATACTCCTGCTCTGAGCTCGCACAGGTGGACTTCTGCACCTTGACGAGAGAACGCCTTCTCAATGTCACCTACCACTGTGATCCTCCCCCTCAGTCTCGACAGTGGTTCACTAGGCTATTTGAACAGAGTCACACCCTCAATATCCATTCTACAATGATTGTGCATTCCCTTTGAACTGTAAAGGCAAGTTAATGCTGTACGAATGCACGTCGGAGGCCGGTAGTTCAATGATGGAGGAGCTGAACGCGCTTGTGTGGAACTAGCAGTCTCTGGGGGTGTTAGTTCGATTATATGAAGCCTGGGAGGCGATCTGATTGGATTCAGAGAGACGGCTTGAGGTAGCTACCCTAGCGGGCGGGTGCTTTTGGTGCACCGAGGCAGTTTTCCGAAGGTTACGAGGTGTTCACAGCGTTGAGCCGGGTTACTCTGGGGGATATACGGAAAATCCTTCGTATGAAGAAGTGTGTACCGGTTCTACCGGCCATGCCGAGGCGGTTCAGATCACTTTTGATCCACAGGTGATTTCTTTTAGACAACTTTTGGAAGTCTTTTTCTCAATCCACGATCCGACGACCCTAAACTGTCAAGGCGAGGATGTTGGGACTCAGTATCGGTCGGCGATTTTCTACCGCAACCCTGAACAAGAGAGAATAGCCCGAGGGGTAGTTGACGAGCTGTCTAAGTTGTAGAGTCACCATTGCGCCGAAGATCGCGGCGTTTGAGAGAAAGTTTGCTGACCTTCTGCGGGACTAGCTTCTTAAGCTTGTATAGCTGACAGATTGGAGGAGACTGCAATGAGGACGATTTACTATTGTTTTCCTCACGGCAAGCATAAGGTGCTTACTATGAGTTATGACGACGGCAATGCTGCGGACCGGAGGCTGGTTGAGATTTTTAACAAGTACGGGATCAAAGGCACATTCCATCTGAATGCCGGATTGCTGGACAAAGGAGATCGCATTTCGGCCGGCGAGGTCAAGAGCCTTTACGAGGGACATGAAGTAGCTGCGCATGCCTATACCCACCCTACACTGGAGAGGTGTCCTAATGAGCAAGTTGTTAACCAGATTATGGAAGACCGAAAGGTCTTGGAGAGTCTTGTCGGCTATCCGGTGAGAGGTTTGTCCTATCCAAATGGATCGCATAACCGCAGAATTAGGAATTTACTGCCGTGTGTCGGAATAGAGTACTCCAGAGTTGTTGAAAGCACCAGGGGCTTTGCTATGCCGGATGATCTGTACCAGTGGCGACCAACTTGTCATCATAATCAGGATCTCATGTCTTTAGCTGAAACCTTTGTCAACCAATCCAAACCTGCTCACCTGATAATGATGTACGTTTGGGGACACAGCTTTGAATTTGACAGACAGGGCAATTGGGATCTGATTGAAAGGTTCTGTGAATTCGTCGGTGGCAGGTCCGATATCTGGTATGCGACCAATATCGAAATCGTGGACTACTTGGACACTCTGAAAAGACTAAAGTTTTCGGCAGCAGGAGACATGGTCTACAATCCGTCTGCAGCGACAGCTTGGATCAGCGTAGACGGCTCAGTCGTGGAGGTTGAGGGGGGTTCTCTCGTCAATTTGTAGATGATTGGCAATTGCCGGTTCTCAGAAGGGTATCAGCAAACGACAGCAAATCTATGATTGTGACTGATGATTATAAGCGAGTCTTATCCCGATTTTAGCTGCTAAAGTAGTGCGACCGTTGCGGGGAGTGATGCCCAGAATCTTCATCATATCGCAACAAGATTTCGACAATCGGAACAAGATCCTTTATAGAGTCGGCTGTTGTATGGGTGTACAATAGAATTGTACTTTGGGATATCAGACGGGTTGGTCCACATAGTCACAAGTGGATAATCAGCAACACAAGGTCCGCTTGATTGGTTTAGATACCGATAGCTAAGGCACCACTGGAAGGGGAGAGCCGCCTTGACCCATCGACTACCTGCTAAACTAATGTTTTGGCTCGTGGTCTATTGTCTCTGCATTCTGCTTTCTTCAACAGAGGTGTTAGCCGGTGCGCCGATATCGGCCCCGTATTTCAGTTATACCTACGATTACTGGGCTAATCTAGTTCCCGCTCCTCCAGCCTATCTGCCTGATAAGGTCTACGACGGCCGCGTCCTAGGTGTCGGTCAGTTGAATACCCCGTCAGACATCTTCGTAGCTCCAGATCGCACAGTCTACCTGGCGGATACTGGCAATAATCGCATTATATGCATGGATCCAGATTACAAGGTGACTCGGGTCATCACAGAATTTTCGGACGGCTCGACGGTTCACAAGTTCAGCAGGCCTGAAGGGCTGTTTGTCACGGATGAGGGCGAACTATATGTCGCCGATACAGAGAATGGCCGTGTAGTCGTGCTAGACCGGGACGGGAGTTTCTTGCGAATAATAGGGCCTCCTGTAGAGACTGATGATACTGAAGGATTGTTGCCGGACAATTTCGTCTACAGACCTCGAAAAATAGTTGTAACCCCGTCACGCCACATGTATGTTATAGCTCGCGATATCTACGACGGGTTGCTTAAGTTCAACGCTGCAGGCGAGTTTGCCGGATACATCGGTGCCCCGCGAGTCTCTCCGTCCCTTTGGGATATCTTCTGGAGTAAAGTTGCTACTCAAGAGCAGCGTGAACGAAGGGCACTTTTTCTTCCAATTGAGTTCGCAAACATCGACCTTGATTACAAAGGCTTGATTATGGCTGTTGAACAGGGTCCGGTTGATAAGGAGTCGATAAAGCGGCTCAACCAGAGCGGCTTGGATGTGTTGATCAGAGCGGGGTTCTACCCGCCTATGGGCGACATGCTAGATACGGAAACCAGCCAATCGGTTTTCATAGATATTGCCGCTAGAGAAGCGGGTATGTATACAGTGTTAGACCGCCAATATGGTCGAGTCTTCACATACGATTCCCTTGGAAATCTCCTTTACGCTTTCGGCGGGCTAGGCGACATTGCTGGGCTTTTCCGCCAACCTGTGGCCGTGGACACTAGCGGGCCAGATATACTTGTGCTTGATTCGGCCGGCGCGTTTACCGTGTTCAAGCCTACGGAATATGGAAGACTTATATATATCGCTATCATGTTATATAACGAGGGCAGGTACGACGAGTCGGCACAGGTTTGGAAGCAGGTTCTGAGATTTAACGCCAACTACGACATGGCGTATTCCGGAATTGGCCGCGCTTTGCTGCGACAGGGCGATTACGTGGGCGCAATGACAAATTATAAACTCGGGCAAAACCGCACCGGGTATTCTGACGCTTTCAGCCTGTATCGGGAGCAGCTGATACAGGAGAAAGGCGGCCAATTCATGACCATTCTAATAGTGCTCCTTCTAGTCTTATACGGGTTCAGCAGGACCAAAGCCTTTGCTTCAATCAAACAACTGTGGGTTGCACGCAGTTCTGCAGCTCCGAGTTATGCAGATCACCTTTTGCCGGACAGGGAGTCTTCACCCTCAAAGCGCACGCCGGCTCAGCGTTTTGCGCAGTGGGCCAGGGAAACCGGCAGAGCACTCGTGTACTCGTTCCATCTGCTCGTCCATCCTGGAGAGGGATTCTGGGAGCTCAAGTATGAAAAGAAAGGCACATTGTCTGCTGCTTTTGTCATCCTCCTCTTAGTCGTGTTTACGGTGGTCTTTCAGAGGCAGTACACCGGCTTTATATTCAACACCAGTAATTTGGAACGTATCAACCTTCTCATGGAAGCTTTGAGTGTCTTGGTCCCGTTCCTCCTATGGTGCGCAGTTAACTGGGCGCTGACCACATTGATGGAAGGTAAAGGTACATTTGGTGAAATCGTAATTGCTTCTGCCTATGCCCTGGTGCCGCTGATCTTGATTTTTATACCACTCACTATAATCAGCAATTTCCTCAGGCTCGAAGAAAGCGCTTTCTGGGGACTAGGCATACTCTTTGGACTGGCTTGGACAGCAATCATGCTTTTTGTGGGGACGATGGTGACTCACGAGTACAGTGTTATTAAGACTGCAGGTACCTCCTTGATGATTATCGCAGGAATTGCAGTTGTTCTGTTCATTGGCTTGCTCTTTTCAACAGTCATCAACCATATGATCGTGTTTATCATCGGGCTTTACTCTGAACTTATGTTCCGCTAGGAAACGGGGGGCCGTGCAAGATGAACTCCATGTTCCGCAGAACACTGATAGTGGTGATTTCAGTTCTTGAACTGTGCGCGTGCTTGGCGGTTCCGCTCTGCGCTTATGCGGTCGACCCCCAAGGGTACGATGTCGTTGCCGAAAATGAGAGGCTAACGCTGTTTGTCAACTACTCTACTACAGAGATCGCGGTCAGAGATAACAAGAGCGGAGAGATTTGGTATTCAAACCCACCGGGTGCAAAGGTTGAGAATTATCAGATTTCAATTGTCTATTACGATCCGGAAGACAAGCGAAGGAGATACGATAGTTACAAGGATAGTGTTCAGCACGGGCAGTTTGAAATCACGCCGATTCCCAACGGAGTGGCCGTCGCCTATACTCTAGGTTTGGAATGGAAAGATGACGATTTTATCCCGGTTGCGATTTCATCTGACAGGATGGAATCTGAGATTCTCTCAAAGATTGAGGATCCGAAAGAGCAAGAATTCGTACTGCGCCAGTACGAGCTTCTTGAGTTAAGGCCTTTGGCTCAGCCAGATACATCGGGGACGCTCGGACCGGAGAAACTATGGGGCAAGTACGAACTCGTTTCTCCGGCGCGATCCCTTAAAGATACGGAGAAGAGGACCCTTGCCACTCTCATAATTGACAGGCTTGTAGACAGAAGAGAGGACATAGAGGAGAGAGCGCAGGTAACCGAGGATATGTTGATCCAGATGGTCAACAACCCGACGTATATTCTGAAGGCAAGGGTGCAGCCATGGGATAAAGTCTCTCTCATTCAATTGTTCAAGCGAATTGGTTACTTGCCTGAGGATGTAGGAGTAGATAACGAGGCTAACAACCTCCCCGCTCCAGAAAAGAACGTTGAGACCTTCGGTATTACATTGGAGTATACCCTCGATGGAGACTCCTTAATCGTAACGGTGCCGATGGATAAAGTCAGGTACCCTAAAGATGTAAAGCCGCAGTTGGCTTACGTCAAAGGCGCTCACTCAAGATTCCAGGGACAGGTTGGACGAAGCAACATTCGAGACTACTTCGAGCCCATAGGTGGCGACCTTGTTACCTTCCCGCTTTACTCGCTCTCTGTTCTGCCCTTCTTCGGTGCGGCGCCCAAGGGCACTGATGGGTATATATTTGTTCCGGACGGTTCCGGAGCTATCCTCGATATCACTCAACTCAATGACAGGGCTTACCGCAAGCCGGTGTACGGCGAGGATTACGTGATACCACCCACGACTACAACGACTGACATAGTGCCGACAGTTACTCCTTACTGGGTCCATTTGCCGGTGTTTGGCTTCAGGAGAGGAGACTCGGCTTTCTTCTCAATCATTGAGAGTGGCGCAGCCTTCGCCTATGTGTCCGGTCAGATTTCGGGCAATATCAATAATTACAGCTGCGTGTCATCCGAGTACATCCTGATGCCGTTCGTCAATGTAAGACTTGCTACTACGGCCAGAAGTGAGCGCGGGGGCGCCGACAAGTCGATTAATGTCTATGCTGAACGCCTGCCTCACGAGGACATCCGGATTAGGTATACGTTCCTCGACTCTGAGTCCGCAGATTACGTAGGCATGGCACGATACTATCAAGAGTACCTCGTTGATCGCGGTGTATTGAGGAAATCGAGCACCGATGGGAAAATCCCGTTTTTCCTCGAGATCGTGGGGTCTATCAGGAAGCAGGTCCCCATTCTTGGAGTCCCGATTTATACCACCGTTCCTTTGACCACCTTCCAGGAAGCTAAGGAGATAGTGGATGAGCTCACTGCGGCCGGTGTGAAAGATGTGGTGGTCAAGTTTTCCGGCTGGCTGCCAGATGGCTACGACCACGAGTTCCCGAATCGAGTCGCCGTGGATGACGCCGTAGGGGGCTCGAGGGCTCTCAAGGATCTTTACAGTTATCTCAAGCAGCAGGGAATCGAGTTATACCCGAGCGTGTACTTCCAGATCATTTCGCCAAACGCTGACAACGTAAATATGAGGGTGGAGGCAGCCAAGACTCCTACCGGACAGTGGGAAGTTAACGTGTTGTCGCCTAGGCGGCTGGGCACCATTCTTTCGAGTTTTCTGAAGGGCTACTCCGGGTTCGGCTTTGACTGTATTGCACTAGATGACCTCGGGCTGGTTTTGACCTCTGACTTCAGCCCTGGGCAAATGGTCGATCGTGGTGAAGCTGTCGGCATTGTTCAGGGCCAGCTAGAGAGGTTGCAAAATGAACAGAACCTCAATCTCATGTTGAGTTCTCCCAATATTTACGCCTTGCCGTATGCAAAGTATGTCGTGGATATGCCCCTGGAGTCTACGCAGTATACGGCAATAACCGATAGTGTGCCTTTCCTGCAAATGGTAGTCCGCGGATACTGCACTTACGCTGGTGATCCGCTCAATATTTCCGACAATATGACGAAGCAGATTTTGAAGTCCATCGAGGTAGGAGCGTATCCTCAATTTCGGCTGTTTTATAGGGAGCCATCGGTAGTGAAAGGCACTGACTATGCATACCTCTACTCCTGCTATTATCGAGACTGGCTTACAAGTGCGGCTGAGATCTACCAGGAGTTAGAAGGCGTTCTCAGCAAGGTTGTAGATCAGCGGATTATCGATCATGTGCGACTTGCTGATAACGTCTATCAGACGGTCTTTGAGAATGGCGTTTCGGTTGTGGTTAACTATGGGTCTGATAAGGTAGAAATAGATGGACTAGAGGTAGATGGCGTCAGTTACATAGTGATTGAGGAGGGGCAGAGCGGTGCAAACTAAACGAGGTCCGCGGTTGACACTGAAGCAGAGGGAGGGCATATTGGGCTACCTCTTCATATCCCCATTTATCATTGGATTTTTCCTCTTCATCTTGGCTCCGGTTGTGCAGTCGATTGTGTTTAGCATCAACAACATTGAACTGAAGCCTGACGGGTTTAACCTAGTTTACGTTGGGTCAAAGAACTATCAGTTCGTGCTGGCCGAACATGCTGACTTCGTTCCGACACTGGTTGCTACCACCGGGCGGATGGTAAATAACGTTTTCTGGATTTTGGTATTCAGCTTTTTCGCTGCTAATCTACTTAATCAGAATTTCCGTGGACGGCTGCTGGCGCGCACTATTTTCTTCCTGCCTGTGGTGGTCTCGGCTGGAGTAGTTCTCCACCTAGACCAAACGGACTACTTGACCGGCGTCGCATACGACACTGTTGCAAACGCCACTAACGTGCCGGGTGCTAGCTTTCTCAGCGGCCAGGTCCTCGTCGGATTTCTCATGCAACTGAAGATCCCTATTAGGTTTCTGGAGCTTATCGCCGCTGCGGTTGATATGATACCTGAGATCATCAACGCGTCTGGAGTACAGATCTTGGTTTTCCTAGCTGGGCTTCAGTCGATACCGAAATCTCTGTACGAAGCTTCTCAGGTGGAGGGAGCCACCGGGTGGGAAAACTTCTGGATGATCACTTTCCCGCTCTTGAGCCCCCTGATCATTACAAACATCATATATACGATCGTTGACTTCTTCATTTCGCCGACTAACGAAGTCATTCAACTAATTCGTGAGACGACATTCTTTGGCCGAGGCTTCGGAGTTAGCTCTGCGATGATGTGGATATACTTCGGAACAATAGCGATCCTGCTCGTTATTGTAATGGGCCTCTGGTCTCGGTTCGTTTTGCGCAATCAATGATCGAAAAATGAGGACCGGAGCCTCACGCGTGGAGGGGTTAACGTGGCGTACGCAGAACGCAGGCTTAGTCTTAGAAGAAGAACCGGTTCAGCCGGACACAGAATAATCCCGGGATCGGTTCAAACGATTTTCTTATCTGTATTGCGTGCTCTAATCATTATGGGTATATGCTATGTCATCCTTTTCCCGCTGATCGGCAAGTTTTCAATATCGATGATGTCGCGCGCTGATATTTGGGATCAGACCGTCGCGTTCATACCCAAGTACCCGACGTTAAACAACTACAAGCTCGCATGGCAGTTTATGCAGTACCCTACGTCCTTTTTTAACTCCCTGAAATTGGCTCTTTTCGTCAGCATTGCTCAGCTTGTGTCGTGCACTATTGTCGGATACGGTTTTGCTAGATTCGACTTTAAGGGGAAAGAGTTTTGGTTTACACTTGTGATTCTATCACTGATCATTCCACCCGAGATGATTATCACTCCCCAGTACCTCAATTTCCGGTTCTTTACGGCTTGGGGCTTGATACCTAAGCCTGGACTGAACCTGCTAGGAACATATTGGCCGTTCTTATTGACATCCATCACCGCGACCGGCGTAAGGAACGGGTTATTCATCTACATCATGCGACAGTTGTTCGCGGGATTGCCCAAGGAACTTGAGGAAGCTGCTTATGTCGACGGCGCCGGCCCATTCAGGACATTCTATCAGGTTATGCTGCCTGGCGCGATTCCCGGAATGGTTGTCGTGTTCCTGTTCGCTTTTGTCTGGCAGTGGAATGACTATCAATTGGTGACAATGTACATGAAGAATCAGACGGTCCTGCCGGTCATGCTTGAGAACCTCGCTGCCGCCGTTCTGGGCGACCAGTGGGAGCAGGCTCCGGAGGAGACTTCCTTGCTCAACAGCGCAGGAGGCATGTTGATAATAGCTCCTGTGTTGCTCCTGTACGCGTTCATGCAGAGGTACTTCGTCGAGAGTGTAGAGAGGACTGGCATCATTGGGTAATGGTGGATCGGCTTAGACAAACCCAAGCCGTACCTTAAGTGGAATTGCAGTAAAGCCCTTGAGACGAGCTAGAAGCAATATCGCTGCCTAAACATGCTTGGCGAGGTACCGGTGTTTTTCTTAAAAACGTGCCCGAAATACGAAGTGCTTTTGAACCCGCACTGCAGCGCTATTTCTGAAATGGAATAGTCGGAGCTGGCCAGTAGGCGCTTTGCCTTTTCTATTCGCAGCTTGGTAACGTGCTTGTTCGGGGTTATGCCCATCTCCGCGGTAAAGACCTTGTGGAAGTAGAATGGACTCATCGAAAGGTGCTGGGACAGCGTTTGCAGATCGAGGTCGCTGTCTAAATTATCATCGATAAACCTGAGTGCTTTGCGTATCTTCGAGTAGTGGGGGCTAGGTCGAGTAGAGCATAGCTGGTCGCGATAGAGCTGGTAGATTATCTGAAGAATGCAAGACTTCGTTACTATTGCAGAGGCAGGGTTCGGACTGATCATTTCTTGAAACACTCTGTCAAACAGTCTGTAGTATACTTCGGATGTCGTTGAGTGGTAGACGGTCGGCAGGACGTCGAGAATCGGGTTTGAGTATACTTGCTGGATTTCCTTCTCGGCTAACGGATCATACGTGGCCGGGTTTTTGTTGCCGTTTCCAAGGAGATCGAAGCAGATGAGATAGGAGTTGTACGGCATCACTCCCTGTGTGAAGTGCCCGGGTGTTCTAAAGAGCACGTCGCCCTTTTGAACAGGATACAGCTTGTCGTCGAGGTACTGGAATCCGGACCCTTCGAGTATGAGTTCAAGCTCATAGTCATATACATACCGAGGTTTGGCCTTGACACCCTTAGGATAGGTCATGCCTCTAAACATGGCACATATCAAGGCCTTCGGTGAGATCTTTTCAGTGGGTATCGGAATCGGTCTTGATTCGCTGGGTTCCGGCATCTTCACACCCCCGTAGCTGATCTCGTCATCGTACATCTTACCACAAGATTGTGCGATTTCAACTGTCCCATCGCAAACAGATCCTGTCACTTCGCATTCGGAGTAAAGTCAAGATCGTGAGCGTATTCGCTGCCAACCGAAGCAGCTCGGATCGGCGTTTCTGAAAGGATGTCGCGACAAATAGCGCAAGATCCTGATATTTGCGACAGGATAGTTGTAGAGACGTGCGCTGCCAAAAGTGTATGATCGAAATGTGCATTGAGACACGACGATTGGCAATTTCTACTGGGAGAAGTTAGATCCATGAACGAGCGGGTAAGCTGTGCACACTTAAACGAGTCTGAGCTCGAGGACACCGGTTTATCTCGCGGGGTTTTCGGCGATAGCCCGGCGCGTATTCCGGCTATGCTCGAAAACGAGCAGATCACCGGGATAAACAAAGAACCTCCTCATGCGACGCTAATGCCATACGAGAGTTTGGAACAGGCGCTTGCAGCCAGACGCCATGCGTCTCCGTTTTGTCGTTCACTGAACGGTGTCTGGAAGTTTCACTATGTTCCGTCTCCCGAGCAACGACCGGTAGGTTTCTATGCTCCTGAATACGACGTGAGCCATTGGGACGAGATTTGCGTGCCGTCCAATTGGCAGATTCAGGGTTACGGCACTCCTATTTACGTCAACAGCCTTTACCCGTTTAAGGCAGACCAGCCTCGAGTCATGGGCGAGCCAGATCCTAGTTGGACTACGTATAAGGAGCGCAATGCTGTCGGGAGCTATCGCAGGGATTTTGACTTCCCTGTGGAGTGGGCCGGACGGACCGTCTTCATCACATTTGACGGCGTGGATTCTGCGTTCAACCTATGGGTAAACGGATTATATGTAGGTTACAGCGTGGACAGTCGTACCCCAGCGGAGTTCGACATAACTAAGTACGTGGTTCCCGGCAGAAATACGGTCGCGGTGGAGGTCTACAGGTTTAGTGCGGGCAGTTACTTAGAAGACCAAGATATGTGGAGGCTCAGCGGAATTTTCAGAAATGTGACGCTCTGGAGTGCCCCGCGTGTCCATATTCGAGACTTTTTCGTGAAACCTGACCTTGATGCAGAGTACGTTAATGGAAAACTGGACGTGACGGTCAAAGTCAAAAACTACTCTGACTCAGTCTCTGCTCCTAGGCGTATTGAGCTGCAGCTATACGATGGTGATAACAGGCCTGTCGAGGGGGCCTGTGCATTTGCAGACGTCCCTAGTTTATGTGCCGGTGAGGAGTGGGTCGGCAACTTGACAGTAAGTGTTGCTGCTCCGTACAAATGGACCGCCGAGGCGCCGTACCTGTACACAACGGTCTTGTCACTGCGAACGCTTGCCGGAATTGATGAATTTGTCTCGTGCAGGACGGGATTCAGGAAAATCGAGATTAAAGGACGGGTGTTCATGATCAACGGAGTCCCCGTGAAGCTTAAGGGGGTGAATAGGCATGAACACTGGCCTGACACTGGGCATTATGTCAGCGAGGAGCGCATGGAACTCGATCTGAAACTAATCAAGTCCTGCAACTGTAATCATGTGAGGACCAGCCATTATCCTAACGATCCTCGATGGTATGAGTTGTGCGACGAGTACGGTATCTACGTCGTTGATGAAGCTAACATTGAATCGCACGGCTACCGGTCAAGAGGAAACGTTTTAGGGGACATGCCTCGGTGGATTCCTGCACACAGAGCACGCATGGCAGCATGTGTAGAGCGAGATAAGAATCATCCATCTGTGATTATGTGGTCACTGGGCAACGAAGCTAGCGGAGGAAGGTGCTTGCTGGCGGCTTTAGAAGTCGCCAAGTCTCTTGATCCAACGCGTCCTGTCCAGTATCAGGGATTTGGGTTCTCGTTTGAGAGGGAAAACCCGACAGATATTGAGAGCCAGATGTATCCGACTCATGAGGACCTAGAGCGCATTGGACAAGCTAACCTAACCAAGCCGTATTACATGATTGAATTTGCCCATTCCTTGAACAACTCAATGGGCGGGCTCTGCGAGTACGTGGACATTATTGAGAAGTATGACGGGCTCATGGGCGGTGCTATTTGGGAATGGTGCGACCAAGCGGTCTGGAACAGGAGTAATCCCGATCAACCGTTCTTAGCTTACGGTGGAGATTTTGGCGATGTGCCTAACGACGGATTATTCTGCTTGGATGGAGTTGTTTTCGCAGATCGAACGATTTCGCCAAAATACATCGAGGTGAAAAAAGCGTTTCAGTGGATCAGCCTCGAGCCTGTGGACCTGTCTGCAGGATTAATCAGGGTCAAGAATAAATACGCGTTCACCAACCTGGACAAGTTTGACATCGTCTGGATGGTCACTGAGGATGGGACTGAGATAGCTCGTGGGCAGGTGCAGCGCATCTCTGTAGATCCAGGCGAACATGCGACTATCTCGATTCCCTTCAGCCCGATTGATCCGAAGCCGGGTGCGGAGTACCTGCTCAAGGTGGCGTTCCTACTCGGCGAGAGTACTAACTGGGCGGAAGCTGGATTTGAGGTCGCCTCTGAGCAATTTAAACTTCCAGTTGAGGCGCCTCGTTATACTCGACCTACGCCAACTAGGTTGCCTGAGGTATCGATTCGTGAGACTAGGTCGGATTTGACGGTGACAGGCAAGTCTTTTGAGGTCTCAATCGACAAGGACCTTGGAATCATTTCCAGGCTCTGTTACGACGGTGTGGAGATCTTTCGAAACGGTGGCGGCCCGCGGCTGCACTTGTATAGAGCTCCACATCTGTATGACGACAATTGGATCAAGGACGTATGGTGCGAGAATGGGCTTGATCGCTTAAATCATCGAGCGTTGTCGGTAGGCGTTTCTAAGTGTTCGCCCGGTGCTGCGAGAATTGACGTGACTGCAGTATCAGAGGGGAAAAACGGGTTTAGAGCAGATCAGAGAGTGTACTACGCGATTGGCGGCAACGGCACGATTCGAGTCAAGTGGGAAGTGGAGTTTTCGACGCGTGATGTGGTGCTGCCCAGGATCGGCGTCCGAGCGTTCGTCAATAAGAGCTTCAGCAATCTGTGCTATTACGGCCGCGGGCCTATGGAGAATTACCCCGACCGCAAGCGTGGGAGCGACTTGGGCCTATATTGCAGCACAGTTGTAGGTCAGGTAACTCCTTATCCCGTTCCGATGGAACTGGGCAATCACGAGGATGTGAAGTTCGCTGCCTTGACTGGCCGCGACGGCGCGGGCCTGCTGATAGCTGCTCTCAATCGTGCATTTTCCTTTTCGGCGCTTCCATATTCAGATGAGCAACTGACACAGGCTTCACATCCACACGAGCTGCCTGAAAGCGAAGCTACTGTTGTTTGCATAAGCTCGAAGACCCTGGGCGTGGGCACTGCCGGTTGCGGGCCGCGTCCGTTGCCGGCCTATATCGTCTACAGCGAGCCTACATGTCTTGAGTTTGTTTTGGGGCCGGTTCCGGTTGGAGCTACTGATGTAGCCGACTTGGCCCGTTGCGCAGTCTTACAGACCAGCATTTTGTGAATGGAATAACGTACCTATGGGTTTGTCCGGCATAGCTTGATATACTAATAATGGATGATTTAGCTCGTTTGATCTGGCATTGGCGAAACTCGGTTCTAAGTTGGATCTAGGAGAGTAGGGAGTTTGATAGCCTATCTTTAAGACAGCAAGATATTGATAGTCTCGACAAGAATCTGGACAGGATTGAATCCAATACAGGTGAATTATTACAGTGCGTAGATTCGTCATCAGTGGTAGCATAGTTGTCTTTGTCGGGCGGTTGTTCTCTTGAGTTGGTACTAAATTGTCACAGACAGTTTTGCTCCAAAGGAGGTGGGGCGGGCTCATAGTCCTATCGTGGAGCTGTTCTGTGGGGTATTGTTAGTTGGCCGCAGTGACCATGGATGTTTTTGAGCTGGCATAAAGAAAGAAAAGGAGGAAAAGAGGCCATGAAGAGCGCAAAACTCACCCTGGTCGTATTGATGGTTTTGTCTCTGCTTTCTGCCGTGAGTTTCGCCGACGATTACACGCCGCCTCCAGGAGTACCCGGGCCTGGTGAAGTCGATCTTGGCGGCGCTACTGTGACTCTCATCGGTTTGAATCTCGATAAGAGATCAACGTGGGAGTGGGGAGCTTTTTGGGAGATCTTTGATGAGCGTAAGGTAGAGGCAGAGCAGCTCTTCAACTGCAAGATTGCTTATATTCATGGAGGCAACTATAGCGACATCGTTCGCAATAGGATTCTTGCTGGAGAGTCGAAGTACGACATCATTATCAACAGAGCGCATCGCGAGTTTGGCTACTACAGCCTCCTGCGGGACGGTCTGCTGCTGGCAACAAGCGATATACTTCCAAAAGAGTACTTCGAGTTCTTAGGTAATGCCGACAGAAATGCTATAGAGAAGCTTCAATACAAGGGTAAGTACTACGGGTTTGGTACACTATTTGGCGACATCAATAACTCTATCCAGATTTGGGCTTATAACAAGACATTGCTGGAGAGAGAGGGCCAGCCTGATCCTTACCAGCTATGGAAGGAAGGGCGCTGGACTTGGGAAGAGTTTGAGAAGATAGCGAAGGCAGTCACCCGCGATACTGACGGCGATGGTGTCATCGATCAGTGGGGTGCATATGACTTCGTTTCTGACGGTGTTGGCGTCCTGAGACATTTGCCGCTTAACGGAATTGAGATCTCCCGCATTGACGAGAACGGTAGGCGAGTCTTTAACCTCGATAGCAAGGTGGCGATTGATACAATCAACCTGTTCAGAAGATGGCGCCTTGAGGAAGGGTTTATGGCAGTCGGGGGTCAAGGAGCGGACTTCGTTGCCGGCAACGTCGCTTTTAGCGACGCTCACCCGATGGGGCACAGATTTGCCAAGCAGAGCCTGCAAGATGAGTGGGGATTGGTGCCTCCGCCGAAGTTCCCGAACGTTGACCGCCATTACTATCCGACCTTTGCATGGCGCACTAACTTCATTCCGGCGAACGCGGCAGATCCGTTGGGCTTGATAGCACTTTGGAGCTATCTGGTTCGCCCGGATGATATGCTGAATGAGGAGCATGTCACTCAGTTGATGGATCAGGCGCTACCTGCAAATCCAGAGTCGTACGAGGTCCTGATGACTGCGTTTGAGGAATTCCAGGGTGAGGGCGACCACTTCGAGGGTACCGCTCTCTGGAGCGACATCGTCGTGCCTGCGCTCACTGCGGTAATGAACGGCGAGAAGGGTGCCGCAGCCGCAATGGCCGAGATTAAGCCTCAGGCCCAGGCATTCCTGGATGACCTGTTTGATCAATAATTAGATAGTAGCTGAGAAGTTCTAGGATAAGTTAGTAAGGCGGCCTTTGCTGGCTAGAGTTGAACGCCGGCGGAGGCCGCTTTTTTCCCTTTTGCCAGGGTTTAGCACCGGCCGGACGGTCGATTTTCGTGGAAAAGTGTACTTGGTTAGAAGGAAAATCTACTTTCGCGTCCAAATATTAATCAACGTAGAAATCGGTTTCCCACTGATAACTGTCCGATACAGGTCGGTCTAATGTGGGATTATGCCTCGCTGTTGAGGCAGTGGAGAGTGAATAGGATCTTTTTGAACCATAGCCGTCTACGGTTTAGCTGCGGTTTTGGTTTGTATGTCTGTTCCAGGCTGTTGTTCATAGATGTGTGTGAGAATAATAGTTGGCGGGTCGCCTTCATGGAAACCGTTTTCGAACCGACTGGGTGTTTAGCGTAAAGCAGCGGACTAAAAGGAGACGGGTCTATGGGCCAGCAGGTTGCTTCTCTGTGCGAAGCATATAAGGATTATTTTCCGATCGGTGCCGCCGTTTCGTACAGGTCGATACGTACACATCAAGATCTTCTCCTCAGGCACTTTTGTAGCCTAACCCCTAGCAACGAAATGAAGTTCTCATCGGTCCATCCTGCGGAGGACTCTTATCAGTTCTTTTTCGCTGACAGTATTGTTGATTTTGCCAAATCAAACGGCATGCTTGTCAGGGGGCATACGTTGATTTGGCACCAGCAGACTCCTGAGTGGGTGTTTATTGGGCCCGATGGTGGGCCGGCGTCAAGAGAGTTGCTCCTTGCCCGGATGAAAGAACACATAGAGGCGGTTGTTTCTCGCTACAGGGGCAAGGTGTATTGCTGGGACGTCGTTAACGAAGCGGTCAGTGACAAAGGTCCGGAATACCTGCGCCCCTCTAAGTGGCTTCAGATCATCGGACCTGACTACATAGAGAAAGCCTTTGAGTATGCTCACGCGGCCGATCCGGATGCTCTTCTGTTCTACAACGACTACAACGAGATTGCTCGCCCCAAACGTGAGAGGATCGTTCAGTTGGTTACAGAATTGAGACAAAGAGGGATTCCGATCTACGGTGTTGGCCTTCAAGGTCATTGGAATATATACAGGCCGACGCTTGATGAGATTCGGGAAGCTCTTGACGAGTATGCGGGCTTAGGTCTGACTCTGCAGATCACCGAACTTGACATGTCGGTGTTCGCGTCCGGCGATGACCGCACTGATCTGGTAGAGCCAACGAGCGAGATGATGGCTTTGCAGGCCGAAAGGTACGAAAAGCTCTTTGAACTGTTCCGCGAATACAGAGGGGTCATCAGCGGTGTCACACTATGGGGCATCGCAGACGATGATACATGGTTACATAATTTTCCTGTTAAAGGCAGAAGAGACTGGCCGCTGTTGTTCGATTCCCGACATCGCCCAAAGCAATCCTTTTACCGCATAGTTGATTTTCAGGCAACAAGCTAGGATTCTACCTCACGACGCGCTAAGATTTGATGCTTTGTGACATGCGGTTCGGATTCGACAAGAAGGGGAGGTGTAGAGCTACTCAGAAGGCAGAGTGCAATATTCCACATTTCTGTATGGCGTGCAACACTTTGCACTACAGGAAATCAAATCATAAAGGGAGGTCATGGTGGTAATGGGACGCAAGCTGAGCTTCTTGTTGGTTGCAGTTTTCATGCTGTGGTCACTCGCAGCGCAGGCCTATGAGTTTGAGTCCGATCGTATGTATTTTGGCGACATTGACTTCGGCGGTGCGACAGTCACGATAGTTGCTCACTTCGACAATCTCGTCAGATTCAAGGAAGGCGGAGCTGAGGCCGGTAAGCTCGAAGAGGCGAAGAGACTGTTCAACATTGGCGACATCCGGCTGCTTCAGGTTGGTTGGGGTGAGGTCGGTCAGACCTGTTTGAACAGGTATATGGCTGGCGAGTCCACCTGGGATATCTGGAGATTGCCACATCAGTACTTCTTTGACCTGGCGACAAAAGGTGCATTCTTTGATGTTAGCCAGATTTTGCCGGAAAGCTACTTTGAAAAGCTGCCCAGGATCACTCGGGACAAGAATGAAATGCTTGCACTAGGCGGCAAGAAGTTCCATTATTCATGCGGCGTTCCGGATGACTACGGTCATTCCGAGTTCCTAGTCTTCAACAAGGACATCTTTGAGCGCGAAGGCTTGCCGAGTCCGTATGAGCTATATGAGAACAACGAGTGGACCTGGGATGTTGTAGAAGACCTCGCGAAGAGGGCGACTCGTGACACCGATGGAGACGGCACCATTGATCAGTGGGGCTTCTCGTTCATCAATCCTCAGTACATGATCTTCGCAAATGGCGGAACAATTACCAAGTTTGACGAAACCGGCCGTATGATCTTCTCCATGGATGATGAGGCTACGATAGAAGCTCTCCGCAGGCTGAATCAGTGGCAGAACGTCGACGGGTTGACTGTTGGCGATTATCAGATGACCGAGTTCAAGCAGGGCAGAGTGGCCATGGCCTGGATGCCATTCTGGCAGATCAATCCGAAAGAGTATGAGTTTGCTCATGGCGTACTGCCTCCTCCGCGCGGCCCCCACATGGACGAGTGCGCATTCCCGTCCGGCGTTGCCGATGCGTTCTTCATCCCTGCTAACGCCGCGAATCCGCTTGCGCTTATCGCACTGGACAACTTCCTGTGGCCTCTCGACACCTACTATGAGGAGCTCGACAACGCCATTCGTGCTAGGGTTGTCGACGTAGAGTCCTATCGAACCTTCCAGGATGCCATCGAGAAGTGGGATGGTAACCTCGCCTACTACTTTAACTTCCTCGGCAGCTGGTGGCAGGCAGATAGGCCGTACGGTGGCGTGATCCAAGGGGTCATGTCCGGCAAGAGCCCGGCAAGCGTCATTGCTGAGTTCAAGCCGGTAGCGCAGGCTCAAATTGACGAGGTCTTCGGCTACTAAGGCGATTGACTATCCGGGTGGTCTGGCCCGCGGCCGGACCACCCGTTCGCTAGGATTTTTGCTGTCTCGGGTTTGATGACCACGTGCCTTGAAGGAGATATAGACGCGGGTTCGGCGCAGGTCAGACCTGTAACTGAGAAAGGGAGGGGAAGTCGAGGTCATGCGGTGGAGAGCGGCGCAAAAAGGACTGGGTTTTGGCGTGACGTTCCTTATCTTGCTTCTCGCCACGGCGAATTGTGTGGCACTGGAAGTCGGAGAGTCGACAAACGGATTTGTCGTTCCATATACTAGCTATTTGTTCGACTTTTGGGGAAAGGCTGTCCCCTCGCCTCAGGCATATGTTCCTGCGCGCTTCATTACCGGGACCCATCTCGGAATTGGGGAGTTCAATGATCCCAGCGATTTGTTCGTGGCGCTCGATAAGACGATTTACATAGTCGATTCAGGAAACAATCGCATCGTTCATACCGATAGCGATTTTAATGTGATAAGGATTATCAAAGAATTTGATAACAACGGCACGGTTGATACTTTTAGAACTCCAAGAGGCATATACGTAACTGCCGAAGGCCACATATATGTTGCAGACACCGCAAATTCCCGAGTAGTTCATTTGGATGCAAATGGAGAGCTTATAAGAATAATAGGGCCTCCGAGAACTGATATAGAAGGCATTCTCCCCGAAGGGTTTGTCTACAGGCCTCTTAAAGTTGGGGTCGATCTTCATAATCGTATGTACGTGATTTCCCAGGGTGTATTCGATGGATTATTGCATTTTAATGCAGCCGGAGAGTTTCGTGGTTTTATAGGTGCACCGAGAGTAACTCCAAGCCTTTGGGATTACATATGGTCGAGAATTGCGACCGAGAGCCAGCGTGAGCGGATGGCTCTGTTCCTCCCCACTGAGTACAATAACCTGGACTTGGATGAAGGCGGGTTCATTTACGCAACAGTCATGGATGATGTGAGAGAGGACGATGCGAACCCCAAGGATGACAAAATCCGAAGGTTGAACGCGAAAGGCGAGGACCTTCTTGTCCGCGAGGGATTCCATGGCATTATAGGCGATGTTGAGTATGCGAGCATTTATTCGCTGGCCGCGTACAGAGGCCAGTCGGTAATGGTTGACATCGTGGTGCACGATTATGGCGTCTACAGCGCACTCGACAGCATCAGAGGTCGCGTTTACACCTACGACGATACCGGCAACTTATTGCACGTGTTCGGATATAGAGGAACAGAGAAAGGGCAGGTTGCCAAACCTGTTGCACTAGAGGCAATTGACAGGAATTTTTTGATTCTTGATTCACAGCAGAGGGGTATCGCGGTTTACCGGCCGACTGACTACGGTTTGCTCGTATGGGCTGCTCTCGATTCATATACCAGGGGCGACTATGTGCAGACAGAGGCGATTTGGAGAAAAGTTCTTGAGCTAAACTCCAACTGCGATTTCGCTTATACAGGTATTGGTAGAGCCCTGCTCAGGCGCAACGAATATGCCGAAGCAATGAAGAACTTCAAGTTGGGCAACAATCGCATGGAGTACTCGGAGGCGTTTGAGCTATATAGGCGCGAGGTTATCTACGACAATCTCCCTCTATTCATGGCGGTCTTGCTTGCAATTATCGTTCTCGTCTATGTAGTTGCGAGAGTGGTCAAGAGAGCCAGAACGATTTCAGCAACTGCTTCTCAGATTGCAAGCACCGGGATATCCGGGGACGAGCTGGGCACTACCGTTGCTGCAGACGGACGAGCAGCGAGGTTCATCAGAAAGACCTTGGTCGAACTCAAGTACGCTCTCCACGTTATTTTCCACCCGCTTGAGGGTTTCTGGGAACTGAAGTATTTGCACAAAGGCTCGACAGCTTCCGCTACGGTCATACTAGCTTTTGTCTGCATGACCTACGTGTTTTCTCGACTCTTCACCGGCTTTATCTTCAATACCGTTGATCTCAGTCAGTTTAATGTTGTCCTTGAGATCTCGAGTATCCTGTTGCCTTTTGGACTGTGGTGCGGCGTTAACTGGGCACTGACTACTTTAATGGAAGGCAAGGGAACTATTCGGGATGTCTACATTGCTACTGCCTATGCGCTTGTGCCTCTTATTTTCACAGTGATTCCTCTTACCATCATAAGCAATTTCATAACTTACGAAGAGGGAGTTTTGTTCTATAAGCTGCCAATGTCCCTCGGAATAGGCTGGGCAGGTATTCTCGTCGTGTTTGGGGCCGTAATGACCACGCACGAGTACGACCTACGCAAAACTGTGTTTACCTGTATATTTACGGTAGCCGGAATGATTTTCGCCATGTTTCTAGCTCTGTTGTTTGTGGATTTGGTCGAGCAAGTTGTCTGGTTCGCCAACGAGCTTGTAACTGAGCTGGCATATAGAACCTGATCCGCTCATTGTGGGTGTAACTGAGACTGTTGTGATGCAAGGAAAGGAGGCAGAGCACACCCGTGTCTTTATTGAGGAGAGTTTGCCTTCCGGTTATGGTTGCGTTGCTGTCGCTACTGCCTGCTAGCATTGCGGGTGCGAGCTCGATTCCTTCAGGATTCGAGTTGGTCAGCGAAAATGAGTATGCTGAGCTGTATGTCAAGATGAGTACGGCAGAGATTGCCTATAGAAGCAAGGTCGACGGGAGCATCTGGTTTAGCAATCCTCCAGACAGAGCGACAATGGAGACGTACTCCAGAGGCGCCGCGAAGGACCGGCTCTCGGCTCAGCTCGTCATCTCTTATTACTCGATTAACCAGAAACTTGAGATGGACAGTTACAACGACTGCGTGAAATACGGTCAATTCCAGATCACACCGATTCCTGGAGGAGTGCGTGTTGACTATGAGCTAGGAAAGCGGTGGCAGGATCAGGACTATGTGCCTCAGATAATCAGTGAAGAGCGCTTCAACGATCTGATCTTGGCTAATCTTGAAAGTGAGAAAGACAGGAAGTTTGTCCGCGATCAGTATATTCTCTTTACATTGGAAAAAGATTACGTAGATCCTGACCCGATTAGCATTTTTGGAGTCGATCTAGAAGCCTTGCTCGGTCCTTATGGCCTCAAGGTTGACGAGCCTGGACTGCGGCCCTCTGATAAGCGCCGGGTTCTGCAGGAATACCTGGTTAAGGTAAGGGATGCAAACGGGTATACCGGCCTCGGGGAGATTAAGACCGAGGACATACAGGGAGCTTTTGGAAAGCCTGCTCTTATTCAGAAGTGGACGTTGATGCAATGGGACAAAGATGCTTTGGTCGGCTACTTTAAGAAGGCTGGATATACACCTGAGGATGTGCAGATCGATCACGAAATGTTTGGAATAGAGCCGCCATGGCCCGACCTGCGCAACTTCAAGATATCGGTTGAATACACTCTCGACGGGTCCGATTTGGTTGTTCGTGTACCTGCAGGCAGTATTAGCTATCCCTCTAACGTTTATGATCAGAGGCTTAAGCGGGTCATGTCGTACCCGTTGACTTCGATCAACCTCCTTCCGTACTTCGGCGCCGCCAACACCAATTCTCAGGGATATATCTTCGTTCCGGAGGGGCCGGGTGCACTCATATACCTGAACAACGGAAAGACTAAGACGGATGTGTACATGAGGCCGGTGTACGGCAGAGATTATTCCACTATGCCGGTCACTGAGTACACCACTGCACTCAAGGGGCAGATCTACTTACCTGTTTATGGACTTAAGAACGGCGATAATGCTTTTCTCGCAATCATCGAGGAAGGCGAAGCATTGGCACAGGTCGCTGCTGTGGTCGCGGGAATGAGGGATTCGTACAACAGGGTGTGGGCCTTGTTTGATGTCATCCCGAATGCCCGTGTTAACCTGCAGTCGGATGACACACATGCTGACCTGCGGCATCTGAGACAGTTGGCGATCATGATGTACCAGGCGAGGCACTATCTAGGGGATATAACTGTTCGCTATAGTTTTCTCTCCGGAGAAAATGCAGACTACTCGGGAATGGCAAGACGGTATCGCCAGTACTTAGTCGACAAGTATGGTCTCGACCGGATTGAGACTAAGGAGGGGTTGCCTCTTCTGCTCGAAATCGTCGGGGCCTATGACAGGACTAAGCCGGTGTTTGGATTCCCTGCGAACGTGGCACAAGCTGCTACTACCTATAAGCAAGCCGAGGAGATAATCACCGATCTACTAGACAGTGGGATTGAGAGTGTTCGGGTCAGATACAGGGGTTGGCTCAAAGGAGGAGTCAACCACGTTTATCCCGAGAGAATGGTGGTCGAGCCCGAGGTTGGCAGCATGAGCGACTTGAGACAGTTCTTGTCGCTGGCAAAGGATAAGGGGATAGACGTATTCCTGGATGTCGGGTTCCTCAATGTGCTCAGGAATTCGGCATTGGATGGATTTGTAACGTTCCGCGATGCGTCTAGATTCTTGAGCCGCAAGTCTGCCTTTATCTCGGATCACAATCTCGCATCGTATCAAGTTAAGGAGGGAACAGAGAGGCCGATACTGTCGCCCAGAAAGCTGCCTTCTTTGGTGCGGAGTTTCTTGACGGACTATACGAAGTTAGATATCGATGGTATTTCCCTCACTTTCATGGGGGAGCAGCTTAACTCAGATTTCCGCCTTGATCTAGAGGAGCTTGTTGACCGGCAGCAGGCTAAGCAGATTGTCGTTGATCAGGCGAAACTAATGTCCGATCAGGGCCTTGATATCATGATCAGTGGCGGCAATGCTTACATGTTGCCGTATGCAAAATACATAGTGAATGCACCGATGTATAGCGTCGGAATTATACTCCTAGATGCGCAGGTTCCTTTCTACCATATGGTCGTGAGCGGACATGTAGTTCGCGCAGGCTCTCCGGCTAATTTGTCAGATATAACCGGAAGGCCGTACGTTCTTAAAATGTTGGAAACTGGGTGTGTGCCGTACTTTGTCGTAACCCACAGCCCGTCTTCCGACATGAAAAATACCAGGTTTGATTACCTTTACTCGACCGGTTATTCAAGCATCCGCGACGAGATTCTCGATCTCTACAACGAGGTAGTACAGATATCTGCAGACCTGTGGGCACAGGAGATCATCGACCATGAAGTCATCATGCCGGAGGTCTCCAAGACGGTTTATGAGGACGGAACCACGATTATCGTGAATTACAGATCTACTCCTGTCGAAGTGGATGGGCTAGTGATTCCGGCCGAGGATTATCTGGTGATTGCTGGAGGTGGTAGGGATGCGAGGTAAGGGTCGGTTCAGGTGGACGTTTGAGACACGGCAGAGGTTAGGCGGCTTTCTGTTCACTTTGCCCTTTGTTGTTGGCTTTGTGTTTTTCTTCCTCGTTCCATTCGGGCAGTCAGTCATATTTAGTTTCAACGAGCTAGTCCTAACTAAAACGACATATGAACTGCGGCCCAAGGGTTTCAGCAACTATGGATACGCTTTGTTTGTCCACCCCGAGTTTGTCCAAAAACTCACTGAGGTTATGGGAGATCTGTTAGTCGAAATGCCTCTAGTCCTGGCCTTCAGCTTCTTTGCTGCCACGTTGCTAAACCAGAAGTTTAAAGGCCGAGCACTGGCGAGAGTGATCTTCTTCTTGCCGGTCATCTACTCTGCTGGTATCGTGCAGAAACTGGAGATGAGAGACTACGCGACGGTTATGCTGGCCAATGCCCGGGAGGCATCGTCTATCTTGGGCAGTGAAGCCTTGAGGACTCTGTTTGAAACAGCGCGGCTTCCTTCGGCGATGATCACATATGTCAACGCCATAATAGACAGCCTTCCAGCGGTCATAAGGGCATCTGGAGTGCAGATACTTATCTTCCTTGCCGGGCTCCAGTCGATACCGTCGGAGATATACGAGGCTGCAGATGTGGAAGGTGCGACATCTTGGGAGAAGTTCTGGATGATTACCTTCCCGATGGTGAGCCCATTGATTTTGACCAATTTGATTTACACGATTATAGACTCGTTCACAGTTATGGATAACCCGGTAATTGAGATCATTCAGGAAACTATGTGGCGAGGTTCTGGCTATGGAGCCAGTATGGCCATGGCTATGATCTATTTTGGCGCTGTGGCAGTAGTGCTGATTATAGCGTTTGCCTTAGTATCCAGAAGGGTCTTCTACCGTACCTGATAGCACAGGGTAGGAGTCTGCTGTTGGAGGTGTTTAGGATCCGATGTCCGCTCATAGACGAGTTCGCATAGGTTCAGTGGTTGCCAGTGTGTTCAGAGCGGTTTTGTTAATAGGGATATCGTACGTGATACTGGTGCCACTGATGCTTCGTATATCTTCATCAATTACTCCGGTTCAGGAGCTTTATGACCAGTCGGTGAAGTGGATACCACGGCGTCCTACCCTGGACCACTTCAAGCTAGCCTGGACACATATGAAGTATTTGACTGCACTCAAGAACACGACGCTTTTGACGCTCACTGTGAGCCTGCTTCAAGTTGCAACTTGCTCGATGGTAGGTTATGGCTTGGCGAGATTTAGATTTCCGGGCAACGGCCTGATTTTCGCCCTTACCGTGCTTACACTGGTTGTTCCACCCCAGTTGATCGTTACTCCGACTTATTTGAACTTCCGTTTCTTCAATTTCTTAGGGCTGATGAAAGACAACCCGCTCAATTTAGTTGGAACCTATTGGCCATTCATACTAATGGCACTTACAGCTAATGGATTCAGGTGTGGGCTATACATATTTGTCATGAGGCAGTTCTTCCGTGGAATGCCGCGCGAGCTGGAGGAGGCAGCCTACATTGACGGAGCCGGGCTATTTACGACATTTACCAAGGTAATGTTGCCCGGCGCAGTTCCTGGACTGATCGTAGTGTTTCTTTTCTCATTTGTTTGGCAGTGGAACGATTATCAGTTCGTAACGATGCTGCTACCAGGCAAGACATTTTTACCTCAGGCGCTTGAAGGCCTGCAAGCTCAGGTTGGGCAATATATGGCAGATACAGACTCGCTCGCTGTATCCAGTGGATTTGTCGACAACCATTTCTATTCGCTGGTCAACAGTGCAGGTATGCTGCTGGTAGTCGTGCCGTTGCTGGTTCTTTACGCATTCACGCAGAGATACTTTGTTGAAAGCGTAGAGAGGACGGGGCTCATCGGATAGCAACGTTCGCTTGGGGGTGCACACTGTGAAGCCCGGTTTCCGGCGTTCGATAGCAATTGTTTGTCTAATTGTTTCAGTAGCCTTACTAGCAGCAGTTGCTCAAGGCAATGACATTCCTTCTCTCAAAGATCTTTTTGAGGGGCGGTTTCTGATTGGATGTGCTGCAAGCCGAACGTTTTTTCTCGAGGATCAGTTGATTCGCAAACACTTTAATTCGGTTACGCCTGAGAACAGTATGAAGTGGGAGAGCGTACATCCTAGTCCGGGAAGATACATATTTCGGGATGCAGATGCGCTTATGGAGTATGCGGAAAAGAACGGCATTGTCGTGATCGGCCATACTCTCATCTGGCACCAGCAGACGCCGGATTGGGTGTTCAAGGATGAGGCCGGAAATGATCTCACGCGGGAAGCGCTGCTCGAGAGAATGAGGGAGCACATCCATACGGTTGTTGGAAGGTATAAGGGCAGAGTGCACGGATGGGATGTTGTAAACGAGGCTATTGACGACACCAACGGAGGATTGCGCAACTCTCCGTGGCGCAGGATCATCGGCGATGACTACATCGAGTGGGCTTTCCGGTTTGCTCATGAAGCTGATCCCAACGCAGAGCTTTACTACAACGATTATGGAACGACAAACCCCAAGAAGCGCGAGGCTATATACAACCTGGTGAAAAGCCTCCTGGACAAAGGCATACGGGTCGATGCTATAGGTATGCAAGGCCACTGGGACATTCAGTCGCCTTCGGAGCAGGATATTCGTGCCACTATTGAAAGATTTGCTTCCTTGGGAGTCAAAGTCAATATTACAGAGCTTGATGTGAGCGTATTCCCGTGGACTGACCGGAGCGACCGGTACGCCAGTGGATTGCCGGACGAGGTCGCAGCAAGGCATGCGGCCCGCTATGCGATGATGTTCAGAGTTTTCTTGGATTACAGCGATGTAATCGACCGAGTGACTTTCTGGGGAATCACAGATGCGAACAGCTGGAGGAACTATTACCCGGTTTCGCGGCGAACTGACTATCCGCTGTTATTCGATAGACAAGGCCAGCCTAAGGCAGCTTTTTGGGCGGTCGTAGGGACTGTCAGCGAATACGCCGGCGAGACGCAACCAATTGGCGAGTGAGCCTTTGTTGAGCTCAGATGGGAGGGATCCGTCGACATGCGCTACTTACTGCTGAGAAACACGTGGCTTATGGGCATGGTCCTCGTGCTTTGTGGGCTGTTGGCTGCATTGAGTTGCTACACGTTTGAGGCCGAGGCTGCTCAGACGGGAGTGACCGCTTACCAGCGCAGGGAGACGTACAAGGAGTATTTGGCCAAGTTTGATCAGGCACAGTCTCCTGATATCGAGATACTGATCCCCGGCGATTCGTTTACCGGTGCGGACCCGGTGCCCGAGATCCTGCATAATCCGTTTGGCCTTGAAGGAACCGCGGTGCGAACAGAAGAGCGCGGATATGTAGAATGGACGGTCAACGTTCCACAAGCCGGACTGTACAACATCGAGCTCATGTACTACCCCGTAAAAGGAAGAGGGGGTTCAATCGAGAGAGAGATTGTTATTAACGGAGAAACGCTCTTCGAAGGTACAGACGTGCTTACATTTTATAGAATGTTTACCGACGCCGGGCCTTTCCTTAAGGATGTTCAGGGTAACGAAATCCGGCCTGCGCAAGTTGAAGCTCCTCGGTGGAGGACCGTCTATCTGAGTGACTCGTTAGGCTATGAGCTCAAACCGTACAAGTTTTATTTCCACGAGGGCGAAAACACTATCAGGCTCATTTCAAAAGCAGAGCCCATGGCTATAGCATACCTCAAGCTATGCCAGGCAGAGGATCCCAAACCCTATAGTGAGCTAGCGAAGGAATACTCAGAGAGGGGCTATACTCCGGCGAATGACGTCTTCATCAAGATTCAGGGAGAGAGTGCTACCTACAGATCGAGCCCATCATTGTTCGCAGTTTCTGATCAAGGCGACCCGACGGTAGAACCTTACCATCCTGCTGAAATTAGGCTTAACTCTATTGGAGGCTACAGGTGGCAAGTTCCTGGAGATTGGGTTGTCTGGGAGTTTACTGTGCCGGAGGACGGCTTGTATCAGATTGCGGTTAAAGGCAAACAGGATATCAACAGAGGCACCTTTAGCAATAGGCGAATATACATTGACGGCAAGGTTCCTTGTGCTGAACTCGAATCGGTGCGGTTTAACTATTCCACTCGCTATCAGATTAAACAATTAGGCGCTGATTACCAAGATGAGCCGTTCCTGTTCTATCTGACAGCTGGAAAGCACGAGATCATGATGGAGGCGGTCCTAGGCGAATTAGCACCGCTGGTTCAGTTGACAGAAGAGACCCTGTATGAGCTGAACGCTATCTACCGCAACGTGATAATGATCACTTCGCCTAGTCCAGACCCGATCAGGAGCTATCAGCTGCATAAGCGAGTGCCGCACCTGCTAGAACGTTTGAGAACTCAGGCTGATGTGCTCACCTGGATGGCGGGTGAGCTAGAGCGGGTGACCGGGCAACGCGGCGGTCACACGGCCACGCTTGTCGATATTTCGCTGATGCTCAACAGGATGGCTGATGAACCTGATTCCATACCCAAGATTCTGAGTGAGTACAGGGACGGAATAGGAAGCCTCGGCTCGTGGGTAATGAATACGAGGAATCAGCCACTTCAGATAGACTATATTGTCGTCGCATCTCCTGAGAAGGAGATGCCTAGAGCAACGCCGACTGTGTGGGAGGTCTTAGCTCATGAGGTAAAGGCCTTTATCGCATCCTTTACTTACGACTACACCAACGTTGGCGACATCCGAGTGGTTGATGATTTGGACGATACAAAGAAGACGGATCCTAAGTCCGATCCTAACACTATTAAGGTGTGGATAGGGCTTGGCAGAGACCATGCGTACATTCTCAAGCAGATGATAGAGGACAGCTTTACTCCTGAGACCGGAATCAAGGTGGAACTCGAGTTAGTGACGAATATGGGAGCTCTTCTGGTACCGGCGACAATAGCCGGGACCAATCCGGACGTCGCAATTGGCGCAGCGAATATGGACCTAGCCTTTAGAGGAGCGCTAGTCGATCTGACTCAGTTTGAAGATTTCGAAGAGGTTTCCAAGCGCTTCATGAAGTCTGCCCTTCACCCGTACAGATTCCGCGATGCGGTCTATGCGTTGCCTGAGGTCCAGAGCTTCCCGATGCTCTTCTATAGAAAAGATGTGCTTGCTGAGCTGGGCCTTGAAGTCCCACAGACGTGGGAAGACGTGTACGCCATGCTGCCAGAGCTCCAAAATCATCATCTCGAGTTTGGGCTGTGGCCGAGTATGTATACATTCATGATGTTCCTCTACCAACAGGGAGTCGCATTCTACAAAGAGGACTGCATTGCCGTTAACCTGGATTCCGAGGTAGCAATACAGACCTTCAAGAGAATGACCGAACTGTATACTCAGTCCGGCTTACCGCTCCAGTACGATTTCAAAAACCGATTCCGGACGGGTGAGATGCCCATAGCGACTGCCAACTACGGTGAGTTCAACACACTGACGGTGTTTGCGCCTGAGCTCAGAGGCGAATGGGGCATGGCGCCGCTTCCGGGGACCCGGCAGCCTGATGGAACCATTAACCGAGCAGCTCCGGTTGACAACGGGCCGTTGCAGATGTCAGTCCAGTCTACAAACACCGGAGTGACCATTCTTCAGCCGACAGGTAGCACGGGGTCCATCATTATGGCGAAGTCACAAAAGAAGGAGCAGGCTTGGGAGTTCCTCAAGTGGTGGACAAGAACCGATACTCAGGTCAGGTTCGGCAGAGAGATCGAAGCCTTGATCGGAGCTGCTGCAAGATGGGCGACTGCGAACGTAGAGGCAATGCAGCAATTGCCGTGGAACACCGAAGACAGACAAAACCTTCTTGAACAGTGGCAATGGATCGAGGGCGTTCCACCGGTAATTGGCCAGTATTATGTCGCGAGACAATTCGACTGGATGTTCAGAGCTGTCGTGCTTGACAAGCAGCCGTTGAGAGAGACAGTCCTGAACTATACTAGAGAGATTAACCTCGAGATCACTAGAAAACGAAAAGAACTCGGATTTGAAACTGATTATGAGAAGCTTGACCAGAGATTGAAGGACCTGTATTGGGATCACTACGTGCACGTGTACAGGCTCGATGTCCCTCTGGAGGAGTCGAGCGGTGAATTCAACGAGTTGCTCGAAAGGTATGACATTCTCGTAGAATGATCAGTTTCGGAGTACGGAATGACTGAGTCAGTTTGTTGTGGGTAGAGCGGAGGTAAGTGGATTGGTCACGATCGACGATATTGCGAGAATGGCTTCGGTGTCAAAATCAACAGTGTCCAAGGTAATCAATAACTACAGGGGCGTGAGTGCTAAAACTCGGGAAAGAGTCCTCAAAGCTATGAAGGAGTGCAACTATTGGCCAAACGCTACCGCTAGAAGCCTGACGATGAGTCGTTCGATGATTGTTGGCCTGTTCGTTGCCAGTCAGCTAAACGACAGGTTCTTCCGAGAAGTCTTGGATGGACTGGAGATGTCTTTGGGAGAGAAAGGATACGATATCCTTTACCTGTCAAGTAAGCGGGCGGACAACCCGGGCAGAAAGTTCGGTTTTGTTGAGAAGGCCAGAGACAGACACGTTGACGGTGTCATTTTTCTGAGCTATCTAAAGACCTCGATACAGCAATTTGACGAGATTCTTGGTTCTGACATTCCAGCGGTGTTTGTCGATGTCGATTTGGTCGGCAAACGGGCTTCCTATGTCATGTCTGACAATATGAAGTCCGGTTCTATGGCAGCGGAGTACCTAGTCAAGATGGGCCATAGGATGATCGGCTTCATTGATGGCCGTCATTACTCTAAGCCAGCACAAGATAGGCTTACTGGATTTCACAGGACTTTGGCTGAATTTCAAATCCCGTACAATCCCGATTGGGTGTTTAGAGGGGAGTTTTCTGAAGAGGCCGGCTACAGTGCAATGCAGGAGATTCTCACTATGACGAACAGGCCTACGGCCATTGTAGCACAGGACCTCATGGCAATTGGCGCTATCAAGGCAATCAGAGATGCTGGGTACTCTGTTCCAGAGGACTTTTCTATAGTGGGCTTCGACGATATTGAATTGAGTAGGCACTACAACCTCACTACAGTAAGGCAGAAAAAGGAGGAAATGGGGAGAGCAGCCGCTGAGCTCCTGCTCAAGATAATTAACGGAGAAGTTTTTTCGCCTGTGATAATTGATACTGAGTTGATTGAAAGAGGGAGTTGCCGGAGGTTGGCGTAGCTGGCGCTTGGTAGCGTGCAATAGGTTAAGAAAAGGTGACGATGTTAGCAGTCGTCACCGTTTTTGTGTGCGTTGCTCATGCCGATGAGTTTGCCTCTGCAAGTCACACTGTGTTCCTTGTTGCCGCAGGCGGGTGATACGGTGATACTCAGATGCGAAGGCCAAGCGGATTATCAGATCGTCAGATCGGTGGAATGCCAGGCATGTCGTCATAGTAGTGGCGGCTGCGGTTTCTGGCTGCGCGTTGTTCAGACGCCGGCCGGTGCAGATCCCGCTACCCGATGAGGTAGCTGAGAATGCGTTGGATATTGCCATGAGTGTAGTTGGTTGTCCATATGTTCGTGGCGGCTAGTCGCCAGATTCCGGTTTCGATTGTTCTGAGTTCACTATCTCGGCATATGGCGAGGTACATAAGGATCTGAAGCTTTGGGACGGAAACGAGCTCGTTGACGATGCGGTTAATGACACTATCTTTCGGTGGAACGTGGCGCACATAACGTCTGAAGGGATGAAACCAGGGGATATTGTCTTCATCATTAGTAGCCGCCAGAGAGTCACTCATGGTGGGATTTTCATAGACTGGAAGGAGTATCCCACGGAATTCTGGTTCTTAAACGCTTCTTCAGAAGAGGAGACGGGATGCGTTCGAGTGGACTTTTGGCCGGTGGACGGCATCAGACGCGGGCAGTGGTTTGCAGGTGCTGGGAGGTTGCTCACTAGCCGCATGTGAGAGCGAGGCCTTCGGGGGTGGCCGTGGGCTAGGTTGACACCATCCTAACTCACAGGTATAATTACCATGTCAATACATTTTAACCGGTTAAAATGTATTGATTAACATTTATTTTAAGTAACTCTATTTGGAGAGAAGTGGCGATATGGGCCCGTCAGATAAGCTACATAGCTTCACCAAGTTTATCTCATTATTCGGTCTAATCGCTTTCATATTTCTTTCTGCCGCAGTTCTCATCAGCGTTGATGCAACTGCAGTCGAGCCTTATCCCGTGCCGTATCAATCGTACACCTACGACTACTGGGGCAGACCCGTCCTTTCTCCGATAGCCTATTTGCCTGCTCGGATCATCAGCGGTCAGACCTTGGGCGTTGGCCCGCTGAGGGACCCAAGCGATTTGTACATCGACGACAGTGGAGTTTACATTGCTGATACGGGAAACAACAGAGTCCTGTGTCTGGATAGTGAGTGGAATTTGAGACAAATGATATCGGGATATGTGGCCGAGGGCGAGCTGCGGACCTTCAAGACTCCTCGTGGGGTTTGTGTGGACAGAGACGGCAACCTGTATGTGGCAGACACGGGAAATGCCCGGATAGTGGTGTTGGATGCCGGCGGGCATTGCGTGCGCGAGATTCGTTCTCCGGAACCCGGCCCTAATGGAGTGATACCCGAAGGTTTCCGGTTTCGACCGTTGAGGCTGGGCGTAGATTTTGCAGGTCGGATATATGTCATCTGCGATGAGGTGTACGACGGGATCCTTGAGTTTGGCAGCGATGGAGTTTTCAGGGGCTTTATTGGAGCGCCGCGAGTGGCGCTCAACCCGCTGGACTATCTTTGGAGCAGGATTGCTACACGTGCTCAAAGAGATAGGATGAGTCTCTTTCTTCCTACGGAGTACAGCAGCATAGAAGTAGACGATCGGGGACTTCTTCTTGCGACTGTCTCAGGCGGCGCCATAAGGGCTGAGGAGGCAGTCCGCAGGCTCAACACTGCTGGGCAAGATGTGCTGAGGCGAAATGGATTCGAATCGCCGATTGGTGACTACGGTATCGGTGTAGAGGAGCCGTCGTCATTTGTAGATGTGACTGCTAGAGAAGGCGGCATATACAGTGTTCTTGACAGACAGCGAGGAAGAGTTTTCACCTATGATGGGGACGGGAACCTGTTGTATGTTTTCGGAGGGTTGGGGTACCAGGAAGGCACCTTTATCGAACCTGTAGCTATCGCCAGCACGGGAATGGAAATAGCCGTCCTGGACCGCCGAGAAGGCAAAGTCACCGTCTTTGAGCCTACGCAGTACGCAATGCTAATTCATCAAGCACTGCGCCTTTACTCGGCGGGCGAGTATGAGTTAAGCGCGCAGGCCTGGAGAATGGTCTTGGCTCTAAATGCTAACTGCGACTTGGCATACAACGGGATTGCTAGAGCGTTTATGCGCGAGCACAACTATCGCGAAGCGATGCGCTATTTCAGGCTCGGCACTGGGCTTGCAGGATACTCGGAGGCGCTGGGATACTACCGCCGGGAGCTTGTTGAGAAGCATTTTAGCAAGTTCATGGCTACTGTGCTACTTGCTGTGGTGTCTTTCCTCCTAGTTAGGCGTGGTAGCCGTTCGCTAATTGCGTCGCTACGAAGAAGCACGCTGACCGCGGGAGGCAATGTCTACAGCTCATTGCCCGGCATGAGCTGCCAGGGCCAAGAGGTGAGCGATTGCTCGCGATCGACGCACGAGGCGGGGATGCTAAGGGCGTCGCGCATCCGCTACTGGCTAGGAAGGATCTCCAGGGAGTTGTCGTATGCACTCCATGTTGCTTTCCATCCCTTTGACGGCTTCTGGTGTCTGAAATACGAGGGGACCGGCAGTATACTTTCTGCGCTCATTCTGCTGCTGCTTGTGGCGTTCACTTACGTTTTGAGGGAGCAGTACACGGGCTTTCTTCTTAACCCGAAAGTCTCACAGAGGAACATCGTTATCGAACTCGCCAGCATACTTGTGCCCTTCCTGCTGTGGTGCATAGTTAACTGGTCACTCACCACTTTAGTGGAGGGAAAGGGGAGATTCCGGGACATCGTTGTCGCCACTGCCTACGCACTGACTCCGCTCATCATCGTTACTCTGCCTAACACTTTTATTAGCAACTTCATCACTATCGAAGAGGGGACGTTCTACTACTTGTTCCTTGCAGTCGCCGTCCTCTGGACCGGAGTCCTGATCTTCATCGGCACGATGGTGACGCATGAGTTCAGCTTCGCCAAGACTGCACTTACGTCTGTGCTTACTGTGGCAGGAATATGCGTAGTTGTTTTCATTGGTCTGGTGCTCGTCGCTGTGACAGAGCAAGTCACTGCCTTTGTGGTAAACGTGTTCATGGAAGTGACGCTGAGGTCGTAGACAGGAGGGAGCCAGCTTTGACTAGCCTTTGCCGACAGCCGGGTGTGATAGAGAAGCACTTGTCGGTGATGTTGGGCACAGTCCTTGTGTTAGTCGTGCTGTCAGTCACGTCGACTCTGTTGGGTGCAGCGACTGCTCTGACGACAGCGATCGCCTCCGCTGCGGAAGTAGCGGAGACTGACCCACTGAGTTCATATAGATTGGTTGCGGAGAGCGAGTACCTTGCTCTGTACATCAATGACACAACAGCCGAGGTGGCTGTAGAGGACAAAGAGGGAGGAATAATCTGGTACTCCAACCCGCCTAACCGCGATACAGAGGAAACCATAGCTCGCGGGGCCACTAGGGAGAGGCTAAATGCTCAGTTTTCAATATCGTATTATACCCCCTCCGATCATTACCGGACGATGAATAGCTATCACGACAGCGTTGCACGCGGCCAGTTCGCAATCACCGAGATCGAGAATGGAGTCCGGGTGGATTACTTTCTCGGCAGAAGATGGTCTGATAGTGATTATCTGCCGGTCATCATATCACATGATCGGCTTCACGAACTTGTCCTCAGCAAATTGGAGGACGAGAGAGACAGGGATTTCATCCTCAGTATGTATGAGCTCGTACAGTTGCGGGAACTGGAAAGCGGCGAGGCCCAGCTGAAAGTGAGTCGCCTAGATACAGATAAGGTTTTTCGCAACCTGACTGTTGTATCACCGTCAAAAGAGTTGAGCACTGCGGCCCGGGTCAAGCTGGCGGACTTGTTGATCAACACTTTAATTGACTATAGGGCGGATATAGACTACCGAGAGCAGCTCATCCACGATTACCTGTCTCCAAAGCTGCAGGAGCCCACGTATATTCTCAAGGACAATCTGTGGGCTTGGGATATTGAAGAGATCATTAGCCTGGTCAAGAGAGTCGGAGTGGACCCGGAGGAGATCCAGGCGGAACATGCAGCATACAGGATTGACAGGGCGTATCCGAGTCTGGAGACCTTCTCGATCCCTATTCAGTACACAGTGAGCGAGAGAGAGTTTCAGGTAGTGATCCCAGGAAACGAGATCCGGTTTCCTCTCAACGAGCTGACTCCGACCGGCGAGAGAGTCAGCTACCGCCTGAACACCATTTCCCTTCTCGAGTACTTCGGAGCAGCAGGTCGCAGCCGGGAAGGCTATATCCTGGTCCCGGACGGGTGTGGGTCTCTGATCTATCTGAACAACGGTAAGACACCGGCTGAAGCATACAGCCAGCCCATCTACGGAGACGATGCGTCCGTAAGGACTGTCGATACGCTGGAGAGGTATTCTGAGCAGTGCTATCTGCCGGTATTTGGGATGAAAGTGGATGATCACGCATTCCTCGCAGTTATTGAAGGGGGCGATGCCTCTGCCCGGATACGCGCAGATGTGGCGGGAAGGAACCTCTCGTACAACACAGTATACCCGCAATTCACCATAGTGCCGGTGGGCGATTCGCCCCTGCGTGGCGGGGGCGCGGGTGCGATAAAAGTCTATCAGTCAAGAGGCAACTCCGCCGATATCAAGGTCACATATACCTTTCTCAGCGGGGCTGAGGCGAACTACGTGGGAATGGCAATGCGATACCGCGAGCACCTGCTTAAGAGCGGTTTGGACAGGATTACTCCCGCAAGCGATCTGCCTATTGTGGTAGGCCTGATCGGCGGCATAGAGAAGCAGCAAGCAGTTCTTGGCATTCCAAGGCAGGTCGTGGTCCCGCTGACGACGTACAGTCAAGCCCGGTCGATTGCCGAGGAGCTCATAGACGCGGGCATAAGGAACCTCAAACTGATGTATATGGGATGGTCTAGCTGGGGAGTTCGTCATTCGTTTCCGTCTGACGCAGAGCTAGAGAAGAGGCTTGGCAGTGAACGCGACTTCGACTCCCTGACAGAGTTTCTGAACTCCAACGGCGTTGAGTTCTACCCGGATCAAGCCTTTCTCACGGTCTACAGAAGCAGACTGACTCAATTCAGCGCCGACAGAGATGCCTGTCGAATGCTGGATGGACGATCTGCAGTGCTGTATGAATATAATCCCGCCAGTCGAAGAGCAGACCGGGCGACAAGATCCTATGTTCTGTCGCCGCGGCGTTTGGAATCGGTATTGGAGAGATTCGTGGCCGACTACCGGAGACTAGGGGTCGATGGGCTGTGTCTAAGAGACCTGGGATATCTGTTGAGCTCGGACTTCCGCACCAACGTTGACGAGCTTGTCGACCGGCAGATGGCTGCGGACATTATCGCCGAGCAGGTGGAGACACTATGCAAGACCGTGGGTCTGAGACTGATGTTTAGTCGTGCCAATGCCTATGTGCTTCCTTATGCTGACCATGTGATCAACGCGCCGTTGCACAGCAGCCGATGGGCGATCACTGACAGGGAGGTTCCGTTCTATCAGATTGCCCTCCGCGGGTTGGTGAGCATGGCAGGTTATCCTGTGAATATGGCACCTGATCCACTGACCGCGGTCCTCAAGTCGGTTGAGTACGGCGTGTCACCTTACTTTCTGTTAAGCTACGAAGATCTGTCTCAGGTGAAGGACACGCAGTTCGATGAGTACTACTCTACGTCTTACAGAGACTGGTTCAAGGTCTTGCTGGCAGTCTACAATCGCATGAACGAAACCCTTTGTGACCTTCAGGACAAGATGATTGTCTGCCATGAGATGATATTGGATGGCGTGTTCAGGACCGTCTACGAAAACGGAACGGCAATCATTGTTAACTACACTTCCCGGCCCGTGCGGGTAGGGAACCTCGAGGTGCCGGGAAGAGACTGGCGTCGGCTGGATTGATTCCTGTTTGGCTGTGAGTAGACGAAAGGTGGTACCGAGATGAGACGGCCCGGTTTCAGATTGACCATAAGTCTGCGGAACAAGCTGTTGTTCTATGTGTTCACGCTGCCGTTCACAGTCGGATTCATTCTGTTTTTCCTGATCCCCTTCGGACAGGCCATCGTGTTTAGTCTCAATGATCTTGCGGTCACGAATGATGGGTACGTGCTTGAGTCGGTTGGACTCAGCAACTACAGGGAGGCGCTCTTCGTAAACCCGAAGTTTGTGAGGACCTTTGTCGAGCAGACGGTGAAGACGCTGATGGAAGTGCCGTTTATACTTGTCTTCAGCTTTTTCTCTGCCGTGCTGCTGAACCAGAGGTTTCGCGGGCGGACTTTAGCGCGAGTAATCTTTTTCCTTCCTGTCATTCTCGGTTCCGGTATCCTGCTTGTCCTTGAGTCCGGCCAGCGCACCGGCCATATTGATTACATGATGAGAATGCTCTACTCAGAAACAAAGCTTGGGCTGTTGAGCAGTGATGCGCTCAAGAACTTCCTGATGGAGCTCAGGCTGCCTCAGGGCTTGCTCGGTGCAGTCATCAGCGCGGTCGATCACGTGCCGCGGATAGTCAGGATGTCAGGCATTCAGATTCTCATATTCTTAGCAGGCCTTCAGTCAGTGTCTCCTTCGCTGTATGAGGCGGCCGAGGTGGAAGGTGCGACAAAGTGGGAGAGTTTCTGGCTGGTTACTGTGCCTATGGTCAGCCCGCTGGTGGTTACCGCCTTGGTGTACACCATCATCGACACATTGATGGCAGGTGACAACGCACTCATCACGCTCATCCAGCGCACTGCCTTCGGCGGTGAGGGGATCGGCGTGGCCATGGCTATGTCTATCATGTACTTTGCCTCCGTAGCCATCATCCTTCTGATGGCAACAGCGATAACATCTCCTTGGGTCTTCTACCACGATTGAAGCCAATCCGGTCAGGTTGGGCCGGATGTTTTTCGGGGTTTGCCTGCTGCGGGACAAGTTGAAAGTTAGGAGGGAACTCCATGCAACGCCTCATGCATAGGAACTGCCTGGAAAGTGCGGAACAGAGGATCCCCAGGTTGGCCAGAGCACTGTGGAGGACTTGCCTAGGCCTCTTCCGAGTTGTGGCAATAGTGGGAATATCGTACGTTGCTTTGTTTCCGCTTCTGTCCAAGATATCCTCGTCACTGATGGCGTATGAGGATTTGTACGACCAGTCGGTGCTCTGGGTTCCCCGGCACTTTACCCTGAGCTACTACGAGGCAGCATTCGAGCGAATGAACTACCCGGAGGCTGCACTGCGGTCCTTCCTGCTTGCTTCTGTTGTTGCTGCGCTCCAGCTTGCCTCGTGTTCTGTCGTTGCGTACGGGTTTGCACGGTATCGAGCTCCGGGCAGCAATCTGCTTTTCGGCCTGGTCATATTCACATTGATAGTTCCCCCTCAGATGATCATGATTCCACAGTACATAAACTTCAGGTATTTCAATCCATTTGGGCTGTTGCCCGGAGGTGGGATCAACCTGATAGGGACGTACTGGCCGGCCATTTGCGTATCGATGACTGCGATGGGACTGCGAAACGGGTTGTTCATCTATATCTTGCGGCAGTACTTCAGAGGCATGCCGAAGGACTTGGAAGACGCGGCATACGTCGACGGAGCCGGTCCGTTTAGAGCGTTTTGCACGGTGATACTCCCGGGAGCCGTTCCTGCCCTGGTCATCGTGTTCCTGTTCGCATTCGTCTGGCAATGGAATGACTACTATTTCACAACGACCTTCATGTCCGGCAGAGAGCTGTTGCCGAATCGTCTAATCGGATTGCCGGCTGCCTTCGGCCTCGATCACAATGCTTACGGGACTCCATACTACTCGACAATACTGAACACGGGGAGCGTGCTCTTCATCTTACCGCTGCTGGTTCTCTACGCGTTCATGCAGCGACACTTCGTAGAGAGCATAGAACGAACAGGGATTGTGGGTTAGGGGGTGAGGCACTGAGTCGAGCGAGCGGATTAGTGAATTGCCTGAAGAGCTGAGAGAGATTCAAGTGAGGTATCTAAAGGAGGTTTCAAGATGAGAAACATTGGTATTGGTCTCTGTCTGTTGGCGCTCTTGACGATGGTGGCCGCTTTCGCCTGTGCCTCGGACTACACGCCACCTCCGGGAGTGCTGCCTCCGGAGTTAGTCGATTTTGAAGGTAGGACCGTTACGATTGTCACTTTCACGTGGGTTTCTGCAGACCTGCAGGAGGGAGGCAAGTTCGCCCACAGGCTCGACGAAGCAGAGGAGCTCTTCAATGCCGACATACAGTTGCTCGAGGCACAGTGGGACGGCTATACAGAGCTTCTCATGTCGAGGCTCCTGTCCGGTGAGTCCACCTATGATATTTGGACAGTGCCGATAGACATGTATTGGACATTAATCGGGCGCCAGGCTCTCTTGCAGCTGGATGGCATATTGCCTCCCGAGTACTATGAGGAGCTTCCGGGGGATATGAGAAAACTGAACGACGTGTTCGAGTACATGGGAAAGAGGTACACGATTGCGCAGCCTAGTGTGATCGGGCCCAAGATGATGGCTTGGAACAAGACTTTGATCGAGAAAGAAAGCCTGCCGAACGTCTACGAGCTCTATATAAACGGCGAGTGGACATGGGACGCCCTCGAACAGATTGCTCGCCAAGCCGCCAAGGATACTGACGGCGATGGAGTCATTGACCAGTACGGCTTGGCCATGATGGCCGGCTGGATGCACGACATGGTCTTCTCCAACGGGGCGCGAATTGTCAGGAAGGCGGACGACGGTGGGATGAAGTTCGCACTGACCGAACCCCAAGCCATCACCGCCATGAAGAGATATCAGGAGTGGATGGCTGCTGATTGGCGCACTGAAGCCCACTGGGAGTTCAACCTCGGCAAGACTGCACTGGCATGGGGCTGGGGCTGGGATGGATACATGCCCGAGTGTGATTTTGAATGGTCATACGTGCCTTTCCCGAAGGGTCCGGATGCGGACCGGTATGTGTTCCCGATGGAGTCCACCGGTCAGTTTTGCCTTCCCGCCAACTCAGCGGCTCCGGAGGCCTTGATTGCACTCTGTAGCTACCTCTGGCGGTGGGAAGACGCGGATGCAGTGAAAGAGGACTTCATCAGGTCGCACGCTATGGACAGAGAAAGTGCTCAGATGATGTATTCGGTGGCCGAGCACTGGAGCGGAGAGATCATGCAAGGCCACGAGACCCTGGGAAGCTACTGGATTGATGGCTCGATATATCAGAGAATAGTGAACGAGATCCTCGAAGGCAACAGTCCTGCAACAGTGGTGAACAAGGTCGCACCTGAGGTACAGGCAGCTCTGGACGCACTGTTCGGCAAGTAGGTTCACTAGAATACCTGAAAGAGGCTCAGAGAAGGCAGTCTAGCCTTCTGTGAGCCTCTCAGTATGGAGGAAAGGGATGGAGATGCACTACTTGGATCTGAGGAGAAAGGCAAAGGAGATTCGTTCGGGCCACATACAAATGGGTGGAACGGACCCAAGGGGGAATCGGATTAGCTTTACCAGCTACTACATGGAGATGAACGGGAGGCCCTTCTTTGCTATCACAGGTGAGTTCCATTTCTCCCGCTACCCGTACACATGTTGGGAAGACGAGATCATCAAGATGAAGATGTCCGGGATAAACGTGGTTTCAACATATATCTTCTGGAACCATCATGAAGAGGAGGAGGGCGTGTTCGATTGGACTGGCAACAAGAACATTCGGTATTTCGTTGACCTATGCGCGAAGCAAGGATTGTACGTCATCCTGAGGGTTGGACCGTTCTGCCATGGAGAGGTCAGAAACGGTGGGATACCAGATTGGCTCTATGGCCGGCCTTTCGAACTCAGATCCAACGATGAAGGATACCTGTTCTATGTGAGGAGACTCTACCGCGAGATCGGGAGGCAGGTGGCCGGACAATTCTTTAAGGATGGTGGACCGATAATCGGTGTCCAGCTAGAAAACGAATTCATGTCCTCATCCGCACCATGGGAAGTGACGCCTATCTACGTGAACGAATGGATCGGAAGGGGGTCGGGCGGGAAGGAGCACATGAGAAGACTGAAGGAGATCGCCATTGAGTCGGGGCTTTCACCCGCCTTCTTTACCAGCACTGCTTGGGGCTCTCCTGTGCTCGAGGGAGAGATTCTCCCCCTTCATGGCGGCTATGCGTTCTGCCCATGGAGTGTCGATGAGAGCAGACCTGTGCACCACGCTACACCTGAATACCTGTTTCGAGATCTTCACTATAGCAGTGGTGGCAACCTAGGCAGCTTTGGTGATGCTGCTACGGCAGGTTATCGCGTTGAGGACTATCCGTATGCTTGCTGTGAGATGGGCGCGGGTATGCAGGTGTGGTACAGGTACAGGTTTGTGGTTCCTCCTGAGAGTGTCGAAGCCATGGCAGTGTGTAAGATCGCCGGGGGCTGTAACTTCATCGGCTACTACATGTACCACGGAGGCTCTAATCCCGTTGGCAGGCACTCATACCTGAACGAACGGGTGGTTCCGAAAATATCGTATGACTTTCAAGCACCGTTGGGCGAGTTTGGCCAGGTCAGAGACTCCTACAAGCGCCTAAAGGCGTTACACTTGTTTATTCATGAGTTCGGTGACATACTGGCCCCCATGGCAACGGTTCTGCCTGCAGGAAATGAGGCTATAGCCCCCGAAGACAAAGACACTCTCCGGTACGCTGCCAGAGTCAAGGGTGATTCTGCATTCTTGTTTTTCAATAACTACCAGGACCACGTCGAAATGAAGGACCTAGAGGATATACGGATAACAGTGCGCACGTCTTCGCGAGATATCACGCTGCCGAAGAGACGCGGGTTCACCCTCAGAAAGAACGAGTGCGCCATATTCCCGGTCAATCTGGAGATTGAAGGCGCCATTCTTAGATACTCGACGGCGCAGTTGGTGACGAGGCTTCGCGTAGAAGACGAGGTCTACTACTTCTTCTTTGAGCGTGGGGGAATCGAGCCTGAGTATTGCTTTGACAGCGACGGTATCTCCGGTGTGGAAGCCTCAGAAGGAGAAATTGAGCGTGATCGTGATTCTATCTATGCTTTTGTCAATCCCGGCACCAATAGTGTGGTCAGGGTGAGGACAGAGGCAGGCGCTAAGGTGGCAATATGCACCTTAACGCAAGCTCAGGCATTGAATCTCTGGAAGGCGAACGTGTGGGGCAGCGATCGGGTTATCATCTCTGATTCGGTCGTCATGGCTTTGGATGGATTTGTCAAGCTGCAGAAACCGGGAAGCTCTGAAATGACGTTGAGCGTCTTTCCGGATGTCGATGGCGGTCTCAGGTCGCCATATGGGTCGCTTGAATGCGAGAAGGACGGCTTATTCACCCGCTACTCAGTCTCTGTGCCGCACAGACAGGTAGATCTGAGGATTGACGCAGTTCGTCCTGACAAAGCAGTAGTGCAGGTTTCAGCCGACTCGTTTGAGGGACTGGACGAAGTGCTGCTGCATGTGTGCTATAGGGGCAACACCGGCAGCGCAATGATCGACGGGAAACTGATCAGCGATAACTTCTACAATGGTACGACTTGGGAGATCGGGCTAAAGAGGTTCTTGCCTGAGGCATTCGAGAAACCGATCTATCTCTACGTTACTCCTTTGCGCAAGGGCAGCGGGGTCATCATTGATTCAACAGTGGCAACGCGCGATTCAGTCGACTGCGAACAGACGGCCGAGATACTCTCAATTCGGACTGTGCCGGTGTACTCTGTTGTGGTGGGCCGTGACTGTAGCAGATAAAGAGGTTCGGCGCGGAGATGTGTAAGAACGAGCTGATGAGGGGGCCATTCTCATGGTCAAGGTGCTCGCACTAGGACTAACGGTCTTGTCCGGTCTGTTTGTATTAGGCACAGCCTCTGCAGGTGAATCTGCAGTCCGGGTGAGGGAAACCGTTGATCTCAATTACGGGTGGCGGTTCCACCGGGGCGAAATCCCGTTGGATCAGGCCGCTGAGGTTGGGTACGACGACTCGTCATGGGAGATCGTCAACCTGCCCCATAATCCTCAGGTCGACAAGGCTCGTCAGACTTGGCCGAACTACAGCTACGAGGGAGTCGCTTGGTACCGCAGGCTGCTAAGACTGGGTCCCGGCTATCAGGGGAAGAAGGTCTTCCTCGAGTTTGAGGCCGCGGGGATTAGGACGGACGTGTGGGTCAACGGCAAGCTGGTGACGACTCATTACGGTCAGTACCTTCCCTTCGTGATAGACATTACCGACTTCGTCAAGTACGACGGCACAGCCAATGTCGTGGCCGTCAAGGCGGACAACACCGACGACTCGGACACTCCTATCGGCAATGCCAACTGGTTTAACTGGGGAGGTATCCATAGAGACGTCAGGTTGCACATCACCAACAGAATCCACATCACGGACCCTATCTACGAGAACATACCTGCCGGGGGAGGAGTGTTTGTCACTTACTCGGACGTGAGCCGATCGCACGCAACGGTCAATGTCAAGACCCACGTTCGCAATGAGACCGATTCTGCAGCAGGCTGTTCTCTTAGGACTTCCATCATAGACGCGGATAGCCGCGTGGTCGCACAGGCTGAGGACACCGAGACTGTTTTGGAGAATGCCGACTACACATTTGAACAGAGTCTTGCCGTAAAGGATCCTAATCTCTGGCACCCCGATCATCCCTATCTCTACACCCTCCGCAGCGAACTCTACGTCGATGGAGTTCTTGTTGACCGATATGACACTCGGATAGGCATCAGGACCATACGATTTGACAGAGATCGCGGCTTCGAGATCAACGGCGAGCGCCTTGTATTTCTCGGAGCAAATCGGATGGCCGACTATCCGTACGTAGGGTACGCTATGCCCAACTCTGGTCAGATCCGGGATGCAATAAGATTGAAAGAGGCGGGATTTCAGGCAGTTCGAACTGCGCATTATCCTCAAGATCCTGCCTTTCTGGATGCGTGCGATGAGCTGGGGCTTATGGTCATAGCGCCGATACCCGGATTCCAGTACATAGGTGGCCGGACCTTTAGGGAGCGCTCTTATCAGGACATGCGCGGTCTGATTCGCAGAGACCGGAACCGCCCGTGCGTCATATTGTGGGAGCTATCGCTGAACGAGACAGACTTTGATCGCAGCTATGCGATGAATGCAGTGCTGATCGGGCATGAGGAGTACCCGACTGACCAGTGCTATGTTGCCGGGTGGAAGTATGATACGATCTATGATGTGTACTTGAGAAATGCGGACCATAAGCCAGGCCCTGCCAACTACTTCGGACCTGCTCCGATAGTAATAAACGAGTACGGGCATTGGGGCTACGGCGGGGCCAATAGCTCCAGCGATGTTTCCAGAAGAGATGGAGAAGGCCCTATGCTGGTTCAGGCTAAGAATCACCAGGACAGCTTGAATAAGAACCGGGGGATTCCCTTCCTCTGCGGAGACGCGCTGTGGGCAGGCATTGACTTGGCACAATACGACTCTGGAGTAATGGACAACTTCCGGTTGCCCAAATTCTCCTACTATTTCTACCAGAGCCAGAGGGATCCTAAGGTGACAATCGACTACATAGATTCTGGCCCTATGGTGTATATCGCCAGCTATTGGACGCAGCAATCCTCACGAGATGTGACAGTCTATAGCAACTGCGACGAGGTCGAATTGTATCTCAACGGTCGATTGATTGAAAGACGCCGGCCTGACACTGGGCCGGGTGTCGACAACTTGCTTCATCCTCAGTTTACCTTTAAACTCCCGAGCTTCGAACCTGGCGAGCTTAAGGCCATCGGGTTCATTGCAGGGCGTGAAGCAGCGTCTCATGTGGTCCGGACACCTGGTGAACCAGAGCAGCTGATCCTGTCGATTGATACCACGGGATGCATCCAGTCTACTGCAGCTGCCTGCGACCTATTGTGCACGCCAGACGGTAGCCTTGTAGCTCATAGAGCCGCGAGTGATTCGTCTGTTACCGGGAAGCACAATCTCTTCGTCTTTGCCAGCATTTGCGACTCATCTGGAACTGTGGTGAGGACTGACAACGCTACTGAGCTGGTCTTTGAGATCAGCGGACCGGGTAAGCTAGTCAGTCCTCCAACGGTCAGAGTTGAAGCGGGGATTGCTACTGCTATGATTGAGACTTATCCCGATCAAGGAGAGATCGTTGTGACTGCCTCGGATCGCAGCAGAGGGCTTGTGGCAACTGTGACACTTTCTGTCAACAGCCCTGTTGCCTCTCGTTGAATCGCATAATCAGCCGAAGGGTAGGGGACTGCCGATGCCGGTAACGCTTAGGGAACTAGCAAGCAGAGCAGGAGTATCAGTAGCAACAGCGTCTTTTGCACTCAATAACGACAGCCGTATCAACCCTGAGACTCGCAAGAGAATTCACAAGTTAGCTAAGGAACTGGGTTATGTGCCCGATGCGAGAGGCAGAGCTCTTGCAACTCGGGCTACCAGGATCGTCGGAGTGGTCGTCCAGGGTATCAGGAACCCCTTTTACTCAGAGGTCGTGGATGCGGTCAAAGCCGCTATGGAGGGGGGCGGCTATACTGTCATACTCGGGAGCTATGGGGTGGATGAAGAAGGACTGACCAGATATATTGAGACGTTCAAGAGTAACATTGCAGATGGGGTTATATTCGCTCCCGGCGCCCCAAGAGGGACCGAACAGGCCAGGTTAATCGGCGAGCTGGCGGAATTCGTTCCGGTGGTGTTCATCGATGGCGACGAGTACAGTTCCATCCCGATCGTGAAACCCGATGTAGATGGCGCTGCTTATCAGGCCACTCAGCACTTGATCCAACTAGGTCACAGAAGAATTGCGTATGCTGGCCCCTTGCTGGAGGAAAGGGTAAATGGCTATCGGAGGGCGCTTGCGGAACATGGAATACCGGTGGACGAGAGCCTAGTGTTTCATGGCGACAACCGCTTTGAGTACAACTCATTCAGTGGCGGAGTCCGGGTTGCAGCTGAGATTGTCAAGCTCCATGATAGGCCTACCGGGCTGGTCTGCTTTAATGATGAGGTAGCGATTGGCGCCATCCAATCTTTTGTCTCCTCAGGTATTCGCGTGCCTGACGATATATCGGTCACGGGTATAGATGATATTGATATAGCACAATTCTGTAATCCTGCACTGACGACCGTCAGAGTTCCCAAGAGAGAGATGGCCACACGAGCCGCGCAAACACTCTTGAAGCTCATCAACAGAGAAACCATCTCGCCTGACGACTCGTTCGTCCGCTTTCCTACAGAGTTGATAGTCAGACAGTCGACTGCGCAATGCAGGAACTAGGGCAGATCAGCGTTAGATTCACATGCCCCTAGTCGCCTCACTATCTCAAGCTCAGCTGTTATCCGCAATCCTGTGTTGCCTGATGCGCTGCTTCCGCACTTATCTCTATTAGAACCCTCGATACGGTGCGGTTTCTCCTGTGGGAGTTACTTTGATAGTTTAGAAGTAAGAGGGCGATGTATTGGAGCTTTTGAGCAATATGTCGCTTGATCTTGTTTCCATATAGCAAGATAATCTATGTGATGATTGCTGCATGTTCCGAAGGGCTTGGCGGGCAGGAGTAGCTGTTAAAGATCGAGGTGATATCATGGGAGTTTTGCAGGCAGAAGAGGGCAGAATCATACTGCAGAGAAGAGACGAGACAGTTGTAATTGAACCATATGGCAGAGATACGTTGCGTTTTCGCTCTACACGAAATGGTGTGATAAGAGAAGAGAACTGGACCCTTCTTCCCCAGGAAAAGACTGACTGTACAACTGAATTGAGAGGCAATAAGGCAGTTATCCAAAATGGCATAATCTCGGCGGAACTTTTTGATTGTGGGAAAGTTGTCTATTACAAGAATGGACAGGAATTGCTTGCAGAACGGTCCGAGATGGCTTTTTTCAGCGGATATCGAGAATACCTTCCGGTTGGGGCAGACAACTATCGAGCTACTGTGATATTTGAGCCGTATAAAGACGAGCATTTCTACGGATTGGGACAGGAACAGAATGATCTTTTCGATTTGAAAGGGTCTACCAGTCAACTGATACATAAGAACACCAAATCTTCAGTACCGTTTGTCTATTCATCCAGAGGTTACGGCTTTTTGTGGAATAACCCCTCGATAGGCCGCTGTGAGTTAACAAACAATCACACGCTCTGGGAAGCTAATTCAACCAAGCAAATTGATTACCTCGTTATAGCCGGCGTTACTCCTGCAGATGTCATGCGCAAGTATGCAGATCTTACTGGACACGCATCTAAGTTTCCCTCTTGGGCTTCGGGCTTTTGCCAGAGCAGATTGCGTTACGAAAGACAAGAAGACGTACTTAGGGTAGCCAGGGAGTATGTCAGACGGAGAGTTCCTCTCTCTGCTATCGTCATAGACTACTTTCACTGGACGGAACAAGGAGAGTGGAAGTTTGATCCGAAATACTGGCCGGATCCTGAAGCAATGTGTAGAGAACTTGCCGAGTTGGGGATCAGGCCTATAGTGTCCATCTGGCCGACGATTAATCCGAATAGTGAAAACTATCGTTATATGGATGATCGTAACATGCTGGTAAGAACCGAAAGGGGCCTATATGGAGTCTTCTCGTTTTATGGTCATCAAACGTATATCGATCCAACCAATCCGAGAACGAGAGAGTTTGTCTGGTCAAAGATTCGAGAGAACTATTATTCAAAAGGTATAAGAACGTATTGGCTGGATGAAGCTGAGCCAGAGATTAGACCAGTGCATTTTGACAATCTACGTTTCTATATCGGAAATGGCGAAGAAGTGGGTCTATTATATCCCTACTACTATGCTAAGCTTTTCTATGACGGGTTAAAAGCCGAAGGAGAAGATGAGATCATATTGCTAATTAGGGCTGCATGGATCGGTATACAAAGGTTCGGAGCATTAGTCTGGTCCGGCGACATCCCGTCAACATTTGAGGCGCTGCAAATGAGTGTGAAAACCGGGCTAAACATGGCTATGTGTGGTATCCCTTGGTGGAATAGCGATATCGGCGGATTCTGGGGTGGAGATACTGAGAGCGACTATTTCCGCGAGCTGATTGTCCGCTGGTTCCAGTTTGGCGTGTTCTGTCCGGTTATGCGACTCCATGGAGCTCGGCGGCGCACAAGACAGCAAGGGAAGCCTGATCCAGGGCTTAAAGAGCCTACTGGTGGTGAGAACGAGGTCTGGAGTTTTGGAGAAAAGGTATACCCGATCCTAAAGGATCTAATCGATCTGAGGGAGCGTCTGCGTCCTTACATCCACAAGTATATGGATGTAGCCAGTGAAACAGGTGCTCCGTTGATGAGGCCAATGTTCTTCGACTATCCGGATGATAAGATTTGTTATACATTAGGCGATCAGTACATGTTTGGAGAGGACATATTATTCGCTCCCATTGTTAAACAAGGTCAAACAGAACGCGAGGTGTATCTGCCTGCGGGCGAGTGGGTGAATGTCAATGACAGGAAAGTCTACAGCGGAGGCAGGTTTGTCAATGCGCACGCTGAGCTGAATGAATTTATTGCCTTTGTGAAAAAAGGAAGCGAGTGCTTGAAGATATTCGACAAATAGAGTTTGGGGAAAGGTGGCAATGCAGTAGCTGCTGCTTGCTCATGTGCGCCATTCCGGGTTTGAACTGTAGATCGGAACCGTAGCAGCTATCACCGTTCGGCTAGCGCCAGGAAGAATGCCGCTCAGCTATGAAGAAGCGCTTGCATACCATAGTTGTGAGTTGGTTGCTGCGGTGAGGTGCTTGGCGTGAAGCTATGGAGGGCCGGCCGAATGATGAAACGACTTGCCAAAGTAGCTGTCGTGTTGCTGCTGGTGATTGAAGCAGTTACTGATGCATGAACCGGCAGTGGGGTCACGTGCGGCGGAGCAATCCGCCAGGCCCTCTAACGGCAGGGAGAAAAAGGTGGGCGATATCTATTGAGCATTTGGATTGTTATTGCCGGTATGGCCCTCGCTACATATTATATTCAGCGTTACCTCCCGTTCAGATTCCTGGATCCCCGGCGGATGCCGGACAAGCTGAGGGTATTTCTGTATCAGATGCCGTACGCGGCACTGGGAGCCCTGATTCTGCCCGGCGCATTTCACGCTACCGAAGGCTCGTATGTGCCTTCAGTAGGTGCTGTAGTTGTCTGTGCAGTGATAGCCGGACTGACTAAGAGTACTGTGGCTTCGTTAGTTTCAGCAGTGTCAACTGCTGCGTTGCTGTTGTTGCTTTGCACTGACTAACACATTGAACAGGGGGATGTGCAGTGTCATTGCTGATTCAGGATGGAGAATTAGTGCTGTTTCAGGGGGATAGCATCACGGACGCAGGACGAGACAGAACTGACCCGTTCAGTTTGGGATATGGCTATCCAATGATGATTGACGCTTGGTTTTCTGCCCTGTATCCTGCGAAGCATGTGCGCTTTGCAAACTGCGGGATTAGCGGAAACAGGGTAAAGGATTTGAAAGCGCGTTGGGATAAGGACTGCATCGACTTAAGGCCTGACTGGGTGTCAATTCTCATCGGAATCAACGATTGCTGGCGCAGGTATGATCGAAATGATCCAACCTCTGTTGAAGCGTTTGAAGCTGATTACAGGCATATTCTTGAGCGCACCAAGAAGGAGCTGGGTGCAAAGCTCATAATTTGCGAGCCTTTCGTTCTGCCGTTTCCGGAGGATCGACTGGCATGGCGAGAGGATCTCGATCCGAAGATTGCAGCAGTGCGAAAGCTGGCGCGGGAGTTTGGCGCAATATTCATCCCCTTAGATGGGATATTCGCTGCCGCGTGTGCCGCACGTGAACCCGCATTCTGGGCAGCAGATGGGGTCCATCCGACTTTCCGTGGACACGCGCTGATAGCTCAGGCATGGCTAAAAGCTGTGGGAGCTATATGATTCGCTAGTTCGGCGATGTATTAGCGCCGATGGCGACGGACCTGCCTGCGGGAAGCGAGAATATAGTCTCCGAGGACACGGACACTCTCCGGTACGCTGCTAGAGTCAGGGGTGACTCTGCGTTTCTGTTTTTCGACAACTATCAAGACCACGCAGAAACGAGGGATCTGAACGATATACGGATTACACTGCGCACCCCTTCACAAGAGATCAAACTGCCTAAGAGGCGGGGCTTTACCCTTAAGAAAAACGAGTGCGCCGCATTTCCCGTGAATCTCGATATTGACGGCATCACCCTGCGACACTCCACAGCGCAGTTATTGACGAAACTCATTATTTTTCAGTCGCTCGGGAATAGACCCGGAGTACAGTTTTGACAAGAATGGCATCTCAAGCGTGGAAGCCTTGGAAGGAGAGATAGAGTACGACGGGGATTGGATCTACGTGTTTGTCAATCCCGGCACGACTTGGGAGATATAGTAAACCAATCTGTCTCTATGTTACTCCGCTGCGCAAGGACAGTGGAGTCGTTATTGACCCGTCCTTGGCTGGCCACGGTTCCTTTGCTAGCGAATCGGTTGCTGAGATCCTGTCTGTTCGGGCTGTGCCTGTGTACTCTGCAACAGTTGGTCGCGGTTCAGGCAAAGTGGATTGAATCATGGGCAACCATAATGGTATGTGTATTTCTATTTCTTAAGAGGATTTTTGAAACCTGCGGTGAAATCTTTTTTACCAACGCATTGTTGCTGCGAGAGCCTAGATGAGAGACGGTTAGCGAGGCTACGCATGACTGATCCGAGTTCGCAGCTTGAGTTGTAACCTCTTGTCGGCTAGCTTATAACGTAGACCATGAACTAATCTTCGGTTACGATATAGAGTCCTCAGCTTCGAAAGGAGAGAGTTGCGTGCGTCAGAGAATGCGGATGATAAGGATCTGTACTGCCGTAGTACTATGTGTCATGGTAGCCATGGGTGGCATAGTTTCCTTTGAGTCAGCAGCCACTTCAGACAGTGCTCAGGACAATGAGAGCATTAGTGCTGACTCAGCTGTAGAGGAGCCGGTAGGTGCAGGTGATACTTCTAAGGTCACGGGTTTGGCGACATATCGACGAGCTAAGACATACAATCAGTACTTGTCAGAGCATTCGGATGCTGCTCGTCCGGACATAGAAATAGTGGTGCCAGCTGAGTCTTACACTTCTACTGATGCGGCAGTGGAGGTGTTGGACGCGTCTGCTCTGGGAGTAGATGGTCTGCCCGAAGGCTATATCGGGAAGGCAGTAGTTACTCCAGAAAAAGGGTATATTGAATGGGAGATTGACGTTCCAATTGCTGGGCTTTACAGCATACAAGTGATGTACTATCCAGTTCCTGGGCGCGGTGTCGAAGCTGAAAGAGAAATCCAGATCAACGGCGAGACACCATTCGATGGGGCTAACACTCTCGTCTTTTGGCGGATCTGGAGTGACGAAGGACCATTCATGGTGGATACGGCGGGGAACCAGATTCGCCCGCGACAGATAGAAGTGCCGAGGTGGGAAACAGTATTTCTTACCGATTCAGTTGGTTATGTACAAGAGCCATATCTGTTCTACTTCAACCAAGGGAAGAATACGGTGAGACTAGTTTCCCGAGCTGAACCACTCGCAATCGCTCACCTCAAACTTTGCCAGTACGAACCGCCTAAGCGATATGCAGAAGTTGAGCCGGAGTTTGCCGCTAAGGGCTACAAGCTTACGGAAGGCATACTCATAAAGATTCAAGGCGAGGATGCCGTCCGCAGATCTGGCCCGCAGCTGTTCCCTGTGTTTGATCAAGGTGATCCCACTGCCGAGCCATATCATCCCGCTCAGGCTCGATTGAACAGCATTGGTGGCCACAGGTGGCAGTCTCCGGGCGAATGGATTGAATGGGAATTCGAAGTTCCGGAGGATGGACTTTACCAGGTAGCGATAAAGGGTAAGCAGGACCAATATCGTGGCGTGTACAGCAACAGAAGGGTTCTTATAGATGGAAAAGTGCCGTATGCAGAGTTGGATTCTGTAAGGTTCAACTATACTGACAGGTACCAGATGCGTAGGCTCGGGATGGCTCAAGAGAGCGACTCGGCGAGAGGAGCCGACACCGGCGAAAGTCCTGATGAACCGTTCCTGTTCTATCTGACAAAAGGGAAGCATGTACTGAGGCTTGAGGTCACTCTCGGCGACCTCGCACATCTATTGCGCCAGACAGAGGATAGTCTCTACGAGCTCAATACAATATACAGAAACATTATCATGATCACGTCTGCAAATCCCGATCCGCTCCGCAGCTATCAGCTGGAGAAGAGAATTCCGGGATTGCTTGAGAGGTTAAAAGTACAGGCGCAAATAATGAGGTCTATGGCAGAAGAGCTAGAGGCGCTGACTGGGCAGAAGGGCGGCCAGAGTGCTACTCTCATCGATATAGCCCTGATGCTCGAGCGGATGGTCGAGAAGCCGTGGGTGATTCCGTCGATACTCGGCGAGTATAGAGATGGTATCGGAAGCCTCGGAACTTGGGTCATGAATACCCGAAGACAGCCGCTGCAGATCGATTACATTATCGTAGCGTCAATGGATCAGAAGCTGCCTCGGGCAGAGCCTACTTTCCTTCAGACTCTGTGGCATGAGATTCGAGCGTTTGTTGCGTCGTTTACTCATGATTACACCGGAATCCGCGGAGTCAAAGATCTTAAGGACACCGCTACAGACCTAGAACCTGACACGATAAAGGTTTGGGTCGGTCTTGGCAGAGACCAGGCTCAAGTGCTAAAACTCATGATCGAAGACAGCTTTACTCCTGAGACGGGAATAGCTGTTGAGCTTGAGCTGGTGAACGCTATGCAGCAATTGTTGGTGCCCGCGACGATAGCAGGTACTCAACCCGATGTGGCTATCGGAGCTGCGAATATGGACTTGGCGTTCAGAGGGGCAGTTGCAGACTTGACCCAGTTTGAGGACTTCGAGGAAGTTGCCAAGAGGTTTAAGAAGAGTGCATTACTGTGCTTCAGATTTAGAGACAAGGTATTTGCGCTGCCAGAGGCACAGTCGTTCCCGGTTATGTTCTACAGAAAAGACGTACTTGCGGAGCTTGGCTTAGAAGTGCCTCAGACGTGGGAAGAGGTATATGCTATCATCCCAGAACTTCAGAAGAGGCATTTGGATTTTGGATTGCCTCCAAACATGGACACTTATACTATGTTCTTGTATCAAAAGGGTGTAGCTCTGTATAAAGAAGACTGCATTGAGACGAATCTGGAGTCAGAGGCAGCAATTGCGACCTTCGAGGAGATGACAGATCTTTATACCCTCTATGGTCTGCCTCTCGAGTACAATTTCATCAACAGGTTCCGTACAGGCGAAATGCCTTTGGGAATCGCAAGCTATGTTCTTTACAATCAGCTTGCTGTCTTTGCACCTGAGCTGAGAGGTCAGTGGGGCTTCGCTCCTGTCCCGGGCGTGCTGCAGGAAGATGGAACTATCAATAGGACGGTTCCTGTCAACCAGACCGTGCTCACCACGTCCAATGCAACTGCACCTCAGGGAACAACAGGAGCTATCATAATGGAGAAGTCCCAGAAGAAGGAGCAGGCATGGGAGTTCCTTAAGTGGTGGACCAGAGCAGATACACAGGTTCGGTTTGGGCGAGAGATGGAGGCTCTTATCGGTTCTGCTGCTCGATGGGCGACCGCAAACGTTGAAGCGATGCAGCAGTTGCCGTGGACTGTTGAGGAGCGGGAGATCCTTATGGAGCAGTGGGATTGGGTTGAGGGAGTGCCTCCCGTGCTCGGCGGCTACTACGTAACCAGGCAGTTCGACTGGCTGTTCCGAGCTGTCGTCCTGGACAACGAGCCGATTAGAGAGTCGGTGCTCGACTACAACAGAGAGATCAACAGAGAGATCGCCAGGAAGAGGGCTGAGCTTGGATTCGAGACCGATTACGATAAGCTAGATGAGAGGCTAAAGCAGCTTTATTGGGATCATTATACGCATGTTTACCGCCTAGAGTGGGATCGGACCACCGGTACTGAGTCGTTGAGGAGTCTGTGGTCAGAGCTTGGGCTAGATGACTTAGGGCTGGGTCTTGAGCTGTAACTATGCGCTTTGGCGTTCCGTAGAATTTTGGGAGTTGGCGTGGTTCAATCTCGCTGCTCCGAAGTAAGAAAGAGAGGGAGGCGTCGAATGAGTACAGTTGCGCCGACTGTGGCAAAGACTGGAGTGGAGCGACGGACCTTTAGGGAGAAGATGTCAGACTTATGGGCGAGCATTAAGGCCCATAGGATATCATACTTGTTCGTAGCACCGTTTGGGATACTGTTTTGCACATTTACAGTTATCCCCATCCTGGTGGCAATTGGTCTAAGCTTCACGTACTTCAACATGGTTCAGCCGCCCGAGTGGGTTGGATGGGAGAATTATCTCAGACTGTTCCTGGCAGATGACGTGTTTCTTATCGCAGTCAAGAACACGCTGTTGTTTGCGATTATTACTGGGCCTGTGAGCTATTTCTTGTGCTTCTTGTTCGCTTGGCTTATCAACGAACTGAAGCCAAAGCTTAGAGCTTTTCTGACATTGCTTTTCTATGCTCCATCGATTTCGGCAAACGCGTATCTAATCTGGACGCTTTTGTTCAGCGGCGATACGTATGGGTACATTAATGCAACCTTGTTATACTGGGGTATCATCGATCGGCCGATTCAGTGGCTAGTGGATCCGACATGGATGATGCCGATTGTTATTTTGGTTACTTTGTGGATGAGCCTCGGTGTCAGCTTCCTGACCTTCATTGCCGGCTTGCAGGGAATTGACAACATGTATTACGAAGCGGCAGCAATCGATGGCGTTAGGAACAGGTGGCAGGAGCTGTGGTTCATTACCCTGCCAATGATGAGGCAGTATTTGATGTTCGGTGCGATAATTGCAATCACCCAGTCCTTTGCTGCTACTCAGAGTATTCAGGTGCTTACTCCAACTCCGACTGACTGGGCTACGTGGACGATTGTTCAGCACATGCAGGACTATGCTACAGCTCGTTACGAGATGGGTTATGCATCCGCAATGGCAGTCTTCTTGTTTGTCGTGATGGTCGGTACACAGAGGCTAGTTCAGAGACTGCTGAGGAAGATCGGATAAGGAGGGGGTGCAGGCATGCAACTTGATCTTTCTTTAAGGCACAAGAGGCTTAATAGGTCCACAGGCGGGGACGTAGTGATCTTTACGATACTTGCCCTCGGTGCTGCTTTTATGGCACTGCCGATGGTGTACACGGTCAGCAATGCGTTTAAGCCTTTGAATGAGCTCTTCCTATTCCCGCCTCAATTTTTTGTGAGGCACCCTACTCTGGACAATTTCAATGACCTGTTTGTGCTGATGGCAAAGAGCTGGGTGCCCATAAGCCGGTATTTCTTCAACTCACTTCTGATAGTGGTCTTGGGAACTGCCGGCAATGTGTTCTTCGGTTCAATGTGTGCGTACGCCCTAAGCAAGCATGAGTTTCCTGGTAAGGTTGCGTTCAACCAGCTCATTATGCTATCACTCATGTTCTCCGGAGTAGTCTTGATGATACCGCACTATCTATTGATTTCGTATTTGGGTTGGATGAACACGTACTGGGCAATCATCGTGCCTGCATGGGCGATGACGCTTGGAGTTTACTTGATGAGAAACTTTATCGATGCCATGGTGCACGACACCTTGCTTGAGGCTGCCCGCATCGACGGTGCATCTGAGTTTGACTGCTACTGGCGAATTGTCATGCCTATCGTCAAGCCGGCATGGTTAACGCTTATCATTCTTGCATTTCAGCAGCTGTGGGGCACGCAGGGCGAGTTGTATCTGTATGCCGAGCAGCTTAAGCCTTTGCCGTACGCGTTGAATCAGATTGTCGGTGGCGGTGTAGGGCGAGCGGGCGCTGCAGCGGCAGTTACAGTCATACTTATGATCGTGCCGATTACAGTGTTCGTCATCAACCAGAGTCAGATTGTGCAGACAATGGGTACCTCCGGTATCACCGGCGAGTAGAGTGTACTCAGGATTGCCGAGCAGAAACCTCCTGCTGGAAGGCACACCAGCAGTGCGAGCCCCCGAGGGATTTATCTTCGGGGGCTTGTCCCATAAGATTGCAGGGAGGTATTGAGAATGAAGGTTGTTGCTTTTAACGGCAGTCCCCGCAAGGACGGAAACACTGCCAGACTCATTCGCCGCGTGTTTTCAAAGCTCGAAGAGGCCGGAATTGAATGCGAGCTGGTCCCATTGGCCGGTCATCTCATCCGCGGATGTACTGCGTGTGGTATTTGCAGGAAACGCAAAGACCGCCACTGCTCGATAGATACTGACGTAGTCAACTACTGCATCGACAAGATGCTGGATGCGGACGGGATAATCATAGGCTCGCCGACGTATTTCGCAGGTCTAACCGCCGAGACCAAGGCGTTGATTGATAGAGCAGGTTATGTAGCACGCAGCAATGACAACATGTTTAGACGGAAGGTCGGAGCCGCGGTTGTTTCTATGCGCCGCGCCGGATCAATCAATGTCTTTAATGCGATCAATGCTTTTTTCTTGATTAATGAAATGATCGTGCCAGGATCGACTTACTGGAACCTTGGAATAGGCCGCGATATCGGCGATGTTGAATCGGACGAAGAGGGAATGAGAACCATGGACAGACTTGGTGAAAACATGGCTTGGCTGATCACCAACCTTGCGGGCGCACCGCGTTAGAGGAGAAGACCCGCAAGCGCTTGCGGAGCGTCAGCGGGCCGCGGCGGCCGCTATGTCTGTCTAAGTCTCCAGGTCACCCACAAAGTCGGAAATGCCGAGTGTACTGTATCCGACAGTTGTCAGTACGTCTTCTGTTACTCTGTTCACAGGTGTTGGCCTGCACTCGCTCTCCACCGTCACTCGGCCGTTGTACACCACGTTGTTGATGCTGCTCCAAGTTTTGAAGCTGAAATCCGGAAGCCTGCGAAACGCCGGTTCGGCGAATACGCCGAACTGGTTCTAACAGCTATGTGCTCAGCACGAGAACCCGTATCGCGATCAGACCGCAGAACCTCTCGAACCTACGACTTGACAGGTAAGCAAACTGTGTTAACATGCCTCCGGCGCATATTGAAGCCCGGAAGATGACAAGTACCTGAAGTCCCATCCAGACGATGTCCGCTGTTGTGGCATATCGCCCAATGATGCCTGCGGATCTCTCAAACGGATCGGGGACAACGACGCCATGCAGGCGATAACGATAAGAGAAAGTGTAACCGGCTTGAGCAGAGTCGCTACTGCGAGTTTGACCGATTTCAGTTCATGGATTTTCCAGATAATTTGCCAACTTGAAGGAAAACGATCAGACGTGCAGAATATGGTGTTAAGTAAAGCAAATTAGGCTACATTAGTTTAGTTCTCATAGATGTCGACCGATAAAGGCAAACCTGTCGAAAGGCAGGGACGCAAAGCCACGGGTCTACAGCTTTTGCTATGATCGCCGGGCTGCCGAAGTCAACCCACACTCGAGCTATGCTGTTAGCCCATGTCTCTTCGGGTTGACGGAGGGATATGGGCTTTTCTTAGTCCACAAACAGCTCTTTGGACAGTTTAGCGGTTGATGGTAGCCATGACAGTGTGGAGGGATCATGAATGGAGCCCTTGATGACTGTTGCGGATGTTGCCAAGTATCTAAAGGTGATACCAAGGACTGTCTACTCCTTCTTGGAGACTGGGACCTTGAAGGGTATTAAGATAGGGCGGTCGTGGAGGATTAGAAGACAGGACCTAGAAAAGCTCGCCGATGAATCGGCCACCCCAGCATTTGACCATTATGGCAACTCGAGAGGTGCAGTTGGCACTGATGTTGCGCGCACGCTTTCAATGGAGTTGCTGAGCCTTGCGGACGACGAGTCAAGTGATCTTATACAGCTTATCAGAACGATCGTATCTGAGCGGAGGTTGAGAAGACTCAAGAGGGCTTTTGACATGCTGCCATGTGCGGCCCTAGTTGTGGACGCAGCCGGAAATGTGACGGAAGCAAACTTGGCAGCTGCTCGGCTGTTCAAATCGACAGAATCTGAACTGAAAAACATGAACATAGCGTCGCTGCCGGGCATGAGGGCGTTTGCAGAGATTGAAGGGATTGTAGAAGTGGCTCAACGAGCGGGAGGCAACGCTGTCGTATTGCCGCTTGACGGGAGGCAGGAGGGGAAACCACTTATACGATGTGTTTTAGCCTGTTCATCAGGACCAGGAGAAGCAATCGTTCAACTTTGCTGTGGTTGCCCTTTAGATTGAGATTTGCAAAGCTGACTTAGCGTCAGCCCCGATTAGTTGATTTGTGGAGAGACAACACGATGAGGATACTTTCGATAGAGGATCTACGTGAAGGAATGACCTTGGCCAGATCGATCTACGATAGTGCAGGCAGAGTGGTGCTTGCGAAGGGTGTGTCGCTCAAGTCGGCATACATACAGAAGCTGAGTGAACTCGGTTATTCTTACGCGTACGTTTTGGATCCTACCGAAACTCTCGATCAGGTTGATATTGACGAACCTATAAGCCAGGAGACACGCGTGCAGGCGATTGCAGTATTGCGAGAAACAGTGGAGACCATTCAAAAGACGGGAAACGCCGACCTGCAAAAGCTCAGGGCTATTGTAGATGAGATAGTAGAGCAGATCTCATCTAATCCAGATGTCCTAGTTAGTCTGGTGGACATCAAGAGTTACGACAGCTACACCTATAGTCATTCTGTCAACGTGTGCGTCCTCTCGGTAATGCTGGGCTTAGACAAAGGCATGAACAAGTTTGACGTCAAAGACCTAGGAGAGGGCGCTATTTTGCACGATATAGGCAAGCTGTTCGTTCCTAGTGAGATTCTCAACAAGCGAGGCCCGTTGACACAAGAAGAATTCGAGATAATCAAGCGCCATACCAGGGATGGCTTTGAGGTCTTGAGAAAGAAAAATGACATAAGCCTTTTCGCTGCCCATGTGGCGTACCAGCACCACGAGCGTTTGGATGGATCGGGTTACCCGAGGAATTTGAAAGGTGCGGAAATCCACGAGTATGCTAAGATAGTGGCTATAGCGGATTCGTACGACGCCATGACATCTGATCGAGTATATCGCAGTGCACTAACACCATACGAGGCTGTTTCGATCTTAGTAAAAGAGACCGATACCAAGTACGACCGCGAGTTAGTTGGCCGCTTTCTCAAGCTCCTTTCGACCTATCCAATTGGCAGCGTGGTTCGGTTGAACAATGGCGACGTGTGTACAGTAGTAAATGTCACAAAGAAGAGCCTGGTTGTAAGGGTACTTCGAGGCAAAAACCGCGGACGCGAATATGATCTACTCAAGGACCCCGGCCTGCAGGTGGTCGGGAGAGTCTTATGAAGTTTTACGCAGCATCATCCCAGGCTCTTCGCGGATACCGAAATCCTCTTCCACCCTGCCCAGGAGTTCAAGGCCGTTGATTACCAGCTGGAATCGGCAGTTTAACGTGGAGGCTGCTTCTTTGCACATTTCCATTCGTTTCAGATAGATCTCAAAGTAGTCCATAATCTGGCACATCGAGCTATCGAATTGAATGTCGAGCGTGATCACTCGCGCTGAAGCGTCTACCAATACCTTGGAGTCGGTGATAGCGAGGTTTACACGATCGTGAATATCCCGGTTAGGCCTTCTTTGGCGCACGCGCGTCCTGTGTGCGTCACTCTTGTCAGCTATGATTAGAGCCGCAGTGAGTGGTGTTGCCGGGACGCCGATCTCCTCCTCATGGTTCGCTATAGCCATAGTGATCTCGCAGATCTCTTCCAGCGGCATATTCATGCGCCTTAACTCGGTATAAACGAGGCTAGCTCCGTGCGGGCCATGAAACTTTCTATTGTGCATGTTCCCGATATCGTGGAGATATCCGGCGATTTCACCGAGCTCGACGTACCTATCAGGGTAACCGAGCTCTCTCAGAATGCGGCCGGTGGTTGACGCTACATAGCTTACATGCCTGATGCCGTGTTCTGTGTACCCTAGTTTGGCCAGATAGTCATTGGCTCTTTGAATCAGGTAGCTAAAGTCCTTGTTGTTTCGAATGTCAGCAAGGGTTACTGCCAATCCTATCACCTCGTCTAATACACAGAAAGGCCGCAGAATAGCCTTGTAGTTAAACAATATCAAATGAATCTTTGAATGTCTACTGCTGTAGATGGAGTTGAAGGCTCAAGCAGGCAACAGACGTTTACCGTTTCCAGATAATGATTACAGTTTTCCTCATTCGTTTGAGTATAGGGTTGAAAATGACCTGAAGGAGTCGTTCCATGCAGACAGACCTCCTTGTTGACAGCCTCGGTCCATCCTATTCAATCGGGACCGAGGGCGTGAGGAGTTAGAATCTATCCCACTTCTATGGGCTTTCAGCGCAGTCTCATGGTATTCTTATATACGAGAGGAAAGGAGTTGATTGGGATGCAACTCGAGGAGAAACGTATTCTAGAGGGATATGAGAGAGCGCGAGAGCAGTACGCAAAATGGGGAGTTGACACAGATCAGGTCCTTCAGCGGCTGAAGTGCGTCTCCATCTCGATCCATTGTTGGCAAGGAGACGACGTGTCGGGCTTCGAGCGCGCGACTGAAGGGCTTACCGGTGGAATTCAGGCGACTGGCAACTATCCTGGAAAAGCAACGAATGCTGATGAACTGAGGGCTGACTTGGACAAAGCATTGTCGCTGATTCCTGGAAAGCACAGGGTAAACTTGCATGCGATATATGCTGAGACCAAAGGAACAAAGGTCGGAAGAGATGAGCTGCGGCCAGAGCATTTCCAGGGGTGGGTCGATTGGGCCAAGGAGCGCGGGCTGGGGCTTGACTTTAACCCGACCTTTTTCTCGCATCCGTTGAGCGATGACGGCTTCACCCTCAGCCACCCTGACCCTAGCATCAGGCGTTTCTGGATCGAGCATGGAAAAGCATCCCGCAGGATAGCTGAATACTTTGGAAAGCAGCTTGGCACGCCTGCAGTGAACAACATTTGGATACCGGACGGCTACAAGGACACCCCAGTTGATCGATTTGGGCCTAGGCAAAGACTTGTCGAAGCTCTCGATGAAATCCTCTCTGAGGACGTCTCTAAGGAGCACTGCATCGATGCTGTTGAGGGCAAGCTGTTTGGAATCGGGTCTGAGAGTTATGTGGTCGGATCCCACGATTTTTACTTGGCATACGCTGTCTCGAGGGGGACTGTGCTTTGCCTGGACGCCGGGCATTTCCATCCGACGGAGTCAATTGCCGATAAGATTTCGGCGATCCTCAGCGTATTGAACAAGATATTGCTACACGTGAGCAGGCCCGTTCGCTGGGACAGCGACCACGTGGTGACAATGAATGATGAGTTGCAAGCAATCATGCAAGAAGTAGTAAGAGGGGGAGTTCTTGATCGCACCTACATAGCGTTGGATTTCTTCGATGCTAGTATCAACCGGGTCGCAGCGTGGGTCATTGGCACTCGAAATGCCCTGAAGGCTTTGCTTTTTGCAATGCTCGAGCCTACTGACAGGTTGAGAGAGTACGAGCTGAATAAAGATTACACTTCGCGGCTAGCCTTACTAGAGGAGTTCAAAACCTATCCCTACGCTGCTGTCTGGGATTATTATTGCCTCACCGAGGGTGTCCCTATTAGGGAACAGTGGCTTTCTGAGGTCAAGAGCTACGAACAATCGGTGCTGCTGAAGAGAGGCTCATAAGTGTGTTTGTCGGACAGTGTGTTGGGGATAATAGCATTGGCGCGATAACCAAGTGGTTGCCGATGCACTAGAGCGGTTTGCGCAAACCCAATGGAGGTCACTGACTTGTCTGAGGTCAGGAAGGATATAGTTTCCGGGCGTTGGGTAATCGTCTCAACAGACGGTGCAAAAGAGGTTGTAGGACATCTAGAACGCCTGCGCAACGGCCGCAGCGGCCGAGAGGACGAAGCTGAGGCAGTGGAGTACGATGTTAAGTGTCCTTACTGCCGAGGCAATGAGCATATGACCTTGCCTGAGATAAGTCTAATCAGGGATGAGGACAGTCCGGACCCAGACGATTGGATTGTGAGGGTGGTGCCTAGCAACCAACCGATGCTCAGACCGACAGGAGAGCCGGCGGTTCGACGGCACCACATACACCAGTTCATTGCCGGTGTGGGGAGCCATGAGGTCATAGTCGAGTCTCCACGTCACAATGTTCAACCTTACGATCAACCTCTGGATAAGTTCGCGGCGATCATTGCTACCTACAGAGATCGAATGGCTGCGTTGGAGACCGACCGGCGCTTTGAATACATATCTGTGATGAGAAACCACGGCCCTGGAGACGACCCAGGCAGCACGCACCCTTGTTCCGAGATAATCGCTCTGCCGCTGGTTCCTGTAGCTGCGCAAGAGGAGCTTAGGCAATCCAAAGACTACTTCGAGTTCTACTCTAACTGTGTCATATGCGATTTAATCAAAAGCGAGCTTTCTGCGAATACTCGCGTCTTGTTGAACAATGATGAGTTTGTTGCCATTACGCCGTACGCAGCCAGAGTTCCTTATGAGATTTGGATACTTCCAAAGCGTCACGCGTCATCGTTCACTTCAATCACCGACGCTGAAACCAAGGAGATGGCCCTCTGCTTAGGCCGCGTCTTGCTTGCCCTTGCAGAGGATTTGGGAGATCCGTCTTACTGCTACTACATACACACTTCACCCGCGAGAATGTGGGACCTCGACTATTATCATTGGCACTTGGAACTGATTCCTAGGCTCATGGGTGTAACCGGCATCGAATACAGCACCGGAGTGCCGGTGAATCCTATGAACCCGGAGCAAAATGCTGCGTTCCTCAATCGCAAACTGACCGTATCTTAACTAAAACAGCCATTCTACTCGGCTGTCGGAGTAGAATGGCTGTTGTTTACCTTGAACCCAAAAACTGCAACTATGGTTTGGCTGCGGGGTCGCAGCTTTTAGCTTGGAGCCTCTTGTACGGGCACTATCATCCTAAAACACGGTTAGGTACTGCTTGATCTCCCAGTCAGTTACTTGCATCCTGTAGATTTCCGACTCAATCTTCTTCGCTTTAACAAAATGCGTGAAAACGTGATTGCCGAGGGTATCTGCGATTAGTTCATCCTTAGTCAATTCCTCTATAGCCTCTTCGAGGCTGCCGGGAAGGTTTCGGATCCCCAGGGCTTTTCGTTCCTTGCTAGACATATCGTAGATATTTCGGTCGATTGATGGAGGCGGCTCTATGCGCTCCTTGATCCCGTGGAGCCCGGCGCGGATTATGACTGCCAGAGCTAGGTACGGATTGCACGATGGATCGGGCGACCTCAATTCTATCCGAGTGTTGTGTTCTCTGCTCGCCGGAACACGTATGAGCGAGCTTCTGTTCTGAGCGGACCAAGATATGTACACGGGCGCTTCATATCCGGGAACCAATCGTTTGTACGAGTTGACCAGTGGATTGGTCACAGCAGTTATCGCCGGGCAATGCAGAAGTACGCCGCCGATGAAATTCCGAGCTATGTCACTAAGCTGATACTGACCTTTCGGATCGTAGAAGGCGTTTCTCCCGTCTTTGAAAAGGGATATGTGGACGTGCATTCCCGAACCGCTAATCCCAAAAATCGGCTTTGGCATGAAAGTGGCGTGCAGGTTGTGCAGATTCGCTATTGCCTTTGTTACAAACCTCAGTGTTGCAACCCGGTCTGCAGTTGTCAGTGCGTCGCTGTACTTTAGGTCAATCTCGTGTTGGCCGGCAGCGACTTCGTGGTGCGATGCTTCTACTTCGAACCCCATCTCTTCCAGGGCCAAGACTATATCCCGCCTTGCATTTTCGCCCTTGTCGATGGGGCCGAGATCAAAATACCCGGCTCTGTCGTGCGTTCTTGTCGTAGGCTCACCGTCATCCGTAACGTGGAAAAGGAAGAACTCACACTCAGGCCCGACATTGACCTCGTACCCCATTTCAGTGGCCTCTTTTAGAACCTTTTTCAGTACGTACCTCGGATCGCCCTCAAAAGGCTCGCCGTGAGAGTTGTACACGTCGCAGATCAGCCTTGCAGTAGCTTGCTGCTTTGGGCGCCAGGGGAATGTGGCCCATGTGTTAGGATCGGGCCTCAGATTCATATCGGATTCCTCGATGCGCGTGAACCCTTCGATAGAAGAACCGTCGAACATGATCTCGTTATTGAGCGCTTTTTCCAGCTGGCTAACCGGAATTGCGACGTTTTTGACTATTCCCAGAATATCAGTAAACTGCAGTCTGATAAATCCGACGTTCAACTTCTCTGCCAACCTAAGTATGTCTTCGGCCGTGTGTTTAGCCATTTTTTCACCTCACCAACATTAGCTCTGCGCGTCAAGTGTGCTGTAAAGTCACTTGAAATGGTCGCGAAGCAGACGTTCTAGTTCACTTCTGTTACTGATGGGATACAGAGATGTCAGCTTGGTAGGGCGGCCTAGTTTTTCTAACATTAAATCGAGGCTAGACTCCTGCTCGAAGTTAATATCCGGCGGGAGATCCGACTTGAGAGCCTGCTTAATCCCATCAATATTGTATCCTTGTTCGCGCAAATGCTTGATGCGCAAGAGAACGCTAACCTCTGCAGCTGAGTACATTCTGCGGTTGCCTTTTGTGCGATGGGGGGATATGAGACCTTGCTCTTCGTAGTAGCGGATTTGCCTCCCGGTCAGCCCGGTGAGTTTTTGCACGACTCCCATCGGATATATGGGGGTCTGCCTATCGACCTCATTCACAGCACAACCCTCCCATGCATTCTGCTGTCACCACCAGCCCTGAAAGCTGAAATATTTGACATCAATATAACAAATACATTACCCAGAGTCAATAACGTAAGATAATGTGACATAAGCATAGTTTCAACTCGAGGATACTTCTCCCTGACAATAGCATATACATTAGTGAAGTAGTAGGGTGCCCCTATTTTGAGTAACGACACGGGTGCCAGGACTCAGACTTGGACTTGGGGGGATACGGATGGGCATTGAGCTCGTATGGGAGAGTTTTGCGGTAGACAAAGTCATGGCTAGGGCAACGGCCCAGGCGGAAATCAGAGGTACTCGAGACATTCCGGAGGTTCAGCCCGGCGTTAGAGGAGGGGCTGTGTCTGCGATTCTCAGAGTCATGAGCCGAGCAGTTATCGACGAGATAAGAGTGTCTGACGACGTGGTGGAGGTAGATGGACGGGTTGAGGTCGAGATCCTGTATGTTGGGGACAGCGAGCGCACCGGAGAGCAGTTCGTCCGAAGAAAGCTTGATCCTTTGCCATTTGCCAAGCGCATTGAAACGGAAGGAATCACGATTGAGGTGACGCCGAGAGTTGAGGCTCATGTGCACAGCCTGGACATAGCAACCAAATCGTCCCGTCGTATAGATCTAGAAGCAATTGTTGATCTAACTGTGTTCGGAGTGGTTCGAGAAAGACAGGAAGTAGCAAAAGGCATTACAGGAGTGTCCCCTGAGTCGGTTTCCGTAGTGACTGAGCCCTTGCGCGTTACTGACAGGATCGGATCAGGGACGGCCATATGTAATGTTGTAGCCAATCGGTCGCTTCCTTCGGGGTACCCGCCGATACTTCAAGGCTACGCACCGGTGATCGCCGTGACTGCTATACCGAGGATCCTGGATTCGTCAGTGCAAGATGACAAAGTAAGAGTCGAGGGCGAACTCGATGTGACTGTAGTTTACCAGGCTGATCCGGACTATTGCGATCCCGCTTACCCGGTTTACTCTGTAACCTTCACCGGGCTAGGGTTTTCTCAGACTGTGGGGGTTCCGGACGCGGTCCCGCACAACCGGGCGTTTGCATCTGCAAGAGTGGTGTCTGCAGACGCACTGAGGGTGACCGGTGACATGTTTGACATTAGTGTGGCACTTGAGATCGGTGTAGATGTGATAGATGTGAAGGAAATCCCTGCTATAGTCGGGGTTGAGTCGCTTGGAGAAGAGATTGTCGACACCGAGCGAAGGCAAATAAGAACCTTCCACACTGTAAGCGAGGAACGGACGGAGGCTATGCTTACAGGCAGTGTGCAGTTGCCTGATGGATTTCCATCTTTTTATGGCGGAGACGAGCCGGCGATTTTGGCCAAGACGGCGGATATTCGGATCGACTCCTGTAAGCCTCAGGACGGTCGAGTAGTGATAGAAGGGACTTTGGACATAGATGTAGTGTATGCTTGCGAAACCAGCCTCGATGAGGAGTTTGAAAATAGAGATCAGTTGCCCCCGGTCAGAGCAGTGCGGTTTGAGAGTATCCCGTTCGATTACACAATCGATATGGCCGATTCACACGCCGGAATGATCGGAGAAGCGTGGGGGAATGTGGCAGACCTTTCAGTTGATCCTTTGCCCGATCATCGCAGATTGGAATACTCGGCTGTGGTCAACATTGGGCTTCGAGTCCTCGAAGTGAGGCAGTTTGCGGCAGTGACGGACTGCGACCTCGTGGAGCCGCAAGAGAGGGATCCGGCAGTTATCACCTACTATGTGGCTCAGGAAGGCGATTCTCTCTGGAAAATAGCTAGAAGGTACAAGATCACTGTAGACAGTCTAGTGAATGAGAACCATCTTGAAAGCAGGGATGAGCTGAAACCGGGCCTAAGACTGCGCATTCCGGCAATTTGAATCTGATGTGCCGTTCGTCGTCGCTTGGCCATCTGCGCTGCGACTGCTCGCCGGTGTTCCGTTAGACCGGCTGCGGGCTTAAGTAGCAGGTAACGTTTGCCCACGCGTCCACATACTATGTAGCGACTAAGTCAAAATCCTGCTACAGGGCTTTGCAGACGATAGGAGGTCGTAATGAGCAGTCGCCACTGATACTTTATAGATAATCCGACGGCTTCTCCTTATGTCTGTAGGCAGGACATGCGGAGAGGTGGTGTCAGACGTAAATGGCTGCAAGCGAACGGACAAGTGATGAAATCAGGCTCATTGACCGGTTGAACCCGAGGGAGAGAGAGATACTTCCGCTCGTCTCTAGGGGCCTCAGCAATAAGGAGATTGGAAAATTACTCTTCATAAGCGATAAAACAGTAAAAAACTATGTGACTAGCATCCGAAAAAAGCTTCAGCTCGAGAATAGGACTCAGATTGCGCTTTTCTCGATTCGAAACGGTTTATTGGATCCTACGGAGATCGGAAAATTGCCTCTTCTGGATCCAGAGGAAAATAAGTGACGGCGAGGTCTCGAATGACGCAAAAGAGGCCGGTCGAGAAATATCGAGCCGGCCTCGTTCTTAAGAAGCTACCGAGTCTCTTGCCTGACTGGTTGCACTGCAGACACTTCGACCCATCCCAGCTGTCCGTTTTTATCTTCGACTACGAGAAACCCGTTCATCTGTTCTCCGGCTCTAAACAGAATACTGCCTGCTGATGCCTGATAGCGGACTGCAGCAGAGGCATTGGGCTCAAAGCGAATCTGGGCTTCCTCTGCAGTGACCACGATTCTTTGGTCGTTTAGGTAGAGATTTCTGCGGTATAGGGCTCCGAAGGCGGTTATGGCAAATAAGCAGCCCATAAGTGCGATCAGTGCCGGTGGCGGCGCAGCCTTTTTGGCCAGAAGCAAGCGCCAAGCTACCAAGCAAGAGAACAAAGCGTACATAGCGACTGCAGCAATTGCCCATTCTGACTGAGTGAAGCGCCTTACTACTTGATCCAGCCTGCTCATTCCGCCCAAACTCAGCAAGCCGGTTGATTCTAGCCCAACTTCAGATAGGACGAACTCGATATTGTGCTGTAGATCACGGTCTCGAGGAATGAACTCAGCTGCACGCAAGTAGTTAACCAGTGCTTCAGCGTATGAGCCTGTTTTCGCCAGAGCATTGCCAAGGTTATAGTACAGGTTCCCGCTCACATATCCCTGAGCGATCGCTTGGCGATACATGTCCACTGCCAGCGCATAGTCGCCTTGTTCATAGTGCGCGTTCCCTTTGTAAAAGAACTCTATGGCAGCATCTTTTCCGGCGGTTGACGCAGAAGCCGGTACACCCATGGAGAGTATCAACAGAGCCGGAAGCAATAGCAGCAGTACAGTCGTTTGGAGATTGCGGCGTTGCTCGGTTTTGCCTTCACGATTGCCCATCGATTCGATTGCCTGCTTGCACCTTTGCAGGGCTTCCTTAACTTGCTCCCTGCTCGGGGAGACAGGAGAGTAGCTGAGAATATCCAGCTGTCTCAGGACTTCATCTGCGATTGCCGAGCGCTCGCGGCCCTTATCCTCGACCGCTTTGATAAGGGACATGAGCGCTCTCTTAGCGTCGTTTATGATTTCGATCGAGTCTCTCCAGCTGATTTGCGATTCGAGCTCGTCAACTGCAGCAAGGGCCGCTTGGAAGGCTCTTGCGCGTTGCTTGCCCGGGGTCCGTTCTTTAGCGGTTCGTCTATACCACGAGATCGCAATGCTTGCAGCTAACAGGAGGGAAACAAACACTGCTGCAGCAGTCAACGACCCGGACGACCTCAGTGGATCGCTCAACAGCACCAGCTCGCCGGGAGCTTTCTTGATATACAACAGACCGGTCTGTGCAGGGAGCGGCGATTTCAATTTAACCTGAGCGTCTTGTGAGACTGCCTGCCCCCCGGTGTCCGCACGGGCCGGCGCAGGTATTACGGTGATCGGAATAGGTGCGCTAGTGGCAATCTCATACTGCTGGGCGGCAGGGTTGAAATAGGCCAGACTGACCGCCGGAATCTCCGACACCGTCGGATCTTTGACTATGAGGACCTGCTCCAATACTTTCTGGGTCTTGGATACCGACTTCACTACCGGATCGTAGGTTTTGAACTGATCCGAGTCATGAATCCTGGGAGGTGTTACAGATCGGACGTTGCCCTCTCCGGACACCTCGATTCTCAGATTAATCGGATCGCCGACTTTAACTGTTGTCGGCGTCGCAGACGTCACAACAGTGAACTTTCCAACGGCGCCCGAGAAGGTAGAAGGTCTACCTTCATCCGGAAATGGCCGAACACTCAGCACTAGTGGTTCGGACTCCACGGTAACATTTGTTGTCGTTCGGCTGAAGAACGGCGAATCGAAAAACGAATCAAAGTCCGGAAACCCACCGGAGAAGAAATCATCGAACGGATCCCTCGATTGGGCCGGGACTCTGATTTCGCACTGCATTGTCGCCGGACCGATAACGAGCTCCCCGGTCACCGCTGGGGTTATATTCGTCACAAACTCAAGAGTTTGCAGAGATCGGCCGTTAACAGTCCTTTTGCCTTGGGTGGGTTCCGAAAACTCGTCGATCAGGAACCCGACAGCGTCCAACTGCGGGTAAGTGACTTCCGTAACCCTCGCGTTGTCGATGAGGAGAGTTACTTTCAGCTCAATTGTCTCCCCAGGGTAGACGACAGTCTTCTCGGGCTCGAGCAGAAGCGATAGCGGCTCGCCGGAACCAGACCGCTGTTGCTGCCTCGTGCCTGTAGAGGCCACTACCTCTATATCCAACGGTTCCGTGCGATATGTCTTTCCGCCTACATTTACCTCCACAGCGGGTATCCGGTAAGTGCCGATTCTTGTAGATTGGATGGTGTACCTAAAGGATATTGATTGAGTGACCGAGCCGCTTACCCACCTGACTTGAGTTGACGGTCCTACATACCTGATGTCAAGGCCGTCCACACGGGGCGCAGGAGGCACGTCGCAATCAGTTACTCCTTCGACGGTTATTGAAAGAACGGCTGTTTCGCCTGCGCGCAGAGTTTCCTTGTCTACAGTTGCATAAACGGAAATCCCGTCGTCTTGGCCGCTTGCAGTAGAGGCAATGAGTCCGGTAGCAAGCACGGCAAGAAGGAGCGCAAGTGCCCAGGCGATCGGCTGCTTGATTTCGCTTGTTGTCTTCATGTCCTCACCACCCCGGTTGCACAAGTAGCTCACCAGTCCGGATACTGGCCGGAGCCTTCGACGTCCTGTCTCTGGACGAGTACGCCGTATTGGTCAGACGCATCCATCATTTCTAGAAGCCGAAGCGCTTCCTCAACGCTCATGCTGCTCTGATCCGGCGCCTGCTGCTGAAGTGGCTGACCTTGTTTTTCTTCGCCCTCATCCTTTTGTTCGTTTTGCCCTTGTTCTTGAGATTCATTCATCTCCTTTTCATCATGTGTGCCGGACTCGTTGCCCTGACTATTCTGTTTATCTTGATCGCTTTGGCCGCTCTCGCCAGTTTGACCATCCTGGTCCTCTTTGTCTTCTCCGGACCGGCCCTGTTGGCTATCGTTGGGCTGCTCGTTCTCTTGTTGGGTAGTGTTTGAACTTAAAAGTTCCTCTAGCTCCTTGAGCTTTGCGTAAGTAAGCTGATAGTTGTGTCTGGCATCTTCATCACTCGGGTCAAGCCTCAGAGCTTTGAGAAAACTGTTCAACGCGCGCCTGTAGTGCTCTGCAGCTGCTGCGAGCGACACATTGGAAGACGCAGCTCCGTCAGCTGAGGAAGAGGGAGCCAGAGATTCGAGAGCAGAACCGAGCTTGAACTCTGAGCACCCCAGACCGTAGTGCGAAATAGTCTCGATCAGTTGCCTCGTATCTGGAGAGAGCTGTTCCTCTGAGCTAGGTAGAACAGCGAGGACTTCACCGAAGCGGGCAGAGCTGTCTTGATACCTGCCGGCTGCATACAGGGCAATCGCTGAATTGAGCCGGCCGGTAAGGTCGTCTGGATACTTGACTACAACGTTTTCATATATCTTAAGTGCGTCTTCGTACCTTCCTTCTTTGAGCAGCGAATTTGCCCGATTTATCTCATCGGCTTTTGGATCAATCCAGCCCACTGCTAATAACGCGGCTAATGCCAAGACTGCGAGTTGAACTGCCAACCGTACCGGTCCACTGTGGCTGCAGTGCCTAAACGGTCGCTTGCTGCGCATCTTCGTCGTAAGCCGTGCAGCCGCTCTGAACCTGCTATGGCTATTGCTTGGCAGAAATGTCACCTGTCTTTCCTCCTTTCTACCGTCAGCAGTTCGCAAGAAAGAAGGGCGATCGCGGCCAGAAGCGGTACGTAGTACCTGTCAATCGGAACGGTTCTGGCTCGCGGCCCTGTATTTGCTTGCAGACTATCCGCCGAACCGCCGGTGGAGCCGGCGCCAAGAGACGCAATGAATTCCCGGTAGATCTCCGAAAGTCCCAGGTCCGTCTGAACAGCCCGGTGGTACATGCCTCCCCCAATGCGGGCAATCTCCTGCAACAACACCTCGTCTAGCTGCGATTTGACTATACGCCCGTCGTCGGTCTGCACATACGATAGCCGTCCGTATTCGTCGACTATTGGTATGATTTCTCCTTCAGGCGTGCCGACTCCGATAGTATAGATGGTTATGCCCTGCTTAGCAGCTAACTTGGCGGCTGCTACAGGATCTCCTTCGTGGTTTTCGCCATCGGACAGGAGAATGATGATCCGCGGCCTGTCGCCGCTATCCCCGAGAGATTTGGTGGCAGTCGCCAATGCCTGCTCGAGGTTTGTTCCCCCTCTAGGGATCGATTCTACCGAAAGATCGCGCACGTACAGTAGGAAAGCAGAGTAGTCTGATGTCAACGGGCATTGCGTGAAGGCAGTCCCTGAGAAAGCAACCAACCCGATTCTTTCTCCCCGCAGGTTTCGAACGAGGTCTTCAATCGAAAGGCGAACCGCCTCAAGCCTAGATGGGAGAATGTCTTGAGCCAGCATGCTGCGGGAAACATCGACTGCCAGCATGATGTCGACCCCGGCATCGGGCTCGTAGACAAGGGCAGTCCCGTAGGAAGGGCCAGCTGCGGCTAAAGCCATAAGTGCAAGCGACAATAGGATCAAGACTCTCTTTGCAGCCCTCATGCGAGCGTTAATAGCGGCACTAGTCGCCTTGGACATGAGCGGTCCGGAATAGCGGGACAGCCTTGAAGACTGTGCCAGATCTGATAGACGCATCAATGCGGCTACAAGTGGAACTGCGAGTATCAACCAAATGAACTCTGGCCTAGCAAATGTCATGGCAACCTCCGCAGGAATGTGTTCGAGGCGATTGCCTCGGCGAGCACGAGCACCAGTGCAGCGGCAATGAAGACCGGATACAACTCACGGTGCTGTCTGAACGCATTAAACTCCATAGGGGTTTTCTCCATCTTGTCTATGCGGTTGTAGATCTCTTTCAGGCCTCTGGCATCTTTTGCTCTAAAGTACATGCCGTCGGCCTGTTCTGCGATTCGCTGCAGGAGCTCTTCGTCGATTTCAACCGGAACTTGAGTGTACACCGTCCTTCCGAAGACGTCTTTGACCGGGTATGGGGCGGTCCCCTCAGTGCCGGCACCTATGGTATATATCTTAATCCCTAGCGCAGCTGCAGCAGCAGCCGCCGTCTCCGGCTGCACTTCGCCCGCGTTGTTGCTGCCGTCGGTCAAGAGTATGATGACTTTGCTCTTTGCCTCGGAGTTCTTTAGCCTGTTTGCAGCTGCAACTATGGCGGATCCGATGGCAGTGCCGTCTTCGATCATTCCTACTTCGGCATCCTCAAGTCGCAGCTTGACCCATTCGTGGTCCCACGTAATCGGCGCGAGAGTATAGGGGCGGCCGGCAAACACGACGATACCGATCCGGTCGGATCTTCGTGAGCTAATGAACTCTTCAACTACGCTCTTGACTACCTCAAATCTGCTTGCAGGCTGCTCCCCGAGGGAAAGGTCCGTGGCAAGCATGCTCGTTGAGACATCTAAGGCCAGAACTATGTCTATGCCTTCTCCTTTGACCCGCGAATCAAACACGGGAATGACCGGCCGCGCCAGCGCGATGATCAACAGCACAAGAGCAGCGTACCTCAACGCAGGAAGAGCATGGGCTGCCCGAACTTTCCAGGTCACAGGAGCATTCGAGAGATGGCGCAGTGACGCGAATGGGACGGACGCGTCAGATCTTCTTGCCCTGCGGGATAGGATTATCAACAAAGGCACAATCGGTAGGGCCACTAACGCGTAGATGTTACCGAACGTCACTGCTTGGACACCTCGTCTTCCTGAGTTTCTGGGTTTTCTCGCGTCTCGTCTACCAGCCTGCGAACGCTAACTAAGACGTTTCTCATTTCACTTGTCAGAGACTCTCGTTTAGCGAACTTGACCAAGTCGCTTAGGCGCAAGAGCTCTGGAACTACGGTGCGACAAATATCAGGGAGGTTTTTTTGTGACCGGCTATAGTCCAGGAATTCCTCTGTCGTCATTTCCAAAGCGGGAATCCTAAAGCGGTTCTCAAGATACTCCCTGAGACATTCGGATATTGCAAAATGGAATTCTCGGTAGCAGCCGCGTTCGATCAATCCAGATCTCTCAATCTCCCTCAGCCGTTCATAGGCGATTTCATGGGCAGGCTTCTGTAGAGCTTCGACTGCAGGCTCTCGCTTGTTCTTGCATCGCCTGTGCCTAATTAGTAACAGAAGCAGCCCAATGCATGCTGCAACCGCCGTTGCACAGGCCAGAACAGTGGCCAAACGGCTGTAGTCTACCTGTGCTGCGAGGGGATCCTTCATTCGACCGAGTTCGACATTGTCAGTGCCTTCGAGCGGATTGGCAACTCTTAAAGTGAATCGGGGCAGCTCAAGTCTGCCAAAAGATGCTTCTGTGTCGGCTGTTTCAGAGCTTGAGTGATTATACACAATGAAGGGCCCCGAAAGGTTTAGCTCTCCGGCCTCAACAGGCATGACTTGGACATGCCAGACATCCGGTTCCGATTCAACGAGCACGGGCCCATCGCCTACCAGCTCGGCTCCCTGGCCGGACCATTCTGAAGTAGGGATTTCGATCTCGTAATCAATTCCGGAAGCAGCTTCTACGACAATCTCACACGTAAAGACGCCTGCGAGCTCGACTTCCTCATCCGGGAAAACCAGGCTGGCCCGAATGTTCCCGTCGTCAACGTCCCACGAGGTGTCAGCCTCAGAACTGCCGAGTGCGGTCGGGCACCTTTCATGTGGGTACACACAGGCAAGAATAGCTGCTGCGAAAAGGAGCCAGAGGCAGCGCCCTCTCATGCTCGCAGCCTCCTTCGCTCCCTGCGGCTCAAGAGCGTGCGAAGGGGCAACATGTACGAGCGATCTGTCAATATGTCTGCATGATCGATGTCGCACGATCGGAATAATGACTTCAAGAACTGTTGGTGGTCGGCAGCTGCTCTTTCATATTGCTCTCGAACCTGGGTGGAACACGTGTCTACCAGGACGCTGCAGCCCGATTCCGGGTCCTCAAGCCGGACGAGCCCGACCGGGGGCAGCGAGAGCTCCCACGGATCGATCACCCTGAGAGCTACTATGTCGTGCCGCTTCGAAGCAAGCTTGAGTGACGAAGAGAAATCCGGAGCGCAAAAGTCCGATATGACGAAAGTGACTGTGCTCCTGCGCATGACTTTGTTGAGATAGTCGAGTGCACCTTTGAGGTCTGTTCCTCTGCCTGTGGGTTTGGAGCACAGAATCTCTCGAATGATTCTCAGTGCGTGTTTTCTCCCTTTTCCGGGCGGAACGAACAGATTGACCTGATCGGAAAAGGTGATCAATCCAACTTTGTCGTTGTGGCCGGTAGCGAGCATAGCCAGGACAGCAGACAGTTCAGTGGCCACATCGGCCTTGCGCGAGGAAAAGGAGCCAAAGGACTGACTCAAACTGAGATCGACCACGAGCATAACCGTCAGCTCTCGTTCTTCTACAAACAGCTTCACGTAAGGAGAACCGATTCTCGCACTGACATTCCAGTCAATCGTGCGGACGTCGTCTCCCGGTTGGTACTCCCTAACTTCCTCGAATTCAATACCTAGGCCCCTGAACGCGCTCGAGTACTGGCCTGCAGGAATGTCTGTGACGAGCCTTCGAGCGTGGAGCTGTATGCCTCTAACCTTGTCAATGATCTCCTTTGTCAGCACCGGCAACCACCGTCCAGAAGCTTCATGGGGTCTCTATCGTATCAAATACTGCTTTTATCAAATCCTCTGACGATATACCCTCAGCTTCTGCCTCGTAGTTGACCGCAACTCTATGCCTGAGAACGTCCATCCCGACGGACTTGACATCGTGAGGCACCACATAGCCCCGGCCGTTGATGAAGGCATATGCCTTTGACGCAAGCGCTAAAGCTATGGAAGCGCGCGGAGATGCGCCGTATTCGACGTAGTTGTCCATGTCAATTCCGTACTGCGACGGTCGCCTAGTTGCGAAGACGATGTCGAGGATGTAGTCCCTAATTCTGTCGTCCATGTAAACGCTATCGACAACCTTGCGCACTCTCAAAATGTCTTCTAGCGACACTACCGGCCTGATCTGGATTTGTGAATCGATGCGGGCCATGCGCGAGAGAATCTCTTTTTCCTCTTCTTTAGTTGGATAAGAGATTTTCACTTTCATCATGAACCTGTCTAGCTGAGCTTCCGGCAGGGGATAGGTCCCTTGTTGTTCCAGCGGGTTTTGTGTTGCTAGCACGAGAAACGGCTGATCGAGCCGATAGGTTGTATCGCCAATGGTCACCTGGCGCTCTTCCATAGCTTCGAGCAGAGCACTCTGCACCTTGGCAGGCGCCCGGTTTACCTCATCTGCGAGTACGATATTCGCAAAGATTGGGCCGAGTTTTGTGGTAAAAGTGCCGGTAGAGGGGTTGTAAATGAGCGTTCCGATGAGATCAGCCGGCAGAAGGTCGGGTGTGAACTGAATCCGCCGGAATTTCGCATCAATCGCAGCTGCCAATGCCTTTACGGTAAGAGTCTTTGCCAGGCCGGGGACTCCTTCAAGCAGTATATGGCCGTTAGACAACAGGCCTATCAACAGGCGCTCAATGAGGTAGTGTTGACCTACTATTACCTTGTGGATTTCAGCAAACAGGTCTTGAATGAATTGACTTTCCTCTCTCGCCCGATCGTTTATACTGCTTGCCGTTTCTAGCACAATCAACACCTTCCTGCATTTTTAGGTCTTTGCACTAACAGTTTATTAAGACGAACTCGGCTAAGCGTTGGTTCCGCGAGACTCTTGGGCTCGTGAGGCTCGGCGCAGCTAAAGCCTCGTTTCTCCATCTTAAAGTCAATCGATAATGCAGGAAATGAAGGAGATAGAGAGAATACACTCTAGTAATGTGTTAGACTGGTGAGTACACTACTAGATAGTTGAGCTGGTCGACGGTCCTCTTGTCTAAATTGACAACGAAAGGGTTGGATTGGGCAATGAACATTGCAGTCGCTGAGGGACGCAATTGGCTCAGTGTGGCTGTGGTTACCTGTGTCATTGTGAGCTTGGCATTCGTGTGGCCGCTGGTTGGATGCAGCGCAGCTGCAGCCGAGCCGACCGGTAGCAGCGAGGATAGCGAGACGCAGGAAGTGGCGCAATCCGTCTCAGATCAGCAGGAAGCCGCTGAAGGCGCGGCACCCGAATCTCCGCAAGCCGAGGAAGGTGATGCAGCAGTTGCTGAAGCCGAGACGGAGGCGGTCTCTTTTGGCAGTCTTGCAGCAATATCTATAATCGGAAACGCAACCGTACCCACAGATCAGATCAGAGATGCTCTTTCGATAAAGCCCGGAATCGAACTTACCAATCAGGTGATCGAGGAAGCAGCTCTGGAGATCTTTAATATGGGGTATTTTGCCAGCGTTACTCCTTCGGTCTCTGAATTCCTCGGTGGAGTCAGGCTAACTTTCCGTGTGGAGGAACTTCCGGTTTACAGAGGCGCAACCTTTGAGGGAAATACAGTCTATCCGGACGAAGAGCTTGAGAACGTTTTCAATCTGGAAAAAGGGATAGCAATAAACCGGAACAAGATTGATGAAGCATTTCAGGCGATAATAGACCTGTACAGCGAGGATGGATATATTGTCGCCCTCTCGGTCGGAGACCCCTTTTTAGACGAGAATGGCCAACTGGTTGTCATAGTCGAGGAAGGTCGAGTTGGCAACATCGAAGTGACGGGCTTTGAGAAGACCAAGGAGGAAGTAATCCGGAGAGAGATCAAGACTAAGCCCGGCGACCTGTTTTGTGTCCCTAAGCTCCAAGAGGACGCCCGTCGCATATATAACCTGCGCATATTCGAAGATGTGTCCGTTATTCCGGTGGCTCGACCGGACTCAGTGGACATCGATGTGACTTTTGAGGTAGTCGAACAGAAGACGGCGTATTTTGATGGATCTGTGTGGTGGAATTCTGAGGAAGGCATCGGTGGGTCGGTTAAGCTAGTTGATAACAACTTCCTCGGCAAAGCCCATAGTGCCCACATCGGCCTGGAACTCAGTAAGAAGGGGCGCTACTATGAAATCGCATATAGCGCTCCAACGATTGGAGATTTGGACGTGTCTCTCAACACTGCGCTGTACGACACATACAAGGAGAGAACGGTCGAAGGAGTCGAATACACCGAGTACCGCAAAGGCGGATTGCTCGGACTGGGTAGATATCTTGACCCGTATACATCGGTGTACGGCAGTTTGACGATCGAGGATACACGCAACGTGTGGGAGGAAACCGCTCCTCCGGGAGTCACTCCTGGAGGCCAAACTCATGCTGTAGAAGTGAGAATTTCTCGAGACACCAGAGACAGTTTCTTCAACCCAACGACGGGCGGAGAGACCAGTTTCGGTATCGAGTATGCTGGTGGCATACTAGGTGGAGATTTCGATTTTGTGAAGTACAACCTCACACTGAGCCGGCTGTTCACAGTTAGACCGGGACACATTGTTGGCGGAAGGGTTCTTCTAGGTCTGTCTTCAGGTGATGTCCCTTCGCAAGAGCTCTGGAGGATTGGCGGCACTAACACCGTTAGAGGAGTTAGGGACAACACTTTGATAGGAGACAAGATGGCTGTAGTCAATCTGGAGTACAGGATTGACTTGGCAAAGAACCTGCAGGGAGTCGTGTTCCTTGATGCAGGCAACGCGTTCGCTAAGGGCGAGTCGATGAGTATAGACGCCCTAAAGATCGGCTATGGTGCAGGCGTCAGGTTCACTCTGACTCCCGGCTTTACGTTGAGACTTGACTACGGCTTCTCAGACGGAGGCGGAAGACTACACTTCAGCATGGGCAATCTGTTCTAGAGGTAGAAGCGACAAGGCATCTTAGGTTGCGGAAGCCGGCTAGTATTTTGGCCGGCTTTTCGCATATGGGCTGCATTCCTGCTTTATGGTAGCCTTCATGTCGATCCTGTATAATGAAGTTAGCGAAGGCCCCTTGGCGGGGAGGTCGTAACATTGAGCGAATCTTGGCTCGACTACTACAGGGATACCATAAAGCGCAAGCTGTTTTGGCTCAAGTTGAGATATCGCTTGCTGCTTTTCATTGAGGCGGCACTGCTTTGCGCAGCTGTTGTGTTGCTCGCGTCTGCGGCAATAGTGGCTGTGGGCAAGGCAGTTTTCCTGCCGGAGCCGCTTCGCTCGCTGCGCACCTTGTTAATTGTTTTGGAGATCGTCGTTTTTGGGAGTTTTCTTTGGGCAATGCTGCGCCCGGTTCATGACCTAAAACTGGCAGCTTTTGTTGACCGCGAGATCTCAAGGCCCGGGCTCATAGAGAGCGCAGTGGATTTCCTCAGCAGGCCCAATGAGATCGATCCACTTCATTTTCGGCTGTTCCTTCAGAGTGTTGCCGATGTGTTGACCTCTACCCCGAACAAGCAGATCATCAGTCTAAGAGTACCCAAGCTGTGGCGAGCTGCTGCTCTGGCACTGGCACTTTTGCTCGCGGTACACTTTTTTGTTCCGGTCACCAGAGTGGTGACTGAAGATCAGGACCCGTTTCTCATTAGGGACTTGCAGAGACTATCGGTGCAATTCGCAGGTGCTGTGCTCAATACTTCAAGGGAAGAGAATTTGAGTCAAGAGGACAAGGAGCTTTTTGAAAAGGCGGAGCAACTGTCGCGCAGAATGGCTGCAGATGCGATTGACCCGAACTACCTTCAGGACGAGCTTCTCAAGTTGACCAAGCAGATCAACGAGCGATCCGCGCACTCGCGGGAAGCAAGCGATCAACTGCTTGAAAAGCTTCTCCAAGAGATCGAGAGATTTCGCCGAGACCGGGCGGGCAGCGGAGCAGATAATTCCGCTTTAGAGGCGGCCATAGGGCTTCTTGCAGCCACTGCTCAAAAGATGCAGGACTCTTCGCTGCAGCAGCAGGTGAGAGAGATTCAGGAGATGTCTGAAATCGTTCAAGGCCTCTTAGAGACGCCTACCGGTGAGGAACTAGAGGTGATCCAGAATTTGATCTCTGAACTGCAGTCTGAACTTAAGCGCTCAGCCGCACTTCAGAACCTCTCCGACTTGTCTGAGAGGGCGTTGAGGTCGTTGAACAGGGATCACCTTGGAGATCTCACGTCGAAACGACGAGATCAGCTGAGCGAGCAGATGAGGGAGTTTCTGCGCAGCTATGCCGGAACTCAGTCAAAGAGCGGAACGTTAAGTTCCCAGAATGCTGACGGCCGAGAACAGGAGACCGGGTATCTATTGAACGGCGCCGCCGATCAGAGCTTTCTGGGGGGGCAGGATGATTCGACAGGTTCGGGAGTCGGAGCGGCCGCCGGTGAAGACGACCGGTCCGGTTCGATGGGCGTTCCTGCAGACGGCATCGGGACCTCGCCGGGTGATAACCTTTTCGGTCCAATGTCTGAGCAGGCGGAGGGATTCAGAACTCTAGTGGATCACCGGCTCATCAGCGAGGATGAAGAGATGGATCTGACGCTCTCGACCGTCCTCGGTTCTCCGGCAGAAGGCCAGGTGAAGATGCAGCCCCCTGACCGGCTAGCAGTATATTCCGGCGAAACCTATGAGGGACAGATACTCGAGGGGGGGTTCCCCGAGAGGTACAAGCAGATCGTCTCAAACTACTTCGACAGTCTGAAGTGATAGCGAAGGGATGACCGGCATGGACGAAGCGCTGTTCACTGAGGTAGGAGAGATATTCGATAAAATTCGGCAAGAGATTTCCCGCGTCATAGTTGGACAGGAAAGCGTAGTCGATACTGTTCTTACTGGAATGATGGTTGGGGGGCACGTGCTCCTTGAAGGTGTACCTGGCCTTGGCAAGACTCTCTTAGTGAGAACGTTGAGCCAAGTCTTCAACATGACGTTTTCCAGGATCCAATTTACTCCCGATTTGATGCCTTCGGATATTACAGGCACGAATATGCTGGTTGAGGGGCCTGGAGGTTCGCGAGTGTTTCAGTTCAGGCCGGGCCCGGTGTTTGCGAATATCGTTCTCGCAGACGAGATTAACCGGGCTACTCCCAAGACTCAGTCAGCTCTCCTTGAGGCGATGCAAGAGGGCAGTGTGACGGTTTTCGGAGAGCGTCACCCATTGAATCAGCCGTTTATGGTCTTGGCTACAGAGAACCCGCTTGAGCTCGAGGGCACGTACCCGTTGCCGGAAGCCCAGTTGGACAGATTTATGTTCAAAGTCAATGTCGGCTATCCGACTATGGCAGAGCTGACTACGATACTGAGAAGAACAACCGAAGGCAGCGATATATCAGCTAACCAGGTGATAGATGCGGAAACTCTCCTCAGGTTGAGACAGGTGTTCCTGCGTGTTCCGGTTTCAATTCCTGTTTACAACTACGTCAGCCGCGTAGTCCTTGCTACGCATCCGGAGAGCGAAGAAGCAACAGACATGGTGAAAAAGTACGTGCGATTCGGCGTCAGCCCGCGCGGGGCCCAGGCAATGATCCTCGGCGGAAAGGTCAAGGCAGTTCTCAACGGCAGGCACTACGTCAGCTACCTCGATGTCAACGAGGTAGCTGCAGCCGCTCTGCGGCATAGAGTGATTCTGAACTTCGACGCAGAAGCCGATGGGATTACCCCAGACATGGTCGTTGAGAACGTCTTGGCTGAAGTGAGGAAACGGGGAGAGAAGACTTTTGGAAGAGTTGTTTAGCAAAGATTTCTTCAGGGGTTTGGACCGGCTTTCTCTGGTTGTCGACCGTGACGTGAAGGGCCAGCTGCGCGGGGAACGCCGCAGTGTAAAGCACGGCAGCAGCGTTGAGTTTGCCGACTACAGGGACTACTCGCCCGGAGATGACATGCGCTATGTTGACTGGAATGTCTATGCCCGGACCGAGAAGCTCCTGATTAAGCTGTTTAGAGAAGAAGAGGACTTAGAGATACACCTGTTGGTCGATAACAGCCCGTCTATGAGGTTTGGCAGGCCCAGCAAACTCTTGTTTGCGAGGCGGCTGGCTGCAGCATTATCGTACATAGTTCTCTCGGGCGGAGACCGGTGCCTGCTCTCGCTGTTTGATTCTGGCGGAGTAAGGAGCTTACCTGCGCTGCGGGGCAGACGCGCAATTCCTGAGGTGATGAGATTCTTAGAGACTGATTATCCGCCCGCATCGGAGACTGGATTTAACTCAGCCTGCGCTGCCATTGCAGCGAGATCTCGGTCGCCCGGATTGGCAATTGTCATTTCGGACTTGCTGTTCTCCGAGGACTATCGCACCGGCTTGAGGTACCTGATTTCACAGCGACATGACGTCTACTTAATTCACTGCCTGGCGGAGTCCGAGGTCTTCCCGGATCTCAAAGGCGATGTGCAGATCGTGGATTCCGAAACAGGTGAGGCGAAGGATGTGCCGGTTGGCCCACGTTTGCTCAGGTATTACCAGAATGCGCTAGAAGAGTTCTGTGAGGAGGCAAAGCGGTTCTGCCGTGCCTACGGAATGAAGTACGTGCGACTTGTAAATACAACCCCGTTTAAAGAAGTGTTGTTTCGCACGCTCGTCAGCGAGGGATATCTTCGTTGACAATACTTCGCTGACAGACCAGAAGGAGTCATCCTGGCATGGGATTTCTGTGGCCAGTGTACCTGCTGTCCCTTGCATTTGTGCCGGTCATTATAGTCTATCATGTCTTTCGCCCAAAGAGCACCAGAGTTGTGGTGCCTTCAGTCGTTCTGTGGCAGAAGGCGCTGACATCATCGGGCAGGCACTCTGCATGGGACCGACTGGTCAAAAATCTTCTCTTGATCGTTCAGATACTGGTGATTGTTGCCTGCACACTGGCGATGTCTGGGTTTTTCATGAATAGGTTGGTCACTAGGCCCGAGCACTACGTCATAGTTATAGACACATCTGCAAGTATGGCTTCGACAGATGCAGATCCCGACAGGCTTTCTGTGGCAAAGGCAGCTGCGATATCCTACCTGCGCTCCTTGCCTGAAAACTCTCTCGTCGCGCTTTGCGAGTTTAACTCTACGGCTAACTTGCGAGTGGACTATACGAGGGATCGCCGCTCTGTAGAGAAAGTCATTTCCGAGTTGAAAGTCAGAAATACCTCTACTGACGCGGACAGCTTATTGTCCCTACTGGCAGCGCTCGCAGAAGGTAGCTCGTACGGTATATCCATAGCGCTTTTCACGGACGGCGGTTTTGCCGTCCAGAGCAACTGGTTGGATGAGAGTGCATCTAAGCGGCTTTCAGTTGATGTCTATACGGTTGGAGGACAGTCCAAGAACGTCGCAATCACAGACTTCGAGATCCGGCGGCCGCCTCATGGTGAAGGGCTCCCCGAAGTGTTGGCGACCGTAGAGAACTTCAGCAGTGAGCGATTTGTGTTTCCGCTAAATCTGTTCTACGGCGATACGCCGGTGAGATCCGAGTTTATAGAGCTGGGGCCCTTTGAGAGGAAGGTTATCAGCCACCAGCTCCAAGCAGCTCCTTTTGTCCCTATTCGCTTAGAGATTGCTCCTGCTGATCACCTGGCTTTAGACAATGTTGCTTACACCGTGGCTCGAGAGCCCGGCAGCCGCAGTGTCTTGCTAGTAACTCGTGACAATCGAAACCTCTATATGGCCCTTAGGTCAATCCCCGGACTGCGAGTATATACCAGGGCCCCGGGAGAGACGGTCGGAGCGTCGCCTTACGGGTATGACCTTGTACTTTACGATGAAACGCCTGCCGGATCGGTCCCGGCGACCAACACTGTTGTGATAAACTCGCCCGGTGGGTTTGAGGACGTGAGCGTGCTCCATGAGTACGAGTATGCGACGGCGATTTATGTCGATAGAACACATCCGGTAATGCGCTACGTCGATGAGAGGGCGATAGTAGCAGAGACCGGCCAGGTATTGACCGTATCCTCTGATGTTGAGATCGCAGCATACGGCAGATTCGGCCCACTCATAGTCTTTGGCCGGTCCGGCCAGTACAAGTATGCGTACTTCGGTTTTCCATTCACATCTAAGTCGTTCCTGAACTCTGCCAGCTTCCCGATACTCGTGTACAACTTGGTTTCATACATGTTGGAAAGCAGTGACGCCGTGCGTCAGCTGAGGCCGGGCGATTCCATTTACGTGCCCGTAGAGTCCCGGCAGGGTCCAGGCTCATCTACGGGTTCCGGCGTCTCGGCAAAGATCACGCGGCCTACCGGAGATACTCAGGAATTCGAGGTTGCCGGTGACTTCCTTCTGTACACTGACACTTACGAGACCGGAATCTACCATGTCACAGTCTCTAATCGGCAGTACTCTTACTCGGTGAACCTCTTTGACCCGCAGGAGTCGGATATACTCCGACGCAGCGGAGCCGATTCGATGGACTCTAGGATACTGAAGCGCTCGTCGAGTGTAACTGACGCGTCTTCTTCAGTTTCGGTCTTCGGCGAGGAGTTGCATCTGCTGCAGAGAGTCGACCTCAGGGTCCCTCTCATATCTACTGCGCTGTTTCTGCTCGTGCTCGAGTGGTCGCTATACCATAAACGGTGGCATTTATAAGATGTCTTCGGAGGTGAACGCCGGGTTGCCGGCGGAAGTGTGATAGTTCAGAAATCGGCCGTATTGTTGCTAATACCGCTGATTCTGCCTTTGCTTGTGCTCTCTTGCAGGCGCTCGTACGCGAATACAGGCAAACAAAGGCTCATTGCAACATTGATGCTGCGGGCAGTTGCTGTGTCTCTGGTGGTATTGACGTTGGCCGAGCCGGCTGTTCCGATGACTACCGATCGTGTGAATCTTTTGTTTGTAGTCGACAGGTCTATGAGCATAGATTCGGACAATGACCGCCTGATTAGCAAGTACATAGCAGAGGTACAGAAACGCTTGCGGCCGTGTGACAGGGTGGGGTTGATCACTTTTGATGGAAATGTATCCATTCGTCACGCATTGGATTTCCCCGCGGGACGGGATGTTTCAACCGGAGTGGTTGGTGTAGCAGACAGCGAAGGCACCGCGCTTGCAGCAGCAGTTAGCCTGTCAATGAGCCTGATGCCGCCGGACGGGGCCAACCGGGTGGTCGTTTTTTCCGACTTCAACGAGACATACGGAGCGGTGGAGGAGCTTGTCGGCAGGCTGGTCGAGCAGGGCATAGAAGTTTACGCAGTTCCGCTGTATTCGGACAACAACGAAGTTCTGGTCCGTGAACTCAGGGTGCCTGAATCTGTTTCTAAAATGGAAACGTATCTAGTAAGCACTATTGTCGAATCTCAGGGAGAGACTCGAGCCCTGATTAGACTCTCCCGGGACGGGGTGATCGTCAGCGAACGTGAGGTTGACCTGCTACCCGGGCTTAACAGGTACGACTATTATGATGTCGGGCATGAGGAGGGCCTGGTCTCATATAGAGTAGAAGTTTTCGCAGACGACGATCGGCTGAGGCAGAATAATACGGCCGAATCATTTGCGCTCGTGAAGAAAGGGCCTTCAGTAATGCTCGTCTATTCAGGCACTGCCGGAAGGGATGACTACGTAACGCCGGTACTCACCGAGGCCGGTTTTGTAGTTGATAAGGTGCCGCATCACGAGCTTCCAGATTCGGCTTTCGCTCTTGCACAGTACGATGTCGTGTTCATAAACGACGTATCTGCATACGAGCTCGGCTTTGATTTCATGAGGGCGGTGCGAACATATGTTCAGGACCTGGGCGGAGGATTAATTGTCGCAGGCGGACCGCACAGCTTCGGGATGGGAGCGTACAGGAATTCGCTTCTGGAGGATGTTCTCCCTGTTACATCGGACGTACGCAGGCAAGAGCTGAGCAGGCGAATTGCTCTCATCATAGTGCTTGACCGGTCAGGAAGCATGGGGCAGGGAGTGGGCAGGCCTAAGCTGGACATAGCAAAAGAAGCTGCAATAGAAGCGATGAACATGTTGCATCCAGACGATGAATTCGGGTTGATTGCATTCGATGCCGACTACAGCTGGGTCGTGCCTTTTGGAAGGCTAGGCGAAACTGAGAGCAACGCATTGATTATCAGGTCTGTGCAAGCTGGCGGCGGCACTAATTTGCCCAAGGCCACTATGGGTGCTCTCGAGGCTATGAAGACTTCCGCGCGAGACATCCGGCACATTATAGTCCTGTCTGACGGCCAGACGACCGGATCTATTGACAACCTCGTCTCCACTGCAATTGACCTGGGCGTGACTGTGTCGACTGTTGCAGTCGGGTCGGGCGCTAATACTCGACTTCTCTCTGAAATTGCGTACAAGACCGGAGGGGCGTACTATGTTGCAGATAGTCCGTTTGAAATCCCTGCAATTGTGCTTAAAGACACCGTGTCTGTATCTAGAAGCTCGGTCGTTGAGGAACCTTTCAATGCAGTCCCGGTCGGCAGCAGCCCAATAATCGACACTGTTGATTGGAGCAATGCTCCGCCTCTAGGCGGCTACGTCGCGACGACTGCAAAACCTTTTGCCGACTTTCTCTTGGGCGGAAAGTATCTAGGAGATCCCCTGCTCGCTACCGCCAGATTTGGATCCGGGAAATCGGCCGCGTTCACGTCTGATATCGGAGGAATTTGGAGCAGCGAGTGGGCATCATGGGAAGGAGCATCCGTCCTGTGGCGACAGTTGATCAGATGGGTGAGGTCCAGCCTTACTGATTTTCCGTATGACGTTATGACACAAGTGTCTGGAGACCGGCTGAAGGTCATTGTAGACGCGATAGATGAGAACGGCCGGTTTGTCAACGGTCTATCTTTGCGATCGTTGCTGCTCACGCCCGACGGCGAAATTCGAGAAGCATCGCTTGGCCAGACAGCTCCCGGAAGGTACGAGGCCACATTTGCCCTTGATCAGAGAGGATCACACGTGCTTCAGACTCAACTGCTAGAGCTTGGCGTGCCTGTCAGGGGACACACCGCGTTTTTCTCCCGCACCTACGACGATGAGTTCGCGAGTCTGACTCCGAACGAAAGCCTTGCGGCTATGTTGTCAGAGGCCACCGGCGGACGCATCTACGCGGACGTGAACGATGTAACCAGGCGCGGAGTGTACGAGTCGTCTCAACTCAAGGACATTTGGCATATTCCGATCCTGATAGCACTGATCCTATTTGTGCTTGAGCTGGGGCTCAGGTACATTGTGATAAATCGCAGCAGATCCTAGCATATTGCATCTGCCAGCGCATCTGCAGGCTAGCAGGACTTTTTGCAGTGATGTATAACTAAGAGATGAGCATAGCCGCTGAGGGCCGATGCTGTGGAAGTCGCTCAGCGGCTGATTGGTTGTTTAGGTGGGTTCAGCGTGTTAAAAGCTGTTGTGTTCGATCTCGACGGAGTCATCACCGATTCTGTTAAGCATCATTTCCGTTCTTGGCAGAGGGTTGCCGCAGAAGAAGGCCTTGAGCTTCCTCCCGATACGAGTGAGCAGCTCAAAGGTTTGACCAGGCAAGCCTCTCTCGATTTTATCCTTCGGGCCCAGAACCGACCTTTTACAGAACAGGAAAAGGCTCGTATACTGGAGCGCAAGAATCAATACTACCAGGAGTTCGTTCAGACCATCTCCTCTAATGACGTTCTGCCCGGAATCGAGCGGCTGATCTTTGAACTTAAGGCTTCCGGGCGAAAACTTGCGGTGGCTTCTGGAAGCAAGAATGCCGATGTTATTCTGAGTAAGCTCGGCCTCAAGAACCTGTTCGACGTAGTTGTAGACGGCAATCAGATAGAGAAGAGCAAACCGGACCCCGAGGTCTATTTAAGAGCACTGGATGCTTTGCAAGTGGCGGCTTTTGAGGCCGTGGCAATTGAGGATGCCATCGCGGGCGTCGCAGCAGCTAAGGCAGCGGGGATGAAGTGTGTCGGCATCGGCTCTAGCGAGCACCTGTCCGGAGCTGACTTGGTCGTGGAGAGCACTGACCAACTGACAGTTGAGGCCCTTCTTTCGCTCTGACAGACTCTGCTCGGTTATTTGCCGAGCGACATCGACGACCTGGTTAGGGAAGGCAGTGTGTAATGGCTGACGACGTCTTGACCAGACATTTTGAAAGAGACGAGAGCTCGATCTCAAGCGAGGAAATCACAAAGACCGTGCTGATCCTGTCCGCCCCTGCAGTCCTCGAGATGCTGCTGCAGACGCTGGTGGGACTAGCCGACACTGCGATGGTGGGCAGGCTGCCCGACGGCGGAGCAGCTGTTGCTGCGACTAGCCTGGCAAACAACGTCTTTATGTTCGCCCTTACGATCTTTGCCACGATAGGCACCGGATCGACGGCACTTGTCGCGCGCAGCATCGGAGCCGGAGACAACAGGACTGCAGACCGTGTTGTGGTCCAGTCGCTCATCTGCGGTGGTTTTCTTGCCGTGCTGCTAACGCTTGCCGGTGTGCTTTTCCCGCACTATGCCATGGATCTCATGGGTGCTGAGGGCAAAGCCCATGAGTATGGCACAGAATACTTGCGCATTATCTGCTACGGAGCAATACCTACATTCGCTATGCAGATTCTTAGCAGTTGCTTGCGGGGTGCGGGAGATACTCGGACTCCCATGATCATCAACGGCGGGGTAAACTTATTGAACATCGGTCTCAACTGGGTCCTGATCTATGGAAACCTTGGTTCTCCCGCGTTTGGCGTGGCAGGCGCTGCTGCTGCCACCAGCATCTCCCGTTCAGTCGGCACGGCTGTACTTCTGTTCTTGCTCGCTACGCATAGGCTTAGGCTGACACTCGGGCGGCTCCAGGATGTAGCCCTGGACATTCCCCTCATACGCAGAATGTTGAATGTGGGAATTCCTGCAGCTGTTGAGACGGCTTTCATGAGGGGTGCCCAGCTAGCATTCGCTCGCCTGGTGGCTTCGCTCGGAACTATTGCAGTAGCTGCCCATCAAATTGCACTCAACTGCGAATCGATTTCCTTTCAGCCTGGATGGGGCATAAGTATGGCAAGTGCTGCAATGGTGGGACAGGGCCTGGGCGCGGGCAAGCCAAAGCTGGCGGAGCGGTTCGGCTACAGATCTCTGCAGATCGCCGTCGCCATTATGGGCTCTCTAGGAGTAGTCTTGTTCACCATTCCAGAGGTCTTTGCCAGGTTGTTTATACTGGATGAGGAAGTCATCCGGCTCAGCGTAATATGCTTGCGCATAGTCGCAGTATCTCAGCCCGCACTTGCCTGTACTATGGTGCTGTCGAACTCGCTCCGCACAGCAGGGGATACCCGGAGGATGCTGTACATCACTCTAGCGGGTTTTTGGCTTATCCGCCTGCCGATCGGATACATTCTCGTCAGGTATACCGACCTAGGACTTGCCGGTGCCTGGATCGGAATGATTACCGATCTTTTCTTCAGAGGATCCGCTTGCCTCTGGCTGTTCAGGAAAGGCTACTGGAAGACAGTACGGGTCTGAGTGAGCGGATTGCAGGTGCCAGCACGGATGCAATTACAATACTGCCTCCAGCCTGAACAAGGTTAAACGGCAACTCGCCGAGCGCTCCGGAAAACCCGTAAAGAATGGCTCCGGCTATGAAGTAGCCTGCTACCATCCAAGCCCCTGCTAAGAGCGTAGCTACGACGATTTTGAACAGCCCAGATCGAGTGCCAGCCTCAGCGCAGTCGTCGCAGAGCGCACCGGCAATATACCCCTCAATGCCCTTTATGACCAGGGTCCAGGGAGCCCAGGCCGGGTAGCCTCCGAGTATATCTGCAAGTGCCGACCCTAGCCCGCCTGCGATCAGGCCATATCTTCGCCCGAGCGCTATCGCTACTGCGAAGATCACCGAGTCGCCCAAGTTCATATACCCGTTTGTCGCCGGAATGTTGATGCGAAACACCATGGTGCCGAGAGCAACTAGAGCGATGCAGATGGCGAGAAACACAACGGTTCTCAGATGTTTAGTCACGTATGACACCCTCCTACGCCTTGACCAGAGGGCCGGGATGCAGAAAAAGCCCTGAAGTATACACTCCAGGGCCCGTTCCAGATCGCGTTCGCTGCGACGAGTAAACCTACGTCAACAACGCAGTTCGACCTTCTCCCATCCAGACTATACTGACGGCTCCGGATTCTAACCGGATCAATTGCTGGGGCTGATGGGCTCGTTCTCCGTGCAGTTAGGAGACTTCACCACCGGTCGGGAATTGCACCCGGCCCCGAAGGTCAGACCAAGTATTTGATTTGTTGCCTAAACTATAGCACCTGTGCTTTGTACCTGCAATAGTCCGCTCGATGAAGTGTGCCAGCTGCTGGGCTATCACATAAGTCATTCAGCTTGTATGGGAGGCTTTAGACTACCCCAGTGTCGAGCGGCTCAAGCCGCTGTTGCTCCCAACTGCAAAACTACTGCATAACCACAAGGAGCTCACTCTGACTCCTTTGATATGCTCCCAATTGGCTCAGATCAGCAAGTCTACTCTTGCTAGAAGGCTCGCTACCTTGGAGGTCTCCCTATAGGCCTTTTCGGTAGTACTTTTTCGTGAGGTAGCCGTTTACCCTTCAGTAAGAATTACTTGTGAGTTAGCACGTCCCTACACTACCCTCTTGTCTACCTGTTTCAGATGTGCCTGAACTTAGTCAGAGTGCTTGTCAAAGCATCCATACAGAGGATCAGGACAGACCCGGACTGCTCAGTTGCATTAGAACCTTCTTCGTCTTGTCAACCAGTTGGGCGATATGCGGGAAAGCCCTCACGGTTCCGTATACGACAATAGGTCTGCCAATGCGAATTAAGTTGAGTCGCCTTGACAGGAATCCTCCAATGCGCATTAGAAGATTCACTTTCTTGCCGACATCGACGAACAGAATCTCCGAATCACATGGACCGAAAATCCTGGCAGAACTTAAAATGGTGTTGATTGCAAGATCGGCGTCACTTCGCCTGCCGAGGATATACACGTCGTGGCCGTCTGAGTCTTGTCCGACATGCATCACAGTGCCTTTGCATCGGCTAGGGACCTGGTCGAAATATGGGACCTTGTCCAGCAAGGACTGTCCATCGATCGAATTGGAGTCACTGCCTCCAACTATACCGAGATGAATTGCTGCAGCGAGTGCGGTTGAGTGAGTGCCGCCGAAGTCGTGATACACGACAATCATAAGGCTCAAATTCTCCTGATCGGTGGTCTAGAACACAAACTGCATTCACGCATTAGTGTCGGGCGGAGCCGGTTTGATCATTCAGACCATCATTGCTGCGCCGACATCATTCGCGCAAATCAGGCTTTGACGCGATGATAACCTGAAACATTCCTTCAGATATAGCTCGCCCGCTGCCCTGGTTGGGCAGCATACTAGAGTAGACTGCTTCGACGCGAAGCCCAGCTTGGTTGAGTTTCTTAGTTATGGAAGGAATATCGTATATGACGCGCGTTTCAGTGTATTCTTCAATGCGATTAAGGCCTTCGGGAATAATGAAATACCTGATAACTTCCATGCGTTCATGAGGGTAATAGAATCGCTCTTTGAGCGCTACATACGGCCTATCGCTCCAGAGATCTCCTTGGTCAGAACACCACCATCCTTGAATCATGGAAGAGGAATCGTCGCGAGCAAACTCACAGGAAGTGTTGCAGAGCTCCAACACTAGTCGCTTTGACGGCTTTAACGATTTTGAAATCTTCTTGAGCACTAGTTGGCCGTCGTCAGGTGAGAACGTGTTGAAGGCTCCGTAGATGAGGAGGACCCCGTCAACATTTGGCGGGTAGTCCACGGTGCGCACGTCGCCGAGAATAAATTCGCAATCCGGAATTGAGAGCTGCTTCGCGTACTCTATAGCTGCCGGAGAAATGTCTATGCCTATCACTGAGCAGCCTTGAGCGCTGAGGTGTTTTGCATATAGACCAGGGCCGCACGTGAGGTCGAGCACTGTGTCGCCTGGCTTGAGCTTGAGCTGCTCCATTATGAACTTGACGTGCTCTCTTATTACCGGCTCGGACCTCGTGCCACTGTCGTGGTTTTGGTTGAGTTGTTCTCTGAGTGCTCGCCTAGAAAAGTCTGGATCGTGCCAGGGTAAATTGTCAGTGTCAATAAAAGGCCTGGGTGGTTTTTTTCTTGCTGCTAGTGAGGCAACGTTCATGACCGCCCTCCTATAAGTTAGGTTCAGGTGCCTTTCATTGGACAGTGATAGCAAGAGTCGCGCCAATTGCCGGTGCTGCAAGCCTAATGGCGTGTTCAGTCAAAACCGAATCTTTACTTTTCGCAGCGGAAGGGTTTCGCTTTTCTTGGTTGAACTAGATCAGTTGGGCTTTTGCCCGACAAAAGATGCAGTCTTAACCACACTGTCTCTTGGTGCCTAGACTGCCGGGTCGCTGGGGGTTATTTTTCGTGTGTGCGAACTTGTTGGATCGGTCAAGGAGGAGATGGGGTTGAAGATTCTCGTATTGAACAGCGGCAGCTCGTCTCTCAAGTACAAGTTATTTGATATGGAGCACCGTTCCGTGATGGCGTCCGGGCTCGTTGAGCGGATCGGGATGTCCGATGCGAACGGGAGGCTTGTGCATAAGGTTCCCGGTCGGGACGATTATCGTATAGAGCAGCCAATGCCGGATCACAAAGTCGCCTTGAAACTCGTCATTGATACATTGATCGACCGCGATCGCGGGGTTATTCGTTCGCTAGACGAGATCGCAGCGGTCGGCCACCGAGTTCTACATGGCAAAGATGCGTTCAAAGAGTCGGTCATTGTCGACGATAAGGTTCTAGAAACATTAAAGTCGTTTATTGACCTCGGGCCCTTGCATATGCCTGCAAACATCATGGGAATAGAGTCTTGTATGGCACTTATGCACGGGATACCTCAGGTTGCAGTTTTCGACACGGCGTTTCACCAGACAATGCCGAAGAAAGCATATCTCTACGCAGTGCCTCGCAGGCTCTGTGACGAGTTTGGAGTTCGTAGGTATGGATTCCACGGAACATCTCATAGATACGTATCGATGCGCGCTGCAGAGATTTTGGGCAAGCCCCTTGAAGGTCTGAAGATGATAACGCTGCACCTTGGAAACGGCAGCAGCGCCGCAGCTATTAAGGACGGAAAAGTTATTGATACGTCTATGGGGTTTACACCTCTTGAAGGTTTTGTGATGGGCACTCGTTGTGGAGACATGGACCCTGCGATTGTTCCATATATTCAGCAAAAACTCGGGCTTTCCAGCGCCGAAGTCGACGCTTTTATGAATAGGCAGTGCGGGTTGCTCGGCTTGTCAGGCGTCAGCAGCGACATGAGAGAAATACAAAAAGCCATCTCAGAGGGCAATGAGCTTGCAAAAGATGCATACGACGTGTTCATTTACAGGCTCATTAAGTACGTCGGAGCTTATTTCGCGGCCATGGGCGGGCTCGATGTCTTGGTGTTTACTGCAGGAATCGGCGAGAATGACTGGTTGGTCCGCCAGCACGTTTGTGAGGGGCTCGCAGCCCTCGGCGTTAAGATTGATGTAGAAAAGAATACCGGATTGAAAGGGAAAGAAGAGATTCTCAGCACGCCTGATTCTAAGGTGTTGGTCATGCTTGTGCCCACAAACGAGGAACTGATGATCGCTATGGATGCCTACAACTTGGTGAGGAACTTACGGCCCGCTTCGTCAGCGCGACGCTGAGGGACGATCCGGCACCGTTAAATGGGAGGGTTAGGTTTGGTTGGGGTAAGAAAAACGGCCTCGTCAAGACGAGGCCGTAACGTGGGTTACTTTGTAACCCGACTTCTCTAGGGAAGACAATATCGGAAATGGATCGTCACTCGCTATCCTGATGACTAGAGATGAAAGCTCCGCTCCCGGCCTCTTGTATGTTGCGAGGCTGATGATGTTGACACCGTGTTGCCTGATCAGGTCGGCTATATGGGCTATCACCCCTATCCTGTCAGGGACATCCAAAGTGATTCTTACCCCAGCCCGCCTAAATCCAAGCATTTCGATTAAGGCCTCAAAGACATTGGACTCCGTGATGATGCCAACTAACTTGTCGCCGTCCATGACAGGCAGTCCACCGATGTTGTGGTCTCTCATTGTCAGGACAGCGTACTCGATGGTGTCATCAGGCGAAACTGTCACCGGGTTCTTGGTCATTGCTTCAGAGACTTTTACCTTTGAGATCAAGTAATTAATCTCATACACACTGAGAGTGGTAGCAGGGGAAGGAGATACCTTCATTACGTCCGCCTCAGTGAGGATTCCGACAAGTTTATTTCTAGACATTACAGGCAGCCTGCCGAACCCATGGGCCTTCATGAGTTTGAGAGCATCTTGAATCGATGTCTCTGGGGAGACGACTACAGGATTTGGAGTCATAAAATCCTTAACAAGCATGCCAACGCCGTCCCTAGTAGGGAGACTTTCACCTGCCTTTGCCCGCTCTTTACACAAATCTAGTTCTACTGAAGCCCGCAACGTTCCTTCATATGGATTGTGAGAGTGGTAAGCGTGACAGGCAAACAGAATCGTTGGCATAATACCAGGTAACCCCATGTTTGAGTATCAGATCATCTCCTTGACGGTACTTTGGTGTTAGTATATTATCTAGTCAAGAATCGAGTAAGGAGGAGGTTTTTGGATGAAACGAAGCTTTCTAGTAGGCTTAGTAGTATTGGCACTCGCCTTGGCGTCGGTATCCGCGGCTGCTGAGGATACTATCAAGCTTGGCTTGGTGGGGCCAATGACCGGACCGCTCGCACCGTATGGAGAAGGCGTGAGAGACGGGGCGACCCTCGCTGTCGAACAAGCTAATGCACAGGGTGGAGTTCTCGGCAAAAAGATTGAACTGATCGTTTTGGACAACCAAGCGGATGGCACTCAGACTGCAAACGCGGTCACTAGATTGATTCAGAGAGACAAAATAGTGGGTCTCATAGGTCCTGTGATTAGCGCCACGACGAGCGTTGCAGCTCCTATAATGCAGAGATATGGCATTCCTATGATCACCCCTACCGCTACTGCAGTTGATATAACCCTAGTCGGCGACTTTGTCTTCAGGGTGTGCTTTATTGACAGCTACCAGGGCATGGCTGCTGTCAATTATGTCCATAAAAAGGGAATAAAGAAAGCTGCAGTTCTGTACAAGGTTGGTGACGCCTATAGCGAAGGGCTGAGGGACGTATTCGTCGATGCATTCACCAGACTCGGCGGTCAGGTCATCGGCCTTGGCTACAACCTCGGCGACACGGATTTCAGCGCACAGCTCTCGAGGATGAAGAGCTTTGGAGCAGAGGCGGTCTATTGCCCGTTCTACTATGAAGATGCCGTTCTCGTCACCAGACAGGCAAAGGCTATGGATTTCCATCCGCTTTTTGTGGGAACGGACGGTTGGGACGCGCAAGAGTTACTTGATCAGGCCGGAGATGCAGCTCTTGGTGCCGTGATGACAACGCACTACTCGCCGACGGACAGCAGGCCAATTGTTCAGCAGTACCTGAAGGACTTCCAAGAAAGGTTTGGGCACTTCCCGATCGTTTTGGCTGCTCTCGGCTACGATGCAACTCGTCTCATGATCGATGCCATTGCCAGGGCCGGCTCTACCGATCCTAAGGCTATTCGAGACGCGATCGCCGCGACAGAGGGGTTTGAGGGCGTTACCGGTAGCTCAATAAGCCTTGACGAGAACCGCAATCCCATCAAGGACGTCACGATTATCCAGGTTGTCGAAAAGGACGGTAAGTTGGCGTTTGAGTTTGTTGATGCACTTATTCCAGAAATCTACTAGCAGCGGTTTTCGAACTGTGCTGCGCTCCTCGCAGCTAGCTTTGTCCATGCAGTTTGGACCTAGCTTCAGGCGAGCATCATTACAGAGTTAATTGGGGCAGGGCGAAGGGAGATCTAAAGGTCCTCGCCCTGCCTCTGTAGAAACGTAACTGTTCAGTGGGACGCTCACTGACATACTTGGACCCATCTCAACTCAAGGATGTGACTGTATGTCCAGAGTAGCGGCGTTACTCGTTTTCATTGTTGCTTGTGTGTTTTTTGCACTCTTGCAGAGATCTAGACCGCGGCTGTTAAGCAGTCCGGCCGTGCGGTATTCCTACTATCCCGCATCAATTCTCTTGGCCATCGTTGCGCTCAACTGCCTTTTGATTTCGGTTGGCACGGATCGGATGTATTTCCTGCAGCAAGCCGTGTACGGGCTTTCCCTCGGAAGCGTTTATGCACTGATAGCGTTAGGTTACACCATGGTCTACGGCATTATCAGGCTGATCAATTTTGCTCATGGTGATATTTACATGGTGGGAGCCTACGCAGGATACCTTGCACTGACATCACTTAACTTGCCGTTTATTCCAGCCCTCATCATCGCTATGGCTGTCGCAGCTTTGCTTGGGGTCTTAGTCGAGCGGATCGCATACAAGCCCCTGAGAAACTCTCCGAGGATTACATTGTTGATAACAGCAATTGGTATGTCATTGCTCATTGAGAATGTTTGGCAAAAGGTGTTCTCCTCCACGCCGCGCACTTATCCCAATATTTTTGCCGGCAGTTACAATATATTGGGCATATCAATCGACCAGTCTCGATTGATTGTCTTCATTGTCACCATACTTCTCATGCTGGGGCTACAGTACTTTGTCACTTATACCAGGCCAGGCATGGCGATGCGTGCTGTCTCACAGGATAGAGACGCTGCCAGGCTGATGGGTATCGACATCGATAGAGTGATCGCTATCACTTTCGCGGTAGGCTCTGCGCTCGCTGGCGCTGCCGGAGTACTGGTAGGTATTATATTTCCCCAAATCAAGCCAACTATGGGAATAATGCCTGGCCTAAAGGCTTTTGTGGCTGCAGTTATTGGCGGCATAGGCGTAATCCCTGGCGCGATGCTGGGCGGCCTCATCATTGGCGTATCCGAAAATCTAGTCACAGCTTACGTATCCTCAAGCTGGCGGGACGCCATTGCCTTTGGTTTGCTGATACTCATTCTGCTAGTCAAGCCGTCTGGTATCCTCGGAAGGCATACTCGGGAGAAAGTGTAGGTGAGTGAAGAAGATGCAGCGACACCCAAACCAGCTCAGAGGGTCTCTTATCTGGATTGCCACTGCCGCGCTGGCATTGTTGGTTATAAATGTAATGATCGCTAGGGATATGCTGGATTCTTATATCGCAGGGGTCCTCAATATCGCAGGGATCAATATTATCCTTGCTACTAGCCTGAACCTGATAAACGGAGTCACAGGTCAGTTGTCAATCGGACATGCTGGATTCATGGCTGTTGGTGCTTACACAGCTGCTTTGCTTTCGATCCACTACGATACACCCTTTGCCCTGAACCTAATCGCGGCGTTTGTTACTGCGGCAATTGCTGGATTTATCATAGGGTTGCCCACACTACGGCTGAGAGGCGACTACCTGGCGATTGCAACTTTAGGTTTCGGCGAGATTATCCGCGTTATCATACAAAACCTCAGAATCACTAGAGGTGCTCGAGGCCTTGTTGGGATCGCCTGGGTCGACAGTTTCTTCTATACCGAGATAATCGCAATACTGACGGTCCTGATTATTTGGCGATTAGTCAATTCAGCACCCGGCAGGGCCATGGTGGCGATTCGGGAAGATGAGATAGCAGCAGAGACCGTCGGTATCAACACGACATTCTACAAGGTCATGGCCTTTGTTATTGGGTCGGCGTTTGCGGGCGCGGCCGGAGCCGTGTACGCCCACAAGCAGACTTTCATCTCGCCTAACGATTTCACTTTTCTGAAGTCGATAGATGTCTTGGTCATGGTAGTGCTTGGCGGGCTCGGAAGCATAACTGGCGGGATCGTTTCTGCCGTATCCCTCACCCTGCTGCCGGAGTTTTTGAGGTTTATAGACGAATGGCGCATGGTGATCTACCCGCTCCTGCTTGTCGTCGTAATGCTCTTCCGACCCCAAGGCCTCCTTGGGACCAAAGAGGTTGATTTCCGTGCAGCTAGAGAGTCAATTAGAAATCTGGCGCTGCGTCTGTCTCGCAGGCGAGCAGAGCTCGATGAAAGCGGAGGTGCCGTGGACGTCACACTTGGCGAAAGTACTGCCGCAAATACTTTACAGGTTGTTGTCGAACAGGAAACGAGTTGCCGCGGCAAAGATGGAGAAAGCTCGAGTAAGCCTCTGCTTCAGACCAATGGTCTTTCCATTTACTTCGGTGGGCTCAAGGCTGTTTCGGACCTGAATCTCAGTGTGCCGGAGGGTGCACTGCACGGATTGATTGGACCAAATGGCGCCGGCAAGACCACGGTGTTCAACATGATTACAGGTCTGCATCCACCGAGTGAGGGGGAGATCTATTTCAAAGGCAGGCGAATTGACGGACAGCCGCCTCATGCCATAACTGACACAGGGATAGCACGGACGTTTCAGAACATTCGCCTGTTCAAAGACCTCACAGTCCTAGACAACGTCAAGATAGCATTTCATCTTACGGCAGGCTATGGGCTTGGGTCTGCATTAGTGCAGCTGAGGCCTTTTCATGAGAAGGAGCGGTGGATTGAGTCGGAAGCTCTGCGGCTTCTGCGAATGTTTAATCTGCATGATAGAAGCATGGAACTTGCCAAAAATCTCCCATATGGCGAGCAGCGCAGGCTTGAAATTGCCAGGGCGCTGGCTACTAACCCGAGCCTGTTGTTACTGGACGAACCTGCTGCAGGCATGAATCCACAGGAGACGGCAAATCTGATGGATTTGATTCGCCGCATACGCGACGAATTTGGCCTGACGATCTTGTTGATCGAGCACGATATGAGCCTGGTAATGCAGTTGTGTGAGCGAATCACGGTCCTTGACTACGGAGTGACGATTTTTGAAGGAACTCCTGAAGAGGTAAGGACTAATCCTAGAGTAATAGAGGCATATCTCGGCGAGGAGGCAGTTTGATTCTATGCTGAAAATTACAGACCTCCATGTCCACTATGGCGGGATCCACGCGCTAAAGGGTATTAACTTAACGGTAGAAGAGGGCCAGATTGTTGCCCTGATTGGAGCAAATGGCGCAGGCAAGAGCACAACATTGAACACAATCTGTGGGCTGGTCCGCGCTTCGAGTGGCAAAGTGGAGTTCTTGGGCAAGGATATCACGAATGCTCCTTCGCACGAGATTGTCAGGATGGGACTGTGCCAGGTGCCCGAAGGCCGTAAGGTTTTTGCAGAGATGACCGTGATGGAAAACCTGTTGATGGGCGCATACAGCAGACGAGATAGAGATGCTATTAAGGCTGACTGCGAGACTGTGTTTGAATTGTTCCCAAGGCTCAGAGAAAGACAGCGCCAGCTCGCGGGAACCCTGAGCGGAGGCGAACAGCAGATGCTAGCTATCGGCAGGGGGCTAATGTCAAAGCCGCGGCTGCTTCTTCTCGATGAGCCTTCGATGGGGCTTGCACCCTTGCTTGTCAAAGAGATCTTCGATATCGTGAAAGCCGTTAACCAGCGAGGAACCACTATCCTGCTCGTGGAGCAGAATGCCAATATGGCCCTTTCGATTGCTGACTATGCGTATGTGCTGGAAACAGGGAATACAGTCCTTCACGGCCCTGCCCGGCAATTAGCTGATAACGAAGAGGTGAAAGCCGCCTATCTAGGTGGATAGGTCAAAAACTGAGGTTTATGTCGCTACCCGTCGAACTGTCGATGCATCTGTCGCCTAAGTGTGACTAGTGAGCTAAACCGCTCTTACGCACGGTATTTGGTCAAAACACAGTATTGAAGTGCGCAACCGGCCACTGTAGAATGAACAGGTAGGATTGGACGGCAGTGTTGGAGGTAGATTGATTTTATGTCCCCGGGTGGCGACGAAACGCATAGTTGGAACAGCTGGGCTACAAAAGGACTCATTCTTAACCTCCCCGTAGAATTGAGAACCCAACTTGAGCGAGTTGTGGATTTTGGAAAACTACGAGTCTGTATCCCGTCTGATTTGTCACTTGATGGAACTTATGGGCAAAGCTGGCTTCTAGTAACTGATACCCATCTTTATGTAGCGGATGCCAAGAAAGGAACAAAGAATCCCGTCTATACTGTCCCGCTTGCGGATATCGAGGGTCTGAAGCTTCGTCACTTCTACGGAAACGCGCTGGTAGAGGTTTCGACGACGACCAAGACCTTTGACATCATCCGGTTTACTAACACGCGCTCAGAAGACTTTTTGCGTGCGGTCAAGGTCATCAGCGAACTGATCAAGTCCGTGAGGCCGGACGCGGATCTTGGCGACACAGATAGAGCTGACGCCGAGAAACGGCCTCGGGTTAATCGCTGCCCAAAATGTGGCAAGGTGCTGCCTCCGGAAATGCGCATATGCCCGGAGTGCATAGACAAGAGAGAAACGTTTGTACGGCTCATACAATACGTCAAGCCTTATCCGAAGCTGTGGGTGCTCACTCTTCTCTTGTCGCTTGCTGCCACTGTGACTTCGCTGCTGCCTGCATATCTTCAGAGGCCGTTTATTGACAACGCGCTCGCAGACAGGGACTGGGGCTTGATCAAGCTAATGGTGGTGTTGCTTGTTTTGGCGCACGGTCTGAACGCGTTGTTCAACGGCCTTCGCGGCTACTACCTGGGAATGCTGGGGCAAAAAGTGTTGTTCGACATCAGGCGCGAGGTTTACAACCATCTTCAGACGTTGTCGGCGAGTTTTTATGACAAGCGACAGACAGGTGCGATTATGAGCAGGGTCATAGGCGACGTGAACCAGCTCAGCCACTTCGTCAGCGCCGGATTGCAGGATGTCATCATCCAACTCCTAACCGCCATAGTTATCGCTGTCATACTTCTTCAGCAAGACTGGGCGCTCGGACTGATGGCGTTGAGTCCTCTGCCGATCATTGCAGTGGCCACCGTCGCTGCAAACAAGAGCTTGAGAAAGATTTGGCATGTAGTGGCTAGGCGGGGTTCAGAGCTTAATGCAATTCTTGGAGATACGCTGCCGGGCATTAAGGTTGTCAAGGCGTTTGGTCGTGAGGAGGATGAAGTTGACAGGTTTGTGGCTAAGCAAAGTGAGTTGTACCAGAGCACGATGTCCGCAGTGATGCTGTCGAACAAAGTGTACCCGGCCATTGGTTTTACCATGGCCCTTGGGGCAGCTCTGATTTGGCTAGTCGGTGGGTACCGTGCGCTTCAAGGGAGCATCACGGTTGGAACCTTCGTTCTGTTTAACGGATATGTATGGCGACTGTTTCAGCCCATGCAAATGATCAGCCAGTTGAGCGGGCAATTGCAGCAGGTCGCCACATCTGCCGAACGCATATTCGAAATACTGGACACTCAGCCGGAGATTGTTGATGACGCACATCCTGTGCAGGTTCAACAGATTCGTGGCGATATCAAGTTCGAGCATGTATACTTCTCTTACGAGCCGGATGAGCCGATATTGAAGGATATCTGTTTAGACATCAAGGCAGGAGAGATGATCGGGCTTGTTGGCGCCAGCGGTTCAGGGAAGACAACCCTGATCAACCTGCTTTGCAGGTTCTACGATCCTACGAGTGGAGACATAAAGATCGACGGAGTGCCGATACAGAAATTGCAGATAAAGTCATACAGGGATCAGATCGCAGTCGTGCTTCAAGAACCTTTTCTCTTCCATGCGACTATTGCAGAGAACATAGCGTACGGCAAGCCGGATGCAACCCGAGAAGAGATAATATGGGCTGCGAAAATGGCAAATGCCCATGACTTCATAGTGCAGTTTCCAGAAGCGTATGACACTAAGCTCGGTGAAAGGGGGACGGGTCTGTCGGGCGGTCAGAAGCAGAGGATTTCGATTGCACGGGCTATATTGCGGAATCCCAGAATACTCATACTTGATGAAGCCACATCTGCTGTAGACACAGAGACTGAACGGCTTATTCAGGAGGCGATAGACAGGCTAATCAAGGGCCGGACGACCATTGCGATTGCTCACCGTTTGTCAACTCTAAAGAATGCCGACCGAATTGTCGTTATGGAAGATGGGCGTATAGTGGAGGTTGGTACGCACGAAGAGTTGCTGGCGAGGGACGGAGTGTTTAGCAGACTGGTGAAGATGCAATCGGAGATCGCAAAGAGAGTGGTCGTTTAGCAATTCGTCCTTAATATTGACATGTGTTTGCAGGGAGTGACAGACACGATGGACAACATGATTTTTCCGGAGCTCAAAAAGATACCTGAAGATCAAGTGAGGATTTACAAAGACGACCGCAACAGGTTATGCATGCGCCGCCTGGATACCGGTGAAGAGTATCGCCGAATTCAGTTATCTCTGGTGTTCCCGCTGACCGCTAGACGTTCATTCGTGCGTGTGTGTGATTCTGAGGAGAATGAGATAGGCCTTATCGGAAGCATCGACGCACTAGATGAGGAATCGAAACGGACAGTAGAAAAGGAGCTTGAGCGAGTTTACTTCATTCCTAAAATCGTAAAGGTCAAAAGCATAGAAGAAAAGTTTGGGTCTAGGACATGGAATGTTGAGACGGAGCGAGGCCCGCGAGTGTTCGACGTGCAAGGAAGGGAGAGCCTGCGCTTCATTGCCCCTTCGCATTTGCTGGTGAAAGACATAGATGGGAACCGGTACGAAATACCGTCTGTAACCAACCTAGATCCTAGCAGCAGGCGGGTGCTTGAAACGGCGATATAGAGGCCGGTAGAGTGCGATCGTGTCGGGAGCTTAGTACCCCGCTTCCTTAAGCTCGAATGCTTTGAAACCTAGAAACTCTTGGATTTACAACAACCCTGTCGTACCTTTCGACAGGGTTGTTGTACTATTGATCAATATTGATCAAATAGCGTGCTGTCAAAATAACCAGTAATTAGTCGCCGAGGAACACAATTGCACTGTTTTGCGTATAATAAGGATCAAAAACCGAGCTCCAGTACTTCGAACTGCTCAACAGCACATTGGCTGTCGTTCGTGTGTACTGTCTCCCACATCGGACCGGATGGTCGCCGAAACAAGTTCTGGCATGCTGGCCGGTTCTTACCCTAATGCTTCCGGGCAGTAAATGGGCAATGAGGCTATATTCTTTTTCTGCATGTTTGAGCAAGATAGCACACATCATGTCAGGTGGGCGTAGTGTCCTGTTGAAGGAGAAGAGTATTGAGTCCGAGAATCAGTGATAGCGATGTGTATCCGGCCTCAAAGGAGGGTGCATCAATGTCATCATTAGTCTTAGAGAGAGCGCGTCAGCTAGCACAGGCTCTTGAGAACAGCGATGAGTATACAGCGTACAAGAAAGCCCTAGAGGAGCTGGAAAGGCACGAGGCTGCGCGGCTAATGTGGAACGATTTCCAGAAACGACAAGCAGCTATCCAGAAAGCAAGGCTTTCAGGCGAGACTGTTACAGAGGAACAAATAAAAGATCTTGAGCGCGGTTTTGATTTGCTCCTGATGAACCCGTACGTGCGCGATGTGATAGTTGCAGAGGTCAAATTCACCCAGCTGTTTGCTGAGGTTCAAAGGATCATAGGCGAAGCAGTCGGAATCCAGTACTCGGCTTCTGAGGATTTGCAGGAGGGTGAGGAGTCGAATAAGGCCCGGTCCGGCAGGGAGGACGGCGGGTCGAAACCTGGTTCAGGCTCGCAGGATGACGTTGACCTGCAGGGGCCTCGCAGGATCTTAGTTCCTGGAAGAGACTTCTGAACAGTGATGTGGCATTGGTGGGTGACGCTTTGTGGATGCAAAGAAGTTCTTGGACAGGCTGACCTCGTCGAAGCACTATAGAGGCCAGATCATTCACATAGAAGAACTGCCTCCGCGCCAGGCAGTATTCGATGAGCTCAAAAAGCCCCTTCCGCAGGCTATTGAGTCCGCACTGGCCAAAATGGGCATCACAAAGCTATACTCACACCAGGTGTCGTCAATTGAGGCTTTGCGGGCCGGAAAAGACATAGTTGTAGTCACTTCCACTGCGAGTGGAAAGACTCTCTGCTACAACATCCCGGTGCTCGAGACGATTCTGGAGTTGCCGGAAGCTCGTGCTTTATACATCTTTCCCACAAAAGCCCTTGCCCAAGATCAGTTAAGAGGATTGTCTAATCTAAAGAACCTCAATCCGGACCTGCCTATTAAGGCAGGGACTTATGACGGTGACACGCCCGCGAACATGCGCAGGAAGCTCAGAGATGAGGGAAACATAATCCTTACTAATCCCGATATGCTGCATCAGGGCATGCTGCCGCATCACCCGTCATGGGCAAAATTCTTTGCTGAACTGAGGTTTGTTGTGATAGATGAGGTTCACAGCTATCGCGGCGTATTCGGCTCGCAGGTGGCGAATGTCATCCGTAGGTTGGATAGGATTTGCCGCCACTATGGGTCTAGGCCTCAGTATATATGCTGTTCAGCTACGATTGCAAACCCAAAGGAGCACGCGGATCGCATCACCGGACGGGACATGATGCTCATCGATAACGATGGAGCTCCGAAGGGCCGAAAATGGTTTGTCCTGTGGAACCCGCCGTTTATAGATGACGCAAAAATGGAGCGCAGGAGCGCCAATGCGGAAGCAAAGGACATTATGGTAGAACTCCTCAAGGAGCGGATTCAGACTATCGCCTTTGTCAAAGCGAGAGTCGTGGCCGAGCTGCTATACAAGTATGTTCAGGAGGACCTGCAAAAGCTCAGCCCGTCCCTTGCTAATCGCATCAAGGCTTACAGAGGCGGTTATTTGCCCGAGGAGCGCAGGGAGATTGAGAGACAGCTGTTTTCGGGCGAACTGCTTGGCGTTTCTAGCACGAATGCTCTCGAGCTAGGAATCGACATCGGCAGTCTCGATGCGTGCATAATAGTAGGCTATCCCGGCACCATCGCAAGCACCTGGCAGCAGGCCGGCAGAGCCGGGAGAGGCGCCGAGGAGTCGCTTGCAATCTTGATAGGGTTAAATGCTCCGATAGACCAGTATATGATGCGCCATCCTGACTATTTCTTCGGCAGAAATCCGGAAAGCGCCATCGTAGATCCGTTTAACCCTTACGTGGCGATTAGCCATGTCAGAGCAGCTGCGTACGAGTTGCCGATATCGGGAGCAGATTTCGAATTGTTTGGTGACTACCTGCCGTCCATATTGGAGTTGCTCGAAGATCAGAAGGAACTGCGTCACGCCGGCAACAAGTGGTTCTGGACCGGGCAGGGGTATCCTGCAGACGACGTGAAGCTCAGGTCCATGACTGACAACACCTTTACAATCGTCGACACTACTGAGGAGAACACGGTTATCGGGACCATGGACGAGATCAGCGCATACGAGCAGCTTTACCCTGAGGCCATCTATTTGCACGACGGGGAGAGTTATTACGTCGAGAACCTCGACCTGAAACAGAAGGTCGCATATGTGAAGAAAGTTGATACTGACTACTTTACTCAGTCCATAGCCGAGAGACGGGTTGATGTAGAGGAAGCCGAAGAAGAAAGGACTTTCCGGGATGCGACACTGTTCTTTGGCGACATAACAGTGACCTCTCAGGTGTTCATGTTCAAGAAAATCAAGTTTTTCTCCAGGGAAAGCATAGGCTATGGCAAGATCGATCTTCCGCAGTACACAATTCACACGAACGGTTTCTGGCTGGTTCCTTCACTCAAAACTCTGAAGCTTGTCAGAGATTTTGGCAGAGAACCTACTGAGGGCATGCTTGGGATAGCGAACGCTGCCAGTGCAGTGGTTCCGGTTTTTGCTATGTGCGATCAGATGGATATCGGCACAGTTGTCGATGCCAGTAACACCGGTGTGACTTCACTTTTCATTTACGACCGGTACGAAGGTGGCGTAGGATTTGCACAAAGATGCTATGAAGACGCGGAGCGCATTCTCGAAGCCTGTCTTGAGTTGATTCAGAATTGCGAGTGCGAGAACGGGTGTCCTTCTTGCGTAGGGTCGCCGATCCCGCCTTTCTTCCACAATGATCCAGATTTGACCAGCAGGGGCAAGATTCCAGATAAAGAAGCAGCACTTGTGCTGTTGCACGACTTGCTCGGCTTGGACCCGTACATCCCGAAAAAGCCCCGACCGGAACACGTGCCCGATGGCCGAGTAGACAGCAATGGAGCCCGCACCGGTGCAGGAGATTGCACAGACGCACCCGGATTTGGGTACAATGCGTCTCCTCCGATGCCTGAGGGCAAGCCTCTTCCTTTGAAGGTCGAGATGCGCCTTAGACGGCGTTTCGCAGATAAGCGCTAGCGACCACAGGATACGGAAGAGGAGGGCGACGAGGCTGAGGATCCGGGGAGTTCGGAAACTCTCCTTGCGATCAGGGCTGCGACTAGAGCCTTGATTAGATCGGGAAGTGCGAATGGAAGGAAGCCTATCTGCAGGACCCTCGCGATTGAAGTCGGTTGACCGTAGTAAAGGTTGAGAATCAGACCGAGATAAGGCAGTCCTATGGCATATAGGGCAGCAATCCCCGCGACACTGGCTGCGATGTGCATTGCTGTCTTGCGTGCCGGCGACAGCCTATGATCAGCTAAGGCTTTCTTTGAAATGGCCCCTGCGACATACGCCCCGAGTACAAACCCCGGAACGAATCCGAATGAGGGTGTGAAGACATATGCCGGGCCTCCATACGGCGGACTTCCAAATACGGGCAAGCCGATTAGCCCCAAAAGCATGTATGCAAGCATGCTGTAAGCTCCACATCGTGGCCCTAAGACTCCTCCGGCAAGGCACATAACAAACGGAAGTAGGCTGAATGGCACGATGCTGCCTCCAAAGCGCACCAGAACTGCTGCTGCAACCGCCATCCCTGTGAACAGGGCTATATGAGTTATTTCACGGACCGTCATTTTCTTGCGAGCTTCCGCAGACCTGAGAAACATAGGGCTCCTCCATCAGCGAAATGATTCATTGAGTTTCTCTTACAGTGTAGCAGACCGGTGCAGTATTGTCAACCTATAAGATTTAATAGGTTGACAATTCGAATTGATCGCAGAAAGATCACCTGGACAGTAAGCTTCCATTGGTCTTGGCAAGCAGGTATAATAAGTGTAGATCGTGGAAATGGAGAGCTATAAGAATGCCGGACAAGATTTTTATTGCTGATTTGCAAGAAGGTTCTGCTGTAAGCACTTGGTTCTTGATCGCCGATAGTGTTCTCAAACCCTCACAGAATGGCAATGACTATCTTGAGTTGCGTCTCATCGACAACAGCGGAGACATTACCATGAGGATATGGCATGCAGACGCCTCGTTAGCCGAGGAGTTGCGCCCGGCCCGCGTGCTAGAGGTTATTGATCTCAGAGTGGATTCGTTTAAGGGCAAGAAACAGTTTTCGCTTGATGCTTCAGCTGTCCAGCGCCACCTGCAAGTCAGAGATGCACTTGAGCAGGACATGCCCTTCTTGATTCCAGCTGCTTCTAGGGATCCGGATAGTCTCCTTGAGTCACTACAAGCCGAGATCAGGGCTGTAAAGGATCCAAACATCAGGTATCTGCTCACTAGCCTCCTATCAGACGCCGAATTCATAGACCGTTTCAGCATTTGGCCGGCTGCGGTTAAGCATCATCACGCGTATAGATCCGGTTTGCTTGAGCATACCGTCGGAGTCGTGCACGCGTGCAGATCGGCCCTGCAGTTTTACAAGGGCGTCCATTGTGACCTGTTGATCGCCGGGGCTGTGCTTCACGACATAGGCAAACTCGAAGCTTATGACTACGACACCGCGACCGGCAACATTCGCGTCAGCAAGAAGGGAGTGCTCACAGACCACATCATGATCGGCGTAGATATGGTGAGGAGCTTGATCTCAAAGTCTTCGGCCAACAACCGCAGGTTTGCTGCTTCGTGGCCTAGTGAGTACACTACACATCTGGAGCACATGATTCTCAGTCACCACGGGAAGTTAGAGTGGGGATCTCCGGTCGAGCCCGCCACTATAGAGGCTTTGATTCTTCATCTCGCCGATTATCTCGACTCGCGAGTCAATAGGCTGGAAAGATACATACTTTCCGGCAACATTGCTCCCGGGGAGCATGTTTTTGCTGACGATCTTAGAGCCAATGTGTATGTCGGGGATTTTGGAAAGCCTCAGATAGACGAAAAAGCTGCTTCCGATATGGCGCCAGGCGTCGCGGTAGGAGAAACGCCATTGTTCTAGGTAGGTAGCTATGTATCTAGAGCGGATTAGCTTAAATGGGTTCGGATTGCTTCCGGATGGGCAAATAAACCTAGACAGTGGGCTTAACATACTCGTGGACAGGTCCCGGGTATGGCATAGTTTGCTGCCTATGTTTCTGTCCGGGATGCTGTTCGGGCTTTCTGACGATGCTCGCGAGCGCCTTCTGCCGCGAGAAGGAATGGCCTTCGGTGAGCTCGTGTTTTTTGATAGGGGCCAGCGTTATCGCCTCAGAGTTGAGCTCGACGGGGATACAGAGATCGTTAAGGTTGAGGCCTCACAAGCCCGGGCCATTGACGGCCGAACAGCAGCCTCAGGAACGGCTCAACGTATGCGAACCTATTCCGCATATGTTCAGGCCGCTACAGCCGGCGACATCCCTTCAGTGGACGAGAGTGCAGGCAGTGCGCTCTCTGTGGCGAGTTGGCACATAAATGATTTGAGGATTGGAATGGATCGAGCTTTTCGGCGCCTTCTTGGCGAAAGACAGCGGATTACCAACGCGTTGGACGCGATTAGCCTGGAGCTGCTCGAACGCAGAGCAAACCGCGCCCGCCAGCTCATGTCCGAGTTGTGCAGGCTGGAAAAGCAGTTGCGAGGCGATTCTGCGGGACATTCTCTCGGTGACAATGTTGCCGTGGCGCGATCGCTCGAATCGCACATTGCCTCGCTGACCAAGGTCATTGCCGCCAAAGAGGTCAGACTAAAGGAGATGAAAGAACAACTCGAGGCCGGACGGCGCAAGCTCAGCTTTTATGAGTACTTGGACGGCATCGGATTCAATGAAATCACCGCTGTGAAGAGATCGCTTGAACGCAAGCGGTGGCTGCTTGAGGACCTTCAGCAGTTGGAGACGGAAATCGAACAAGGTTCAAAGAGGTTAGACGCAATCTCCAGTTTGATTAAGAAGTATGATAGATTGACTCCGTTTCTCGGCCCCAGGGAAACCGAACTAGATCGCTTAGAGGAGAGGCTCAAGCAACTCGCACAGCGCTTGCCGGATGAGAAGTTGCGGCAAATAGAGATGGAGAGGCGGGTCGTAAGGTTACAGATTCGGTATTGGAGGAAACGCAGGCTCATGTCTGCCGTTTTGTTGCTCTTGCCTCTGCCCGTTGCGCTCCTGTGGCCGCCGGCTGCGGTGTTGTCCATTATCGGAGCAGTGTTTGTCTGGAGATACTGGCGAGAGATATCATTTCTGGTTGAGCGCATGGCAAATCTCGATGATCGCTACGATTACCTGACGTTGGAGAAAAACTTAATTGAGATTGAAATGGGCGACGTTCAGCAGCAGATCGACACAATCTGCGAGCAGGCGGGCGTAGCGTGTGCTGAGGAGCTTCACAATAAGATTGAGGAGTATCAAAAACTTCTATCTGAGCTGGAGGATCTCAAGCGGAAGGCCGCCCAGCGGGAAAAGGCTAGAGATGAGGTGCTGATAAAGCTACGCGAAGAGGAGCAGAGGGCGGGAGTTCTGTTTGACCGGGTTGGGTTATCTTCCGGGTTGGATGCTGAGACGGTTGAGAGATTTGTAAACATGGTTACTGAGCGCATAGACGAGGAGAGGGCGCTCAAAGACCTCGCGCGAAAAATCGAAGATGAACAGTCAGAGATTGATAAGCTGTCCCGGCAGGTCGGCACCTTAAGAGATCGCTTAGATAAGATTCTGGCTTTCTATGGCGTAGAGTCAGTAGCCGCGTTGCAGCAACTTTGGAATTCTTCGGACGAGCAGGAAACCAAGCGCCTTTATGAAAGAACTACAGCAGAGCTTCAGCAGTTGCTCAACGGCCAGAGGCTGTCGGACCTTGAAGCTCGGATTGAGTTACTTCGGCAATTGGTGCCTGAGGCAGAGAGGGTTGTGGAGATTGCGTCGGAGGCCACAGTCGATCGTCTGGAGACGCGTCTCGAATCGATCAGAGTTCGGTTGGACGTTCTCAAGTGGCTCAAGGAGTCGACTATGCCCATGATAGCCGAGTCAGCTTTTGAAGGCGAGCTTGACGATGCAGAGAAGCGGCAGGCGTGCGTGGAACTGTGCCTTATGTCTAGAGGCAGGCAGCTGTTGACTCTAGTCCCCAACGAGTCTTGGGAAGCTGAGATTCGCAGCGTGGCAGGTGACCTCGGCATACCTGTGCGCACAGTTATGCTCGCAGACCATAGCACTAATAGGGAGATTACGGAGGTGTAGGCTGCTGTGAAGATCGGTTGCTGTATATCCTATAGTACAACCGTGCCAGTAACAGGAGATACTGCGTCTCAGGTTCACGAGACGCGTGTGGATAGCCTGCGGCGAACTCTAGTTCACCTGAGAGAGGCCGGCTATGATTATGCTGAGTTCGGAGTAGGCATGGTGGATGAGACCGTGCCTGACGAAGAGTATGAAGCGGTTCTCTCTGCGGTTAGAGATGCGGGCATTCCTGTGATGGCGTTTAACGCCTTTATTCCGGGGCGGTTGAAGATTACCGGGCCGGATGTTGATTTCGACGCTCTTAAGCGCTATGTGGCAAAGGCTATGGAGCGAATCTTCGGCATCGGCGGAAAGATAGTTGTCTTTGGCAGCGGGGCAGCTCGCAGAGTACCGGAAGGCTGGCCGATGGAGACTGCGATGGATCAGGTCAAGAGATTTGTTGAGATGGCGGGCAACGAGGCGTCTGCGAGAGGTATAGTAATTGCCATTGAGCACCTGCGGAGAGGGGAGACCAACATCCTCAACAGCTTAGCATCTGCTACACAGCTCGCAAGAGAAATGGGGAACCCCTCGGTTCGAGTTCTCGTCGACCTGTTCCATCTCGATCAAGAAAACGAGAGTTTCTCTTCGATCGCGGAAGCCGGTAAACTGCTTGTTCACGCTCACATAGCTGACACCGGCCGCCTGTATCCCGGCAGTGGACAGGCAGATCTTGCCGGATTCATCAAAGCGTTGCGGGATGTCGGGTATGATGGGGGAATCTCGGTAGAGTGTAGATGGGGTGATTTCGCAACCGAATCCAAGAAGGCTGCTCAAGTATTGCGCAAGTTGATTGCTTCTAACGCAAGCTGACGTCTTATTCGCCGTGAGCTTCGGCAGGTGTGTCAACAAGCAAGTAGGCGATTAGATTGTCAAGCAGTTTCGACGCGGCTAAGTTGTGTCCGTAGTAAGTGTCGAGAGCCAGTTGGCACAGTAATATTCGTCCGAATCCATACCTGGCTTCGGCGAGCACCGGCCTGTTAGAGAGGTTGAGGTTTTCAGCTATGTATGCTCTCCACTCGGGCCCGGCAGAGGTGAGTGGGTAAACAAGAGTTGTGTTGTCTGAGTCAGAGTACATAATCGGCAAGTCGGAAACGTCAACTCCGGCAAGCACTGGATGATCGGCGCACTCCAGTGCTGCTTTTTTCTCCAGAGGCTGAGCAGAGGGAATCACGCGGCCGGGCAACCACTGATATGCCCAGTCGACGCTGGCCTGGGACAGGATGAGAATCCGCCCGCCGCTGCAGACATACTCGAGAAGTACCGGGCCGAGGGCTTGGTAGTAGCTCTTGTATGTTCCGGTCATAGAATTGCTTCCGATCACTACGAGCTCAAAGCTCTCGAACTCCAACAGCCCGTCTTCTCGCCTGATCAGCACCGGATTGATGCCTAGTGCGGAAAGAGCAGACAATATGTTTTGCCCGGAGCCGGGCATCACTGCCACAATTGATTGCCCGGTCACGATCTCACAAACTCGTGAACGCTTCTCTGTGTCAGAAAGGCTTTCGTCCAATATGACCCTTTGGATCCGGCTGCTCAGGACTTCTCGCGTTTCTCTTGCGCGCCAAGCTGCGTTAGCCAAGTTGTGCCAGGTGCGGCTGTCGCCTGTGAGTGCGTATTTTGTGGCCAGGGTTGTGATTTCAATTGCCTGTGGTCCGGCTTCAGGGTTCACTTTCCGGACTAGCTGACTTGCATGACGCTCTGCAACTGCAGACAAAGGTTCGAGGTTGTCCGAGCGAAATACTGCGACTGTTCTGACAAAAAAGAGTATTAAGACAATGAAGATGACGGATTCAAAGTAGAGGAGGAGCCGCTGAAGCTTCTCGTCCATTTTCCCCAAGTCCCCTCTCAAATTCAATGATCGGACATGCTTTCATTCAATAGGTTATGCTGGGGTCACGCGGAGTATTACCCAATTCGTTCAAGAGTGTATTCATATATTCCGCAACTCCGACGCGTAAACCTGAGGGATAGTGCTTCAAACAGGTTGATGTAACGCGTTTGGTTTGATACACTTGACCTGTAATTATTCGTATGTAGAACTTGCTAATGTTATAGCTGCCCAGACTAAACCGATTGGGGTGAACAGAATGCTTACTAACGGTCTCGAGTGGACTTATCGCTATCTGCGAGATCATGGCATAAGAATGACGCCGCAACGGCAAGCAGTCTTACAATACCTTGACCAGACAGATTGTCACCCGACAGCAGAAATGGTTCATCGGTGGGTTTCATCGCGGCTTAAGGGCGTTAGCTTGGCGACGGTGTACAATATATTACACTTGTACAGAGACCTAGGCATTGTGATGGAACTGAGCTATGGCGATATGTCTACTCGCTACGACGGCAACTTCAAGAACCATTACCACATCACCTGTAGTGAATGCGGCAGAGTCTGTGACTATCACCGCGATTTAATGGAAGGCATTGAGGAAGATGCAGAACGCGATACCGGTTTCAAGGTGATCAGCCACAGGGTAGAGTTCATTGGAATATGCCCCGATTGTCAAGAAAAGAAGAAGGGAACGGACTAGTCCGTTCCCTTGCGTCTTCATGCACCTGCACCTCAGTTCATATTGCTTTCTCCAGTATCGGCTGTAGTATCCTCTGCAGCTGACTCGCCTGTGTCTTGGCTCCCCTGCGTCTGAGCTTGTTGCACCAGCTGTTTCAGGTTGCTTATCAAGTCAGCAAGGCCTTGGTAGTTAGGATTTGTCACCGTCACATCTGCATTTGCAATTAGCTCGATCAAGACGGAGTCGGTAGGTCTCGCTTTAGAAGCTTTGAGATCGTACTCAGCCTCATCTCTGTAATCTTCAAACTTAGCCTCTTCAGGTCCGAGTTTGTTGAGAACTTCGATGATGTGATAACCGTAGCTCGTCTTTACAGGACCAACTATGTCGCCCTTGTTAGCGTTGAACGCGGCCTCTTCGAATTCCTCGACCATTATTCCACGTTCAATGATCCCGATGTACCCTCCATCTGCAGCAGTAGCAGTGTCAAGGGATTTCTCAACTGCTATTTTTGCAAAATCTCCGCCAGCCTTGAGCTCCTTTAAAATCGCGTTAGCATCTTCTTCAGTCTTGGTCAAAATCTGTCGGACCTCTACGCGCTCGCCTTTGTCGTAGTACTCTGCTTTGTGCTCATCGAAAAAGGCCTTGACTTCGTCTTCGGTAACCGAGACCTCGTTCATTGCAATGGCCCGGCAGACGAGTTCGATCCAAATCTGAGATCTAACTTCGCCTATAGTCATGCGAGCTTGGTTGAGCTGGTTTAGGAACGCGTCTTCCGATCCGAACTGGTACAAGATCAAGCGATTGAGCTCCTGATCGATCTCTTCGTCGCTGATCTCTATGCCCAACCTATCGGCTTCAGCCTTTACGATTTGGTAAATGACGAGATTCTGCAGTGTCTCAAATCCAACTCTAGCCTCAAGCATGTTGTAGAAGAATGAATATGGAATCTCTACACCGTTGACTATGGCGATTGGCGATGAAAGGTCCAGCAGATTGCTATTCTCTTCTTTTGAAGATGACAGTGTCGTTGCTGTGATCAGGGTGATCAGGGCGATTGCGACCACTATTTCAGGTCTGTATCGCCTAAGGAGGTCGTTCATGTAACCCGGCTCCTTTCTAAGTACAGTTGAAAATGGAAGTTTGGATTACCGGAAGAGCCTCATCCAAGGTTCCTGTTCTTGGCGCCAGTAGTTCTCACTAGCCCAACGGAAGTAATCTCTCATAACCGAGAACTGCATGAGCACTAGATACGCTTGCCGGCACGCATTCACGAATTCTCGATCCAACAAGCTCAGGTCCCCGGATTGGACCAGAGGGCAGATCAGTATCCCTTCGGGATTGAACGCTAGTTCGAAAGCATAGTCACCTGAATGCCTGCCACGATCCTTGGGCTCACTATCTGCAATTAACGGAACCAATGGAAATGTCCTGCATTCAAACGGCCGGCGGTCACGTGGACAGCTTCCGTGACACCTGACGAAACGCAGAGGACGGCCAAACCCGGGATATATGTCATAGTCCTCTGGAGAATGGTCCTCAAACTGAAGCCAGCTGGCATCTTCCGGACCAAACATTTCCTCTTCGCCAGGCAGCAGGTAAACACCGACTCCGGTCTCCCATTCACTACAACATACTTTCTGGCACAACAGCCCACAATCCTGCTTAAGAGGAGTTACTCTTCCTGTCAATTCATACAAGTGCTTAATTGTTTCTTTAGGTAAGCTGAACAAATCAAGACCTCCGAGTGTTTGCGGGTATAACAGGTAGGAGGAGTTTTTACTCCTCCTACCTACAGCCAGTTGCAGTTGTCACAGGCAAAGAATCTGATGTCCAGACCCAGATAGCAGGCCTATGCTGGCGACGCACTTTGTCATTCTGACGGCGCTTCAGCCAGAGTGACAGTAACAACCTTGACCGTATTGTCCCTGAGGAAGGTAATCTCTACTTCCTCTCCGGGAGCGCGGCTGCTGATTTCAAACCTCACATCGTCAGCAGATGTGACTTCCCGGCCATCGATCTTGAGAATTATGTCCCATCTTCTGAGGCCGGCCTTTTCCGCTGGGTAACCATCAAATACTCTAAACACGACAACGCCGCCGTCGATTCCGAGTCTTCTGGCATACTCACTGTCTAACTCGCGGAGCTCGACTCCGAGATATCCACCCTTTGGCTCAGTCATCAACTGGGGTAGTAACTTAGCAACAGCATTGATCGGGATGGCAAATCCGACGTTTTCACCGTCCATCACCATGGCGGTGTTGATCCCGATGACCTCGCCATTGAGGTTCAACAGCGGCCCGCCGCTATTCCCGGGGTTGATTGCGGCATCGGTCTGAATGAACCCCTCAGGTGGAATCGGGATATTCCTGAACATATCTGCTAACCTAGGATCGTCTCCTCTGTGCGTTGCGCTGATGAACCCTGCAGTTACGGTGATGCCCATGTTAAGCGGATTGCCGATGGCTATTGCCCAATCGCCAGGCCTGACCTTGCTCGAGTCTCCAAGTGGAAGTGGAACTAAATCCTTGTCCTTGGAATCGATCTTGAGCACTGCCACATCTGGATTAGTCATTGAGCGAACCACAGTAGCGTCGCACACGGTTCCATCCGACAGAGTTACAGTAATCTTGCTGTCACCTTTAGCTGCAATCACGTGGTTGTTTGTAAGGATGTACCCGTCCTCTGAGATGACAAATCCCGTTCCGGACGTAGGGGCGTAGTATTCGTAGCTCTCGCCGCTGAAAGGATCAAACCCGAAGAAGAAGTACAGGAACGGATCAAAGAACGGATCCGTTCTTGAGCCGTACCCGGTGCTTCGCTGGGTCACTATAGGAGTCACTTCTATAGTCACCACAGACTTCTTGGCTTTTTCAGCGATGTCCGCTATGGTATTTGGCCCAAGAAAAGCTGCTGCGCCTGAACCGGCATTCACAGTGACTCCGCCGGATTCAGTAGCTGCTCGGTCGGTATCCTCCTGGGCTAGGCCGGCTGCATCAGACTCTCCAAAGACTGACTGGTACATTACTCCTGCCAGCACCAGGAGAAGAGCAACTGCGAGCGAAATAACCAGTTTGTTCTTTGTCAACGTGTAAAACTTCATCCGCCAGATTCCTCCTTAGCCATGGAGTACAGACAAGACCGTCATGGCATGAACTAGCGCAACTACTTCCCACCTGACCACCCTGCAGGAACGATACCAGGCGATCTGTAGTGCGTCTTCACCGTTTGCTTACCTTCTTCGTCAGCGGTAGGCACACCACTTTTTGCCTCCGAAGTACCCGATTTTTCCTTCTGAAGACCAGGATCGTTGGCCGGCAATATTTCGCTCCAATCAAAGATGCTAAAGGGACTCGACCCGCTTCCAAACGAAGTGATCTGAACAGTGCCTTGGACCGCTCTCGGCCAGCGACTATAACCAAACCGCCTATCTGCTTCAAAGAGACTCGCAGCTTTAGAAGAAGGACCGGAAACCTCCTCAACAGCGCTCGTTGCGAAATAGTCGGACTCGGAAGGAAGATCAGGCGCTATGGACACTGCCGAGACCGCCAACAGAAGGCAAGCCGCAGCTGCCAGTGCAGTCCATAGCGTGTATGAGCGGCGCTTCAAAGTAGCGGCCTGTCCCTGGCTATTAGGCTTGAGCTTAGCCCAAGTCTCTTTCCAGAAGGCATCCGGCAGCTCTTGAGACTTGAGCGATGATAGGAGTTCTTTGGTCTTTTGTATCTCAGAATACGTCTTAAAACACCGTTTGCAGTATGCAAGGTGATATCTGATCTTTGGCTCAAGATCTGCCGGAAGCTCCCTGTCGACATATGCCGAAATCAGCTTGTCGACATTGTCACAGTTCATCAGCCATCGCCTCTGATACATACGGTTTGAGGTAGTTTCTCAGTGCTCGGCGAGCACGATGAATGCGGGACCTGACAGTGCCTATAGAGCAATCCATGATCTCACTGATCTCCGCGTAGGAAAACCCCTGGATGTCGCAAAGAATGACCGACATGCGAAACTCCGGAGGTAGCTTTTGAAGTGCCCACTGCACTTTTTCCTGCACTTCAGCCGCTTCTACCAGTGCCTGTGGTCCGCGAGCCTCGCATTCAATGGTCCGAGACATTTTCTCGCCATCGTCTGTGACTATGGGAGCGTCTAGTGACTCAAACTGAACCCGCTTCTTCCTTCTGACTTGATCGATATATAGGTTCGTGGCAATCCTAAAAAGCCAACTGGAAAAAGAGCATTCTCGCTTCCACTTTCCAAAGGACTTGTATGCTCGAAGTAGAGCCTCTTGACAGAGATCATTCGCATCTTCTTCGTTGCCGGTCATGCGAAGCGCTATATTGTACAGCTGCTGTCCGTGCTCGATCACCAAAGCCTCGAAACTGTCGGGATTCATTTGCAGATCTCTAGGAGCAATACCGGAGATCACTTGTGTTTTAGCCATGGTCACCACCAGCGCATTCAATTCAGTCTGATTAGACGCCGCACATGCACCAAAAGTTCCACCAGTGAAGCAATCTCACGGCAGCTTTAAGCTACTCTGAAGCAAGATTGTGATATATCAGAGCGTATATCAATGGCGCATTCATTATACTAGATACCGGTAGTTATTTCAACAAGAGACCGAATCGTTTCCTCAGCTAGAGCACTATTTCACGGCGAGCGTGGCTGCTATCTGCTCTAGGACAGAGGAGACAGATTCGGCTCCCTGCGTCAAGCGGTCCAACAGAGCATATAGCCGATTGAGCGATGCTGATGACAGCTCGTCCGTTACTGCAGGGGATGCAGTGAGCTGGGCTACGCTAAACTTGCGGTCTATCTCATCCTTCCCCACTGAAAGCGTTCGTGGGGCCGGCGCGTTCATGGGCGAGTCGGTGTACAAAGACTTGAGCCCGGGCAGGAGCCCGGAGTGCTGGGCCATACTGGCCTGCAAGCTTTCATCTGTAGCGAGCGTCTTGATGATGTCCCAGGATATCTCGATTGCGGGCTGCGTTTCGGACGCCAAATCTGCTCTTGGCAGAAGAATGCCGACTCCTAACCCATCTGACACACTGGTTCCGGACACGGACCAATCCGGTGCAGGAAGGTCTGCTACGGCGTACTCAAGATCAGAGGAGCTACCGCTGAGAATCCGGTGAAGCCTGCAATCTGAGACTACCATAGCCAGATGGCCTTGAGCGAAGAGCATTGCCGGATCGTATGGCTGCTCGTAGAACGGGTTTCTGTGCCGCCCCAAGTCATCGGGCAGTGCTGTAGCACGAAGTCCGGATGCCACATCTACCAGCAATCTCCAACTGTGGGGCACCGAGGCCGAGATGTCTGCGCCGGGTTGTTCCTGAAACCCGCTGCCCGAGACGTTCACCGGCATCTTTGAAGCGAGTTGCAGCCATGCGTGCCACAGGCGACTGGATGGTGCAAACCCCAGTTGAGACACAACCTGGGTTCCGCCCGAGTTGGTGAACCATGTCAGCGACTTAGCGTAAGACAACAGGTCCGACCAGAGTACCGGTGGGACGTGAGGATTCAGGTTCGTGTGGCTTAGCGCCTGAGTGTTGATGTACAGGAGAAGCGGAGAAGTTGAGAGGGGCAGCCCGAAGACACTGCCGTCGCGAGAGAGTTCTTCGATGCAAGGGTCGACGAACTTCGTCAGATCGACTAGATCCCTTTCTATCATCGGCGTTAGATCGACTAGGATTCCGATATTTGCCATATCACGCAGCTCCTGACGAGTGCCGATTACAATGCCGGATCGACCGTCGGCTATGATTGCTTGAACCGCAAACGTGGAAAACCTGTTGATATCGACCATGTCTATGCGAGCATTGCCTCCGGCAATAGTCAAAGCTGTATCTACGAGGTCGGCGACGTATGCGGGATCTACTTTTTCAGCCTTCACCAAGACGCGTATGACCTGTGCGTCTGCGCCTGCCCCCTTGCGACTGAGTGCTCCTTTGAAGCTTTCCGGGAAGAGTATGCCGTAAACCGCTACTGTTAGTAATATTGTCAATAAGACTGCGGCACTCACCAGCCCGATTCGTCCTGCACGCGATGAGCGCCGAAAGTCAGTGGCCCGCCGGTCCCGGACGGATCTCTCCGGCCCGCCGGAGAGATCCTCAAATAAGCCTAGCCTTTTTGCTTCCTCATCAGACAGCCCCTCTGCCCGGTGCTTTCTTATCAGAGCGATCTGTCGCCTAACACGCATGTACGACCTAGATGCCTCTAGCGCATCATCGTTTGTCAATTGCCTTGTAACGGTCGTTTTTAGTTCCTTCGAGGCATGCCTGCGTGCCAGGGACCTGTTGAGCCAAATCCGGTAGAACCCCATCCACGGCACCCAGAATAACCAAGTCATCGCGAGAGTGATAACGATCGATAAGACAATTCCGAGGACAGATGCCGGAGGAGAACCGGATCTGAAAGCAAGTCTGGCGAGCCTTTCGCCCATGAATGTTCCTGTCGGTGCAAACAGCGGCAAGAAGCACGCGAAAGCCAACCAGTGACCGGAATCCAGCAGTTCTTCCGCTTTGAGGTCGACATATGCAGTGACTGCTCCTATGAACGTGTGGGCTAAGATCAGCCCTATGCTTGAGAAAACAGTTGCAATATACCCGATGAGGAAGGCGTAGAAATGCCTGAGAACTATCACGTCAACTAAGTGGGCCACTGCGAGGAGGGTAAGCGTAGCCAGTGCCGCGGCAACAGCACCGCTTAGAGCGATCGTCAGAGAGGGGAGTTCTGCGTAGGCCCGCTTTTCTACGCTGCTACTGGCGATTCTTATGAGCGCTTGTATTCTTTCGCGAAGTCCTTTCAACTGGTCACCTTCTGCTATGTAGTCTTGCCTGCCAAGCTTATAATATCATTAGTCAGTTAACTTCAGGTAGGGCTCGTCTTTCAGTCTTTCAAAGATCGGCAATAACTATTACAATTACAATATGGCACGCATTGCACATTAACACAGATAGGGGTCTTGCTCAAATGAAAATCGAAGAAGAATTACGAAGTATTATGCTGGACTTGAGCAAGCAACACGGCGATGAAGAGTTTGTCATCAGGGGCTTATGGAAGACACAGCTTTTCTTCAAGCCGAATGAAAACGAGAGGACCTTCGAGTACACTTATCTGCTGGTGCAAACCGTGGGTCAGGGGTGCAGCTATTGTTGCGGTAAGACTTTCATCGACCGTGAATGGATTGGCAAGGACGCAAGATTTCTTTCTTTTGACCATTCATGTGTGAGAATTGCCACACTAGATGCGATTTTCTCAGTATTCGAACGCAATCCATTCAAGACACATTTCATCGATGGCTCGTCCATTGTAAAGACCAACCTGCGAACCAAGATCGTAATAGACGAAGTTATGACACTTTTAGAGGATGTAAGTGCTAGAAGAACTCCTAGAGTTGTCAATGTCGGAGTGGTTGGAAACTTTATCAAATTCCTAGTCGACAGAGGCGTCGAGGTAAATGCGACCGACCTCGACGAGACCTTAATTGGAAGGAGCATTAGCGGAGTAGTAGTTGAGGGAGGGGACCACACGCTTTCTAGAGTTGCGAGCAGCGATCTCGCATTGGTCACCGGCATGACCTTGACCAACGGCACCTTTAACCAAATCTACGAAGTGGCCAAGGAGTCAGGAACCAAGCTGGTGATGTTCAACGAAACAGGGGCAAACTTTGGAGAAGCCTTGTGCAAGTTGGGAGTGGATTGCGTGGTCAGCGAGCCATTTCCCTTTTACATATTTCAAGGCCAAAGTAGAATTGACATCTACAGGAAAAAACTGATGTAGCAAAGACTTATACATAGGCAGAACGAGGTGACGTTGTTTGAGTGGAAGTCAGCACTGGATGCAGTACTACGGCGAGAGCGATGGAGAGCTAACTATTTCCGGAATAAAAGTATCTCAATTGACAAAGAGATTCGGAACTCCTCTCTACGTCTACGACCTATCTGTTGTAGAAAAAAAGTTTAGAACGGTCAAGGAGGCACTTGACGGCTTCGACATTTTCTACTCCATAAAGGCTAATCCCAACCTTCATGTGATCAAACGGTTAGTGCGATTGGGCGCTGGCCTTGAGATAGCTTCTGCCGGAGAACTGTTTCTGGCAAAGAAGACTGGAGTATCTCCAGCTAACATCATTTTCGCCGGCCCCGGCAAGACCGATACCGAGCTAAGGGAAGCCGTCATTTCCGGCATATATGCAATTAACGTAGAGTCGCTGGCAGAGCTCAGGCGGCTCGAGTCCATTGGCGATGAACTGCAAAAGGACGTCGGAGTCGCTCTCAGGATCAACACCCGTGGCACTGCGGAAAGCGCGCCAGAGAAAATGGTTGGAGGTTCTAGCAAGTTCGGATTTGACGAGGAAAAGGTCGTAGCCGAACTGAGATCGATAGCACTCAACCGGTGTAAAGTGCTGGGGATTCACGTATACACCGGCTCGGGTGTGTTGAACGCACAAGAGCTTCTTGAGGCCTTCAAGAGAACTCTGCAACTGGCATGCAACCTCTCACGGGAGCTCCGATTCCCCCTCCGCTTCATAGATTTCGGAGGAGGTTTTGGCGTCCCGTACTCAGAGGATGAGGAACCTCTCGACTTGGCCGCGTATGCGGCCGGCGTAAAGAGCGCCTTGAAAGAGGCTTCTGAGAGATACGACCTGAGCAATACTCGCCTGGCATTTGAGCTCGGAAGGTACTTAGTTGCCGAGTCCGGAATATACCTTACCAAGATAATCGATATTAAGGAATCCAGGGGAACGACCTATGCTATCACCGATGGCGGCATGAATCACCAGGTCCGGCCGGTGTTCATGAAGACCGAACACCCGGTTGCCATCGCGACTGCGCTAGGCAGCAAAGGCAGGCGGGCGAATATTGCCGGGCCTCTGTGCACGCCCATCGATGTTCTCGCGTCCGGAATAGAGATCGGATCCGCAGGAGTCGGCGACATAGTCGCAGTCTTTAATTCGGGTGCCTACGGCTACAGCATGAGCATGTTGCATTTTCTAAGTCACCCGTTGCCTGCTGAGGTCGTAATAAACAATGGCACCCCGGTTCTGGCCCGCAGGCGAGGCGGAGTAGAGGATGCTTTGATCCATCAGGTGAACTACTAAATCTAGACATGTCTAGACACCAGCAGCGTGTCACCTCGCAATTGACTTTTAGCCTGCAGGTGAAAACGTCTCGCAAACCTGCAACTGAATGGACCCCACTATCTTATTGGAGGGTCCATTTTAGTTTTCTTTGAACTACCAGCTCAGGGTTAATTTCCTCTAATCGAAAAAGTCCGTCCTGTTGATCAAACTTTTAATATATTTAAAATGAAGTCTTGACAATATTGATATCGACATTTAATATATTGATAGAGAGATCAAAGAAATTTAGGTTGCCGACTCAAACGGGGTTCCACAGGGGGATGAATGTCATGCTGCTGCCGTGGTCTGTGCCTTCAGATGACCTAGCAAGATTCCTGATAGACCCAAAAAAGAGAATTGTTAACAGGGAAGCGGAGCCTGTTCGGCTGAACCGGCGGTTTCGCAAATCCAAAGGGAGCTCGAGATAGCCGTAAGGAGTGACGGGCTCGCCTAATGGAGGTCTAATGATGAGAAACCCGATGATCGGTAAGTGTCCGGTTTGCTCAAGCGAGTTGGAGGTCACCAGGCTACAGTGCCCGCGTTGCGGGACCGGTTTGGAAGGCAGGTTCGAAACCTGCAGGTTTTGCCGGCTGAGCAATGAGCAAAAGGAGTTTGTCGAGATCTTCCTCAAATCGCGGGGCAATATCAAGGAAGTGGAGCGGGAGATGGGGATATCGTATCCGACCGTAAGATCGAGGCTGGACGAGGTCATTCGCGCCCTTGGTTTCACCGTCGAGTCAGATGATGAGAGCGCAGCGCTCCGGACTCAGCGACGACGAGAGATCTTAGAGGCCTTGAGCACAGGGCAGATCTCGTCGGACGAAGCTATCAAGATGCTAAAGTCGCTGTAGCACAGTACGGCTCCCGGTACGGGCATGTTCCAAAATTGCCAAAATCGTCGATGGGAGGGATGGAAATGGAGGAAATTAAAAGAATCCTCGAGATGGTAAGCGAAGGAAAGATAACTGCTGAAGAGGGTGCCCGGCTTATCGAAGCCCTGGAGTCAGGGGATAAGTCCTCCACTGCGGGTGCGAGGGCCGGTAAGGCGAAGTTTATTAGGATTAAGGTGAATACGTCTGATGGAGACTCGGTCAACGTGAACGTTCCGCTAGCTCTGGCAAGAATAGCTCTGCGTTTCGTCCCTAAGGAAGCTAGAGCTGAGCTACAGGAAAAGGATATTGACCTAGATGAGGTAGTCGAGGCCATTTTGAACGGTGCTGAAGGCAACATAGTCGACGTAAAATCGAGTGACGGGGACATAGTCCAGATCTATGTAGAGTGAGGACATTTTGCGACTCAGTGTCGGATGTCCGGCCGGGAGGTACGAAATGGGTACATTGGGACGAATACGAGTTCGACGCCCGTCCATATTGCTGTTGGTCATAGTGAAGCCGGCGTCGGGAAAGCACCGAATCATTGTGCCGATACCCGTTGCTGCCATTACGGTGCTCGTCGAGACCGTCGGTTTCTGGGGCCCGGCTTTGGCGCGGTTAGGAGTTAGGCTTCCGAACGGAGTCGGCAAGCATCTGGAGCGGATTCGGTCGGATCTTGAGAGGTTGCCGGTGGATCTCAAGAGTGACCACGGGGAGTCTGTGCTAATATCGGCGATTAGTAGTATAGAAGAGCTGTGGCAGGAGTTGATTTCCTACGGCTCGTGGGATGTTGTAGATATAAAGACCTCGTCAGGCGACAGAGTTCTTGTCCGGTTTATCTAGAGTCCAGTGGGACCCGCCGGCACCATGTTTCGGCTGTCGGCCGCGGTGAGTTTCGCCGACTCGGAGGTGTGCACAATTGAGAGGACTGATAATTCGGTGGATAACCAACTTCGTGGGCTTACTCGTAGCTGCTTCGCTGCTGAGAGGAGTTAACTATGACTCGACTACCGCGTTAGCAATTGCGTCGCTGGTTTTGGCTGTAGTGAATGTGACGATCAAGCCCATCCTCATATTACTGTCATTACCTGTACAGATCATCACTCTTGGGCTGTTTACACTTGTGATCAACGGTCTGATGCTGATGGTTGTGTCTGCTCTGGTTGACGGGTTTGCGGTCAATGGCCTGTTTGCCGCTGTAATGGGATCTATTATTGTCAGCATCGTCGGCGGGCTGCTTCATCACGCAATCGATCTGGCCGACTGAAATCGGATACGCACCTGATCCGTTGGAACGATAGAGCTAGGATTGCCGCGGGTAAGGAAGACTGAAGGGATGGTGATCCCAGTGACAGATGAACGGGTTATGAGAATACTTAAGCAGGTAGAGAATAAGGAGATCTCTCCAGACGAGGCCGTCAGACTAATTGAAGCCCTTGACAGTCTCGATAGCGCTGACAGTGCCGGTGAGGACAACCGGCAGGAGGCTCCAGCAAGGGAAACAGGAGAACCGGTGACTGCAGCCGAGAGACCTGAGAATCAGGAGGCGGCCGCGGAGAAACCTGTGGATTCCTCGAGCGCCTTAGGTAGGTCCGCGGGCAAGGGTGACCAAGACGATGACGACCTCGACGGCGTAATCGAAGGGTTGAATTCCATATTCGCCGGGCTCGGTGACGCGGTGCAGGCAGTCGTGGGCATCTTCTCCGGTCGGCGTCTTGGCGGCGGTCGACAGTTTGAGTTCACCGAAGTCAGAGAAGGAGCGTTTGAGGTAGATCGGCCCGAGTTGAATTTCAGGTGTCACAACGGCCGGATTTCGATCGAAGGCTGGGATAAGGATACATACATGCTGGAGATCAAGAAGACCGTGAACGCGCCTTCTGAGGATCAGGCAAGGCAGACGGCTGCAGAATTACTGGAGATCACCGATTCTCCTGACAGGCTAGTCGTACAGGAGCGGAGCAGCAGCTCGGGATATAACTTCAAGGCTGACATCAAATTGTTCGTGCCGTCGAACCTCGAATACCGCTCGCGTGTTGGGTTCCACAACGGATTGGCGTCCCTCAAGAAGCTCAGAATCGACGACTGTGTTGTAGACATGCATAACGGCCGAATCAATATTGGCCAGGTCATAGCCGGCCTGCTGACGATCAGCACGCATAACGGCGACGCACATCTAGAAGGCATTGATGCGAAGAAGTGCAGCATCTCAATGCACAACGGTAGGATAGTAGCCGATGTTAAGAGCAATCAGTTCAGTGCAAGCGCACATAACGGCCAGATCCGTCTCGGACTGTCGACCGGGTGCGAGTTGACCAGCAGCGTCACTGTGCACAATGGTTCCATTGATGTCGGATTAGAGAGAGCTGAGGACATAGGTTATCGAATTGAATGCTCTATGCACGCGGGCAGGCCCAGATCTGTCGCGATAAGGGACGTCCTTGATGAGCTAAAATCCGTGAAACCCTCGAGTGGGCATTCCGGTACAGAGTGGGCCGGGCAGTCTCCTGATTACGAGAACAAGCCGAGGAAGATAACCGCGAAGTGCGAGGTGCACAACGGGAGTATCTCTATCGGATGGGCTAGCTAGCATAGGTGGGTAGGCCAGCTAGCGTGGGACGGAAAAGGAGCGGACGCAAATGCCTGAAGCAAATGCTGCTACGGCAGAGTCTCCACTGAGAACACTGGGCCGGCTCATTCAGTTGGGCCGGCTGTACTGGGCCTGGTACATCTGTCTGGTCATAGCCACCATGGCCCAGTCAGGCCTCGAGGTTGTGACGATCGAGGCTATCAGGCGGATGATCAACGCCGCTACATCAAGAGATATGCAGTTGCTTGTAAACGGTACCCTTCTCGGCGTTGTCGGCCTTTTTGGCACGGAGTTAGTGGGGTTTGGAATTGCTTATTTCGGTGAACTCCTTGACCACATCTCTGTCATGAGACTTCAAACAAAGCTCGTCAGCAAGATGACCCGCGTAAAGATGGAGGCATTTCAGAAATACCACAGCGGTGACGTGATTGCCAGAATCAATGACTCGGCGACATCTGCTCAAGCTGGGCTAAACAGCCGTGTCAGGCAAATTCTGCATCAACTCCTTACAGTCACTTTTCTGTTGGTATATCTGGTCCATCTGAACTTTGAACTCTCCGCCGGGACTCTTGGGTTGTCAGTACTGCTTCCTGCTATGCTTACGCCGCTGTCTAAGAAACTGAGAGAACTCTACGGCGCTCAGTACAGGGCGTACTCCCGGAAAGATTCGTTCATACAAGACTCTGTCCAAGGAGCAGAAATCGTTAGGGCGTTTTCTCTGTCTAAACGTTTAGTGAGAAAATTCGCGGAGATTTATCGCGAGATACTCGGGTATGTCAAGAAGACTCTGTTCTTAGGCCTTCTGGTCGGCTACTCACAGTTTGTTGTTGTTATCGGAGGAATCCTATTCGTGCTCGGGTACGGCGGGCTCTTGGTTTCGCGCCGCCTGCTGGACCTGGGCGGGTTGGTGGCGTTTCTGTTTTGCTTCGAGCGGGTTGCACAGCCGCTGTCTCAGCTGGTCCGGATTTGGCCCGAGCTGCAAAACTCCATAGTTCAAGCATCCAGGGCATTTGAACTGTTTGACTTGCCGGAGGAGGCATATGTGCAGGCCCAGATTCAGCCAAGCCGCATAGATGGGTTGGATAGCGCTGATTTGGCTGCTGTCATTCGGGCCGGCGGTAAGGCCGGGCTCGACCTTGAAGATATTCACTTTGCCTACTCGGAAGGCCAGGAAGTGCTCAAAGGCATTTCGTTAAAGGTCGAAGCAGGCAAGACGACTGCCTTGGTTGGGCCCAGTGGAAGCGGAAAGAGCACATTGCTCAAGCTTATTTTGCGCCTTTATGAGCCAACGCGAGGCAGGATCCTCTGTCAAGGCATTCCAATAGACGAGCTTACAGTCAGCGATTGGCGCAGCCTGACAGCGTATGTTTCTCAGGATCCGTACTTGTTTTCCGGCACCCTGATGGAGAATATCCGATACGGCAGGTTGGACGCGTCTGACGAAGAGGTAATTGAAGCCGCGAAGGCCGCGAATATTCACGACTTCATTATGAGCACCAAGGATAGGTATCAAACCAAGGTGGGCGAGCGAGGTGTGCGGCTGTCGGGCGGACAAAGGCAGAGGGTCTCTATTGCCAGGGCGCTTCTGAGAAACCCGCTAATATTGATTCTGGATGAGCCTACTTCTTCCTTGGACAGCGAGAGCGAGTTAGCTGTCCAAGAGGCCCTAGAGAGGCTGATGCGAGGCAGGACAACAGTAGTAGTGGCACACAGGCTTTCGACAGTTCGAAACGCTGATAAGATTGTATACATTGAAGACGGAATGGTTCAGGAAATCGGAACTCACAGAGAATTGGTGGCCGCGAGAGGCAAGTATTACAGAATGTACCAGCTGCTTCTTCACGATTTGGGCGGACAGACGAATACTGACGCCTCCGGCGGTCCACAGGAGGTTACGGCATGAGCTATTCTTCTGCCCAGTTCGTCCAAACAGAGAAGCCGCGTGCCGGCCGGCGTGTGTTTCTTAGGCTGCTGAAGTATGCCCGACCGTACGCTCCATGGATGCTGATCGGCATCGCTATGATGGCTGTCAGCGTCTGCTTTAATGTAGCTATCGGCTGGGTCCAAGAAGTGTTCATTGATACGATCAACGCTGGCAACGTGGACAGGCTTATGTTTCTGGTCCGGGTATCGGCCATGGTCTCAGCTGCTGCAATGGTCATCATGATAGCCGGTGCATTCATTAGATTCTGGATTGTTGCACTCATGGACAGAGACTTGGCCACCGAGGCATTTGATCGGGTTAATCGGCTGCCTTTTGGATATGTTCAGAGTGTGCATTCTGGTGATTTGGTGGCGCGCGTGAGCAGCGACGTGGGGCAGGCCGCCCAGGCAGTAGGCAACAGCACATTCGCACTAATCGAGAATATGGGCACTTGTGTATTGGCTTTTGCATACCTGTCTGACATAGACTTGCCGTTGGCTTTGCTCACCGTGGCCGGAGGGCCTCTGATATTTGCAGCGGGTAGATTCTTTGACAGCAGAATCCGGAAACTGTCAAGAGAGATTCAGGATCAACACGGCCGCCTCAGGGGAATTCTTCAAGAGATGTTTCAAGGCATGGCAGTGACAAAGGCGTTTTGCCTTGAAGACCACTTCACAGCCAATTATGAAAAAGAACGCACTCTGGCGACAGATATGCTCAAGCGGAGATCCCTGCTGAACGCTTTGATGTGGAGAAGCACCAGCACCATCAATACGGCGTTTATGATTACCTGTGTCTTCTTTATAGCATTGGCTGCAATCCGAGGGAGCCTGTCTGTCGGCGCCGTGCTAGCCTTTACAGTTCTTATGGGCCGCGTCCAGTGGCCTTTTGTCAGTCTCTCGACGACGTGGGGTTCGATGCAACAGGGGCTCGGCGCGGCGGATAGGGTATTTGCTATGATCGACAAGGAGCCGGAGGCTCCATCTCAAGCTTCTCAGCTCAAATTGTCGCCTGTAGAAAGCGGAAGCAAGTATGCTCTGGAGGTCGATGGAGTCAGCTTCTCATATTCTGGCCAAACCCTGTTCTCTGGCCTCAGCCTGAAGGTCAAACCTGGAGAGGTGGTGGCTCTCGTAGGCCCAAGTGGCGGGGGTAAGACCACTCTTGCCCGCATATGTTGCGGGCTCTTGGACTTTGAAGAGGGAGATGTCAAGGTATTTGGGGTCTCAGTAAAGTCATCCCTTGACACAGCTAGGTCTTTTATAGCTTATGTCCCGCAGACGCCCTATCTTTTTGCCGGGACTATCCGAGAAAATATCGCCTACGGCAGAGAAGATGCCACGATGGATGAGATTATTGAAGCAGCTAAGGCGGCAAATGCGCACGATTTCATTGTTGCGCTCGAGAAGCAGTACGATACGCCCGTCGGAGAGCACGGGGCGACGCTGTCAGGCGGAGAAAGGCAGCGCATTGCCATTGCCAGGGCTTTCTTGAGAAACGCGCCTCTGATTATTCTCGATGAGGCGACTTCGTCCCTCGATAACGAATCAGAAAAGCTAGTTCAGAAGTCAATGGACCGCCTCCTTCAAGGAAGGACTGCGCTTGTAATTGCACATAGGCTTTCGACTGTGAGGAATGCCAACAGGATTTTGGTGATGGACGAGGGCAGAATCGTCGAAGAGGGCACCCATGAAGAATTGATCGCTAAGAACGGCCTTTATTCCAGGCTCTACGAGATTCAATTTCACAACTGATAAAGGCTCGCGCATCTGCTTATGCAAGTTGTAATTTGCGCGGGCCTTGTCATGGAACTATCCTTTGTACTTCCTGCAGGTTTCAATCACAGCTGATATATTCTCGAGAGGTGTCTCCGGCGGCAGGTCGCATCCGGTGCTCAGTATAAAGTTCGGGTATTTCGACATGGACTCTAGTAATTGGCGAGTAGCTTCGCGAACCTGTTCAGCTGAAAGCTGGACCACACAGGCAACAGGGTCTAGGTTGCCGATCATAACGACGTCTGGCGGCAGTAATTCCATAGCTTTTGGCAGGTCCACCTCCGAATCTAGGCTCAACCCTTGGGCGCCGGTTTCACACATTGCTTGAATGATGTGAGTACTGTCTCCACAGATATGCAGTATTCCTATGGTATCGAGGCCATCGAGTATCTTCTTTATGTATTTGCCAGAAAATTGCCGGAACTGTGTCGGCGAAAGAATAACCCCCGTAGGTTCCAGGATAGCGATCATGTCTGCGCCAGCGCTCACGAGCGCCTTCCCGTAGCGCAGAATCCTTTCGGCTGCAAATTCAACAACTTGCTCGAGCAAGGCTGGGTCATCAATTGCCGCCATTGCGGCCTCGGATTCGCCCATAAGCCTTCCGGCGAGGGTGAACGGCCCGATGATATACCCGCCTATGGGAATATCTATCGTCTGTTTCATCTCCTGCATTGCACGCAGGAACGCCATAACCCGGGCGTCTTCTAGAATGTCAATGCGCTCAAACTGCTCAAGGTCTGACGCACTCTTGACGGGATGCTCCTCTACTGTCGGTGACTCATGCAGAGGATATCTAACCATAAGTCCAAGAGCGTTTGCTTCCACAGACAGGTCCATGACCTGAAACAGCGCGTCGGGTTTAAACCTCTCGGCAAGTGCACGGGAAGTCTCTGCCTGCGCTTTGGCATTGAAAAGGATTTGCCTGATAGAGAAGTGAGTGATTTGAACTCCCGGGAAGCCCATGAGCGGAACGACTTTCCGTCTGCCTTGTTCTACAGCAAAATCGATAAGCCTCACAGCAAAGACCTCCATCCAGCCTCTAGAGATTTGTCCGGGGATTTACAACTACGATTCTAGCTGCAAAAGCTCGAGGTGGCTAGAGAATCATTTGCTGATTCTTGTGGTTTTTTTGCTCTCCCGGTTTTCCGCCTAACGAGACTTCTCTTGAAAGGATAACCTCAGGTGAGCAAAAGGGTGTCCCGGGTAAAATCGCTTGACACGATTTGTACACTAAGAGATAATTCGGTTTGTAACGGTGACCGCAACTAGGCGAGTTCCTCAGCATATAGTTCACTGTCGGGGGTGCAGCGCTATGGATGTAAGAGTCGAGTGGAAAGGCGGACTCCAGTTTGAGGGCATCGGGCCTAGCGGGCACGCAGTTGTGATGGACGCGTCGGTTGAATCAGGAGGCAAAGGCACGGGGCCCCGGCCAACGGAGATGGTGCTGTTTGGACTCGGCGGATGCACCGGGATAGACGTGGCTATACTCCTGCAGAAAATGCGCCAACAGGTTTCGGGCATAGTGATGAAAATCTCAGCTCAAAGAGCTGATAAGGACCCAAGGCGGTTCACAGATATACACATCACTTACGAAATCAGAGGCACAGATTTGGACGAGAGCAAGGTTGCACGCGCTGTGTCCCTGTCTGCTGAGAAGTACTGCTCAGTTCTTCACTCGCTGAACGCGAGTATCACAACGTCTTATGAGATAATAGAGGATTCTGCGGGGGGGGGTTCCAGCCGCGGAGGTGAATGACTATGGCTCTTGCGGCAGTTCGGTCGTCCTCTGAAGGGTTTCAAGGAATCAGGACAGAGGGCCTCACAAAGAGGTTTGGCAGCCGTACTGCAGTAGACGGGCTAGACTTGCAGGTCAATGCGGGCGAGCTGTTTTGCTTCCTCGGGCCTAACGGTGCGGGCAAGACTACTACTATTAAGATGATTATAGGGACCTTGGTTCCCACCGAAGGCCGAGTGTTCGTGGACGGAATCGACGTATACAAAGAGCCGTTGAAAGCGAAGCAGATCCTCGGGTATGTGCCAGATCAGCCTAACCTCTACGAAAAACTGACACCCGTGGAGTTCTTGTCATTCATTGCAGACGTGTACAGGCTGGACAAGGCTCGTGCGAGCAAGCGCGCAAACGAGTTGCTCGAGATGTTCGGCTTATCTAGCAGGAAGCACGAACAAATGGGCAGTTTCTCTCATGGAATGAAGCAGAAAATGGCGCTTACAGCTGCACTGCTGCATGAACCCAAGGTTTTGCTTCTCGACGAGCCGACGGTTGGGCTGGATCCAAAGAGCGCCCGTATCATAAAGGACATTTTGAGGGGCCTATGCGACAGAGGTGTCACGGTGTTCATGTCTACTCATATCCTAGAGATTGCAGAACGCATGGCCGATCGCGTAGGGATCATTCAAAACGGCAAGCTCAGGGCTGTCGGCACAGTCGACGAGCTGAGAAGCTTCGCTCAAAAGAGCAGTGAGAAACTGCAGGGCACCCAAATGACACTCGAGGATCTATTCCTGGAGCTGACCGGTGGAACAGAGTACGAGGAAGTTGCCAGATACTTGGAGGGGTAGCCGTGAGGGATTTGCTGATAGCTCTCAGGCCTGATTGGCTCGCTTTCAGAAACTCTTTCATGGCTGGGTCTGCTAAGAAGAAACTCAGCGCATTTGGTCAAATAGGCGTCCTTGTTGTTGTAGCCTGGTTGATTGCTGTAGGGGCCTTCAAGGCGACTGTATTCGCCAGAGAGGTTTTCGGCAACTACCTCGACCTGCTTCACCTGATTGAGTTGAACTTGTTGTCGTCTGTGTCGCTCGCAGGGTTTGTTTTTCTGTTGATGACAGGCGTCCGGGACATATACAGCAGCTTCTACGAATCCGGGGACTTGGCATATCTTCTCTCAACACCGCTGCGGGTAGAGGCTGTCTTTTTTGCAAAGCTGTTCAAGAGCATGTTGTCCAACCTCTTAATACTCGCGATGTTCGAGGGGGCCGCCTTTGCCGGTTACGGCGCGGCGTACGGCGCCGGAGCCCTGTACTATCCTGCGGCCTTAGTGTCCCTCGTTTTTGCCTCTGCACTGTTCACTGCGCTGAGTTCAGCACTCGTTATGGTGATAATGAGATTTGTTCCCGGGCAGCGCATGAAGCAGCTGGTTATGGTCGCTTCGCTGTCCCTGTCTGCAGTTTTCCTTTTCATAAGCCAATGGATCAGCGCTCGAACGACCAGTCCTTCCGACAGCATTCAGCTTCTACAATCGGCCGGCCAATGGCAGCTGGGCAAAATGAACTACATGCCTCATGTTTGGTTGGCCAAAACAGTTATTGCGTTTGCAAAAAAGTATGATTACGGCATGCTTGAGTCATTTGTGCCCCTAGCTGCAGCGGGCATTGTGTCGGTCCTCATTGCCGGGTTTCTGGCCAAGCACACTTTCTTGACTGGATGGTCGTCGAGCCAAGAGGTGGAGGCACGCAGGAGAAGGCGTGAAAGGGCCGCTGTGCAAGAAACCGGACGGGAGGGGCGAAGCGTTCCTTCAGCTGCAGAGTCGCAGGTTTTTGCGCTTGGGAAGAAGCCTAGTGAGTTTCTCGCAGTTCTTCGCAAGGATCTGCTTGTCCTGTTGAGAACCCCGACTATGTGGTATAGCATTGTTGTGGTGCTCATAGTTATGGGATTTATGGGATTCAATATATCCCGAAGCAGCGGAATAGACGAGTTCAACCCGGAGGCAGCTGAAGTCGAGGCTACTGCCCTGAAGGCGCTCTTGCTTTTCATGTCCCTGTTTATGGGTGCGTCGGTGAACGCTCGTTCAGGGTCGATCGCAGTGAGCCTGGAAGGCAACTCGTGGTGGATGATTCAAAGCATGCCCATAAGGCCCGGAGCTTACTACCGCTCGAAATTAGCATTTAGCTTCTTGACAAGCAGTGCGGTGAGCCTGCTGGCCATTGCTGTCCTGTCACTAATGCCCAATGTCCCGAGCTACCCGCTGTACATCTCGATTCCGGTTGTCATCGCGGTGGGGTCTGTTCTCGCTGCGTCGTCCCTGCTCATCGATATATTTTATCCGGACTTCAGCCTTGCCGGTTCGCTCAATGATCCGACCGGTAGGCGAAGAAACGTGCCGGTAGGTAGGCAGATGATCAGCCTAGTTGTGTCTGTGCTGCCGGTGCTGCTTTTTGGCGCAGTATTTGCCTTCCCGTTCTACTACAGCGGGCTCAGGCTGTTCGCGTGGGTGAGCCCGTCGGTTGCCAAGGCTGTGACAGTTGCGGTGTTCATTGGGCTAACTATTGCGGCAAACTGGGTTTGTTACGCGCTCGGGACTAAGAGGCTCAGCCAGATGTTCGTGGGTGCGTGATTTGGCCGGTAAGGCCGCGGTTAGACGCATGTCGTTTGCTGCTCGACTTAGGAGTGCATCATAATGAGACTTTCTGAGCTGGTGAAATGCCTTAAGATTGTGAAGGTAATCGGGCCTGAAGATGTGCCCGTGACTGGGTTTTCTATGGACTCCAGGCGAGTCAAGCCCGGAAACATGTTTGTCGCCCTGACCGAGCCGGAACTCGCAGACAGGAGGCAGTTCATTCCTGCTGCAGTCTCCGCCGGTGCAACTAGCGTGCTGGTTGAGGAGCAGCTGCCTGAAGAAGCTGTGATGTCCGGGGTCACTCAGGTAGTCGTGCCTGACGTTCAGGTTGCTTCTGCCTTGATGGCTGCAAAGTTCTATGGAGAGCCTGCTCGGCAGTTGGCGGTTGTAGGTGTGACGGGCACCAAAGGTAAGACAACTACATCGCATTTGATTGCAGAGATGCTAGAAAGAGCAGGCATTCCTACGGGGCTGATAGGCACGGTATCTATCAGATATCCGGGTGTTCACGAGGCTTCGCCGAACACCACTCCGCACGCGATCGAGCTCCAGAAAATCCTTGCACGGATGGTCGAAGCTGGGGTCAAAGCGGTTTCTATGGAGGTCTCCTCACACGCTTTGCGGCTCCATAGAGTTGCAGGAATCAAGTTCGCAGTCGGGGTTTTCACCAATCTCGGCGGAGACCACATGAACTTCCACAATACAATCGAGGACTATGTTCAGGCTAAAAGCATGCTCATGGCGGCTGTGGCTGACGGCGCCACAGTTGTCAACATAGACGACGAGCGCGGTCCGCTGATGAAAGCATCCTCTCTTTGTGAATGCTATACCTACGGCCTTTCGCCAAGGGCAGTAATTAGAGCTACCGACATAAAAACGTCTCTGGCCGGCTCAGAGTTCACCTTGCATTGCCCGGCAGGGAGCTGTAGAGTCGGGATGAGCTTGCCGGGGAAGTTCAATGTGTACAACGGGCTGGCCGCAACAGGTGCAGCCTTGTCGCTGGGAATGCCTCTCGATGTGATCGTGGATGTATTGAGAAAGACGCGGGGGGTTCCCGGCCGTATGGAGAGCGTCGACACTGCCGACCTTGGGTTTAGGGTGATAGTCGATTATGCCCATACCGCTGAGAGCATGGAAAACGTGCTGCAGACTCTCAAAGCCCTCAACCCGCGCAAGCTCATAACTGTGTTTGGCTGTGGCGGCGACAGGGACAGGACTCGCAGGCCGAAGATGGGCAAAGTCGCAGCTAAATACAGCGACCGGGTGTTCATCACATCGGATAACCCGAGAACGGAGGATCCGTCAGCAATCATTCGAGACATAGTTGAAGGCTTGATCGAGGATCAAGTTGATAGGTCGCTCTATACGGTCATAGAAGACCGAGCAGAGGCTATCAAACAGGCGATTAAAGAGGCGCGGTCGGGCGACATTGTTGCGATCCTCGGCAAGGGCCATGAGGATTACCAGATCATCGGGCATGAGAAGATCCACTTCGACGACAGAGAAGTGGCGAGACAAGCGATTCTGGAGTTGCTCGGGGAGGGACATTCATGAACTCTTTCAGGTGGAATGGCCCATTCGGTATGGGTTGGGTCAAGTTCATGATCGCCCTGCTTATCATTAACTTTATCGTCGGCGGTTTCGCGACCAAGTACATAATCGACTTCTGGGGCACTTACGTTGGGCGGGGACGTGTAGACGTGCCGTTGTTGCCCTGCATGATCGCAGGCATTTTCTTTGGAGAAGTGACCATACCGGGAGCGATCGGGACCTTCATCATGTCTTTATTCCTAGATAATCCTGGTTATTGATCTATGCCGGCTTGAGCCCGGGGGAGGAGCAGACTAATGTCAGCAGAAGGCATCCTAGACGCAAAGGTTTTAGCAAGTGAGGTGCAGTCTTCAGTGGCTACCTCCACAGAGATTCTGCAAGAGCTGTGGAGCAAGATTGTAATGTATGCGGCAAGGCTACCGATCGTTCTTGTGGTGCTGTTTATCGGATGGATAGTTATCAACAGATACAGCGCATTCATCAGAAAAGTGCTGGTGAAAGCAAAGATCGAACCCATCATCATCAATCTCGTCGTCTCGGTGGCAGTCGCAGTTGGATGGGTGGTATGCATCTCAGTGGTGTTTAGCGTGCTCGGTCTTAACTCAATAGCTGTAGCTGTTTCTGGTTCGGTAGGCCTTGTAGCACTAGGCCTAGCATCGTCTGCCAGTAACGTTGTTGGCGACTTGTACGGCGGTATATCGCTCATATCCGATAAGTCTGTCAGAGTCGGAGTGCGGATTAGGACCGCCGGTGTTGAGGGCCGTGTCGTGGGCATGAGTATCCGCAAACTGAAGCTTCAAGACGACGCAGGCAATATTCACATTATTCCGAACAAGACTGTTGACTCAGGTACTATAGTAGTGATTGCCGAGCAGGATGAAACTAGTGATCCGGCTTCAGGGAAGTGACACTTGGCGCAGAGGATCGCCACCGGAGTCTACTAGTTGTTGTCGCACCGCCAGATAACCGGAGCGGCACGATGGCCGCTCGGGCGGTGTTTGGAGTTCGCCAAGGGCACCCTCGGCGTCGGTCTGGCCGCCGGTGCGTTCGTTCTACAGCAACCCTAGTTTTTTCGCGTTGTCCGCCAGCAGCTTCTCAATTGTGTCTGACTCGCTCTCAGGGAAGTTCCTCAACTCTACTCTGGGGCATCCCGCAATCTCCGCTATCGCCTGTCCGAGTGGAGTGTGGTAGTTGTCGATCACTAAGTCAGGCTTGAGGCTCGCCAGCTCGGCAACTTTGACCGGGCTCAGCTCATCGGGGCCGAATACTCCGACAACGTCGTATCCCAACCAACTGATAAATGGTTGTTGATGGTAGTTCACAAGCACTCGGATACCAGAAAGCGACTTAGCCCGAGCGTTGTCTTCGATCTGCTCTACCAATTCACCAAACCGAGCCTCCCATTCCTGTTCGGCCTCAGTAGTATTCAGCCGTTCAGCCAGCAATCTAGCTTGAGCAATCAGGTTTGCCGGATCGTTAGCCGTTCTGATCCGCACAACCCGCTCTGCCGGGACATCTGCCGCTTCTATCAGGCGTTGGACAAACGGCTCATACCCGGCCCACACCAGCAATGCCGAGCCGGCTACCTTGGCAATATCGCTTGCCTTAAAGTCATACTCCGGCGGATGCCTGAGTTCTGCCGGAGCCAGAACAGAGACATCAACCGCACCTGCAGCCCGGGCAATAGCAGCGGTCCATGTGGTTGAGGCAACGACCGCCAAGGGACGCTCCGTGCTTGACGAATCCTCCGAATCCGCCGAGTATACCATGTTGGCGGAGAAAGGCTGCACAGCTCCGACAGCTACAAGGATTGCTGCAGCGACGAAAGTGACGAAAGTGACTAGCTTCCTTCTGAGTACCATTGAGCATTCACCTCATTGCCTTGATTTTGCTGAAAACAGTCTTAACTAGCATAGACAAAGCCAGGATCGCAACAGCTACAGCTGTCATAGATGCTCCACTAGGTATGTCAACAGCCATTGAGAGGAGCAGGCCTCCAAGTGTGCCGCATATGCCGATTAGCGAGCAGGCAACTAGAACTTGCTTCAGATCTCTTCCCATAATCAAAGCCCCTAGAGCAGGCAACAGTATCACTGAATCAATGAGCAGGGCACCCACGATTCTCATTGCCAAGCCAACCGCCAAGCCTGTGAGGACTAGCAGGCCGTTTCGGATTGCTTCAGCCGGCAGCCCCAGCATTGCAGCAAGTTGACGGTCGTAAAGGACCAGCTGGATTTCCCTAAAAAAGACTATGTACGTCACCACTATAACTGCTCCCAGCACCACTATTGCCCACATTTCGAGCGGAGTCATAGCGAGTATGCTTCCAGTGAACAGGCCAAAGGCTTCCATCGCCGAGATACCCGCTGTATGGAACAAGATAAACGCGCAAGCGATTGACCCGGTCATGAACAGAGCACTCCAGAGCCCTGTGTCCATCTTTGTGCGGTCGGATATTGGCCCCAAGGCGAAAGATCCTAGGGCTATAGCGGCAATAGCCGCCGGCAAGGCCGGCTGTCCGAAAACCATGCCTATTGCTGCGCCTAGCAATGCAATGTGCATCAGCGCAAAGCGAATGGTTGTCAGGTTCAAAGTCACAATTACCACGCCAAGAAGCGAGAAAGCTGCGCCTACAACTGCCGACGCAATGGCCGCCCTTTGGAATATGGGATAGCCAAAATACTCTAAGATCGTCAGCGCCCTTCACCCCATACAGGCTCAATCTTGGTGCCGTCCACCTTGTATGCTACATCAGCGAATTTAAGTGACAAGTCTTCGTCATGGCTTACAACCACAATCGACAGCTCAAGCCGCTTGCGTATCTCGTTCATCAGCTCGGCGAGTGCAGCCCGAGATGGTTTATCGAGGTATGTTGAAGGTTCGTCGAGCAAAAGGATATCGGGCTCGCGGACTAGAGCTCTTGCTATGTTCAGCCTTTGAATCTGCCCTCCGGAAAGCTCTCGACAGTCTCGCTCTTTGAGATCAGCCATGCCGACTAGCTCGAGCATGCGGGCAGCTGTGTCATAGTCTTGTTTGTCGGGCCTTTTCAGGTACGCGAAACTCTTGCCCCAGCGGCCCAACAGCACTGCATCAAAGACTGTGATCGGCAGCTTGCCCGGCACACTCCCCTGGGGAACATATCCAACTCTTTGCCGTATCCAGCGCCTATCCGCCTCTGTCTGGATCTGCTTGCCTTCTATCTCAATCGTTCCTGACCACGGCTTAACGATCCCAAGGATCAGTTTGAGCAGGGTTGTCTTGCCTGCCCCGTTCTTGCCAAAGATCGCGACAGACTCTCCGCGATGGACCTCAAAGTCAATAGAGTCCAGAACGACTTGGTTATCGTACCCGGTTGTAACGCCCCTGAGCAGGATCGATGGAGGCCTTTTCAGGAGCACCGCAGTGACGCGATAGAGTTCGTCTGTGTCTACGCAGCAAGTCACCGCAAACCCCATTGAAGCGAGAAGCTCGGCTACTTCACTCGCAGGCGGAAGCAAATCCCCGCGGAGTATCTCCGCCTCGGACGAGCTATGAATGGCATTGACCTTTGCCCTGCTCACAAAATGGTTTATTGCCAAAATGCCACCCGGCTTGAGCACGCGGCGGATCTCCAGCAGCGCACGCCGCTTATCCCGGAAGTGCGGATAAACTCCGTTGCAGATCACAACGTCGACAGAGTTATCTTCAAGTGGAAGTGAGTGAGCATCCGCGAGAAGAAGTTCAAGGCCAGGCACCTTCCCGCGGTATTTTGCGCTGAGTACCTCCAGCATCTTCTTTGACAGATCGCAGGCAATCCACTTTTTCGGATTGCGGCCCCCTAGAGCAGACAGAAGGACTCCTGTGCCTGATCCAATGTCAAGGACGACGCTTCCGTCAATGCCCACTGAATCCAGCAGCCCAGCGAGGGCCTCAAACGGAGGTTGACTCGCTCTCTCATCCCATGTATCAGCCATGCTGTCGAAAACCGCAGCTCGAGCTAAGTCGAAACCAGTTCTGTCTGGGGTTTCAAAACGGTTCAGAGACATTGCCATACTTCCCCACGAGGAGCTGTTCTATTTCACGAATGTTAACATACAGGAATAAAGTTTTCAAGCACGCAACAGGCAGCCATACGCGTAGCTGCATAGAGGACCCAAACCCAGAGCTATGCAGAGAGTCCAAAGGAACAGCTAACTCAATGGAGAATATGGTGGGTGAGTAGAAACTTGAGTGTGATGGGTGGGCAGAGACTTGGTGCAGACTGTTTAAGAGGGCGGGGCGGTGCAAATGCAGGTCTGGTGCAAGCTAGGAGGGTTGGTGCGTGAGTGAAACAATTTCAACAGGATTCTATCCGTTCTGGTTTTGGAATGATCGCATAACCGAGCAGGAAGTCCGCTGGCAGATAGCTGAGATGGCCCGCCAGGGAATCAAGGGCTTCTTTATCCACTCGAGACAGGGGCTAAAGCAACCATACCTTTCTGACTCGTTCTTCCAGATGGTTGATGTAGCGATTGAATCAGCAGAGGAGCACGGCATGGTTGTATGCCTTTACGACGAGTACCCTTATCCTAGCGGAGTAGCGGGAGGAGAGGTTATTCTAGGCAACCCGAAGTATGTCGGCACCAGGTTGGTTCACTACTCACAGGAGGTAGACGGAGGCCCTGTCCGCCTAGTCCTACCTGCAGGTAAAGTCCTTTCCGTCAAGGCCTTTCCTGTACAAGATGGCCGCGTCGATTTTAGTGACGGTATAGACCTCAGGGATCATGTAGGAATAGTCCTCACTGAGGATTCTTATGTAGAGACGGGTTTGACCGCGTACAACAGGAAACGCTATTTTGCGAGCGAGCCCAGGCCGGTTCTTGAAGTGACGCTTCCACCTAAACGGTTCAAGATTTACGCAAGCTGCCAGGCAGAGATCAGATTGCACAAATACTTTGGCACATTCACCGATGTTCTCAATCCCGAGGCGATCGAAACGTTTATGGCACTTACTCACGAGAGATACAGGTCTCGGTACAAAGACAAGCTGGGTAGCACGATCGCAGGAATCTTTGTCGATGAAGTAGAGCCGGGATGGTCCGACTGTATTCCGCAGCTGTTTGAAGAGAAATACGGGTATGATCTGTGCGAATACATGCCTGCGCTTCAGGACCCGTCTCATCCGGACCACGTTCGAGTCTCTTACGACCTTTACAGGCTCAAATACGAGCTCTTTTGCGAAAGATTCGAGCGCAGAATATCCGAGTGGTGTGCGCAAAACGGTATATCATACTGCGGAGAAAAACCTGCCTTGAGGCTTTCGCAGCTGCGATACATGGACATCCCCGGATGTGACTGCGGGCACAAGAAGGCAGGCGACGGCCTGGATGTCCTGCAGGCCAACATCCGAGGAAACGCTCGCGCAGTTGCCTCGGCAGCTTACTTTTACGGCAAGAAAGCGTCGCTCTGCGAGTGCTATCACAGCTTAGGGTGGGGTGCTACGCTGCAGGACGCGAAGTTCATCGCAGAGGCCTTGTTGATCTCTGGAGTGAACTGCTTGGTACCCCATGGTTTCTTTTACAGCACGCACGGGCTGCGCAAGCACGACGCTCCTCCTTCATTCTTCTTTCAAATGCCGTACTTTGAGCTGTTCAAGCACCTTTCGGACCGGGTGGAACGGATCGGAAAATTGCTTGAGGGCAGCTACATAGACGCAAAGGTGTTAGTCGTTGAGCCTCACAGCGGCGTGCCGAATGCTGCCGGCGCCAGTCTATATGCCAGCGTGCTTCAGGGGCTTGCGGAGAACCACATTGATTTTCTCATTGTCGATACAGACATCTTGGACACCGGGACCATTCAAGATGGCTTTGTGAAGATCAAAGATGTGTCTTCAACAGTGGTCATCGTGCCTGCTATGAGAATGGTCGAGGGTCAGTTGCGGGACTGGCTAAACGCTTTCCGAATCAGCGGCGGGCATGTCATAGAGTTTTCCGACAGGGTCAGGCCGGATGCGGTTCTTGCGCTTGTGCGCCAGATTGTCCAGCCGAGCTTGAGTGTGCAGAAAGACGGCAAAGAGCTCGCAGAGGTGTATATGGTGCGCCGCGTGAGTGATGGCGGCTCCGTTTGGCTGCTTCTCAATACGAGCGATAAGCCCGTAGAAGCTGAGGTGTGGGTTGGATGGGACCTAGCTGCACAAGGAATTGAGCTCAAAGAGATACCGTTGGATCCCAATGTGCCGGTTGGGCTCAAGAAGCTCGATCGGCATTACACCCGAGTGATTCGCCCGTTCGAGTTGGTTGCAATACAGGGTGTCGCTAACAGCTCAGCCGATGCGAGCGGAAGCCCGGACGCGGAGGCAGGTGCGACAAGTGGGCAGTCCGATTGTCCTGTCATCGAAGTGCAGGTTCCTGCTGACGCTGCGATCAAGCTGCTAAACAAGAACCTACTGCGGATGTATGAGTGGAAAATGTCGTTGCTCGACGAAGACGGCAACGTATTGCAGTCAGCAACTGTGCCTGCTGTGCCTATTAGCGACCAGCTGGAAAAAGGAGGTTTTCGATATGCCCCGGTGAATCTCAAATTCTTTGGAGCTGTGCCCAGGCTCGACTGGCCGAAGTTGAGGATCCGTTATGAGTTCAGCTTCAGCAGCGAGTACGACGGGCAGGTTGAGCTTGTCATGGAGCCGGGGTCTATTGTCGGCGACTGGACAATCTCTGTCAACGACTCTGGGCCTATCGGGCAGACCGAGTTCGCACCCACGACAGCGCATGTGAGAGGAAGCCTAGGGGTTGATATAACTGCCTACCTGAAGCCCGGGTCTAACCGAATCTGCGTCGATTTGGCAAGTGCCAAAGCTAACCACGGTTTGCTCAATTGTCTCTACTTGGCCGGCGATTTCGGTGTGCGACTTGACCCACTTTGTCTGGTTCCCCAAAGAAAAACTGGCGTCTTTGAGTCCTACGTGGAAAACCTCATTCCATATTACGCGGGTGTTTTGGAATACACTGCCGAATTTGACTTGCCTAGTCTGCCCCAGAGTGAGGAAGTGTATCTAAACCTACGTTACCCTGCGGACTTTAGAGAAGCTACAGAGGTTTCAGTGAACGGTGGAGACTTCCGCCCAGTATTGTGGGAGCCGCGCTGCATCCGGGTTAAGACCAACCGGCTGCAGGTAGGAAAGAACACACTGGTTACAAGGGTTTACACGACACTGATCCGCTCGTTTGAGGGAGAGATCTAGCGGAGAAAGGACCTAGCCGTTTGCTTGCCGGTTGAAGGGCAGGTCAACGAAGGCCGAACCTTTGGAGAACAGCTAGAGTAGCTGAGGTAATGCCTTATGACCATAGATAGGAAGAGGCTTGTGAGGAGGCACAATCCCAAGCTCAGGCAGGTAGACAACCTATCCCCGTTTTCTGTTGGCAACGGCGAGTTTTGCTTTACTGCGGATATCACCGGGCTTCAGTCGTTTCCTGAAACCTATTTGTCCGGAATCCCGTTGTGCACTATGTCCAACTGGGGTTGGCACGAGTTCCGAAATGATCCTGCTTTAGCAGGGAAGACGCTGCGGCTTACCGGCTACGATACATACGGCCGAACGGTATACTACCCGGTGCGCTCAGATGGCCAGGAAGACCTATACAACCGGTTGAGGCAAAACCCTCACAGGTTTCACCTTGGGCAGCTCGGATTTTGCATTCGCACCGGCGAGGGCCGCGAAGCGTCAATTGATGATGTTCAGTGCATCGACCAGGAACTAGACTTGTGGACCGGCATCCTTTACAGCCGTTTTGAAGTCGATGGCAGGCGAGTGTCCGTGAAGACGTGCTGCCATCCTTACAGGGACGCTGTGGGAGTTTGTGTCGAATCAGGTCTTTTTGCAGACAACAGGATCTCGTTTGTCCTGAAGTTTCCATACCCGTCTGAGCAAATGGCAGCTGCCGACTGGTCAAAGCCGGACCTGCATACCACCAGGTTGGTTCGCAGGTTGAGCACAGAGGCATTATTCGTCAGAGTGGTGGACGATGCGACGTATTTCGTCAGCATTCGACATCCTGAGAATTCTCAGATAATGCAGTTGGATGACCATACGTTCCTGCTGACACCTCCGAGCCGCTCACAATCTGCTGAGCTAGTCTGCTGTTTCGAGCAGGCGTACCCGCGGCTCGAAGCTCCTACATACGAAGCCGTAGAGGATGCATCCGTGCAGCACTGGTTCGAGTTCTGGAGCGACGGCGGAGCGGTAGAGCTATCTGAGAGCAGCAACCCGGCAGCTTTGGAGCTGGAGCGCAGGATAATCCTGTCACAGTACCTGACTGCGATTCAGTGCTCAGGCTCTCTGCCTCCTCAGGAGACTGGGCTGACGTGCAATAGCTGGTATGGCAAGTTCCACCTTGAAATGCACTGGTGGCACGCTGCTCATTTTGCGCTTTGGGATCGGCCACATATGCTCGAGCGCAGCCTTTGGTGGTACCAGTCGGTCCTGCCTAAAGCGAAAGCTTTAGCAGCAGAGCAGGGATACACCGGCGCGCGTTGGCCAAAGATGGTCGGCCCAGACGGAGAGCAGAGCCCGTCGCCGATTGCACCGCTGCTCATTTGGCAGCAGCCCCATCCTATTTTCCTAGCAGAGTTGTGCTACAGGGCTAAGCCGGATCGGGCATTCCTGGAGGTATACAAAGACATCGTCTTTGAGTCGGCCGAGTTCATGGTTTCCTATGCCCACTACGATTCCTCAAACGGCCGTTACGTGCTCGGGCCTCCCGTAATCCCGGTGCAGGAAAACCACGCGCCAGAGGTGACGATCAACCCCACTTTTGAGATTCAGTATTTCAAGTTTGGGCTGAGAATAGCTCAGAAGTGGCGCGAGCGCCTCGGCTTGCTTCGCAATCCCCTCTGGGACGAGGTCATCTCCAAATTGTCTAGCCTGCCCGTGCGGGACGGAGTCTACCTAGCGCACGAAAACTGCCCTAATACCTTCGAGTCCTTCAACTACGACCACCCTTCGATGCTCTATGCGCTGGGAGTTCTTCCCGATGACCCAGCAGTAGACCTCGAAATCATGCTCAGGACATTGTTGCGGGTCATGAGCGACTGGCAATGGGATCGGACGTGGGGCTGGGACTTTCCTGCTTGTGCAATGACGGCTGTTCGGCTCTGCGAACCCAAGACGGCCATTGACTTGTTGATGTGGGACTGCGTGAAAAACAGATATCTCAACAACGGCCATGTATGGCAACGGCCGAACCTTCCGGTGTATCTGCCTGCTAACGGTGGGTTGCTCACTGCCGTAGCGATGATGGTTGCGGGCTGGGACGAAGTTTCTCAGCCCGGCCGGCAGAAGCGCGATGAGCAGCCAGGCGTGCCTGTCGGCTTCCCGAACGATGGAACTTGGCGGGTCACCGGCGAGAGGATTCTGCCGTACGTGTAACAACTATACTTATGCACAAAGCATATTAAGTCCATCAATGATGCGAGGAGGGGTTTCATGATGATGAAGCCGCTGGCCGTTCTAAGTCTCGTGGTCGCGATGGTTTTGGCTCTTGCTGCATGCGCCTTTGGCGAAGCCGGCCAGAGCGAGATCGACGAACTGGTAGCGGACTTGTTTGAGTCGAATTACGGAATTGTCTTGAAAGCTTCGGATGCGCTTGTGGAGATAGGGGAGCCGTCTATACCTGCACTGAGAAGGGCTTTGGAGACAACTGCAGACAAGTGGAACAAGGTCAAGATCATCAGCGTTTTGAGGAGAATTCCCAGCAAGGAAAGCGTTTCTGTTCTGATTGAGTGTTTGGGCGACATAGACGGAACGGTTCAAGAAAACGCAATGAAAGCCATAGTGGCTATAGGCTCGGCGAATCCAGACGTCGCAGCGCCGTTATTGGTGTCTGCGCTCCTGGACGACTCGCAGTCGGTGAGAAAGATCGCCCGCGAGATTCTCTTGAGCATTGGGTACACTGGTGCAGACATAGCAAAGGGGTTGGCAGAGTTGATTTCTAAAGAGGATGCAGCTAAAAGAGTAATAGCGCTAGAGCAGCTGAAAGAACTGGGCCCGGAAGCCAAGTCACAGCTTCCTCACTTACTTGCCCAGCTCAAATCGCCCGATTTGGACATGCAGTCAAGAGTCGCACTTTTGGAGGTTATCGTGTCAATAGGTGGCACAGAAGCGGAAGAAGTTACTGCCGAGATTGAGCGGATCCTGCTTGAAGGCGACGACCCGTTAGTGCAGCGAGCCGTTGCCTTGTTCTTGAAAGCGGGCTGGCAGCCAAGCGAGATAGCAGCGCTTTTGGTCGATATGTCGCGCCGCGGCGATGAGCAGGCCGGGCAAAAAGCAGTGGATGCCCTTGTACATCTTTCCCGTAGGTATCCATCAACCATGCGCTACTTGGTAGATGTGGTCAGGGATGAGGGGAATGAGGTGTCTGTAAGGGCTGCCGCGTACAAAGGTTTGGAGACTCTGACTTATTATCTTGAGGACATCGGCCGCGGCCCGGTTGCAATTGCCACAGAAAACGGGGTGTATATCGGGTGGAGGCTTTTGGCTACCGATCCCAGCGATGTTGCATTCGACATCTACCGGGACGGTGTCAAGATCAATGAGGAGCCGATAGTCTCGAGCACGAATTACTTAGACCCAGAAGGCGACACCGGCTCTACTTACAGAATCTGCGCGCTATCAAAAGGCCGAGAGTGGAAATGGAGCGAGGAATTCAAAGTATGGGCGCAACCCTACCTTTCCATCCCGCTCCAGAAGCCTGTAGGCGGATTCACTCCGGACAACCAGGGCTACACGTACAGCGCGAATGATGCAAGCGTGGGCGATCTCGACGGCGATGGAGAGTACGAGATAGTCCTCAAGTGGGAGCCATCTAACGCACATGACAACGCACACGACGGCTACACCGGAGAGGTCATCCTTGACGCATACAAGCTCGATGGCACTCTGATGTGGCGAATCAACCTTGGCAAGAACATCAGAGCCGGAGCGCATTACACCCAGTTCATGGTCTATGACTTGGACTGCGATGGCAAGGCAGAAGTAGCCTGCAAGACTGCTGATGGAACTGTCGATGGGTTGGGGAATGTCATAGGCGATCCTGACGCGGACTACCGCAACTCTAAAGGCCGCATTCTCGAGGGTCCCGAGTACCTCACGGTATTTGACGGCGCAACCGGCGCAGCTTTGGCAACAGTCAACTACGAGCCGCCCAGGGGCAGGGTCTCTGACTGGGGAGACAACTACGGGAACAGGTGCGACCGCTTCCTGGCGTGCATTGCCTACCTTGACGGCAAGACTCCTAGCTTGGTCATGTGCAGGGGCTACTACACCCGCAGCGTGCTCGTTGCATATAACTTCAGAGACGGCAAGCTGACAAAGCTGTGGACCTTTGATTCAAACCAGCCGGGCAACTCTGCTTACGCCGGACAGGGCAACCACAACCTCAGCGTGGCAGATGTCGATTTCGACGGCAAAGATGAGATCATCTACGGCGCATGCGCCATAGACCACGACGGAACCGGCTTGTATTCCACAGGTCTGGGCCACGGCGATGCGATGCACGTAGGCGATCTTGACCCTGAGCGCCCAGGGTTAGAAGTTTTCCAAGTGCACGAGCCGAGGCCAAATCCCGCGGGAATCGAGTTCCGCGACGCGGCTACTGGCGAGCTGATCTGGGGAATACCTACGGATTACGATGTCGGCAGGGGAGTCTGCGCTGACATTGACCCGAACTACCCAGGCGAAGAAATGTGGGCTGCTGGCAGCCCGCTGTATAGCTGCAAAGGAGAGGTCATAAGCCAGGCGGTGCCGTCCTCCATTAACTTCGCTATATGGTGGGACGGTGATCTGCTGCGTGAGTTGCTCGATGGAAATAGGATTGACAAGTGGGATTACGAGAAGAAGAGAATGGTCAACCTGCTCACAGCAGACGGCTGCACGTCTAACAATGGCACTAAGGCCACTCCGTGCCTGCAAGCGGATATCCTCGGTGACTGGCGCGAGGAAGTGATTTGGAAGAAGGCAGACAGCACCGAGCTGCGGATATATACAACCACAGATCTGACTGAGTACCGCATACCAACGCTTATGCATGACCGCGTTTACAGGCTCGGAATCGCGTGGCAGAACGTGGCGTACAACCAGCCGCCTCACACGAGCTTCTATCTTGGGCATGGAATGACTATGCCTGAACTCGTTCTGCACGATGTCTACGAGGTCTTGGAGAAGTATGCGGATTTAGTGGCTGAGCGGTGAGCTCTGCGGTTGCTATCGCGGCTATCTTGGACAGCCTGAACGCTGTCGTTAGCTTGGCCGCTTAACCGCAGCGGACGACACAGGCAGCTAAGCCGCAGTGAGCAGCTTAGGTGATTAGTCGAGGAAGTAACGCGGGCAGCGTTGCTGCAGCGAAGCTGCCCGCACAGTTATGACAGTAAGAAGAAGAGGGGTTCGCCGTCAGATGGCCACCATCTTAGTAGATGCGGCAGATTTCATCGATGAAATAGAGGAAGGTTATTCAATAGCGGACAACCGCAGTTTTCCCGGTGAGAGATTGCACAACAATGTCGGCCTGTTGATGGATTATCCCCAGTTCAAGACCAAAGACCACAGGGTCCGCTCTTACGGGAGCCCCGGCCCGGTGTCGGATAAGATCGAACCCGTCAAGGCTTATTGCCACGTGCCGGAACCCGGAATTTATCATTTGTTTGTGCGAAGCAGCGGCCAAGAGAACAGTGGGTTTAGGGTGAGTGTGAACGGCCGTATGGATCCGACCATATTCGGCGACTCTCCACTGTCTTGGCGGCGTGGAGTCAGTTACGAATTGCAGGAAGGCAGAGTGGAGATTGCAATTCACGTCATTGCCCCTGTGCCTTGCTTAGATATGCTTGTTTTGTCTACCGATGAAAACTTTGACGGAAGCCGGCTGCCGGAGAACACTTTCCCGGATGAGGCGGAGCTGCTGCGTGAATATGAAATCCCGGGGTGCAACACAGTCAAGTTCGGTATGCTTGGGTCCGACGAGAAAATGGGCTTTGTAGCATTTGCCAGAGACTGGTCTGCATACGCATACGGCCAAGACGGCATTCAACTTTGGCATTACCAAGCACCTCCGCCGGAAGTAGTGGCAAAAAACCGCGGCAGCTTCGAGCCGCCCGGAGTAGTCTGGGACCTCGACTGCGACGGAAGAGGTGAAGTCATTCACTGGCGATATATCGGCGGCAAGAGTGTGTTGGCAATGGTCGACGGCGAAACCGGTGAGGTCAAGTGTAGCACAGAGTTTCCGTCCGTTGCTCCGGATGCCTGTAACAACTACCGGATAGCAGTGGCCCGCCTGCAGCCGGGCTATCCGAAGCACATAATTGTGTTGGCTGACTCTGGTGGCACAATTTCTGTGAGCGCGTACGACTGCACGCTGCACAGGATTTGGCAGCACGTGGAGAACAGGAAAAAGGATAACCTCGGCCATTATATTTACCCGCGGGACATCAACGGCGATGGAATGGACGAGATTTTCGTAGGTGCGCTCGCATTGAGCTCGAGCGGTGAAGTCCTCTGGAACCGCCTGGAAGATGACAACAACAATCACATCGACAGCATGAGGTTTGCAGATATTGACGGAGACGGCCGGGAGGAGATCATTGCTGTGTATTCCGGTTTGGGCGTGCATGTGATGAAGGCGTTGACAGGCGAAACTCTCTGGTCTGCTCCTGCTGAACACGCTCAACAGTTGGAGGTCGGCAGGTTCCTTTCGGATGTTCCTGGCATTCATATAGCAGCAGGAGCGAGGATATATTCCTCGGGAAAGCATTATCTGTACGCCCAAATCTACTGGTACGACTCACAAGGCGGGCTCATAAATCGCTGGCCAAAGACTTCGCTCAACGGTAATCCGGACTTTGCTAAGTGCGACTGGAAAGGCGATGGAAGTGACGTGCTTTTCTGGTATAGGTTCATGGTCGAGGCTGACGGCACAGGGAAACTGCTTTTCCCAGATCAGGTGTACCATGCTTTTGATTTCTTTGGAACAGGCGCTGAAAACGTGATCACACTTGACCGCGGGAAGCTCCGGGTATACGGGTGCAGCGAGATCCCTTGGCGAAATGTAATTGGAAAAGTGCGAAGTGCCAAACGAGATGTTGAGTACATGTACAGGAAAGTCGCAAACCACACTCATTACTAGCACAGGACTATCACCGGCGAAATAATAGAGTTGGCTAATGGATCAATCTGGAAACGAGCATATGAGACTGCGATGCTAGTTAGATAGGAGGGCTGAAGAAATGGCTGACAGTGTTGGCCGCAAGACATGGGTGATTCCGGACGGGTTTCTTCCTGCGATCAGCAACGGACATTTCGTGAGCCATGAGGCAGTCTGCGTGCTAAACCTTACCGACCAGGACGCTCATATCGATATCACCGTATACTTTGAAGACCGAGAGCCTATGGCCGGTTTCACCGCCACATGCGGAGCCCGCAGGACAAACCACATTCGCCTGGACAAGATCGTCAACTCCAACGGCGAGAAGATACCGGTAGGTGTGCCTTATGCGCTCAAGATTGACAGCGACCAGCCCGTGATTGTGCAGCACAGCAGAATGGACACAACCCAAGCAGAAATGGCTTTGATGACTACAATGGCTTATCCGCTATAACCACATAACCGCAACGGCTTATCTGCTATATGAGCACGAAACGGAAAATGAGTGTGAGCTTAAGGCATAAAGTGCGAAGTGGGGGAGCGGGGCGCGTGTATTGCGCCCTGCTATATTCTATTCAGCTGGGAGTGCTGAGGATCTCAGGTATCATAGATTCCTCCGGGTATACGACGAGCAATTCACCTTGCCCACCTCTGCTCGCAAGCACAGCTTTTGGCTGCTCGAACTTGAAGATCTCGATCCCCCCTATTGCTAAGCGCACGAGCTTTGATGCTGCGAGGCGCTCCAGGCTTCCGCCTTTGCTGAGCCTCAGTGCAAGCAAGCCTGCAAAGTCAGCCGAGACGGCCTGATTGCCCAGCGTGAACTCTGCAGTAGAAATCTTATCAGAGAGAAGCCTTTCACAGTCTTGAACAATCACGACTTCCCTATCATTGAAGCGGACTCCATCGGAAATATCGTTTGGGCATAGGCTGATCTGGGCAAAAGTGCTCTCGAGCAAAGCCTTATCAAGACTGCTGAACGAGATCTGCCCAAAAGCGGCTAGTGAGGACCGCCGCAGCGTGGCAATGCGGCCGGTAGCGTCGTTGCCACTAGTGTCCTTGGCGCAGTCGCCGATGAGCACAAGTTTTCCGCCTGCGGCTAAGTACCTGTCGAGAAAGTCTAGAGCCTCCGGCTTGCTGTATTCGGGTAGGATGTAGACAAGAAGCTTATATGAACCAGTCAGACCGTAGTGAACACCGCCACTGCAGCAGATCCTCAAATCGTTGTCGTCTATCTCATACGATGGGACCAGGTCGCAACGGTACCCCATGTCCCAGAGCATCTGCGCAATCTCAAACCCTGCTGCATAGTTGGAGTTCAAGCCTAGTTTCGTCCCGGGCTTGTCTGCAGTGACCATCTCAGGATAGCCCATAACAACCACAATATCTGACTCAGGCAACCCGGTTTGGAACCAGTTCAGGAGCCTAATGGTATTTTCGATCTTTGAGATTCTTCTCAGATCGAAGCTGCTGCCTAGCCAGCCTGGCCCATCCGGCGCGGTATAGCGGATTCTGCCGCCAACCCGGGCAATCTCTACAGCGTGCTGGCACAGTACGTCTGGGTCGTCGGTGTGAAATATGTCATACCATACCCGGCTGCCCCATTTTCGCCCAAGTGCGAGGCCTACCGCAGGAATTATTCCGGAAGTTGCCAGTCCAGAGTCAGCTGCTTGTCCGAAGCCGGTTGCTATCCCGAAGTCACGCTTGCTATCCCACAAGCTCAGGCCGTTGCGCCACATTTCTTCCGCCACGCCTTCGATCCAGCAGCAGTCGATCTCACCGCAGTCAACGGCTACAAAGGCGTCCGATCCGAAGAAGTTTTTAACTGCCTCGTAGAAGGCATGCTCGAGCCTGACTGCCTGAGACCTGTGCAGGTCAAAATAGTCGGTCAAAACTTTGCTCCTTCGGACATCCTCGCCGGCAGGAGAGACTTTCATGTACAACAAGTCTTCCTCCAGCTTGCGGCCAGTTCTGTGTTGATACTCGGCTGACATGTTCTCGTTGTACCACGCATCAGCGCTATCGGGCAATCGCAAATAGATGCTTGCAGAGTTGAGGATTGCGCCGTCAGGGCGAGCCGGAGCGTATGCCTCGACTGCGGACTCAATTGCATCAAAAGTTGGTTTGCTCCAGAGATGAGGGCAGTCGTAGTAGTGGACAGTAATCACATGTAGCACATATCCGCTCAAGCTGGGCACAGACATTTCTGCCGATGCAGCTACAGCATTTGACCCGCCCACTGTGCCCAACTTATCCGCAGTGAGCGAGACAGACGCAACGGCTGTTCCGGATTCAGCGAACCTGAAGCTGACAAGGTCTGTAATATCCAACAAGCTCCCTGTTTCAAAATGGCACCAGTCTATCTGCTTGTATAAGTACGCCTTGAGTAACCGAACCTGCTGTAAGTTTGCTTTGTTATTGCCGCCAAAACAGATCTGTCCTGCAGCTTCTACTCTGATTTGCTTGCGGCCCAGCTCCAAGTCCTCGGCGGTAATTGGGCTCACCGTATGGACAGCAATTCCCAGCATGTCTTCGAGTTTGGATGGCCGCTCGCAGTCCTGTGCAACCTCAACCCCGAACTTCAATCCCTTTGAGTGGGCATATGCCACAGCGTTTTTGAGTACATCAGCCCGGGCGGGGTCAGAGAGAATCCGCTGCTGCGACTTTTGAGTGAAAAGGGTTAGGGTAAATGGGCTGCTCTCGGCTATCTGATCGAGAATCTCTTTATGGTCGTAGCAGTCGTCTAGCGGCAGGCAGACGATTTGTTCAATCTCTCCATTGAGCAGTCGGGCGTTATATGGGCTGTACAATTGCCGTCACCTCCAATCCTGTATGACAATACCACTGCGTCGCCTGCAATGCAATACTGCAGCAAAAACCGCGTAGTTGAGTATTGGCATATATTCCCTTTCCAACTGTGCATTGACACTTTTTTTGCTGGCACATATAATGACAGTGTATTAGTGTATTAGTACAGTAGGTGTCTATGGAATCATGTGGATTCATGTAGACCCGGCTTCGGGAGTTCCAATGTATTTGCAGATTGTCGAGCAGATCCGGTCTGCTGTCGCAACAGGAGTGCTTCAAGAGGGCGAGGCACTCCCTTCCGTGCGAGAGCTCGCTGTCCAGCTGGCCATTAATCCGAATACTGTGGCTAAAGCGTACCGAGAACTCCAGCGAGAAGGCGTCATTTCCGTAGAGCGGGGAACAGGCACTAGAGTTGCTCATCAGCCGCCGTCGATGAGCAGTTCTGAGGTGGCCACTCGACTGCAAAATGCTGCACGCCGTCTGGCAATAGAAGCGTATTGCCTCGGAGTTTCCCGCGAGGAACTGCTTGATGTGGTCGCTCAGGCATTGGACGAAGTTTGGGGCAGAACTGGAGGAAAGGGCGGTGGCGCTGCATGAGCGAGTATGCCATTCGCACATATGAACTCACAAAGCGTTTCGGCAGTACAACTTCTGTCGACGGACTAAACTTGGAGATCAAGACAGGAAGCATAACAGCGCTGGTAGGCCCAAATGGAGCGGGAAAGTCCACAACAATCAAGATGCTCCTGGGGTTGGTGAAACCAACCTCTGGCCGGGCAGAGGTTGTCGGCTATGACCCTGTCAAAGAACCTGTCAAAGTGCAGTCGAAAATCGGATATATTCCTGAGACTCAGAGCCTGTACGGGCATATGACAGCAGATGACCTGCTTCGTTTTTGTTCTAGACTGCACAGCCGATGGGATGCCGAATTCGTCGATGAGTATATCAGCCGTCTTGGATTGCCGCGCAACAAGCGGATAAAGGAGCTCTCCAAAGGCATGAAAACGCAGCTGCACCTCATAGCCGAACTCGCCCACCACCCGGACGTGTTGATACTTGATGAGCCCTTCAACGGCCTAGATCCGATCAATACCCGGTATTTCATTGAGGCGCTGCTCGATGAAGTGGGGCAGCGTGGCCAGACAGTGCTGATCGCAACTCACCTCCTGTTTCAGGTGGAGAGGATTGCAGATACAGTGTGTCTGATGAACCGCGGCAAGCTGGTCATGTCCCGGCCGATTGATGAGATCAAGCTCAACGAGAAAAAGGTGAAAATCGCATTCCAGGTTGATCCGCCGGAGCATCTGTTCACTCTGCCCGGAGTTGTCGGGGTCGAGAGGCAAGGGCGCCGCTGTGTTTTTCACGTCTCCGACAGGCTAGAGGAGGTTGTCGCAGAGCTAAGAAAGGTTCCGCACTTCGCCGTAGAAATTGTGGACCTCAACCTGGAGGATGTCTTCATGGAATACGCTCTTAATGGGCGTAAAGGCCGGTACGCTCTCGATAGGTGCAGAAGCGGCGATGATGGGTTGCACCGGGACGGCGACGGGCCGCATAGGGGTGATGTCCGGCAATGATGATGGTGTTGTACCTCAAGGAGCTGCGCGAAGTCAGACGGAAGATGATAATTGCCCTATTGATCTCTGCCTTTGTCGGAGCTTCTTTACCTCCTATGTTTGATATGTTCAAGAGAACAATCGAGATGATTGCAGACATCTCGTGGGCAGAAAGCCTTCGGCAGCAGGTAGAAGCGCAGGCAGCAGACTTTGAGCTTTATCTCTGGTCCAACTGGTACGGAAAAAATCTTCCGCAGATCATATTCGTATTCGCCGCAATTCTAGCAGGCCCGATGCTGGCGGGGGAGAGAGCATCAGGCACATTCCAGTTCCTTCTCACTAAGCCTGTCTCCCGGACACAGGTCTTCTTGTCTAAGTATGCTGCAGGAGCGACGGCTATAGCTGTCATTTCAATCGGTGGGACTGTTGCTGCGCTTGTCGCTGCAGACCTTTCCGGCAAACCGGTCGACACCCTATGGTTTCTCGCTCCACAGGCAGCACAAATCCTCGGAGGCCTTTGCTTTTTGAGCTTGTCACTGCTCTTTTCAGCTCTCATAGACGATTCGGTGACTGCCGGCGTTGCGGCTGTGGGTGCAGGAGTGGCATTGATGGTTGCAGATTCTGTTGGGCCTGTCAGAGGCCGGCTCATCTTTGGCATGATGGCCGAGTCAAGGAGCTTCACAGCTGGGGTGCCAAATCCTGTTCCACTGTTGGTTCTTGCTGCAGTCGCAGCTATTGTGGGATATGCTGCCCTTGCGGTCTTCTGTAGGCGAGATGTGTAGCTGGGCGAGCCCACCGGTGTGTCGGGCGGGTCTACCGATGTATCGGGTAAACCCACTTACGAAACGGCAGGCCCAGTTGTGCGGCAGGGCAAGCCTGCTGCAGATTTGATGGAGGTGAGGAAATGCCTATCAACGCCATTGACAAAATGCGGGTGACTCTTCAAAACCGCAGCTTACTTGCAATTGGTGAAGCGACTTCTGCCGGATCTGTCGCAGAAATACTCAAAGTGATCTGGCCCGTTATTGTTCTTCAGTTTGCACTAGCCATCTGGGCCCTGGTGGATCTTGTCCGGCGAGACAATGTGCGATACCTGCCTAAAGTAGCCTGGGCGGTCATTGTTTTGTTCGTCAACATTGTCGGGCCTATCGTTTACCTTGCCTTCGGCCGGGGTGAGTAGAGTGAGTAATGTCATTGAAGCGGAAGGACTGACCAAGCGGTTTGGCCAGGTGACTGCACTTGACGGAATCAATTTCACAGTTCCCGAGGGAAGCATATGCGGCTTTCTAGGCCCAAATGGGGCTGGAAAGACGACTACTATAAAGATCCTTCTCGGCCTGCTTTCACAGTCAAGCGGGAGAGCCAGGCTGTTCGGGAAAGACGTGTCTGTGAATCAGGCAGTCGAGTTCAAACGGATGGTAGGCTATCTCCCGCAGGATCCAGTCTTCCCTTCAAACATGACCGGCATCGAGGTGCTGAGATTTGTGGCCGACACCTATCAGATGGGCGATGCTGAAAGGCGGATCGCTGACTTGCTCGAAGAGTTCGGCCTGAGCGATGCTGCTAAGCGGATGGTCGCCGGCTATTCAAGAGGAATGAAGCAGAGGCTGGGCTTGGCCTGTGCACTTCTGCCTGCGCCAAAGCTGCTCCTTTTGGACGAGCCTGTATCTGCTTTGGATCCGGAAGGCCGCTTTGAGGTGCTCACGCTGATCTCGTCTATGAGGGGAAAATGCACGGTCTTCTTTTCGACGCACATTCTATCTGACGTCGAACGCACCTGTGACCGCGTGGTGATGATACACAGAGGCAAGGTTGTGGCACAAGAACCGCTTGAAGGCCTCATAAAGCGCTACAGCACAGAGCAGTATGAGCTCAAAGTAGCGGATGGTCTTGAAAGCAGAGCGCTGGAACTGGTTCACTCCATGCCGCCTGTGAGGGAGGCTATCCTGGAGGATAAGGTCATAAGAATTACTGCTAAGCACGGGCAGCTCGATGATCTTAGGCGAGCGGTCGTCAAGGCGATGGCATCCCAAGACATTATCGTTATCGATTTCCGTCTGGTGACGCGCAGTCTCGAGAGCATCTTCCTTGATGTCATAGCTGCCAACTCGGAGGAGGAGGTCAGGTGAGCCCCTCAATCAGCCCTTCAATAAGACGCGAACTGAACATTGCGCTGCGAAGCTTTCGGTTGCCCGGCTTCGGAATAGCTCTGCTCTTTTTTGCTCTATTGGATCCGCCTGTCATTAAGTACATGAACCGCATATTGGAGCAGGTAGGCGGGGCAGAAGAGATTCAGATCATCATGCCGGATCCCACTCCGGCCATGGCACTGACGCAGTTCATCGGCGATGTCGCAGGAATCGGCGCATTTGTTGCAGTTGTTTTGCTGATGGGAATCGTTGCTGCGGAGAAGTCGAACGGAGTGGCAGAGTGGGTTCTAACAAGGCCTGTGACTAGGAGCGAGTACCTCTCTGCAAAGGTGTGCGTGTGGGCTGTCGGCATAACCGTATGCGTGTTTGCAGCAGGAATAATTGCGTGGCTGTATACCTGGAGCCTGTTGGGGCCGGTGAGTTTCTCGAGCATGGTGACGGCACTGGTAGCTCTGTCTGCTTACCTCCTGTTTATCTCGTCCTTCACATTTGCCGGCTCGGTTGTGCTAAACAGCCAGTTAGCTGCGGGCTTGGTCGGAGTCGGGGCTATGTTTGCGGGGGCCTTTGTCAAACTCATCGGCTCCCGGCTTGGAGTCAGGGAGTATCTTCCGTACAGCTTGTCGGACTTAGCAATCTCTGCCATAGAGGGCACTATCGCTCCCCTCGAGGTAATGCCGGCAACCCTGTGCGCTCTGATAGTTGCATTTCTTTTGCTGGCCTATGCTTACAGGCGATTTGCCCGAATGCAGCTTTAACGAGGCGTTCGCGAGGCAATTCTCGCACAGCTGTGACCATAAGAAGCTGTAACCAGACCATAAGATCATTAGTGTGACCATCAGATCATCAGGAAGGAGGCATCCCGATGCTACTGACAACAACTGACCTACGAACTGACTATGAAGTGCTTGGCTTGGTTAGAGGGAGCAGCACAAAAGCTAAACACCTTGGTAAAGATATTGTCGCTGCCATCCGCAAGCTGATCGGAGGGGATGTAAAGGAATACTCAGAACTGCTCGAAGAGGCTAGGGCTGAGGCAGAAAAGAGGATGGTCGCCGAAGCAGAGAAGCTGGGCGCTAATGCGATCATCTGCGTCCGGTATTCTACGAGCAGCATTAGTAGTGGGATTGCGGAGATAGTCGCGTATGGGACTGCAGTGCGTATCTAGTATAGGGTTGCGGTCAGGGTCTAGTGTGGGGCTTCAGTCCGGATCTGGCACAGGCCGCAATTTGAATCCAATAAAACCGCGTGGACCTGGTACGTGGATCCAGCATTTGAAGGGCATGAACCCAGCATTTGAAATCAGAGGGGTGTTTTTCATGAACCGCACTGATTCGGCCTGTTTCAGAAATCGTTGTGCTGCCAACAGGAGAGCAACAGCGCAGATTGCTATCGCGGTTGCGCTGCTGGTCGTGTGTCAGGTGCAGCTGTGCCCAGTTTGCGTGTTCGGCCAAGCGGTCGCACTAGCGAGCAGTGCACCCGATGCGACCGCACTAACAAGCAGTGCGCCGGATGCGGCCGCACAGGAGGAGGCCGGGCAAGATGCTGCATACCAGCTTGTCTGGAAAGACGAGCTGACGTATAGGTTACTTGGGTCGGACTTTGCAAGAGTCGAGCTGGAACTTTACAGGTCTGCTGATGGGACAGCGAAGTATGTAGACCGGACGCACTACGAGGCCCAAGCTACTGAGGTGGTGACAGAGTGGATCCTTGATGAAACTTCCCCTCTGCCGGTTTTCAAGGACTACAGTTTTTCATTGTCGGCTCCGGGAGTCAATCTTGACGTCGCAATCTCCTGGGGCGACTCTCCGGGCGACCGGGTAACCTATGAGGTGGAGCAAACCGGCACGAGAGGAACGTTTAGCACCAGAGAAGCAGATCCGGCCACCGCACTGGGGTCCGGACCGCGTTTGATGATCGTTCCTTTAGACAACAACGCCATAGCGGACTACCTTGTGCCCACGTGGCTTCTGCCTTCTCAGCAAGCAGGCGAGAGCGGAAAGTTCGGATTGGTTCTGCCTGTCAGCTTGCCGCAGCACTCGCTGGTCCTAGAGACTACTTTGGAATACCTGGGCGTCGACGAGTCTCTCGGAAAGCCATCTCTCAAGTATCGTGTGAGCGCAGGTGGGGTTAGCATACTCGTCTGGACCACGCCCGAAGAGAGGCGCTTGCTGAAGCTGGAGATTGCATCTCAGGGAGTTGAGATAGTCAACGAGGCCTTGTTGGCCGATTGGGCCCGGGTAGTCGACTCGGCACGGCCTACAGGCAAAGCACGGCTTGCAGGTGAGGTCGCGCGTGTAGCCGAGACGGAGAGTGCGGAGCGTGGAGGTGAAACCGTGCCTGCAGGTCCTGCAGGTGTTGGCGAGGCTGAACCGGCGAATATTGTGGAGAGAGAAGTTGAAGTCCCGGCAAGAGGAGGCAATTTGGCTGCCACTCTGTCGCTTCCTGCAGATGCTTCGGGCGAGGTGCCGGGAGTGGTGATTGTGGCAGGTTCGGGCCCGACTGACAGGGACGGCAACAACCCGCTCATTCCCGGCGAAGTCAACACTTACAAGGAGATTGCCCACTACTTGTGCTCTCGCGGGATCGCCGTCTTGCGCTACGACAAGAGAGGAATCGCAGGCAGCGCAGCACTCATGGGTGCTGAAACACCGTCGTTTAGCCAGTATGCCGAAGACGTCAAGAGCTGCGTTGAGTTTCTCAAGTCGGCCGATGGAGTCCGCAGCGACAGGGTATTCATTGCAGGCCACAGCGAGGGAGGGATCCTCGCACTAATGGCAGCTTTAGCAGGCACGGATGCTCCTTCGGGCAAAGATGCTTCCTCAAGTGCGGATGCCTCCCTGGCCACTGATGCCTGTCAAGGCACCGGTGCCCGTATAGGCACTGATGTTGCCGGGCTTATTCTTCTCGCAACTCCCGGATACCCGGCAGAGCACATTTTGCGGCTTCAAATTGGGGCTCAGGCTGACGCTCTGGAGTCTATGGGCATAACCGGCATCAAGGAGAAGATGCTGGCTGCCTTGGATGGTCTATATGAGGCGATCAGAACGGACACGCCGTTTGATTACTCGACTTATGGACTGCCTGACGAATATGCAGCCATTTACCTTTCGCTCGACTACCAGCGGGAGTTTGCAAAAGGCTTCTTGTTCGTGGATCCGGCCGAGCTGGCGCAACAGATCGAGGTTCCCGTGTGCATCATACAGGGCACTGCCGACACACAAGTCGGAGTTGATAACGCTTATACGTTGGCTGCAGCCCTCGAAGACAAAAACGCGGAGCTACACATCGTCGAGGGTGCCGACCACGTGCTCAAGCCAACAGAAGGCGAACCGCTGCCTTATGGGGATCCATCTCGGCATGTTAGCTCTGAGGTGTTGAAGGCTATAGAAGGCTTTGTTTCGAAATAGCGGATCAGAATTCCTAGAGGGATATACAGCAGAGGCATAGTGATCGGGGAGGCTTGTATTAGGTCAAACTGCATGTGAACCAGTTGGAGAACGTATATTGCCAGCACAAAGGCGAGCGGTCGAGGGCCAGGCTCAATGCCTGGCCTCTTGATGCTAGGCTCTTCAACGGCAGGCCTTATTATTAAGTACTTGACAGCCAGCGCAAGAGTCCCGAGCAGCACCACTGCCACGAGCAGCAAGCCGGGAGTACCGGTAGCGACCGCAAATTCGAGAAAGACATTGTGAGTAAAAGCAGGCAACCCATGCTTGTCCGACCGTTCAGGATTGAGGCGATCATATACTGTTCCGAAGTTGTCCATTCCAAATCCAATCAAAGGACTCTCGGCTATAGCGCGCAGTGCGGTCTTCCAGAGATCAATTCTGTCCTGGTTGCGTTCTAGGCTGACAATTGATTGGAGGCGTGACAGAGCACCGGGAAGACTTGATACGATAACTGCAAAGGCCAAGAACAGGATGAGCGCAACCACGAGGAGTTTGTACGAGCGGAGTGCGAGTATGGACACCAGGAGCCCGGCAGCTAGTCCCACCCAGGCACTTCGTGTCTTCGTCAAGACTAGTGCAGCAACCTGAATGAGCATGACCAAGAAAGGAAGTAGCTTCCATAACTTAGGCAGAATGCTCGTTAGAGCTAAACTGCAGAGAACCGCGGTTGCCATCACATTGCCGAGGCGGTTCACATTGAGATGGGCGAGCCTAGGTCGCACCCAGTCCGGAGGGCTGTTCACTAAGTGGTCAACGCAGAGATACGACGCACCCATGGCTGCAGATAGGACAAATACAACCAAGGATAGTTTGCCCATTCTTTCGTCTTCCAAGATCGCAGGCACTGCGACTGTGAAACAGATGAAACCGACCAAGATAGCAGCAAGTGAAGCACCTAACGCAGGAACGATTTTAAGGGCAGTGAGAGAAGTAAAGAGCATCCAAACGGCCAGCAGGTTCATCGCCGCCACAATGGGATGGCGGTCTGTCACCAGCTTGCTGGCGGTGCGGAACAAGGCTTGAATCGGGCCGCTATCCGTCGACTTATCAGACCCGTGCGTGAAAACCTCATGCTCCGGACTCTGAGGCTCTCCAGTCCGGTTCGGTCGAGCCCGGCGCGGCTGGACCCGGCTCAGTTGAACTCTGCGCGCTCGGAACCAGGCTAAAGCGTCCGGAATCCTAGCCGTAAGGCACATCAAGATGCCAGGGAGGCTCAACCCCCAAGGCATGCCTCCTATCAGTACGAGTGTCGCAAGCTGTCTATATTTGAGCCATGTGAGAACTCTGCTCCATGTGCTCCATACGGAAATTTTCCTCACTGCTGCACCTCGAATCTCATCTTGTGCTTCTATCATATTCGTGTCGCAGCATTATTGCTCCTGCATAAGAGTATAAAACCGCGCTAGATTTCGTGACCTCGCAAGAATGGTTAGGTCCGTGACAAGCTGGGTCTCGTGTCGGTGCGAGAAGAAGGCTGTGTCTGCAGCTATGTTTGCATAAGGTACTTGGCGTCTCTGCGCGGGGTAAGATGCGAAGCAAAGCGCAGGGTGCGGCGCTGGATAGGGTGCGGGGCAAAGTGCGGCGTAAACCGCATGCCTGCACTGACGCCGGACCTGACAGCGCCGAGTCGCGACTTATCGGCGTCGACTCCGGATCCGCGACTGCCGCATTGACAGAAACCTCTGGGCGAGGGTATAGTATGTCTGTCAGTAACTTCATCTACGCAAAAACAATATCCACGTAAAGACGATGATGGGGATGAGTAGTCAGTGAGACTGGTTACAGAGAGCCGGTGTCCGCTGAAAGCCGGTACCAGTGATATCTGACGAACATGGCCCCGGAGTTGCGAGATCGAACGGTTGCGGACGTTACAGCTGCAGACGCTGCGGCTGTGGACGCTTCTCAGTAGGTTTCGTCGGGCAAGTGCAGGGGTCGATGGTCCTACTGCGGGCCGCCACAGGGTGGCGTGACGGTTTCGCCGCAGGCCCGCGCGACAATCTCGTCGCTGGCCCGTCGCGGCAGTCTCGTTGCGGGCTCAGTCGCGGCGATCCAGACGCGGGCTCGTGCACTGCACAGCACCCGTTATAGTGCTAGGGTATGTTAGTACCCGAAGAGGCAACAGCTGAGAGGCTGTTGCGAATTGGGGTGGTACCACGGGGGAAATACGCCTCTCGTCCCCAGGACAGAATGAGTCCGGGCGAGAGGCTTTTTGTTTAGGAGGTTGAGTTTGATGTCGCCTTTCTACATTACCACAGCTATCGACTACATTAACGGCGAGCCGCACCTCGGGCACGCCTATGAGAAGATCGGCACAGACGTTGCTGCCAGGTACAAGAGGCTTCGTGGCATAGAAACCTTCTTTACCACAGGCACGGACGAGCATAGCCTTAATGTTCTCAGATGCGCCCGGGACGAGGGGCTCTCGCCTAAGGAATACTGCGACAGGATGGCAGAGCGGTTTAAACACCTGTGCAAGGTGCTCTGCATTTCTTACGACCGTTTTATCAGGACAACTGACCCGGACCACGAGGAGACTGTAAAGGCCTTTGTCAGGAAAGCATGGGACAACGGTTATGTGTATAAAGGCAAGTACTCCGGTTACTACTGCGAATCATGCGAAGCATTCTTAGATGAAGATGCGCTGGTCGATGGAAAGTGCCCTTACCACCCAACCCGCGAGGTCAAGTGGGTGGAGGAGGAGAATTATTTCTTCGCACTGAGCAAATTCCAGGACAGGCTCCTCAAGCACATCGAAGAGAACCCAGACTTTATTCAACCGGAGACCAGGCGGAACGAAGTTGTAAACCGCATTCGCGAGGGTCTCAAGGACGTCAGCATTTCACGCTCGTCAACCCAGTGGGGAGTTCCGTTCCCGTTTGATTCAAAGCACGTGGTATACGTCTGGTTTGATGCTCTCATCAATTACGTGACGTCTGCAGGTTATCCTCATGATCCCGAGAAGTTCGCCAAGTACTGGCCGGCAGATTTCCATGTGATCGGCAAGGATATTACGTGGTTCCATTGCGTGATTTGGCCGTGTGCGCTAATGGCAGTCGGACTGCCTTTGCCAAAGACTGTGTTTGCTCATGGGTTTGTGACGCTCAAGGGTCAGCGGCTCAGCAAGTCTGCCGGCGTGAGGGTCGACCCAATCGAGCTCGTTGAGCAGTTTGGTGTCGATGTTGTGAGGTACTTCCTCATGAAAGCGATTCCGTGGGGCGGCGACGGTGACTTCTCCTATGAGACTTTGGTCACCACGTACAACAACGACCTGGCAAACGACTTCGGCAACCTGCTCAGCCGAACCACTGCCATGATTGAGAGATACTTTGGCGGGATTATTCCTGCACCGGGCGCCGCTGAACCCGTAGACGAGGAGATCCCTGCCTTGGCTAAGCAGGTAATCAATGATTATTTCACAGCCATGGACGCACTGCGATATAACGAAGCCTTGTCCAGCGTGCTTTCACTTATCAGCCGGGCCAACAAATATATAGAAGAAGCTGCTCCGTGGGAGTTGGCTAAGGCTGAGGAGAAGAAGAGCCGGCTTGGCACAGTGCTCTACAATCTTGCCGAAGTCCTTCGCATATCTGCTGTTGCCATGACTCCGTTCATGCCGAATATCCCGAAGCGGCTTTGGGATCAGCTCGGGCTCTCGGGCTCACCGGAGTCCCAAGGCGCTAATCTCCGGTGGGGCCAGCTTGAGGTCGGAGTAAAGGTCAACCGCGGAGAGCCTTTGTTCCCACGGCTAGACCTGGATGAGGTTCTGAAAAAGATAGAGGGGCGTAAGTCTCAATCTGCCGAGGAACTGGCGGTGAAACCTGCTGAGAAGAAACCGACGGTTGGACCTGCCGATCAGCACAAGGAGGCTGAGCCTTCGGCGAATGCAGGTGGGGGAGCCACCCGGACTTCTGCCCAAACGTCTGAAGACGAGGCGACTCGGCAGATCACCATTGACGAGTTCGCTAAAGTGGCCTTGCGAGTCGGAAAGGTTATCGAGGCTGCTGCCCACCCAAATGCAGATAAGCTCCTAGTCCTAAAGGTCGATATAGGCAGCGAGGTCAGGCAGATTGTGGCCGGCATAGCGAAGTTCTTCAAGCCTGAGGATCTGGTCGGCAAGAACGTAGTCGTGGTAACAAACCTCAAGCCGGCAAAGCTGAGAGGAATCGAGTCTCAGGGCATGTTGCTGGCAGCGTCTACGCCTAATGATGAGGTATTGCGGCTAGTTACAGTCGACGGCGACATCGAGCCGGGCTCAAAGATTCGGTGAGGAGTATGGAGATGCTTGTCGATACCCATGCACATCTCAGCGATCCGCAGCTGGCTTTGGACATAGACTCTGTAGTCGAGAGGGCTCGGCAGGCAGGCGTTGCGACTATAGTCAACGTCGGAGACAATATCGAGCGCTCGAGCCTTGCAATCGCACAGGCTGAGAAATACTCCGGCATGTGGGCCGCAGTGGCAATTCACCCTCACGAGGCCGAAAGCTTGAGTGACGAGTCACTCGAGCAGCTGAGAGCTATGGCCCAGCACCCGAAGGTTGTGGCCATAGGTGAGATCGGCCTGGATTATTTTTACGATGCGCCAAGCCATGAAATCCAAAAGGCTGCTTTCAGGCGGCAGATCGAGTTGGCGAGGGAGCTGGGCCTCCCGATTATAGTGCATGATAGGGAGGCCCACGCCGACACTCTATCTATCTTAAAGGAAGCGGCGTCCGAGGGAGTCACCGGCGTCTTGCACTGCTTTTCCGGCAGCTATGAGCTTGCGATGCAATTCATTGACCTGGGATTTTACATCTCTATCGCAGGTACCGTCACATTTAAGAACGCCAGGCGTCCGATTGAAGTGGCCGGCCGGATTCCCTGTGAAAGGCTTCTGATAGAGACCGACTGCCCATATCTAGCTCCTGTTCCTTTTCGAGGCAAGCGAAATGAGCCGGCATACGTCCGGTGCACCGCACAGAAGATTGCTGAGCTTAGGGGAATGACTTTAGAGCAGCTGGCGCAGGTTACAAGCGAAAACGCTTCCCGCCTGTTTGGGTTCAAAAATCCTCACCTTTATTTTCAAAAAAACGGGTGATTTTTGAAGGAGTTTTAGAAACTTGAAAGAATAAACAACGCACTAGTTGAATCAATAAACAAAATTACTTATTTATGGAGAGTGGAAAGTTGAATCGCTGGTTTGCTAGCCACGCGACGTCACGCTTAACCGCTCTCTATATAACCCTCCTATTACTCCTCATCCTTCGGCCAATAGCATCCTCTGCTATGGCCACGGGGGAAGCTGGCTCCCACCTGAGGCTGGCTGATAGAGTACTCGACACGTTGACTGGATCAACCCTACAGTCAACCGTCGAGCTTAAGAAAGGACGGCTCGTATCGGACCAGCAGGCCAGCCTCAGGCTGGCTCTCCCCGGTTGGAGTCTGTATCTGGACGCCAATCTTTCTAGTGAGAGAGACCCCAAAGTCGCAATCAGAGGGGTCAGGGCATTCGAGAGCGGGCAGATTGACGTCGGAACCATTGTCGAGAGCACACCGTTTACACTGGTTGTTCCCAGGTCTGGTGTGGCCGGTCTGCGCACCAGATTTGGGGGCAGCCTTCTGAGCAGTTCATATAGTAACGATTTGCCATGGTTCTTGCCGCGGCTTGGCTCACCGTATGCCAGGCTCAACTGGCTGGTTGGCCAGGCGGAAGGTCAGTTCTTCTCCGTGGGCTGGTTCTACGAACCTCGCTGGTCATTGGGCCTTCTTGTCCCCGGCTCACACAATGAGCTGCTGCTGTGTACCTTGAATCAGTTTCCTAAGAGCAGCGGTTCTCTGCAGACCGCTACGCGTCTTGGGGGCGACGCGGGGGCAGAAAGGTTCGCATACCAGTTGAAGGTGAGGCTCGATACGGCCCTAGGCACCACCAACCTAGAGGCTGCCAGAGTTCCTCTTAACTTTTCCGGCTTCGTCGCCGGGCTTGGTGAGCGGTATCACGGGTGGACGTTTCGCCGGGTCTCTCATTCCCGCAAGCAGCCATTTGAACTGACACTTTCATGGTCGTCAAGACTACAGGATCCCGGTGAGTTCCTCTCGGGGCCACAGGAGCTTCTCGAAGAAGCACAGATAGAACTAGGCACTCCCGACTATTCCAAGGCCGATATGAGCATTTCGTTTGCAGACCGCGATTTTGTGGACGCAGAGGATGGAGAAGGCAGTGAGTTTGCTGTTGCAGCAAACGCAGCTGTCGATTACCTGTGGGACTACGACCCGTGCAGAGCTTCGCTGTTCGTGAGTTACAGGGACAGGGCGTCTATCTCGCTGCCCGGTTACCCCGGCGGCAATGGATGGTTCCAAAAAACTCGGATTCGATGGGAGGCTAGCGGGTCTTTCGGGATTTCGACTTTTTTCGGCAGGCTTACGTTCTCTGCTCGACGTCTGGATACGTATACGACCCGTTTTGAAGAGAAAGACTTGAGGTTTACATCGTACTCGACGATCACGGATCAATTTGCAGTCGTGTGGGACTGTATTCCAATTCCGCCTTGGACTGCAGTCAACTTCTCGCTGGGCCTTAAGAATTACTCCCGCACGATTCAGTCCTGCACCGGTGGCAGGCTCGGGTCCATAGGCGCTGGCGAACTGTCGCACAGTTTGGAGGCGTACAAGTCTGTGATCGGAAGTGCTTCGAGCACTGTTGTGCTTCCCTCCGAGAGGTACACCAACACCCTTACGTTTTCTGGGACGGTGGAACTTAGGCGAGAGTGGGGGTCGGATACATTTGAGCCCACGTTTACGGGGAAGGTGGTGTACAGATTAAAGCTATGACGCCGACTTATAGTTTTCTACTCACTTGTGTAGAGATATTGGTATATAATCGTTGTAGGACACTTTTGGGCCACTGGGTAGACAACCTTTCACGATAAGAAACTGAGGTTTGGAGGCTCCTATAATATGGAACACAGTTCAGAGAATCATACGGGAAGCGTTGCAGTCGTGAGAGTGAAGCTTACAGACATAGAGCCGGTAGACGGATATAAGCCGTTTGCAGTCATCGCTATTAAGTCGGACCAGAGCCTCGCAGACTTGGCATCCACAATTGTGTCAAGTTTTGGACTCGACCCTGGCAGCTGCTACGGCTTTTATAGCAACTTACGGCGCTACACTCAGTCGGAGGAGAAGTACGAGCTCTCCGCAGACATAGGCGAAGTGGATGGCCCAGGAGTGAAGAACGTCCAGATAGCGCAGGTGTTCACTCCGGGCAAGCAGATGCTGTTTCTGTTTGATTACGTCAATCAGTGGCACTTTGTAGTGCGTTTGGTGAGGTACGAAGCCCTGAGCGAGTGCCAGGCATACCCGGCTATTTTGAAGTCACATGCGATCCCGCTGAAGCAGTCATACTTTGAAGACGAGTTACAAGACGGTTACGAGGACTGTAAGGACGACGGATTTCTCTGCCCAACCGATCCATTGGCAGGAACCGGTGTGCGCGACTCTTCGAGTCCTGAGTCCGAGGGGGTGATCGTAGCAATAGAGCTGGTTGAGCCTCCTTACGATCCCCCGTCTGTCGCACAATGGCAAGACCTTCTTGAAGCTGCGGTAGAGTTCAGGGATTCACGCTGCTATCAATGGATGGACGAGATGCAAGTGTTCGGTGTTCAGGATCCCAGGTCTGGCAGCATCTGGTACTGCAGCATCTTCGGCAACTCCGGCGGCCCGCGCGGGCTGGCTGCGTACGAGGGGTCGAACGGCCTGGCGACATTCTTGGAGGCGACCGATGCAGAGTCGATACCAGATGTGCTGAGCGCTCTGACCGGTCCGAACTCTCCAAGGACTCTGCTGATGCTGCTCAGTGATAAGGCATTGCTAGATCCAGAGGACTTGAAGATTATCAAGAAAGCAGGATTTAAGTTCAGCGGATCTCAGCAGTGGCCTCACTTTCGCAGCCTCCTGCCTGGATACAGGCCCTGGTATCTCAGCGCGGATGAGGCCGTCACCATGACCCTTCTTCTCAAACAGTCGCTGGTAGTTGCGAATAGGCAGTTAGATGACCCTGACCGCCCGATGCGGAAAGATGAGATGGCTATTTTGACGAGGATTCCGCTAGGAGATGGGACCGACGCCTTCGCCGACGCGTACATGCCTCCGGACGTGGAGCCGCAGATCCCGGACCAGTTCGACGTTCCTTTGGACGACCTGAAGTTAATGCGCTTGAAGCGAGATCTAATCCGCACCAAATCCGAGTGGGAAGTCAGCGCTAAGTGGATACGTGAGCCGATTCAGGTGCGTTCTGACTCACGGCCGTTTTATCCGATTATGCTGGTGTGGATAGACCGGACCGTTGGCGTAGTCCTATCGGCCAAGTTGACAAATCCAAGCAAGTTCCCACAGGAGCTTGTCAATTCGACTTTAGAATGTATGGATCAATACGGCGTGATTCCCAAGGAGGTAGAAGTCGACTCCTCTGACGCCAAGCTGATTTTGGACAAACTGGCCCAGCGAATGGGGGTGCAGTTGCGGTTAGTGGACAAGCTAAAACAGTCCGAAGCTATCCGCGGCGGGCTGTATGAGCGATTAAAGCGCGGGGAATAGCTGTCAGGATTTGTCGAGAAAAGTCTTTGGTTGGCCTGTTTGGATTGAGCTTAGCTGAGTTTCTAAGAGCATAGCTGAGTTGAGAAGAGCTGAGGAGTAGTCTCTGGAGTGGAACAATCTGCGCCGGGCTGCCTTCAGTCCGGCGCTTTTTATATACCGACAGCACGACGATCTTGTCTTGTCCGAAGCAAGTCAAATCTGTTGATCATGCCGGGAGTGAAAAGAAATGGAAGTAGGTCTCACGGTGAATGAATTCAAGAAGCTGGCCGAGCACTACCGGATGGTGCCGGTTTGGAGGGAAGAGATTGCAGACCTGGTGACGCCCGTGAGCGTCTTGACCCGTCTCAGTTCTTTGGATTACGTGTTCGCCTTAGAAAGCGCAGAACAGGGGGTGAGAATCGGCAGGTATTCGTTCATATGCTTTGATCCACTGATGGTGTTCGAGTCTCGGGGCAACAACTATCTTCTGGTTGATGGGGAAAGGGTCACATCCGGAGCCACCCGGGATCCGCTTGCGACCCTGAGCGACGCCATGGCCAACTACAGATCTCCTGCAATAGAAGGATTGCCGCCACTGCTGAGCGGGTGCCTGGGCTACGTAGGCTATGAGTACGTTCGCTTTCTCGAAAGGCTGCCGTGTTTGTCTCAGCCGCTGCGCATTCCTGACATTCTGATGGTGGTTCCACGCTGCGTGCTGGCCTTTGACCATGTAAAGCGCACTTTAGTTGCAGTCGTCAACTGCACGCTCAACGGGGAAAATGCAGCTTCTGCATATTCAGAAGCGGTGGAGGATCTCGATAGGTTGGTTCAACTGGCTTTGAGCAGCGGAAAGCAGGGGCATGCACGTGAGATGGGTTATGGCCAAGGGTCTGATTGTGGCGAAGGGTCCAATTGCAACCTGGAATCCATCTGCAAAGGACAGGCAACCAGAGCTCACAAACGGGCGAGCGAGATTTTCCGGACTCCGTTGATGCTCTGCGATTCAACAGTTGACCGGCAAACATTTGAGGGGCTAGTCCGAAAGGCTAAGCAGTATATAGTGGACGGAGACATATTCCAGGTAGTCCTCTCCAGGCGCCTATCGATTCCGGTTAGATCGCATCCTCTGACTGTGTACAGAATGCTGAGATCGCTCAATCCGTCCCCATACATGTTTTACCTGAACTTTGGCTGCATGCAAATAATCGGAGCATCTCCCGAGATGCTGGTCAAACTTCAGGGCAAAGTAGCCGAGTTGAGGCCGATTGCAGGCACGCGGAGAAGGGGCAAAACTCAGGAGGAGGACAAACTTCTCGAGGCCGAGCTCATGAGGGATGTCAAGGAGCGAGCCGAGCATGTTATGCTTGTCGACCTGGGGAGGAACGACCTCGGGCGGGTTTGCGTTCCTGGGACGGTAAGAGTTCCTGATTTTATGCATGTAGAGCGTTATTCACATGTGATGCACATTGTGTCGTCAATCACGGGTGAGCTGTCGGACAAATTCAACCAGTATGATCTTTTTCGCTCGGCCTTTCCGGCAGGTACGGTGACAGGAGCGCCAAAAGTCAGAGCTATGGAAATAATTGAGGAGTTGGAGCACTTGCGACGCGGAGTGTACGCGGGCGCCATCGGCTATTTTGGCTCAGGCGAAAACATGGATATGTGCATCGCAATCCGCACAGTGTTGATCGCCGGCGGCAGAGCATACGTTCAGGCCGGTGCAGGAATAGTTGCGGACTCAGATCCTGCCCGTGAATATGACGAGACTGAGAGCAAGGCCCTAGCGGTCATTAGGGCTCTTGAGTTGGCAGAATCGGAGAAGTGAGCAGGAGCGGAGGTGGACCGAGTGTTCTTGGTCATCGACAATTATGATTCGTTCGTCTACAATATCGTTCAATACCTAGGTGTTATCGGCGTTGAGTGCACTGTGTGCCGAAACGATCAGATCACTCTGCATGAGGTTGCAGACATGTCCCCGCAGGCGATCGTCATCTCGCCAGGACCCGGGCGGCCCGAAGGAGCCGGGATTAGTGTAGATCTGATCAAGGCATTTGCCGAAACTACCCCTATACTCGGAGTATGCCTAGGTCACCAGTGCATCGGCTATGCGTTTGGAGCCAAGATAACTCATGCCCCGCAGCCGGTGCACGGAAAAGTGAGCAGGATCCGGCATGACGGCAAGGGATTGTTTGCCGGTCTTCCGCCCGAGATCAATGTCGCCAGATATCACTCCCTCGTGGTATCTGATGAGGATTTCCCAAGCTGTCTTGTGCAGACGGCTTATGCTGACACGGGGGAACTCATGGGCATCAGACATAAGTTTTATCCGGTCGAGGGTGTTCAGTTCCACCCTGAATCTATTGTGACCGATTACGGGCTTCGGATGATGCGCAATTTTGTGGATCGCGTTGGTTGTGGTCTGCAGCAGGCGGATACTTAGTGCAAGGTGCACTGGGGTAATCAGGAGCTTAGTGCAGAACCCATCAGGGCAATCGCGGCTTTGAGCCTGCAGGAGTATGGAGGCGTCGGGTATAATAGCCTAATCAAGTGGTACCTACATGTCATTCACTCTCATCTTCACTGCTCGATGCCATCTATCCAAAAGGATGTGATGCTCGTGCGTCGATCCGACCAGGGAGGTTTTTCGGCAAGGTCTGTTCCCACACGTGTCAGCATAGTGTACCTGGTGGCTGGGGTTGTTTGGATCATAGCGTCGGATCAGCTGCTGTTCAGTTTTTTTGGTAGTTCTGTGAGCAGTCTGGGCTCGACAGTCAAGGGTTTGCTGTTTGTGGTTGTGACTGGGTCGGTTTTCTATGTTTATCTGCGATGGTTGGCTAGCGAGGTCCACAAGTCGCACCAGCGATTGCACACTACGCTTACGAGTATAGGCGATGCTGTGATAGCTACTGATTCTGACGGCCGCGTTTTTCTCATGAACCCGGTAGCTGAGCGGCTTACAGGCATCTCATCTGCAGAAGCATCCGGGAAGCCGCTCAGCGATGTTTTGGAGATTCTTGATGTTGACGATAACCGGCTCTTGCCTCGGGTTTTTGATGAGAGCAAGGCAGGGGGCGCGGTACGGTTTGAGGGCAGAGTCGTGCAAGTGCGACCAACCGGCCCGGGCGATGATTCAGGCCCGGGTGGCCGCACCGAAAGGCACATTAGTGGGCTCGCAACACCCATGCTCGATCCTTCGGGGGAGATCGTGGGTGTTGTGTGTGTACTGAGGGATATAACCGGGAGAATCAGAGGTCAGAGAGCGTTGAGGCAGAGTCAGCAGGAGCTTGACACGATATTCGACTCTGTGCCTGTCTTCATCTTTTACAAAGACAAAGACAGCAGGATTCTGCGTGTCAACCGCGCTTTTGCAGATGCTATGGGAAGGCCGCAGGAGGAATGGATCGGAAAGACTACTCACGAGCTTTTCACAGAAGAAGCTGATGAGATGGTTAAGGATGACAAAGAGGTCCTGACTACCGGGCAGCCGAAGCTTAACGTCATCCGGAGATACCATGGACCAAAAGGGACCAGGCTTGTCAAGGTCGACACGATTCCGTACAGAGATGTGAATGGGAATATAGTGGGGGTGCTCGGAGTAGCTACGGACATCACTGACCTTGAAGCGACTCGGGACGCCTTAAGCCGGCAGGAAGAGGAGTACCGGCTTCTGTTTAGCACCATGTCAGAAGCATTCGTCGTCGTCGAGTGCGGGCCGGAGAGCGAGCCTGATATGCATTCATGCAAATTGGTGCAGGCAAACCCGGCCTTCGGGTCGCTCGTTGGAAAGGATCCGCGGGAGCTCATCGGAGCAGATCTTTTCGAGCTTTGTCCGGAACACTATGAGGAGTGGAAGCAAGTCATTGGCCAGGTGTTGCGAACGGGCGAGCCAGGACGGTTTGAAGGGTACCTGTCCCGGATCAACAAGTATGTACGGGCATTCGTTTATCGTGCACCGAAGAACCGCGTGGCCATTATCCTCATAGACGACACTGAGCGCAGGCAGGCCGAGGAGCACGTGGAGTATCTCAGCTATCACGACAAGTTGACCGGGCTGTACAACAGGGCCTACCTAGAGGAACGCTTAGAGGAAATGAATGCCAACGCCACGGCGCCGGTTTCAATCATCATTGGAGACGTAGATGGCCTCAAGTTGGTCAACGATACCTTCGGGCACTCAGAGGGCGACGCGTACCTCAGGTCTGTTGCCACCGCACTGAGGAATTGCTGTAGCGCCGATTGTATCGTTGCCAGGTGGGGAGGAGATGAGTTTGCGATTCTGCTGCCGTACACCACTGAACGTGAGGCAGATGAGATCGTAAGGAAGATAGAGGCTATTCTTAGCTCACAGCATTATGTCAGGCCGGGCGAGTCGTCTACGATAGCTAAAATACCGGTAGGCATAACGTTAGGGCATGCGACTAGAACCGATCCTGACGAGGACCTGGCTGAGACGATGAGGCGTGCAGAGTCTGAGATGTACAAGCGCAAGTTCCTGCACAGGGCGAACATACGCAACTCGATGATCAATGCCCTGCGTGAAACGCTCAGTGCGAAAACGCACGAGACTGAGGAACACGCTTCGCGGCTGACCGAGCTTGCGTTGCGGGTTGCAAAGCATGTCGGGCTGTCAGAGAGGGATCAAAACGAGTTGGCGCTTTTGGCGATGTTGCATGATATAGGCAAGATCGGAATCCCGGACAGGATACTTGAGAAGCCTGGGCCTCTCACTCCTGAGGAGTGGGAGATCATGAAGACACATTGCGTGATCGGGTACAGGATCGCCAGTGCTACACCGGACCTAGCGCCCATAGCTACTGCCATACTGCATCACCACGAGTGGTGGGATGGCTCAGGCTATCCAGAAGGTCTCTTGGGCGAGCAGATTCCAATTATCTGTCGGATTTTGTCGATAGTCGACGCGTTCGACGCCATGACAAACGATCGGCCCTATCGTAAGGCGCACTCAGTCGAGGAAGCCCTTAGCGAACTGCAGGAGTGCGCGGGCAAGCAATTTGACCCAAGACTTGTGAGGCTGTTTGTTGAGATGATGACTTCTGGCGAAAAAGCTGCCGGATCAGACGCTGCTGCAGGAGAGGGCAGGTAGGAGACTCCTATCGCTGGTAATATAGCATTTTCAAGCTTGACAAATCAGGAACAGTATGCAAGTCTCTTTTAGAAGGAGGCGCTGGGATGTCGAGGGTCTGTTTTATTGGCGCGTCTGGCCACTACGGATATGCTATTGATGGATTGAAGGCAAGGCCTGACTCCTCAGCAGTGGCGATAGCGCCAGGGTGTGAGGGTGAGGATATAACTGCTGCAGTCGCAAGGATTTCAAGTCTGGGAAGCAGTCCTCGCATATATGAGGACTATCGCGAAATGCTTGACAAAGAAGCTCCAGACGTGGCAGTCATCAACAGCTACTTCGCATTTAACGCAAAGATTGCGATCGAGGCGCTCAACAGAGGAATCCATGTGTTCGTGGAAAAGCCAGTGGCAACAAGCTTTGAAGACTTGGAGCTTCTCAAGGAAGCTCATGCTTCTAGCGGCAAGAAACTAGCAGCCATGCTAGGCCTAAGGTATGCCCCGCACTTTTATACAGCATGGAAAGCAGTGCGAGACGGGGCGGTCGGCGAAGTGAGGTTGATGACTGCTCAGAAATCATACCGCCTCGGCGAGCGCGGGCCAAACTACAGAAAAAGAGAGCTCTACGGCGGCACAATTCCTTGGGTCGGCAGCCATGCAATAGACTGGCTGTATTGGTTTGGCAACAAGAAGTTCGTCTCTGTGATGGCGTCACACTCGTCCAAATGCAACAGGGGCCATGGAGATCTTGAAGTCACAGCAATCTGCCATTTTGTTCTCGAGGACGAGGTGCTGGCCGCAGTCAACATAGATTACCTCAGGCCGAGCACAGCTCCAAGCCATGACGATGACAGAGCCCGGATCGCAGGCACGGCTGGCGTCATAGAGGTGAGGTCCGGCAAGGTATATCTGATCTCAGAGGAGCGCAGCGGCATTCAGGAAATCGCGCCAACTATTCCCGGCACTATTTTCGGCGACTTCTTGGATGAAGTGAACGGACGCGGGCAGTGCTTGGTGAGCGCAGAGGACTCGTTCTATGTAACTGAGGCGTGCCTTAGGGCTCGGGAGTCTGCGGACACGGGGCAAATTGTCTTCTTTTAGATGCCTGATAAACGCCTGAGCTTGACAAAGATTTGCTGCATAGATGCAGGATTCGGCTTGTATTCAACGAATTCAACAAACTGACCGATAATTCAGGATTGGGCTGGAATCATTTGGGTATAAGTTTTTTAGAACAGGTGTTAGCATGGAGTACTCGGGATTAGGCTGGTATGTGGTATCTACTAAACCTAAGCAAGAGGACTTAGTCGCAAGAGTGTATGACATAGCTGGTATCGAGTACTTCTTCCCAAAGATCAGGATTCCAGTGAGGATACTTCTCGACTTCCTTCGACGCTGTGTCGAAGTGGAGACGTGGGCTTACAACATAGAAAAGGTTCAGTGAGGTAGTTCTAGTAAGATAGCCTCAACCAGATCGTTCACAACAGCATAGCACTCCTTAAGACAAGCTATCGCTCTTTTGCTATTGGTTCGAAAGCCGTATAGCTCGTCAGTGCGGAGCTATGCGCGTTTATTGGATGCAGGAGTGGTTACTACGAAAGTCGAGGCACGGCATAAGGTATATGCGCTCGTACTGATCGATGCTACCGCTATACTGCTTTCAGGTTTGCTAGCAATATATCTGCGGTTCGAGTTCAGGCTTCCCATTGCGTACGTCAGGCGTTACCTCTGGCTAGCTTTGCTAGAGGTTCCGCTTCGCATAGTCATCTACAGCTTTTTCGACCTATACAGGCGGCTATGGAGATATGCGAGCGTGCGCGAGCTAGTTTCCATTGTTGCTGCAGTATCTCTTGGATCCGGCCTTATGATGGTCGCTGTACATGTTCCGCCCTTTGTAGGTTTCCCCCGCAGCGTCGTTGTTCTTTCGTGGTTCCTCAATGTCTGCTTTGTCGGAGGCAGCAGGTTCGCCATCCGGCTGAGGCAAGAGCTGATGTCAAAGAGAGTGAACTCATACGGATCCAAGAACTCGAGAGTCACTCGAGTGCTGATCGTTGGAGCAGGTGCAGCAGGGACAATCATGCTCAGGGAGATCCAGCGTTATCCGGATGCAGGATACGAAGTCGTAGGGTTTGTTGACGACGACCCGCATAAGACCGGTTTCCACATTTCCGGCATTCCGGTGCTAGGCACAACCGATGACGCTGGGCGCCTTGTCAAGGAACACCGAGTGGACGAAATAGTGATAGCAATTCCTTCGCTTAGCCACGAGGGAATGCGGAATCTGGTGAGAAAGCTCAAGCCTCTCGGCGTTCGGTTGAGGACTGTGCCAAGGCTGGTAGACCTCGTAAATGGTCAGTTCACACTTGCGAACGTGCGCGATGTTCAGATCGAGGACCTGTTGCGAAGGGACGAGGTCAAAGTCGACCTTGAGGCGATGAGCGGCTATCTCAAGGGCCAGGTCATACTCGTTACTGGCGCAGGCGGATCGATCGGATCCGAGCTCTGCCGGCAGATCTGCAGGTTTGCACCCAAGCAGCTTCTCCTTCTCGGCAGAGGCGAGAATAGTATATATGAGATTCATCTCGAGCTGAGGGAGCAGTTTCCCGATCTCGATTTGGTCCCAATTATCGCTGACGTGAGGGATAGGGATAGAGTCTTTCACATCTTTGAGAAGTACAAGCCCTCGGTCGTCTTCCATGCAGCTGCTCACAAGCATGTGCCGCTGATGGAGAGCAACCCAGAAGAGGCAGTCACCAACAACGTGTTTGGCACTAGAAATGTGGCTGAGGCTGCAGACCACGTAGGCACCCAGAGATTTGTGAACATCTCGACAGATAAGGCCGTCAACCCGACTAGCGTGATGGGTGCGAGCAAGCGCCTGGCTGAGATCGTAGTTCAGATGATCGGGCGAAAGAGCTCGACAAAGTTCGTCTCAGTTCGATTCGGAAACGTGCTGGGCAGCAGAGGAAGCGTAGTGCCACTCTTTGAACGGCAGATACAAAGGGGCGGGCCTGTGACCGTTACTCACCCTGACATGAAGAGGTACTTCATGACAATCCCTGAAGCCGTCCAGCTCGTGATTCAGGCTGGGGCGATGGGCAAGGGCGGAGAGGTATTTGTCCTGGACATGGGAGAGCCGGTCAAGATAGTCGATATAGCCAAGGACCTCATACGGCTGCACGGTCTCGAACCAGGTGTGGATATAGAGATTAAGTTCTGCGGCATGAGGCCGGGCGAGAAGTTGTTTGAGGAACTTCTGACTGCCGAAGAGGGGACCGACGCAACTGCGCACGAGCGGATATTCGTAGCCAGGGGCAAGGTGCCGTTTAGCGGCAGCCTCGATGAGCTCCTTCAGCTGGTGGAAGAGGTATCATCGGGGAGGAGCAGGGAGTATAAGAGCATAACGGAGCTGGTAAATAAGCTCATCTCCGCGCCGAAGCCAGGTGAAAAGTCAGACGAGCGTGAGATGGTTGCTGCTGCAGCAGAATTGGCGGAGCCGCTTAGGCATGCTGCCAGGGCATAGAGAGGGAGATCGGCGGGTATGAGTGAGATGGCCCATCTGTGGTGATCTTGCTGACCGTGCCTTCTGTGAGGAGCGGTCGCATGAGCGGGCTGGCATGAGGTGGGTGCTAAACGTGTATCCAGTAGTCAAGAGAGTGTTAGACGTAATACTTGCAGTGATATGTCTGATAGTTCTGTCGCCGGTTTTCGCAGTTATAGCAGTAGCTATCTTGTTGGACTCTGGGCCGCCTGTGCTGTTCAAGCAGGAGCGAATCGGCATCAATCGGACGACTTTTCGAATGCTGAAATTCCGGACAATGCGCGTGGATGCACCTAAGGATACGCCCACGCATCTACTGAAGAACCCTGAACAGTACATCACCAGGGTCGGCAGGTTCCTGCGCAGGACGAGTCTTGATGAGTTGCCTCAGCTATTGAATATCCTAGCCGGCTCTATGTCATTTGTTGGCCCACGCCCTGCACTGTGGAATCAGTACGACTTGGTGGCTGAACGTGAGAAATATGGAGCCAATCGGGTCAGGCCTGGGCTGACAGGTTGGGCGCAGATCAATGGTAGGGACGAGCTTCCTATAGACGTGAAAGCGAGGCTGGACGGGGAGTACGTGCAGCGGATGGGATTCTGGATGGATGTGAAGTGCATGCTTGGTACCGTAGTAAAGGTTATAACAGGCGACGGGGTAGTTGAGGGCGGTACTGGCGCCATAAGCAGGAAGGTTAATGGGAAGGGGACCGTCTCTCGGTGAAAAAGATACTCATTACCGGGAAGGATAGCTATATTGGGGAAAGCGTTGCGAAGTGGCTAGCCAGGTTCCCCGGCAGGTATGTCACGCACACCATTGATATGAGAGGGAACTCATGGAAAGAGCATGACTTCTCGAGATACGACGTTGTATTTCATGTGGCTGGCATTGCACATGATTCGTCCAGAAGGGCCTTGGAGGACCTATATTATAGTGTCAACCGTGATCTGGCTATAGCGACTGCACAGAAAGCTAAGAACGAGGGCGTCAGGCAGTTTATCTTCATGAGTAGCATTCTTGTATACGGAGGTAGCAGCGGACTCAGCCAGGTGATTACCAGGGATACGGTACCCAGTCCGAGCAGCGTGTATGGGAAAAGTAAGCTCGAGGCAGAAGAGGGGATCAGGAGTCTCGAGAGTGACCAGTTCAAAGTTGTGATCATACGATCGCCGATGGTCTATGGGAAAGGCGCTAAAGGTAACTACCCGAAACTTGCAAAGATAGCAAGGTCGCTGCCGGTATTCCCGGATTTCGATAACCAACGAAGCATGATTCATATCGACAATCTGTGTGAATTCACACGGCTCATGATTGAGAACTTTTTCCTGCAGAATGGAGAGTATGTGAGGACGAGCGAGTCGGAGGAGATCGAAGGATCGATGAAGCAGCCGATATGACTAGACACGGACTAGCTAAGGCGGCGAGCATAGTCGCGTTTTTGACGGTTGTCAGTAAGGTATTGGGCTTTCTCAGGGAAGCGTCATTGGCGGCTGTGTTTGGTGCCACATCAGACACAGACGCTTACCTAGTAGCCCAGACTATCCCGTATCTGCTCTTTGCCACCGTGAGCTACGCACTCACTACGACGTTTATCCCAGTCTATTCGCATGTCCGGGAAGAGAGTGGGAAGGAAGCGGGATTTCGTTTTGCCACCACGGTCATATGGGCAGTACTATGCGTGGGCATACTCCTTGTGACTGCAGGAGAGATTCTAGCCAGGCCTTTGGTTCGGCTGGTCGCACCCGGATTTGACGCTGCGGTCGCAGATCTGACTGCCTATCTGAGCCGCATAATCTTTCCTATGATGATCTTCCAGTTGCTGTCTGGCATCATGACAGGCATCTTGCAGGCAGAAGGTCAGTTTGCTGTGCCGACTGCAGCAGGGCTGGCCCAGAATGCATCTATCATCACCTCAATCGTAGTATTCGGTCCACGTCACGGCATCGCATCAGTTGCTGTAGGTACACTGGTCGGAGCTGGACTTGCCACGATCGTGATGATCCCCGCGTTGAGACAGACTGGGTTCCAGTGGACGGCGACACTTGATCTTAGAGATCCGAGTCTCAAGCGTGTTGCGACCCTTATGCTGCCTGCAATCATTGGTGCTGGGGCTGGGCAGCTAAACACGTTGGTAGACCGGATCCTCGCTTCAGGGTTACCCGAGGGGAGTGTGTCTGCACTCAACTACGCCAATCGATTAATGCAACTAGTTCCTTCGATCATTGGTGCGTCCGTGGTCACAGTGGCGTATCCCACGCTCGCTCAGATGGCTGCGCGGCAGGACCGCAAGGGCTTCACTGAAGGATTGGTAGATGCGCTAGGCCTGTTGCACTTCATGCTTGTGCCTATAGCCGTAGGCGTCTTTGTTCTAAGAGAGCCCTTTGTGCGCGTTGTTTATGAACGAGGTGTGTTCGATGCCGCCGCCACAGAAGAGACTGCATGGGCTCTGCTCTTTCTGAGCTTGGGCATAGCGATCTTCACAATGCGTGACCTGGTAAGCCGGGCGTTTTTTGCCCTGCAGGACACTACTACACCGATGATCCTCGGCATGGTGACAGTCTGCGTGAACATAGTGCTGAACCTGTTGCTTGTCGGTCCTCTGAGACAAGGCGGCTTGGCCCTTGCAACCACTGTCGCTAGTTTGATTGGCTTGGTCCTGGGGCTCTTGGCATTTCGACGCAAGTCAGCTGTTGGGTTCCCCGCCAGGCGACTACTCAGTACCGTGCTAAGGACCGGTTTCGCCAGTGTTGTCATGGGTGTGGTGGTCTGGGCCGCTTATTCGAAGATTCAGTCGGTAATGAGGTGGCACGGCTCGTTCCTCGAGCTTATCCCAGTGGGGCTCGTAGTAGCGCTTGGCGCCCTAGTGTATTTGTTAATGGTATGGATCCTTCGCGTGCCTGAGCTCATGTTTGTGCTCGATACCGCAAGGCGGGGCTTGAGCGAACTACGAGGACGGTTGACTGGCAAATAGCTTGCTGCGATAGAACTGCTTAGCATGCGATCGACATCTGGCAATGGTCTGGGGCCAATGCGGCGTGTGTCCGAGAGGGGCTCTCCTCGCTATTGATACATTAGTTCGGCGAGGTCGCTGGACTGGGAGGAATCCCGGAACGTCTTATATGCGCGGCTTGTTATCACACGCTAAGGGGCATAGGAAATGTTTTTCAGTTATTTGATTCCAAAAATACCCAACAAATCGGACCAGAGTGTATGGGGTGATGGTGTGCTTACCAGTACGATAATGGTTCACGGGACGGTACAGTCAAAGCGCACTAGTCAGGCCACGGAGGTAGTGCTATCCAGTTGCGATCTAGGCTTCTTTCCTCGAACGGCCCTAGGCAAGAGGCTGACGGAGCTACGGGCCGAGGCGATTGCTCTAGGGATGAAGCTGCTCTCTGAAGAAGAGGTGCTACAGGAGGTGAACCGCCGCCGACGTGAGATGTCAGGCGAAACGAACCTGTATTGATGCAACACCAAAGCCCCAGCATTGATTACCCCGAATGCTGGGGCTTTTTGTGTACGCCTAGCATAGGCGATGTGTCTAGGGGCGTGAGTGTCGTTATCTCTCTAACAGCTTACTACAAGCGTATGCGATTTCTGTGAACGAGATCTGCTCATCCTCATCGACAACACGAGGCCTGCAGTGCTGATCACCAGCAGCGGCACGTGAACGACTCCCATCCACCACAACTCGGCGTTGAGTGCGAGCCAAGTGACCATGTTGAGCAGACCGAAGTAGGATCCAGTTCCATCTCCTAATAAGGTTCTCCAACTGCCTCGCACCTCCATGGTCACCACTCGACACATGCCAGCTAGTAGAGGTGGGTCGCACGGGAAAAGAGACCAAGGTCGCAACATCAACGGTGACCCTCTACGGCTCATCGGAGAGGGCCACCGCAACCGGGACACTGCGTTGGTCGTGAATATGCTGTCGCTTCAGCGCTTACTGCGCCACAGCGCGAGTTGGCGGCTGTGCAGTCTGCCGCTCGCCGGTCCGCATGTACTCGGCAAACAACAGCCCGGACACTGAAATGAACCCTGCAAGGACTGCTGCAAGCGCCATCATCATCAACCTGCTCGTTCCCACCGGCCTCGTAGAAGCCCATGGACCGCTGATGATTGTCAAGGTATAGCTTTCGTTTCGAATTGCGTTGATCGCATTATTGTACTGCGAGTAGGCACTCTCGTATGCGCTTCGAGCGTGGCTGACAGCGATGTCTAGTTCCAAATCTTTTCTCTCGGCATCTGCGATCTCATCTAGGAGCGCCTCAATCTCTTCTCTGAGAGCGGACGCCTCATTCATAGCGTTCTCAAGCTCGATTTTCCTAGACTCCAGCTGCCTTTGGGTGGTAAGCACCGTTTCGAGCAGCTGAGTATAAACAGGGTTGATATGTTCTCGCTCGATATAAGGAATGCTGGACGTATCGCCATCACCAGCAATCTGTCTGAAGAGCTTGACGCTCGTTTCGTCTAGAACGTCTTTAGTGACTAACAATGGGTCTGTCTCAGCGAGCTGAGCTTGTGCATGCTCAAGGCTCACAGTGAGCACCTTTATGCTTGATTGGAGATCTTCAATCCGTGCCTCAGCTGAGATCAACCGGCTGCGCCTGTTGGCAAGCCTAGATCTTAGGGTCTCAATATCATGAGTCTTCCTAAAGGCCTGTTGATCATCCAGCGCTTTTTGAAACTCGTCTGTCCGTATTTCGAGACTGCGTTCAAGTAGCCCAAGGTGCTCATCGTTGAGCTGAGACGCTAGCGAGGCGATTTCAGATTGGACAAGCCTTATGTACTCTCGAGTCATCTCCATGGCTGTGGCTCGATCTTTATGACGCATTGAAACGACGAGCGCTGACGGTGTCACCTCTTGCTCTGGGTCTACCTCTACGTCTACTTCTATAATGTTGATCATCTTGTCAATTGCCTTCTGGACATCCGGTTCGTCGGGCATGTACTCGGTCACGATTTTTTCAAGAATTGATTCTTTATGAAAGATCGGCAAATAGTCGGCACGACTTAGCGCTCTACCGTCCGCCAACCTGTACGCGTCGGGCAGTATTGAGACTCTTGCTTCATAAGCCGGCTCTCTAATGAAAGTCGCGTAGATGAATGCAACAACGACTGCGATTGCCACTGCGCCGATGATGACCCATCGTCCCCGCCAGACTTTCAAAATCAGGTCTCGAAGATCAATCTCGTCCTCGTAGGGGTATTGGTGGTATTCAGTCAAGCGACATTCCTCCTAGCCAATAAACCGCTAGATCAAGCTTGATCAGAGCATAGCGTAAAATATCTATCAGGTGCCCGGCCTCTTACCATAATCATCCACACCTTTTACCTCCTTGTCATTTCGACAGAAACCCTGTTTCACCTTCTTTCCGTTTCCCAAGAAGGGACAAACCTTCCTAGGTGGAACAATATTAGCTGGAAGGGAGTCGCCGGCTCGGTATGCCTACTGTTGATATGTCCCATCTCATTGCATTGATTCTCGGGTTAGCGTTCGGACTAGCTCTTTCCTCCATCATTTGGCAAGTCAGGACCGGCAGTATTGCCAAAGAGGCGCGGCTGCAGGCGGAGTCTGAATTCAAGGCACTGCAAGAGCGAGTGCAGGTGCGGGATGCTCGGATTGCTGAGCTGTCTGATGAGTTAGGCAAGTGCAGAGAAGAGATATCTGCGCTCACTACAGCGAAGGCAGATCTCTTAGCCAGGTGCGCTCGCCTGGAGGCTGAGCTTGCGAAAGAGCGGGAGTCTGCTGCAGAAAAGCTCGCTCTCCTCGAGGAGGCAGAGAAAAGGCTTTCCGATACATTCAAAGCGCTCTCTGCCGAGGCCTTAAAGAGCAACAACCAGTCGTTCTTGCAGTTGGCTATTGAGACCCTCGAAAAGCACAGAGAGCGTGCGGTCCATGACCTCGAGGCAAGGCGCAACGCTATAGACGAACTTGTCAAGCCGCTCAAAGAGGCTCTCGAGAAGGTCAACTCCAGGATCGTGGAGATGGAGAAAGAGCGCGGAATGGCATATGCCGGGCTCACCGAGCAGGTGAGGTCACTGGCTGAGACACAAGCACAACTGCAGCAGGAGACGAGTAACTTAGTAAGGGCGCTTAGGACTCCGGCAGTGCGTGGCCGCTGGGGCGAGATCCAGCTCCGGCGTGTGGTCGAGATAGCCGGGATGGTTGAGCACTGCGACTACATATCTCAAGAGTCTGTTGATACTGAGAATGGTCGCTTAAGGCCTGATATGGTCGTTAAATTGCCGAATTCAAAGAACATAGTTGTGGACTCAAAGGTTCCTCTCCAAGCGTACTTGGATTCGCTCGAGGCGAAGGATGAGTCTGAGAGGATTGCAAAGCTCAAAGAACATGCGAGGCAGGTCCGCAACCACCTTACTCAACTCGGCTCTAAGGCATATTGGGACCATCTATCCCCTTCGCCCGAGTTTGTGGTGCTTTTCCTGCCCGGCGAGACGTTTTTCAGTGCAGCTCTTGAGCAGGACCCTGGCCTCATCGAGTATGGGGTGGAGCACCGCGTGATCATGGCTACGCCTACCACTCTCATTGCCTTGCTGAAGGCAGTGGCCTATGGCTGGCGCCAGGAGCGGCTCGCAGAGAACGCTAGGGCTATAAGCGAGCTTGGACAGATGCTCTACGACAGGCTGCGAACTTTAGCAGGCCACTTTGACAGTTTACGCAAAGGCCTAGATAGTGCTGTAGATGCATACAACAAGGCAGTTGGGTCACTAGAAAGTAGGGTCCTCGTGAGTGCGAGAAGGTTCAAAGAGCTGGGGGTTTCAAAGGGAGAGGACATTCCGCAGCTTGAGCCCGTGGATCGTACCACTAGAAAACTGCAGTCGCAGGATTTCTTAGCGCAGGATCGTTTGCTCGAGGGGAGATCCGGCGAAACTGCACTAGATGAGGCTGCGGTTACTCTTGACGAATAATGTCAGGCTAGTGCTGAATTGATGTCGAATCTGTTTCGTTCGAGATAACTTGAAGGGGGAGATCCGGCTTGTCGCAACTTTTTGGGACTGATGGAATACGTGATATTGCTAATGGCGGGCTGTCTCCGCTGTTAGCTTTCAAGAGCGGCAGGGCAGGCGCTTATGTGCTCACCAAGGAGTCGAACAAAGACAGGCTCAAGATCGTCGTAGGCCGCGACACCCGCATTTCCGGGACTATGCTCCAGCACGCGCTGACAGCAGGAATTTGTTCAGCCGGTGTCGACGTGTTAGATGTGGGGATTATGCCTACCCCTGCAATTGCTTACCTGACCCGTTCGCTGGGAGCAGATGCAGGCGTGGTAGTCTCAGCTTCTCACAATCCTGTGGAGTACAACGGCATAAAGTTTTTCTCCGGAGATGGCTTTAAGCTGCCGGATGAAGTGGAGGAGGAGATAGAGCAGCTTCTTTTGCATCCAGATGGCAGCTTGAACCTTTCAGCGGACGATGAGATACCGTCTCCAACAGGCGCAAGAGTGGGTAGGGCGGCCCCCGTGCCTAACGCAGAGGACCTCTACATCGAGTTCGTCAAATCTACTGTCAACCTGGATCTCTCCGGACTGAGGATTCTAGTGGACTGTGCAAACGGCTCAGCCTTCAGGACAACCCCTAGAACTTTGCGAGAGCTCGGAGCTGATGTGATCGAGATCAATTGCAACCCGGATGGACTCAATATCAATGTGAACTGCGGGTCTACCCACCCGGAGGCTGCTTGCCGCGCAGTGGTCGAGCACGGAGCTGACTTCGGGTTCACTCACGACGGGGATGCAGACAGAGTGCTCGCAATAGATAGGAAAGGCAGAATTGTAGATGGCGACAAGATAATGGCGATCTGCGGGATCCACATGATGAAGGCCGGCAGATTGGCCCATAACACGGTCGTCGCCACTGTGTATTCCAATCTCGGCCTTTCGAGTGCTCTTGCCCGCTATGGCGGCAAGGTGATCATGACTAAAGCTGGCGACAGGTATGTCCTAGAAGAGATGATCAGGGGCAGGTATATTCTCGGAGGCGAGCAGTCCGGCCATATCATCTTCCTCGAGCACAGTACCACCGGCGATGGGTTGATAGCAGCCCTTCAGCTGTTGTCAGTCCTGAAGAGCACAGGGGCCACCTTGGAGGAGCTCGCGTCAGAGATTGAGACGTACCCGCAAGTATTGAAAGCAGTGCGGGTGGCAAACAAGGGGCTTTACGAAGGAAACCGGCGCATTCAAGAAGCCATCGCAGAGCAGGAAGCTCGGCTGTGCGGAGACGGAAGGGTGTTTGTGAGGCCCTCAGGCACAGAGCCTGTGATCAGGGTAATGGTCGAAGGCAGAGATCCCGACCTCATTGAAGACATAGCCAAACGGCTTTGCGATGTGATTGCTGAGGAGCTTGGTTAGACGTTGGATGCGCATGCGCTGCCGATCCCGCTCTTCATGCGGCGCTCCCGGCCCATCATCACGCAGTCCGGCCTGCTGGCGGGTCGCCTATGCGCTCAGTGCTCATCAGTTTCACGAACACATCCACTAGATCTGGGTCGAAGTGGGTGTGAGCGCACCGTTTCAGCTCTTGAAGGGCCTCCTCGTGGCTTCTCGCTGCGCTGTGAGGCCTGTCGTTTATCATCGCATCATACGCGTCAACCACTGCGAGTATCCTAGCTATCAGCGGTATTTCTTTGCCCTTTAACCCTCTAGGATACCCTGATCCGTCCCATTTTTCATGGTGGGAGAGTATTGCTTCTGCTATGTGAACCAAGTCAGGCGATGAGCTAGCGATTCTGTGCCCAATCTCAGCGTGTGTCTTCATGATCTCCCACTCGTCTGGCGTGAGCTCGCCGGGTTTGTTGAGGATGTGATCTGGGATTCCAACTTTTCCGATGTCGTGCAGAGCTGCAAGGAGTGCCAGGTCGTCGAGCTCTCGGGCAGAAAGGTTCATCGCTCTTCCCACCATAAGAGCGAGTTTTTCCAGCCGCATTGTGTGTTCATAAGTCTCATGGGTCTTGGCGTCGAGTGTCTGCCTCAGCGAGGAAATTAGTGCATTTCTGTAGCTGGCTCTATCGAGGAACTTCTGCCTGTACATCCAGCTTTCAGCAGTGCTGAGGATTTCGTGTATGCTCTGAGAGCGGTCAGTCTTTGTGCCGTATCCCAGAGCTATGCTCAACTTGAGGTGGCCTGTTGAATTAGCCTTGCAAGCTTCGAGTATGCGGCGGCATACCTCGTGTGCAGTTTTTTCTCCTGTTTTTGGAAGCAGTATGGCAAACTCGTCTCCGCCCCACCTGGCAACTATGTCTTCCTTTCGGCAGACTTGTTTGATCGTTTGTGCGATTTGCACTAGGTGTGCGTTGCCGACTTCCCTGCCTAGGGTGTCGTTTATGAGCCTCAAGCCATTGACGTCCCCTACCACAATACTGAGCGGCAACTGTCTTTCAGTATCTAGCCTTGCTAGCTCTTCCTCGAAGTAGGCGCGGTTGTAAAGGCCGGTGAGTCGGTCGTGGAAGGTCAAAAACCTAATCTCTTCCTCGACTCTCTTTCGGTCCGTGATGTCGTGGACGAACAAAAGATCGCATTCGAGGTCGCCGTATTTGAGATAGTTGTGGTGAACTTCGACAGGAATAATCATTCCGCCGTTCGTCTTGTGTGATGTCTCAAGCGACATATGACCGGCGCTCTTGAGCTGGTGCCATTGCCTTTCCCAGCTGTCGCCTACCAGAGTCTCGTCTATTTGCCAAATCTTCATTTGAAGCAATTGATCTTTAGAGTAGCCAAGCAGGTCACAGGCTGCCTTGTTTGCATTTAGAAAGCTTCCGTCAGAAGTTATCCAAAGTGTGCAAATACATGAGTTGTCGAGAGAGTACTCGGTAAGCTTGAGGGCGCTTTCTGATTTTCTGATTTCAGTGACGTCAAAATAAGGTGCCATATATCCGGCAAACTTGCCGTCCGGGCCTGATCGCCGCAGTGGTGCAGGAAACTCGTCGAAGAGGTTCTTGCAGTATTCCTCCAGCTTATCGCGGTCTGCCCTGGCTTTTCGCAGCTCATTTATGCGGTTCATCAGAGCGAGTTGTGTATCTTTGTACTTTCTCAGCAGCGACATGTATGTATCCTCAACAGAGCTTTGCATAACTATTAGCAAACTGGTGAGTGAAGTAATGGCTTTGAGAAAGCTGGCTGCGAGTGGCACCGGGCTTGGGGAACCGTGGAAAAAACTTATTAATACCACAAAGAGTTCTAGCGAAACGAGGAGCTCTGCACCAAGAGTCGCTCTGTTGTAGAGCCTTGGGCCTAGCCTTGTCCGACTGCTCCTAAGCGTCAGGAGGATTCCTGTCAGGATCAAGACTGATGTGGATATCTCAATCCAACCCCTTGCTGCCAAGGAAAGAGTCACTACGGTTCCCCGGCTTGCCAGGTCGGATAGGATGTGCAGGAAGAACGCAGATAGGAAGGTGAGCGAGATATAACCAAGTGATTCGATAGGTGTGAATCCTCTAGCGAACGCAGCCACTAGTCCGGTTGCCAGCAGAGATGCGGCTGTAATTGAATCGGCCAGGTATCCGTTTATCGATGGGCCTTCGAACAGGTAATCTAGCATGCACGAAGCTGCTGATACAAAGAGTGTTACAAGAAAAACCGTGGGACGTCGAAACAGTTCACTCACTGATCGCACCGCCTCGCACGTCAATTATCAAGGCATGAAACTATTCAGTTTTAAGAACGGGAGCGAGTGGGTGTGAAGCAGTGAATTGCAACTGTATGAAACTAACCCACATTTAAGTCACATTCTTCTTTGAGATATCAAATCCTGCAATCAATTGGCAAGAAACACGACTATTTACCTAGTTGGTTGATGAAGTAGGCTGCAAGTAACAAGCCAGTCAAAAAACCCCACTGCTGTGCGGGTAGGAGTATGCAATACCATGTAGAATGTATATCAAGTTACGTTTACTGGAAGAGTCGAGCGGTGAGTTTGATGTTCGTTCTCCACGGAGCATGGCTAAGGTGCGAATCTGACCCGCACAACGGGCGCCTAGCCCTGTGGGCTGAGGATCTGAATGAATTCCTTGCTTGCTTGGCAGACAAACTGGATGCACGCAGGCACCCGTATGCAGTGAGTCCGGACCGGGTAGCCGAGTTGGCGGCCAAGCTGATGGGCACCCCTGAGCAGCCATGGGGCCTTGAGCGGCCGTGCGGCACTGCGGGCTTCAATGCGGATTCTGGTGATCCTTCGAGCCATATCCGGGAACTCGCTGTGGTCGCTTGTTCGAATACACGGGGACTCGAGGCTACCGCTTTCAAGGCTGCCGCCAGTTCGATCGCACGAGAATCTGCGGCTCTCGCTTGTTTGAGCGCAGCTGTAGCGCTGCTCCCGGTAGATCGCAGGGGGTATCCGCTGCCTTCCTATGAGCTTGCACGAAGGCTTGATGCCACAGGCCATAGCAGCGTGCCTGTGGCTGCACAGGGCGGCTCACCTCTTGCGCCATTTGAAGTGCCTGTCTATACTCTCAGCGCATCTGACGCCGCGTCCCTGCTGATCAAGATCTCGAAACTGCCCCGAGAGGCTTTCGATGATGTAGCTATTGCGGATGACCTGAGGTTTTTCGCCGAGGTAATCAGGTTCGAACTGTCGCTCCTGTCAGCAGGCAAAGTTGTTCCGGTATTGGAGCCGTGTGCCGGGGCTGCCGATAGCCTGATGAGATCGCGCTGGTGCCTGCTCGTCAATGAGGATGCCGATGTGGAGAATTACAGGCTTCTGGTGAGGTCTGTTCCTCCGGTTTGCAGGGGATTTGGGCGCGCAGACGCCTCCGGCGAGCTCGATCCCCTTTCGCGCAGCCAGGTTGTCAGGCACTTCTTGGCAGCCACCACCGATGCCTTGGTCAGGTCGTGGCTGGCGGATTCGGACGTCGCGGCTGGCGACACTGCTTCTGGAGACGGACTGGGCCCCGAAAACGGGAATAGCGCAGTGGACGGAACGGATGCTGCAGATGGACTGAGTGCCGCAGATGGAACCGGCGCTTCAAACGGAATGAGCGCTGCTGCATTGCAGTGGCTACAATCGTTGCGCGACCCGCAACATGCTGTCATAGCCATTGACGGAGCGGAAGAGGTTGAGGCCTTTAGACAGCTCAGCGTCCAGACTACCGATTGGGCGGCTTCTCTGTCCACCGGGCTTGCGCCATCGAAGTTCCGCACCTGTTTCCGCTTGGAGCCCCCGGTGGATCCTCTTAAGGACAACACGTGGATTTTGAGGTATTTCATTGTCGATGAGAAAGATCGGAGTCTGCTTGTGCCTGCGTCTGAAGTGTGGCGGGACGGCAGTGGGACTTTGCGGTTTCTGAACCGGAGGTACGAACGCCCGCGGGAAGCCCTATACAATGACTTAAGGCGTGCTGCACTTATATGCCCACCGATTCGGCATACACTTAGTTCGACGTGGACGCCGGAGTACAGCGAGCTGTCGCCGCAGGAGGCGTATGAGTTTCTTAAACACACCGGTTTTAAGCTCGAGCAGCTTGGGTTTGTCGTCTTGATGCCGTCCGTTGAGCAGTACAGGCAGAGGCCGACTATTAGGCTTCGGATAGCACCTCAAGGCGAAACAGGAAGAGGATTGTTCAATCTCGAGAGCCTGCTCAAGTACGACTGGAGGGTCGCATTGGGCGACGAGACCATGGATGCAGAGGAGTTTCGCCGCCTTGTTGATCTGAAGGCGCCGTTGGTTAGCCTGCGCGGCAAGTGGGTAGAACTCGACCCAGAACACATCAGCCAGGTCACCGGCCTTTTGGAGGGTCTGGGAGAGGGTGGAACTGTTTCTGTAGCCAGGGCTATATGCCTGTCGATTGGCGGCGGGGTCGAGGGCCACGAAGCCGAGATCGAACGAGTTGAGGTGGACGGCAGACTCAAGGGACTGCTGGACCTGTTGGGCAAGTCTGCTTCATGTGAGCTGCTGGAGCCCCCGGCCGGGTTCACGGGTCACCTCAGACCGTATCAAGTTAGAGGGGTTTCATGGCTGTATTTTCTGACAAAACACGGCTTCGGTGCGTGCCTCGCAGACGACATGGGGTTGGGGAAGACTGTCCAGTTGCTGGCGTTAGCTCTCCATTACGTCGAGAACACCCCTGAGAAAGAGCGGCTGCCCATGCTGATCATTTGTCCAGCATCGGTCGTGTACAACTGGCAGCGGGAGAGCAAACGGTTTGCCCCTTCGCTCAGGGTCATGGTCCACCACGGGTCAGATCGCATTAATGGGAAGGAGTTTGCAAGCGAGGCAAAGCGGTATGACTTGGTGATTACCACATACGCGTTGGCAACCCGCGATAGCCGCGTGTTAAGTCAAGTGAACTGGTCCGGAGTGGTTCTCGATGAGGCGCAGAACATCAAGAACCCATCGACAAAGCAGGCGAGGACCATTAAGAAGCTCAAAGCTCTATTCAGAGTCGCCCTGACCGGTACTCCCATAGAAAACAGGCTGACCGAGCTCTGGTCGATTATGGATTTCCTCAATCCGGGGTATTTGGGCTCACTCAAGAGCTTCAAGGCAAATTACGCGAAGCCTATCGAGCGTCGCCACGACAGCGAGCGGGCGGAGCAGCTGAGGCGGGTGGTTGGGCCGTTTGTGTTGAGGCGTCTCAAGACCGACCCGGCGGTAATTCAAGATCTACCTGAGAAGGAAGAGGTCAAGACTTACTGCAACCTGACTCCGGAACAGGCTACCCTCTATGAAGCACTTGTCCAAGACTCGCTCAGGCGAATCGAGGAGTCAAGCGGCATTCAGCGCCGCGGGCTCATTCTCTCAATGTTGACCGGGCTGAAACAGATCTGCAATCACCCGGTGAACTTTCTCAAAGACAATAGCCCGCTGGAAGGACGTTCGGGCAAGCTGACAAGGCTTTTGGAAATGCTCGAAGAAGTGGTTGCTTCCGGCGACAGCGCTCTAGTCTTCACCCAGTTTGTCGAAATGGGAGAACTCTTGAAAGCCAGCTTGGAGCGGGCCCTTGGCTGCGAGGTGCTGTTCTTGCACGGCAAGGTGCCGGCCCGACAGAGAGTGCAGATGGTCGATCGTTTTCAGCGAAAGGACGGCCAGCCTCGTGTCTTTGTACTGTCTTTGAGAGCCGGCGGTACTGGACTGAATCTGACTTTAGCCAGCAGGGTTTTTCACTACGACCGGTGGTGGAATCCCGCTGTAGAGACTCAGGCTACTGACAGGGCGTTTCGCATCGGACAGACTAGTAACGTCCAGGTATACAAGTTCATATGCCGTGGAACTCTCGAGGAGCGAATAGATGCGCTGATCGAAGAGAAGAAAGCCCTCGCAGAGAACGTCATTGGCTCCTGCGAGGACTGGATCACCGAGTTGACAACCGATGAACTCCGGCGGTTGATTGCTTTGGATGCCGAGGCGATATTCAATGAATGAGTTTGTGACGGCTGTCAGGCAAGCTGACCGAGGCCACCATGCCCGAGACCACCAGTATGCAAATATGTGGCTGAGCAAGATCGAAGAGAAGGCCGAGATTACCTGCCTAGCTGCAGGCCGTGTCAGCTACAGAAACGGCCTTGTGCGGGAAGTGCGCGTCGAGGCAGGAGTGATTCGTGGCAAAGTTGCCGAGGGGGCCGGCTTTACGCACGACGTTGCTGCCAAGGCAGATGTTACTGCCGAAGCAGTCGGCGGCAATGACTTGTGGCATGAGGTTGCCATCAAGGTAAGCCCGTACGGCGCTTTAGAATGGCAGAATGTCGAGAATCTTGAGCTGCCGGGTCTTGACCCTGTGTCAAAGCTTACTCCTTTGCAGGCCTTGGCACAGTTGGAGAAGCGTCTTTCGCATCTAGGCCTTCAGACGTTTGCGCAGAAGCTGGATTCATGGCTGGAGTTTGAGTGCACATGCGGTGACTACAATAAGCCCTGCAAGCATGCTGTTGCTGTGTGGTGCGCGTTCGGTGAGGAAGTGCGCACTGACCCGTCTGTTTTAGTGACGCTGTTTGGTGGGCAGCAGGAGCGGTGGAAAGGAGCGCAACCGCGAAAGAAACCTGCGGATTCTGAGGAGCTGGGAATACCCCTGGTCTTGACTCCTGCAGACGTCGAACACAATCTCCAGGATCGTCCCATAGAGGAACTGATTTCGAGGTATTGGAGGCCGATCAGAGAGATCAAGCTGGATGTGCGGGTGCAGGCGATACCCCCGCAGGAGCCGGTTGTTCCGCACCAGGATCACGCTGCTGTGCAGCAAGTTCTCCCGGTCCTAAAGGAGATGTATTCGGTGATTCGGAAACGGGCTACCGGAGAACTTTCGTCTCAATGAGAGACTGCTTCTCCAAGGACCCAAGGACGTCGAGCCACGACCGTCGGGACAAGAGCGTCGGGACGAGGACGCCGGATCAAGAGCGCCGGGCGAAGGGACCAAGCGCCGAGCCTACCACATCGGTCACATCAGGAGCCGGTCAGTTTACCCTGGTTTTTGGTTGAAGCACTAATGTATAATGTATATTGTGTTTTTCGTGGCATAGTCTAAATAGTCAGAATGGTCGGCTTGGTCTAGGTGGTCAGACTGGCCCAAACGGTCAAAGTGGTCAGAGTGGTTTAGATGGTCAGACTGGTCTATATGGACCAGTGTAGGTGGCATAACCGCAACGTACTACGGGTAGCAAAACATGGTCCGTGCGTGTGGTTGACACGTTTTGTTGTGGTAACGTAGAATGATGGTGTTTACAGGTTCTTGCTGAGGCGTGCAGTTGCTCTCTTTAGATGGAGGTGGTGAGTTTAATAGAGAGTTCTCAGCTTAGCCGGCGCGGTTGACCCAGGCCGCCAGAAAGCTCAGGCCGCCAGCAAGAATTGACGAGACTGGCGAGCAGAGGCGGGGAGCAGCTGTTGGCAAGCAAGAACTGTTGGTAACAAAATGATACGGTCGAGGGGTTCAGCGGATGGGGCCAAGCGGATGGGCCGAAATAGGCGAGTGATCTAGTTCGCTTGATGGTTCGCTTGCAGGTCCGCTTGCTGGTTCTGTTGCTGGTTCACTTGTAAGGGTGTCTGCCTACGCCCTTCTCGCCGGCGTGAGAAGCTTGGCGAAGGGTCGGCTGAAAAATGAAGCGCCTGGACTCACGCAAGTGAGTTGACGAGGAGAGGTCCATTCGAAAGATTCGGCGGGTAGCCTCCGGCACTTGCAGTCGTTAGAGCAGCTACAAATCCGGGGAGCGATCTCCGTGACAAAAGGCTGCTCATGCAAGAGACATCCCTTCGTGATATGTCCTTCCGTTTAATCTGAACCAGAGCAACTCAGCTTGGGCCAGAGCAAGTTGAACTAAAAACAAGCTTCCCCATGCCTTTAGGTTTCTGCGCCCCAATTGCGTGCCCCGATCTTGTGAAAACGCACGAAGTGCGGGCTGTTTTCTCGCGCCTAAAACTCTGACTGGCGCGAATCCCAGCTTGCGTGAAACCCAGATTGCGCGAGTCCCGACTTGCGTGCGCTCCAGAGGGTGTTCGCTTGTGCCTTTTTTGACCGTGAATCTTTCACGAAGGGAGAAATAAAGAGCTAGTATGTGCGGAATAGTTGGATACATCGGAGACAGGGAAGCTGTGCCGATCCTCTTGGACGGTTTGGCGAAGTTGGAGTACAGAGGATATGATTCAGCAGGTATTGCTGTGTTTGACAACAGCTACAAAAACCTCGAGGTGTACAAGGCCCGGGGTCGGCTTTCAACCCTTGCGCAAAGGCTCAACGGGTGTCGCCCCTCTTCTGGCGTCGGCATAGGCCACACGCGGTGGGCAACGCACGGACGGCCCTCGGACGAGAACGCTCACCCGCATATTGACTGCACCGGTGAAATAGTAGTGGTGCACAACGGGATCATCGAGAACTATCTCAGCCTCAAGGAAGAGCTAATTGCAAAGGGGCATGTGTTTAGAAGCGAGACTGATACAGAGGTCATCGCGCATCTGATAGAGGAGTATCTAAACCTGGACCGCGAGGCCGGAATGGAGGCGGCTTTCCGCAAAGCTGCCAGGCGCCTGCAAGGGTCGTTTGCGGTTGGAGCCATCTGCAAGTCCGAGCCGGAGAAACTTTTCGCAGTGAGAAATGAGAGCCCACTGATCATCGGGCTAGGCAACGGAGAAAACTTCATAGCATCTGACATCCCCGCAGTTCTCTCATACACCCGGGACATCAAGATTCTCGATGACGGGGAGTTCTGCGTGGTCACGAAGTCAAATGTTCTCATCTCAGACATTGACGGAAAGATTGTGGACAAGGACGTCATGAGGATAGAATGGGATGCTGCGAGCGCAGAAAAGGCCGGCTATCCCCACTTCATGTTGAAAGAAATACACGAACAGCCTAGAGCCGTTAAGGACACTCTTTCGGGCAGGATCGACCGGCAAACCGGAGATGTGGTGCTGAGCGAGCTGAAGTTAAGCGACGAACAGATAAAGGCCATCAGCAAGATCAACATCGTAGCCTGCGGCACAGCTTATCACGCCGGGTTGGTCGGTCGCTGCGCCATTGAGAAACTTGCGCGCATCCCTGTGGAGGTCTCGCTCGCTTCCGAGTTCAGATACTCCGACCCAATGATCGACGAGTCGATGCTGACTATAGTGATAAGCCAGTCAGGAGAGACTGCAGACACCCTGGCAGCAATCAGAGAATCCAAGTCCAAGGGTTGCAGGGTTCTGGCGATCACCAATGTGGTGGGCAGCTCAGTAGCACGTGAGTCTGATCACGTCATATATACCTGGGCCGGGCCTGAGATTGCAGTCGCATCGACAAAGGCTTACACAACCCAGCTCATTGTGCTCTATCTCCTCGCCATATATCTCGGAAGGCGCCGGGGGTTGGTGTCTTTGGATGAAGCCAGGCGTCTTACGGGCGAACTTCAGAAGATGCCGCAATATCTCGAAAAGGTCATAAAGGACAACGAAGAGAAGACAAAGCAATTGGCTGAGATGTTCAAGGACTGCGAGAGCGTCTTCTACATCGGCCGGGGGATCGATTATGCAGTGAGCCAGGAGGGCCAGCTTAAGCTGAAGGAGATCTCGTATATACACGCAGAAGCTCTGGCAGCTGGCGAGCTGAAGCACGGGACGCTGGCTCTGTGTGTAGAAGGTGTGCCTGTGGTTGCTTTGGTGACCCAGAAAAAGGTATATGACAAGACGGTAAGTAATATAAAAGAGGTGAAGGCCAGAGACGCCACAGTCATAGCACTCGCGCGTGAGAGCGATCAGGAGATCTCAAAGGTGGCCGATTATGTGATCAGGTTGCCTGACACTGAGGATTTGCTGATGGCGCCTTTGTTGGTTGTGCCGACTCAGCTGTTTGCATATTACGCGGCCGTAGCGCGCGGCTGCGACGTCGACAAGCCTCGCAACCTGGCCAAGAGTGTCACGGTGGAATAACAAAAGTGGCGTTGCCCGGTGCCGTTGGGCCTGGGTGCGGTTAAGCCTGGCGGGCCGGGCGAAGCGCGCATTTGAGGGGTTGGTGGTCACGTGGAGTGCATAATAGTAGAGGATTTGCGGAAGCACTACGGGCAGGTTAAGGCTGTCGACGGGCTGAGCTTCTCCGTCGAGCGGGGAGAGGTATTCGGAATGCTCGGCCCAAATGGCGCAGGAAAGACGACGACCGTTGAGTGTTTGATCGGGCTCATTAAAAGAGATTCCGGCCGAGTCGAGATACTCGGCAGGGACCCGAAAGTGGATCCGGTCGGCGTGAAGTCCAGAATCGGCGTACAGCTGCAGACTGCTGCAATGTTTCCTCGTTTGACCGTTAGAGAAATTGTGAAGCTGTACTCCACGTTTTATGCGAATCCTCTCGGTGCGGACGAGGTCATCTCGTTGGTCGGATTGGAGGAGAAAGCAAATACTCAGACCAGGCATCTCAGCGGCGGCCAATTGCAGCGACTCAGCGTCGCACTTGCACTGGTCGCAAACGGAGAGATTGTATTCCTAGACGAACCCACCACCGGAATGGACCCTCAAGCTCGCCGGGCTTTTTGGGAAATCATCGAGAGCATGCGCTCTAAGGGTAAGACCGTCTTTTTGACCACCCACTACATGGAGGAAGCAGAGCGGTTGTGCGACAGAGTCGCCGTTGTCGATCAGGGAAAAGTGATCGCACTTGACAGCCCGGCCCAGTTGATAGCCGACAACTTCAGCGAGCAGGCTATTGAGTTTGTCCACCCGCAGCTAGCACAGGACGATGCCTTGTCGTTTTTGCCGGCAGTCACTCGTAGACAGACCGAGAATACTACAGTCATCCTGTACACTCTGGAAGTTCCAAGAACCATGGAAGCTTTGCTTCAGCGCGCACGTGAGATTGGAGCTAATGTTGGCAATTTGACGGTCAGGACAGCGACTCTGGAGGATGTCTTCTTGAAGCTGACCGGCAGGAGGATTCGCGAATGAGAATGTTCTGGCAGCTGGTTATCGCCAGTGTAAAGGATATGGTCCGGGACCGGATGTCTCTCTTTTGGTTCATCGCCTTCCCTCTTCTCTTTACATTTCTCTTTGGAACCATCTTCAGCGGGATGGACGATGGAACGCAGAGTTTTGACATAGGTCTGGTGGTGAAGGACCAGGGCCCGCTGGGGCAGGGGATTGTGGCTGCTTTTAAGTCGGTGCCAGTATTCGAACTTCACATTGGGCCCGAAGACGATGAGCTCAATTCGCTGAGACAAGGCAGGCGCTTGGCTGTGGTCATTATCCCAGAATTCAACATGCAGGCAATGACTGCGAGAACTCCTACGGAGGTGGTAGTGTACTACGACGAGTCGCAGCAGGCGACCGCGAGAATCGTTGTAGCGTCCGTAGGAGAGCTCCTAGCTGAGGTAGAGAGGCGGGTGACTAATGCGCCTAGGCTGTTTACGGCAAAGGCTCTCAGCATTCATGTGGAGGAGTTTAGGTCTGTGGATTATCTTATCCCGGGCATACTCGCAATGGCCTCTATGCAGCTCGGGCTGTATGGGACTTTTACGTTTGTCGAGCTCCGGGAGAAAAAGATTATCAAGCGCCTTGGAGCTACTCCTTTGCCTAGAAGCATGGTTCTCTGGGCAGAGATACTGGTGAGGCTCGTAATGGCTGTTGTCCAATGCCTGGCGATTGCAGTCGTCGGTGCGGTGTTCTTTGATCTGAAGATAATCGGCAACTGGCTGCTGATAGTTGGCTCGGTGATCCTTGGAGCGTCTATGTTCATCAGCCTCGGGTATTTCCTGATATCTTTCGCTAGAACAAACGAGGCTGCTCAAGGTTTGATTCAGATGGTGCACTTCCCGATGATGTTTCTGTCGGGAATCTTTTTCCCGATAAACGTCATGCCGGAGTTTTTGAGGCCTGTCGTCGATGCTATACCTCTCACTTACTTGGGTGACCTGCTTCGTCACAATATGCTAGGCCTTCCCAGCGAGTTTGGAGTCGGAAAGGATGTGGCCATCCTGTCTGCGTGGCTGGTCGTGACTCTTTGGCTGGCAATCAAGAGGTTCAGGTGGGAGTAGGCCGCTGGGTGGGCCGAATATGGTCTAGCACAGACTTTTCAATATCCCCGGAACCTTACTGCACAAGTTTACGTCGAAGGACTATAGAGTGATTTTCTCTGAAGCGGCAATTTCCAACCTGCTTCTATGCAACTGTACTATTGTGAGCAACTGTTGCGAGCACCAAGAGCTTATGGAGGAATGAGGATGGGGAGACGAAAACGGATTTTTGTACTTATTTGCCTAGCTCTTGTGGCAGTCGCCATAGGGGTTGGCTTGTGGCACCGAAGCCGGTCTCAGCGGGCGGCTCTTTCGCCTGAAGACCAGTTCACAGTGGTACCTGTGCGCAGAATGGCCTTGTCGACCGAGATCAACGCCACAGGTAAGGTGATGTCAGAATCGTCGGTCGACGTTTATGCTCACAAGTCAGGGATAGTTGATAAGGTCCTGGTGTCTGAAGGTGACGAAGTCCGGGCAGGGGATGTACTTATTGAACTTGGGGTATCTGAAATCGACGTGCAGCAGGCAGAAGCGACAGTCCGTCAGCGCCGGCAGTCGTTAAGCTTGGCTGAGGAGGCGCTCGAGAAGATCAGGAAACTCTACGACAAAGGTGCTGCTACTGCGGCCGAACTGCGAAATGCCGAGTCCGACTTAGCTACTGCACGTGACAACCTTGAGAACGCGGTCCTGAAGCTGAACGAGCTCTTGACGAGCGCAGATGACAACACCATCCGCGCCCCGGTCGGTGGCGTAGTTAGCTCGATCAATGTAGCCGTAGGATCGACCGTCGGAACCTCTTCTCGGGTAGCCACCATCGTTGATTTGGATCGGCTCGTTTTGGAGGTCACTGTGGACGAGTATGACGTGGGAAAGGTGAAAGTTGGACAGAAGGCCGAGATACTGGTCGAAGCTTTGGCAGGAACCGCTTTTGAAGGCACCGTGACCCATGTCGGCAAGATCGGCGAAACCAGCGGCGGAGTTGTAGTGTTCCCTGTCAAGATAGCTATTGACAATCCAACTGCAGACTTGAGGCCCGGCATGAGTGCAGAGGCCGAGGTGATCGTGCAGAGAGCCGATAACGCCCTGGCAGTTCCGAATGCAGCTCTTGAAGCGGGAAGGGGCAGTTACGTCGCACGGGTCCTTGGAGCGGACGGCAACATTGAGTACAAGCCGGTGGAAATAGGAATGAGAACGAACACCATGACCGAGATTGTCTCAGGCTTGTCCGAAGGGGACAGAGTAGCTGTACCTGTTGGTGAGGCTTCAGGTTCGCTTGAAACCAGGTTTCCTGGAGCCGGTTTTTGGCCTGGGGCAGGCGGTGTGATGATGGGCGGCCGGGCAGTCAGCATTGGCACGCGCAGGTAGGGGGCACCGCGATGAGTCTAATTGAGCTGAGAAATGTCAGCAAGGTTTACTCGCTTGGCCGTGGGAGTGTTCAGGTTCACGCTCTCAAGAACATTAACCTGACAATAGACGAAGGCGAATTGCTTGCAATCATGGGTCCATCCGGATCGGGCAAATCGACTTTGATGAACATTCTGGGGTGCCTAGATCGGCCGACCTCAGGCGAATACCGTCTCGATGGACAGGCAGTGAACACCATGAGCTCGGATAAGCTTGCCACTATCCGAAACCGTATGATAGGTTTTGTGTTTCAGTCGTTCAATCTTTTGCCCAGGTACAGTGCAGTCGCCAATGTTGAGATGCCTCTTGTATATGCCGGAGTTCCTCCTAAGCGCAGGAGAGAGACGGCTCTGCGAGCACTCGAGATGGTGGGCTTGAGTGACCGGGTCCATCACAAGCCTGCAGAGTTGTCTGGGGGACAGCAACAAAGAGTGGCAATCGCACGCGCGTTGGTTGGATCTCCAAAACTCATACTTGCTGATGAGCCCACCGGTAATTTGGATACGGCTTCGAGTATGGAGATCATGGATATACTCTGCAGCCTCAATAAACAGGGAATAACTGTGGTCCTCGTAACGCACGAGCCTGACATAGCAAGTCTGACTCCGCGTGTTTTAACGCTTAGGGATGGTGTGTGCGTCAGCGACGTGAGGCGGCCTGAACGGGAGGTGACGAGCGGTGAGAATAACTGATAATATGCGGCTCGCCTTCTCTGGGGTCGTCAGTAATCCTGTGCGGTCGTTTCTCACGGCTCTAGGGGTCATAATTGGGGTTTCTGCAGTGATAGTTGTGGTGTCAATAGGGACTGGCGCAAAACTGGCGACCACTCAAGAGATACAGAAGCTAGGATCAAACCTCTTGACTATAACGAGTGGATACCGCAGCCAAAGAGCGGGACTGACCGAAGACGTACTCCCTGTGATAGAATCGTGCAGCTTGATTACAGAGGTGACCCCGCAGGTGACCGCTGGGGGCACGGTTTCGTATGGAGACCAGAGCTTAAACACAACCGTCATCGGCACATCTGCCAACTATCCAGAAGTTAGAAATCTCAAGATGGCGCGAGGAGCGTTTTTGATCGACGATGATATCAAAAACCTCACCTGGAACTGCGTGCTCGGCTCAGATTTAGCAGCTGAGCTGTTTCCTGGCGAGGATCCGATAGGAAAGAAGGTTCGCCTCGACCGGGTGAAGTTCACTGTTGTCGGAGTTGCTGCGCCCATGGGCGATAGCGGGTTCACTAGCATGGACAACATCATGTACGTCCCATATACCACGCTTCAAAAGCGGGTCACGGGAAACCAGTACATCGGAAGCATCAGCGCAAAAGTCGTCAGCGAAGAATACATGGATGCTGCTTACGACCAAGTTTATGCCGCTCTATTGGCCGAGTTGGGAGACGAAGAAGCCTTCAGAGTGACAAGCCAGGCGGACCTCCTCGAAGCAGTCGACACTATTGCTGGCACTCTTACGCTCATGCTCACTAGTATTGCAGCTGTGTCGCTTTTGGTCGGTGGCATCGGGATTATGAACATAATGCTCGTTTCTGTGACTGAACGCATCAAAGAGATCGGAATCCGCAAGGCGATCGGCGCAAAGGAACGGGAGATACTTGGCCAGTTTTTACTCGAGGCAGCTGCGCTTAGCCTGACCGGCGGAGTGCTGGGAGTGCTCTTGGGGTATGTCGGATCCCGGGTGATCAACACTAGCTTTAACTGGCCTGCTGTAGTGGACACCCGGTCGGTCATTACAGGTCTGTCTGTGTCGCTTGCAATAGGGTTGTTTTTCGGCGGCTATCCTGCCTGGAAAGCTGCTAAGCTTGATCCGATCGTGGGACTGCGCCATGAGTAGTGCGCCGTGAGAGTCTTAGAGTAGCACCGGTAATCAGGTTGGGGGGAAGGATGAGTGATGGCAGCTATGGCCGGCCTACCGGCAAAATACATAAAGGAAGCATTTAAGCAGCTGAATGCGACTGGAACAACTAAGCTGGCGAATGCGAGTAGAGCAGCCCGGCGGCATGGTGCAGAACGGGTTTTCAGGCTGACAGGTGAGCGAGCGATCTCACCGTGGTCGGCTCGAGCAGCGTTTACGCTGGCGATAGCTCTCGCTGTGATCGTATCCCCGGTTGGCTTGGGGGTGGGACAGTGGACTGTCCTGCCGGTGGCAAGCGCAGGCTCACCTGACGGTCAAACTGAAGGTGAGGGAGTCGCTGATTCGGAGGTCTGGACCATTGATAGGTTTGTCGATGCCGTAGTTGAGAGGTCCGACACAGTGGTGAAAGCCAAGGAAGCTCTCCGCACGGCTCAGCTCAATGCTGGTCTCGCTAAGCCTATCAATTCGCTTTCAGTGTCTGCTGCCGGAACTTGGCGAAACCAGGTGGACCGGACGTCGGGCCTTAAGGACAGTCAGACGCTCTCGGTTCGAATTCCTCTAACTGACAAGATCAGCCTGTCGGGCGATTATACGGTTAACGATGGTTCTGGAAAAGTCGGAATCTCGTATTCGCCCTTTGCCGGCGCGACCTTGTCGGAGATCCGCAGTGACTTCCTTGGCGCTGCAGTTGGCTCAATCGGTCCGAGCGAGGAAGCATTAGATGCAGTGAAAAAGGCTGAGCTCGCTCTGGTAGAGGCTTATGCTACCGCAAAATTAAACGCGAGGAAGACATACATAGACGCGCTGAAGACGATCAAGTCGAGGGAAGCTGCAGAGGAGGAATACAGGCTGGCTGAGATTAGGTATGAAATAGCCAAGAGAAGGTACCAGTTGGGGCTAGCTCCTGAAAGCGACGTTGAATCCGCGGAATCTGCCCTGTTAGATGCGGAGATATCGCTGATGCGGGCCAGAAATGAGGAAGAATGGCTCAGGCGCTCTCTCAGCGAGATGACGGGCAGGGCAATGTCGGATGCGGAGTTTGCCGATCTTCCTGAGTTCTCTCAGCCGATTCCTGAGGTTGAGGACTTGATAGCTTCGGCGATGGCCGTCAATTCCCAGCTGATGCAAGCCGAGAAAGATGTCGAATCAGCCCGAAAAGCGTTGGAGTCCGCGAAAAGCCTGCTGCCGCAGTTCAAACTGGACGTGTCTGCTGGTAACAAGGAAAGCAAGACTGCTAGCGACGGCGGTAACGGCGGGTCGCCGAGCATCACTTTCACTGCCAGCTGGAGCATCTCCCTTTCTAGGCAGTATGAAATTGACAAAGCGGCTCTGGCTCTTGAGCAGAGGGAGCGCGCACTTGAAGATGTACGCAAGTCGCTGGCCGAAGAAATCGAGAAATCTGTTAGCGACCTGAAAATAGAAGTCTATTCGATGCGCAAATGGAAAAGCCAGCTAGAAGCAGCTGAAGAGTCATACAGAAAAGCCCTTGAGTCATACGAAAATGGCGAGACCCTTTTGGTCGATGTGGATGCAGCTGCCCTGAATCTCAAAAAGACCAGGGACAGCTACATGAACTCTTGGGGATCAGTTTGGAGCCTGTGGTACTCACTGGTGGCTAAGTGCCATCTTGAGCAATAGTGGCGTGTGAGCCGCGCCGGTCGACGCCGGCAACCCGTTGGCCGCTGCCGGCTGCCGTCGACAAGTGCTGTCTGCGGTTGGCGTCGATAATATCGGCGTTCGCCGGCGTCGGCTGACACGAGCAAACCAGTAGCCTAGCAGTTACTTCGGAGGGAGAAATGTCGATGAGGTTAAAATCTAGCGTCGCACTTGTGATGATTGTGTCGATTTTTGTCGTTGCCGCAGCAGCTCTTGCTGCCGACGAACAGCCCGTTGGAGCCGGTGTTCTTGAGATCACCTTAAAGGACTACGTGAACTCGTACATACTCAACTCAGATGAGGTAAAGAACGCGCAGAAAAAGCTCGACGACGCTGTTGAGTCCTGGGAGAGAGCGGTGGCCGAGAAGAGGGCAGCCTTGAGTATCGAAGAGTTAAAGAACGCGGCAGATACCGCGAGGCTGGCACTTCAGGAGACAAGAAATTCTGTCGCCATACAAGCTGTTCAGGCATACTTCAGCCTCGGACAGACGATCAAGGACACCGAGAGCAAGCGGGTAAGCCTTGCCGTTGCAGAAGAGCGGTTGAGAGTCACCAGGCTCAGGCATGATGCCGGATTAGCGACTGCTGACCAACTTCTGCAACAGGAAAACTCGTACCTGTCTGCTTCGGATGCGCTGATCAAGGCAGAGCAGAGCCTTCGGCAGGCTATAGAGAGCTTTTGCAGAGACATCGGGATGGACCCGGTCGACGAGGTAGTGCTGCTCACCGGCATCTCGGAGCTCTACTCCGGCGTTCCTGATCTCGACGAGAATGAGCTGCTGAAGTCTGCACAGGCGGCCAGTTCGGCATATTTCTCAGCTCTTAAGGCAGAGGAACTGGCAAGGAAGAAGTACAATGCCCTGCAGGACCCCCTGATTGCGACACGGACCGAGCGCGAGGAAGCAGAGGAAGCCCTAGAGGATGCGGTTAAGAAACTGGAGGAGGCCGCTAGGAGCGTATCCGATTCAGTGAAGAACGCTTTGGCGCAGCTTCAGGCCCTGGCTCGCGCTCTCGAAATGCAGGAGATCTCGGTTCGTATGTCTGACAACAGCCTCGAGATAGCCAGGATCAAGTTCGAGCATGGCGAAGCTTATAAGTACGAGCTCGACAATGAGGTCAACAATAACGTCTCTGCTCACAACAAGCTTGAGGCAGCTCAGGAGGACCTGTACCTTCAAATCCTAAAGCTCTACTCCTTAGCGGGCGAGGATGTTGTGAGCCTCATTTAGGCCAATTGACTGGCAGTTCGCACTGCCGTTCACTTTCCCGGCTTCTTGACACCGGGCTGTGACGGCACTAAAATACCCTTGATAAGTGAATAGCGCGAAGTGTCGAAGGGGAGCTGGGTGCACCCGGCTGAGAGGGCAGATTTGCACCAGAGGAAGTGCAAGAGCTGCCGACCCTTTAACCTGATCTGGGTAATGCCAGCGTAGGGAGAGACTGTGGTAGCACATGAGCTCACCTTTCGCGGGTGAGCTTTTTGTTTGGGCTGAATTGTTTTGCCTTCTGGCTGTTGCGCGCAAAATGATGGTGAAACTGCACAATGAGGAGGTTTGACGATATGCCTAGGTCGAGTGTGAGCATTCAGATACTGCCTGTAGTCGAGGACAAGGACCGAATGTTTGGCATGGTTGACGAAGTGATAGAGCTGATACAGGACAGCGGCGTCAACTATCACGTAGGCCCTACCGAGACTGCAATGGAGGGTGACCTCGACGAGCTCCTGGAGATTGTGAAAAAGGCGCACGAGGTATGCCACGAGGCCGGAGCAGGTTCCGTGATCAGCGTTGTGAAGATCATCACTGCGGGAAAGAGAGATACCGCCAGCATAGACGAGAAGATCAGGAAGTACAGGTGATCGCTGGGCTAGACGTTTGGCGATTGCAGGTTGCCGGAATGCTGGGTGGACGTGCGGCCAGGCCGGCATTTGACCGGGGGGCATCTGACAGGGCCGGTGTGCGAGGGGGAGGAAAATGGCCGGAGAAAGCAAGACTCGGACGGCACGAGACTACATACCCGCTGCTGTGTTTCTCGTGGCAGTAGTAGTCATGTGGGAGGTCTTAGTGCGGATTACGAACACGCCGAACTGGCTGCTCCCTGCCCCATCGCGCATTATTGCAGCGCTGTGGCAGACGAAGGAGTTGCTGATAACCCATACAGTTCCCACGGTCATCGAGGCGACTTTGGGGCTGGTTATTGGAGTTGCTATCGGCGTGCTGGTTGGAATAGCAGTCTCACAATTCACATTGTTTAGACGTGCAGTATATCCCCTCCTGATTGCATTGCAGACTGTGCCGACAATGTCGCTCGCACCGCTCCTTGTGGTTTGGTTTGGATATGGGATGCTGCCTAAGGTACTGCTGGTGGTTCTGGTTGTGTTTTACCCTGTGGCAGTGAGCACCGTTCAAGGGCTGGAGGCTGTAGACAGAAAGCTGGTCAACCTGCTTAGGACCATGGGTGCAACTGACCTTCAGATATATCTCAAGGTGAGGATTCCTGGAGCGCTTCCGGCCATTTATGGCGGAATGAAAGTCGGAGCCACCTATACGGTGATCTCCGCAATTGTCGGTGAATGGATGGGAGCGAGCAGGGGACTTGGGATTTACCTGCTCAGGGCAACTAATTCGTACTTGACAGACCGAGTGTTTGCAGGAATCGTGGCTATCGCACTGCTCAGCGTATCGCTGTTTGGAATCGTCGCTCTAACTCAAAGGTTGGCAATGCCTTGGTACTTTAGGCAACAGAAACAAAGGGAGGAGACAGTATGAACAGAGGTTTGACTTCTAGGTCTGCTTGCCGGTCTGCGATACTGTTTGTGGCCGCGGCTGCCGGATTGGCTGTGTTTGTGAGCCTGGTTTTTCCCGGCATCTTGCCCGCAGCTGAGTTGGCAGCTAAGACTGAGCAGTTGACACCGGTAACGCTCATGTTGGACTGGGCGCCAAATACTAATCACACGGGTATCTATGTTGCACTTGAGAATGGGTATTACGCTGAGGAAGGCTTAGATGTCAAGATTCTGGAACCCGCTACTGCCGGCTCCACTGAAGCAATCGTCGGGGCCAGGAAGGCGGACTTCGGGATTAGTTTTCAGGAACACCTCACATACGCGCGGCTGTCCGGAGTGCCCATAGTTTCCATCGCGGCGATCATCCAACATAACACCAGCGGGTTTGCGTCCGTGTCCAGCCGCGGCATTAAGACGCCCGCGGACTTTGAAGGCAAGCGGTACGGCGGTTGGGAGGCCCCCATGGAGAAGGCAATAATAAAGGGACTTATGGAGTCCGTGGGTGCAGACATTAATAAGGTAGAGTTTGTAAACATAGGGATCGGAGATTTGCTCTCGCTTCTTCAGAGAGACATCGACTTCACGTGGATCTTCTACGGCTGGGACGGGATAGAAGCAGAGCTTCGTGGACTGGATCTAAATGTGATTATGCTGGAAGACTACAGAGATGTCGTGCCCGACTGGTACACGCCGGTAATCATCACCAGCGAGGGCTTGATTAAGGATGATCCGGACAAGATATCCAGGTTCATGAGAGCTACCGCTCGCGGTTATGAGTTTGCGATTGCTAACCCCGATAGCGCTGCAAAGATCCTTCTCAAGCATGCTCCTGAGCTTGATCCGGACCTAGTGCACGCTAGCCAAAAATGGCTAAGCAGCAAGTACCAGGATGACGCTGAGAGGTGGGGTGTGCAGAAGCTTGAGGTCTGGCGAGAGTTTGCAGACTGGATGTATGAGCAAGGCCTCATAGACTCCAAGTTAGATGTAGAGGCTGCTTTCACCAATGAGTTCTTGCCTTAGGAACGCCTATGGATTTGAAGTTTGCCGAGCCCGTTCCGCCCGTCGATAGAGCGGAACGGGTTTCATCTTGAGGTGGAGGAATAGCCTGTGGCTTACCTTGTTGTCAGCGATGTTGCGAAGACGTACGAATCAGCTGGCGGCCGCCGTGTTCGGGCGTTAGCCGGAGTTTCCCTGCAACTGGACAAAGGCGAGTTTGTCAGCATTGTCGGGCCCAGTGGGTGTGGAAAGACGACATTGTTCGACATTATCGCCGGTCTGACAAAGCCGGACCGGGGCCACGTCATTATTGACGGCGTTGACCGGACGGGCATGACCGGTTATGCGAGCTACATGCCGCAGGAGGATCTTCTCCTGCCTTGGCGCACTGCGCTCCAAAACGCGCTGCTTGCCCCCGAGCTGAAAGGCGAGGACCTCAATGAGTCGAAGCAGGAAGTTTTGCGGCTCATAGATATGTTCGGGCTTTCGGGCTTCGAGGACTCATACCCGTTTGAGTTGTCCGGCGGCATGCGGCAGAGGGTTGCACTTTTGCGGACGGTGATGTGCAAGAAAGATATCATGTTGTTAGATGAGCCTTTTGGAGCACTGGACGCAATCACTCGCAGGGAAATGCAGGCGTGGCTCAGGTCCGTCTGGGAACAGTTGCGCATCACGGTGCTTTTCGTAACACACGACGTAGAGGAGGCGGTGTATTTATCAGATAGAGTGTATGTAATGTCTAGCCGTCCGGGGCGGATTGTTCGTGAACACGTTGTCTCCCTTGGATCAAACCGGCCTTCATCAATCACCGGTTCGCCGGAATTCGTAGCCCTGCGGGCGCAAGTCATTGAGTCTCTCGTCTCCAGGCTTTGACAAGCACCATTTGCTGGCCCTAAGTAGATTAGTGATCTGTTGCCATGTACGAGGAACTACGTGGCTGCGGATTGCGTGCCATGTAAGCGAAACGCTTAATTGGATTGCATCTCATTCTTGTTTAAAAGTAACATAACATATACAATATTATCCGGTTGGATTACCTGTCCGCAGTTGCCCCTACTGTACCGAAGCATGCCGGGTGAGTGAGCAGATGGAGGATGCCGCCGTTAAGGCCTTTGAGAAAATGTATGAAGTGACCTGTTGCCTCTTTTCTAGATCCGACCTAAAGGACATTCTTCCCGCAATCGTGCAGGTGACTGTTGAACTGATCGGTGCAGACTATGCTAGTATAGTGCTTTTTGATGATGAGGGCAGGGTCATCGATGAGTTTGAGAATCTTATTGACCTCAAGCCGGTTAGCCAAAGGATGCGCCCGGGCGGCGTCACTCGGCGCATTGTCTCAACCATGAAGCCGGTTTTCGTCCCAGAGGTGCTGGAACACGAGGACACAAACCCGGAACTGTTGAAGTCGGGAATCAGGTCTTATGTAGGTATGCCGCTCATGGTTGATGACCGGGTTAAGGCGATTCTCTACGTGTACAGCACTAAGAGTCACGCGTTCGACGAGCACCAGAAGATGCTGACCACGATGGCACGTTTTGCAGAGCTGGCCTTGAAAAATGCTCACTTGGTCCAGGAGATGAAAGCTCTTGCAATCAGAGATGGTCTCACAGGACTGTATAACTATAGGTACCTTCATGAAAGACTTGATGAAGAGGCAGAGCGCGTCCGGAGGTCTAAACAACCGATATCTGTTGTGTTTATGGACTTGGACCAGTTTAAGTTCATAAACGATACGTACGGGCATGCTTGCGGAGATGCAGCCTTGCAGTATTTTGCCTCCCTTTGCAGGCAGTCGGTTCGTTCATCTGACATTGTGGCCAGAACCGGCGGGGATGAGATCGTCATGCTGTTGCCGTCAACTACCGGTGAACAGGCTGCTTCGGTAGTAAAAAGGATTCGTGAGGCACTTGTCGCTAAGCCAATGCAACTTCCTGACTGCGGACAAACGGTGGCTTTGACGATGAGTGCGGGAGTGGCCAGCTACCCCGAAGACTCGTCGGATGTGCGGCAGCTGGTCAAGATAGCTGACGACCGCCTCATTGAGGAAAAACGCATCAAGCGCAGCGCCATGAGAGGTACTGCAGGTGATTGACTTTCACTGTCATATACTTCCGGGACTAGATGACGGGGCTCGCTCGTTTGACGAGTCCGTTGAAATGGCAAAGATTGCAGAATCAGACGGGATAACCGAAATAGTCTGCACCCCTCATATAAAGAAGGGGTATGCAACGCCTACGCTTAAGGCAATTTCTGAAGCTGCGTCAGAGCTTCAGTCCCTCCTTGAAAGCGCCGGCATACACATTCGCCTTCATCCGGCAGCCGAGGTAGCACTGGAACGCAATCTGGCAGATTTAACCGATAGAGGCGAGATGCCCACTGTTGGAGGAGATTCGCGATACATCCTGCTTGAACTTCCTTGGCAGGGCATTCCCGACTACACCGGAACGGTGATTAGCGAGCTTTTGTCCTCAGGAGTTACTCCGATTATCGCACATTTGGAGCGCTATCATGACATAATCGTTGATCCGGCCTTGGCCTGGGAGTTCGTTGAGATGGGCGCGTTGGCTCAGATCAACTCCGGGAGCATTACAGGAATGTTCGGCGAGGGTGTTCAAACGACTGCGCTTACCTTAGTCTCGCACGGCGTCGCCCATGTGATAGGTTCTGACGCTCACTCCTCCGGCAGGCGATGCCCACAGCTGCGGGCTGCTCGGGATGTCGTCGAGGCCATGGGTGGCAAAGACTACGCCGATAGGCTTTTCTATTTAAACGCAGCTGAGATTCTGGCCGGCATGCAGTTTAAGCCTCAAGAGCCTAAGGCATATGAAGGCCCAAGACCTGCCGACCGCAGGAGCACGCTCTTTAGAAAGTTGGCGTTTTATATATCCCGCCAGCTTCACGGGCTGCGCTGATAGGTTAGCAGACTGCATTGATTATTCGGGCGTAGAGTTTCCATGTGTTTCCCTCATAGCTAGTTTATCCCGCCTTTTCTTTTCCCTTACGCCTATAACGCATTTAACTTCGTGGAAGAATACAAGTGATCTTTCAAGGCTCAACCTAGATTGGCATTGGGAGGAGCGTAGATATGCCACAACTTAACCAAATGGAGCTTCAGGGTCTCAGACATCTCATCGGCATTCACGAGACTACTCTCAAGAAACTCGACGAATACGCCCAGCGCGCTACGGACCCGGAGATAAAGCAGATGTTTCAGCAATCTGCCCAGTCTGCACGGGCGACAAAGCATAAGTTAATGTCTTTCCTGCAGTAGCAGCTGGAGTGCAAACTCTCACCCAATAAGCCTATACTAATCATCACAGGAGATGAATTTAATGCAGGACAAGGACCTAGTGAATGACGTGCTTGCAGGCGTGAAGAGCAGTCTAAGTGACTATGCTAGGGCTATAGCTGAAACTGCAAACCCGCAGCTAAGGCAGACTTTAACGCAGCTGAGGAACGAGTGCGAGATGTTCCAGTATCAGCTGTCTCAAGTTGCAGTGAGAAAAGGGTGGTACGTGCCTGCACAGCCTGCCAGTGAGCAAGAGATTGCTCAGGTGAGGTCAGCGTTCCAAGGATGACTGATGGGAAGAGGTGAGACACGGGCCTGCCTGCGGTTCAGTGGGCAGGCTTTTTTATTGGCTTCTTTTCTTTAGAGCAGTGCCCCTGCAGGGGATTAGAAGACATCGGTTACAACGGCTTTCCACCTGAATGCCTGCTGCTTAGGTGGGTCGACGCCGTAAGCCGTGCCTTGGAACGGGTCGCCTGCGGATACATCTTGCCTGATGTAGAACACATGGTCGAACCATGGGATGACCGTCTCTCCCACAATCTCGCCAACCACGACTCGGACGCCGTTCACCCTCCCGCTGCCTGTGAATTCTCCTACGAGATAAGCCGTTCGCCTGGTCCAGTTGTAGGTGATGGAACTGATAGTGACGCTAGGGGCACCCGGCCTCGGCTTAATAGAGTCTTTGAAACGCTCAAGCAGACACCCGGGAGCGGCCGTTGAAAGGGCTATTAGCAGCAGAATCCAAAGGACGACAATCCACCTTTGACCCCTCATATGCGACACTCCGTTAGGCCCAGCTTAGTCTCTGCTTTACTTATGATAGCATAAGCTTGCTATCATTCCTTCTTGGGAATTCCCGGATGGAAGGAGAACCGGAGACTCCTGGCGAAACCACAAACCATACTTAAGCATGGAGGTATCAGCATGGAATCTAGGCGGATGAGTGTCGTGAAGCCACAAGACATCTCCTCCAGAGTCGAGGCGGCGTTGTCCAAGTTTGAGCGGACGTTCAATAGGAGTGCGAGTGACGCTGCAGTTTATCATGCTCCAGGTCGGGTGAATCTGATCGGAGAGCATACTGACTATAACGGCGGGTACGTGCTACCGGCTGCAATTGAGTATGGGACGATCGCGGTTGTCGCAGTTAGGGATGACAGAGTCGTTCGGCTCGCCAGCACAAATAGGCAGCTGAGGGTAGAGGTAGAGATCGACAAGATTCGACCTGATAAGGCAAACGACTGGGCGAATTACCCGCTGGGGGTCATATACATGCTCCGCCGGCGAGGGATAGAGGTCGGCGGGGTCGACTTGTTGTTTTCCGGGAACATTCCGGGCGGCGGGCTCTCGTCGTCTGCGTCCATTGAGTTGGCTACTGCTGTTGCGATACTGGGCGCCTTTGACCAATCGATGGATCGAGTTGAACTTGTAAAGCTTTGTCAAAAGGTGGAGAATGAGTTCGTAGGCGTCAACTCGGGGATCATGGATCAGTACGCCGTCGGCATGGGCAAAGAAGGGCACGCCTTGCTCATCGATTGCCGCAGTGTGCGGCACAAGTACGTTCCTCTCAGGATTCCCGGGTACAAGATTGTCATTTCTAATACGAATAAACCCAGGGAACTTGTTGATTCAAAGTACAACGAGCGCCAAGCGGAGTGCCAGGCCGGGCTGAAGGCGCTGAGGGGTGTTCTCGAGAAGATAGAGTGCCTGGCAGACGTGTCAGTGGAACAGTTTGAGCAGTACAAGGGCGCAATAACCGATCCCACTGTGCGCAAGCGCGTGGAGCACGTTGTGTACGAAAATGCCAGAGTGCTGGATGCTGTAAAGGCTTTGGAGGCCGGCGATCTTGAGGAGCTGGGCAAGCTGATGATTCAATCTCACAATTCCTTGCGCGATCTGTATGAAGTCACCGGCAAGGAGCTTGACTCTCTCGTAGAAGAAGCGCTCAAGGTCAATGGAGTCATCGGCTCTCGAATGACCGGTGCAGGATTTGGGGGCTGCACCGTCAGTATTGTCAAAAAGGAACAGATAGACGAGTTTGTCAACCGTGTAGCAGAAGGGTACACGAAGGCAACCGGATTAATCCCAGAGTTCTATGTCACGGAAGCAGCAGGAGGGGCAACTAGAGTCAACTGACAGTTGCGAGATACACTGCCGTATGCGGTTAGTTTCAGGCTGAATGTAGGCACGTTGAATTGGACTGAACCGGGCTAGCCGGGCTGTTCTGCGCGCGGTGATTTGGTTGAGACTGGGCAGAATCCTGCGCCTGTCGCTCCTGTTGCCAATTCTGCTACTGTCCGAACAATGCGGGTGGCTTGCTCGACCAGTCGGTGGTTGAACGTTCCATTGAGTACGTGTACAGAGGGGTTTTTGAGAAGAGCGCTATTGAGATAGCGAGTTTAGCGGCCCGGTGGCGGTTGACACCGGGATAAAGAGCTACCTGTTGGCTGTGGCTCGAAAGCCCGATTGCACAGTTGACGACGCGCTGGAGGCGTACAGGGCTTCTCTCAGGCCGAGGCTGACCGTCGGCGGGTGTGGACAGCGCGACTGCCGCAGCGAGGCTATGGATCGCCCACTTGTTTGTGGACATGAAAGACAAGTCAGGCGTTGGGGCTGAAAGAATCGACCTCGAACTGCGGGCATCCGGGCGCAGTCTGAATCCTATGGCGCCGTCTGATGGCATATTGTTAGGATGAGGCGACTGGACGACTGATGAGGTGATAATGCGATGGCTCAGGCCTCGTCCCACTCTGATGGCACTATTTATATGACACAGCCCGGAGATACCTTGTACATGATCGCTCGGAAGTTCGGGGTCGCTCTCACTGATCTTATCACTGCCAATCCACAGGTAAAGGACCCGTCTTCGATTCCTGTAGGTTTAGCGTTAGAGATCCCTCCGGTTTCAAAGCCTGTCGGAGGAATCCGCTGCCTCGCAATGCGGGCAGGGGACGCGGTCCCGCGGGCGGAAGCAGTAGTCATACTGGATTACAGCCGCGGTCGGATAAGCGTCTTGGCTCACGACCTCCCTGCACCTTCTTACTTGTCCTGCGAGACATATAAGGTGTGGATGCACAATAGGTCGACCGGAGGTTACGACGTAGCTTCTCTTTATCCGACGCCTGCAGGAGTGTGGGCGGCGGGAATTCAGGCTCGGTCTCCTTTGGAGCATTACGACGGCGTGTTGATCACCGGCGAGAGCGCATACAACGACGAGCGGCCGACAGGCCCGGTTGCTGCAAGTGCGGCTATAAGGCACGGATAGATTCAGCCTTGACCGAATGTCCCGGTTGGCGGATACTGTACCTAAGCGTTGAGGCCTTTTATGGGGGACAAGCCTTTGATCTATTATTTGCTTCCGGCATACAACGAAGAAGCCAATATTGCCGCCCTTTTGGGCAAGATATCTGCGACCATGAAGGAGTTAGGCGAGGAATACGAAACGATTGTGGTAGACGATGGAAGCAAAGACCGCACTGCCGAGATAGTCGAATCTCTAAAGGATGTCGCTCATGTCCGCCTGTTCAGGCACGAGACGAACAGGGGACTTCATGAATCGCTGCGCACCGGGATTGCAAAGTTCCTGCGGCTGTCTAGAAACGATGACGATATCCTAGTGACTATGGACGCAGACAATACGCATGAGCCGTCGACTGCTCCCGCGATGATTGAGCTAGTTCGAAGTGGATATGACGTGGTTATTGCTTCGAGGTACCGCCCGGGAAGCAGAGAGGTTGGGCTGTCTTTCACCAGGTGCTTCATGAGTCGCGTGGTCAATTTGATGCTTGCGGTGCTGTTCAGAATCAGAGGAGCACGCGATTACACCTGTGGGTACAGGGCGTACAGGCGCAGCGCGCTCTCCAGAGCATGGAAAGCTTACGGGGACAAGTTCATCGAATCTGAGACGTTCAGTGCTACTGCGGAGATACTCCTTAAGATGGGCAAGTTGGGCATACGAGTAGCCGAGGTGCCTTTTGTGTTGCGCTATGACCAAAAGGGCGGCATGAGCAAGATGCGGGTCATAGCAACGGTGTTGGACTATTTCCGGTTGATAATGCGCGTCCTGCGGTCAAGCCCGCGCGCTTCGGCTGGTGACTGATGGTGGCCTCAAAGACGGTCATTAGTTACGTTCTGCTGGCTGTTGGAGTCTGCGTGCTGGCGTATTTCGTGACTACTGTCGAAATAGGCTTAGTTGTGTCGAGCTTGCGACAAGCCGGAGCGCTGCCCCTGAGCGGAGCGGTTGCAGCGTCTCTGCTCAATATAGGTATCAAGGCATGGCGCTGGCAATGGATAATCAGCAGGGTGAGCTCGGTGCGAATACCTGCCCACGTTGCGGTTGGCTCGGTGTACGCGGGCGTCGCTTCCGCAAGCCTGGTCCCGGGCAGAGTTGTTGATTTTGCCAAACCGCTGATTGCAAAAGGTTCGTACGGCGTGCCCATGACCCGATCGACTACTGCACTGATTTTGGAAAGGGTAGCCGACAGTTTGTCAGTTGCCCTTTTATTTGTTCTGTCTATTCTGTTTGTTCCGCAGATAAGGGGAACGGCAGTGCACACTGTAGTGCTGCCGGTTGCAGGGGTGTTCGCTCTGATCATCCTCTTGGCAGCCCTCTTTCGCGAACGAGCCAGTGCCTTGCTGAAGGGTTTGCTGTCAAAGCTGCCGCAGGAAAAGCGCTTTGTTGCAGCAGTAGGCAGGGTAGTCTATGGATCGCTGGACAGCATAGCCGCTTGTGCTGACCGCAGCGGTTTGGCCGTGCTGTTCGCTTTCTCGGCAGCAGCTATGCTCCTGGAAGTGGTGCGCTTCTACTTGGTGTTTCTAAGTACCGGAATACACATTGATTTGTTTGCCGTGATGCTTCTGTACACAGCCTCGATCCTGGTGTCATTTGTTTCTTTCGTACCCGGCGGGATAGGCATTATAGAAGCTTTTCAGGCAGCTTCTCTGGTTTTGCTGCTGCCGGGCGAATCTGCCAGAGAGGTTGCTAAGGGCGCTATCCTTATTGATCGGGTCATTTCGTATTACGCGGTTGCGGCGATCGGAGCCGTCTTCCTCGTGCTCTACCAGCGGTCATACTCGGCCACTCGAGGGAGCGGGGAGTGAAATGAGCCACCGACACCAGCGGGGCCTCTGCTGGCCAGAAACACTGTAGTTCCACAAGGGCTGCTTGCCAGATCGAGGCGCTGACGGACGGATCGCGCAGCTAGAAAGGCCGCGCCGCAGGACGGACCTCCAGACGGACCTATGTTAAAAAGGTTGCACCCAGTATCTTGGGAGAAGGATCATCGCTATAATCAGCCCGGCTGTAGAGATCAGCGGGAGGCTGAAGACAGCTGCCTTCAGGCGTCTGGTAAGAGCCAGTGCTCCAAAGACGATTTGAGATAGTCCAACCGATAGTAGAATGGGCATAACGAAAGGCATGTAGTCCGGCGCTTCTGATCTGAATTGAATCAGAATGTATGCAACTGCCAGGAGGAATACGGGCACGATGATGGCCAGGTCGACAATGGCGACTGTTCGCAGGGGGTTTTTTGACTTCTCTGCGACAGTGGACAGATCGGCCTCCCTGGTCAGCAGGGATATTATGTAGCGTGCAACGAGGATGGCAAGCGGAGGGAAGACAGGTATCAGATACCTTATCACACGCCATCGTATCGCAAGTGGGAACATCAGACCCACCGCAGCCCATACAACAAACACTATGTCGCTGCTGCTTCGCTGCAGTTTGATTCGGGATATGCTTTCCTTGACTGCAGGCAGAAGCAGCGCAGACCATGGCAGAAAGCCAACGATGAGAAGCGGCACGTAGCTCAGCCAATCAATCACCCGTTCGATACCGCTGGGATTTGCAACTCTACCGGCATCGCTCAGGAACCGTGCATTGCCTGTGAACAGGAGCGTATCCAGCAATTCTGCCCCTTGTCGTCTGTATGCTGCAAAGTACCAAGGGCCGGCCACCAGCACCATGAGTGCGATTCCAAGTCCAATGTGCAGCACCCAGCCTGAGAGTTTTGAGGATGGGGGCTGCGGTCTGCTGTCGCTGCAGTATAGGGCCACCAACGAGGCTAGGATGATGCCGGTCGGAACTGCAAACCCGCTCAAGCCACGGTTGAGCAGGCCAAGGCCGAGGGTAACGAAGATGCCGTAGAACGAAGCCGGCGAGCTCTTTTTCACTGCCCGGATGAAGAACAACATTCCGAGAGAGATCAGCAGAAGGCCCGGTATATCCTGCTGTGGGACGAACCCCATGTAGTAAAAGAGAATCGAAGTCAGCAGGACGATCCCGCTCAAGAAGGAGATCTTGCGGTCGAAGAACTCCCGGGCGATGAGATACGTAACCGCGACGCACCCGAGAGCTACAAGTATATGCCAAGCTCGTGTGGTCAGAGGGCTTTCTCCCAAGAGTGCAAACGAAATTGCTATCGGCCAGATTGTGAGCGGCCCTTTGTCTACTATATGCATACGTTCTGACTGAAGAACAATCCAGTCGCCTGATTCAACCATGTTTCTGGCGATCTCTGCGTAGAACAAGGTGTCTCCGTCGGTCAGTGGTGCAGGAAATGCGAACAGGTACACGATCATGCCGATTGCGATAAGAGTGATGATCGCTTTTAAGTCCTCACGATGATCTAAGTTATCCAGCATGATCGCTCGCCTCCAAGAATCAGTGTTTGCCGATGCTTCTAAAACACTGTAGCAATTGACAGTCGACTAATACGACGCAGAGGTACTTTGATCCTTGTCAGAAGAGCGTAATGCATTGGAAGTTCACACTGCTACCGGAGGGAATCGCACCAGCATATCGAAACTTTAACTCCAGATTAGGAGCATGGAGGAGTGCCAGTGAAGAGGCTTTCGATCGTTATAGTGACATATAAGACCCGGGATTTCGTGCTGCAGGCAGTTGAGTCAGCCTACCAATCGTTCAGCGGGCCCGCAGAGGACCTCGATATAGTCGTGGTTGACAACTGCTCCCGTGACGGCACTGTTGAAGCGTTGAGAGAACGGTTTCCTCTGGTTCGGATTATTGAAAACAGCGAAAACCGGGGGCCGGCTTACGCGTTCAATCAAGGACTTAGAGCAGTCTGGAATAGCACACCTTACATTCTAGTAGCCAACAGCGATATCAAGCTCCTCAAGGGGACTCTTGACTGCATGCTTGCTTATCTCGATAGCCATCCGGATGTGCACGGTTGTCCTGCCCACTTGCTGAACGAGGACATGACTGAGCAGAGGCATCGCTACCATCTGACTCGTCTCCTACCGTTGGATTATTCGAAACCTTTCAGAGTCACTCAGATTGGGACAACCTGTGCGATGATTCGCAGGGAGGCTTTTCGCGTCATCGGCGGGTACGACGAGAATTATTACTTCTATAACGAGGACTTTGATTGGTCACAAAGGGCTGTTAGAGCAGGGATGAAGTTTATGTGTATCCCAGAGGCGAAGGCAATTCATTTTGTCAGCAGAGGGAGAAAACAGAATAATGCCCGGATCATAAGGGAACTCTATTGGTCTAACCTCTACTACTACCGCAAGTTCTACCCGCTCATCGCCGGACTGGCCTACAGGGTTATGAAGTTAGAGATCCGACTCAAGGCACGCCAGATCAGAAAGGAGTTGGACAGCCTAAACTGTCCTTCTGACCGCCGACAGGAGCTTCAAGACCTCCTCAGAGCCTATCGAGAATCTCTAGAATTGCTCGAGCAGGAATATAGACATCCTCATGAGCCAAAGATCCCGATGTTCATATAGCATGCTAGCAGCTATGAAGGAGAAAGAGTTGGTTTGTAGAAAAAGTCATGTGTTTTCAGGATTCAACTCCTAGCCACGAACGAGAGCTCTAATGCGATCCTGACAGCCCTTTTTGCACACCTTAGACCTGCCTAGTGGCTGCGGGTTAGTGGGCAAGGAGTCGAGAGGTGCTCTCTGTGAGCGTTGGCGACAAGATACTCATCGTAGACGACGAGCCGGACATTCAGAGGCTGCTTCACTCGTACTTGCGGCGGAATGGGTTTGTGCCTCTCGCAGCTACGACCGGAGCCGAAGCTGTTGCGATAGCCAGGGAACAGCGTCCTGCGCTCATCGTGTTAGACATTATGTTGCCGGATTTTGACGGGTTTGAGGTCTGCAGAAGAGTGCGCAGGTTTGCCGACTGTCCGATTATTTTCCTGACAGCCAGAACTGACGAAGCAGATAAGTTGCTTGGATTTGGGCTTGGAGCTGACGATTATGTTGTCAAGCCTTTTAGCCCGCGAGAGCTGGTAGAGCGCGTCAAAGCCAACCTCAGGCGATATGCGCCGAATCGGGACAACCAAGCTTCAACGGGCATGGCCGGCCCGGATGGACATTTGCAGCAGAAAAACACCCCTCGCAAAGCAGTTTTTGATGACTGCGTCCTCGATTTAGAGTCCTACCAGTTGTTTGTCCGCGGTAATGAGGTTCAGATGACCGGCAAGGAATTCAGCCTGCTTAAGCTCTTAGTAACCAGCGCTAATCGAGTGTTCACGAAAAAACAGTTGTTTGAATTGGTTTGGGGAGAGGAGTGGGTCGGAGGCGACAACACCATTATGGTGCACATTCATCGCCTCAGGCAGAAGATCGAGGCAGACCCGTCCATGCCTAAGCGGATTGTAACGGTGAGGGGTATTGGATATAAGTTCGCCGGGAAGGTTGATTGGATTGCGGATTAGAACGCGGGTTCTCTTGGGTCTCGTAGCGGTTTTTCTGTTCATGCTGGCAGCTCTGGCGATCACGGTATATCGGCTGATCCCGTGGCTCAGCATGAGATATCCGGACATTCTTTTTGGCCCAAGGGGCACTATGCAGGTGGTCCTGGTGCTTTCTGCGTCTGGCGCTGCTGCAGCGCTTGTCCTTTCTTACCTCGTCTTCCGCAAGTCGGTCATCTCGCCCTTGGAGCAATTCAGTGCGACTGCACACAATCTCACCGGAAGGGACTATGCATCGCGGATTCATCTATCTGGCAACGACGAGCTGGCGCAGATAGCTCGTGCACTCAACGACATGGCTTCCCGACTCTATGACTACAGGCACTCTGAGAACACTCTCGAAGTCTACCGCAGGGAACTGGTTGCAAACGTCAGCCATGACCTTCGGACTCCCCTTGCAATGGTCAAAGGCTATATTGAAGCTCTGCGGGACGGTGTGCTTCCGGACGGCATGACTGCTGACCAGTGCCTTGAGCTCATAGAGGACAAAATCAACAAGCTCAATGCACTCATTGACGATCTCTTCCTGCTGTCGCGATGGGAAAGCAAGCGGTTTCCGATGAACCCCGCTCTCGTTGAATCGGCCGAGATGTTGCGGAGTATCCTCGCAGGGTTGGTTTATGACTGCGAGGTGCGAGGCGTTACTCTCGAAGCAGATATTCCAGAAGTGGGCCATATGGTCTACGTTGACGTGTCAGCTATGGAACGGGCTATTGTCAATCTCGTAACCAACTCCTTGCGATATGTATCTGAGGGCGACATCATAAGAGTTTCGCTCAAGAACCGGTTGGACGCAGTTGAGATAATCGTAGAAGATTTTGGGCCCGGAATTCCTGAAGATGAGCTCGTCCACATCTTCGATCGGTATTATTCGGGCAGGCCGCGTGAAGTTGCGACCCCTGCCGGAGTAAAGACGTCTTCTATCTCCAGAGAACAGAAGGGCGGCAATTACGGGACAGGCCTTGGTTTGGCGATTGTCAAGGAAATTGTGCAGGCTCATGGCGGCAGGGTATATGCTTCTAACAGGCCGGAAGGCGGCAGCAGCTTTGTGATGGTGATTCCGAGGCGTTTCCGCTCCTCAAGGCTGGTGAGGTCTGGCGGTGCAGCCCAGAATGGCAATGTTTCTTGACTTGGTGCGTTTATCATACCAGAGCTTAAGGCGATGGCATAGATCGTCTGCACTAGTAGTATCCTTGGCTGCTTTGAGCACCGTGGGCGGGCTCATTCTGTTGGGTGTGCTTCAAACTTCTTCAATTCTCAACAATCCGGCAGCACAACCGCCTGAAGGGGCGAGCCTAATACGGCTGGGAAGGAGTTGGAGTGGCAGTGAGCGGGAAGTGGTAAGCGAAGGCCATATCTCGTCTCTTACGGAGGTATTGCAGAGGCTCGGGTGCAAAGTGTCTCCGGTGTTTGTTTACGGAGACGAAGAAGAGAAACAGTTGTCTATTGGAGAAAGTGAGTATTACATCCGCTCCGGCTTGATCGGGGTTTCCTCTGATTACCTTGATGTAGTTAGCCCTGTAGTGGAAGTAGTTGAAGGCCGTTTCTTTGACGCAGCAGAAGTCAATTCCGCAGCTAGGGTGGCGGTAGTCGGCAATTCGACAGCTTCGCTGATGCATGAATCAGCCGGATCGAATTTGCCTGCGCAGTTTCAGATTGCCGGCGTGGCTTACGAAGTGATCGGTATAGTCGCCGAAGGTCCCGGACTGCGAAGCCGCTATGGGGACATCAGTATCGACGAGAGGATTATATTCCCATACACAACACTTGTAGAAGACCTAGCGGCCTTTTCTGATTATAGGCTTGAGCTCGATGCAATTGTGTACAGGCGTTCCGACTCCATCAGTTCAGAATTCATTGACCGTTTGATTAATGACTGGCTAAGGCAGACAAGCCTCGTAGGCGACAGATATGTTTCGCATTTCCGCAGTCAGCCATTTTCTGCTTCAGCTAGGCCTACTGCCTCTCTGAGCCTCACTAGTTTATTTGTCCTGCTCGCATGGATAATACTCTTCTCAGCAATGCCTGCGGCTATTCTAGGATATCTCAGAACGTCTGAAAGAGCAGAAGAGCTCAGGTTATTGCTCGCAGTCGGTGCTTCGCCGCTGCACTTGACCCTGCAGATAGCTTTAGAGACTTTAGTCTTGACTTTCACAGGTGCAGCGGTTGGACTGTTGCTCACGCGATTTCTTGTACAGCCAGTCTTTGCGGGCCTAAGTGGGTTGGCCTTGTCAGTACAGGGAGGCTTCAAGCTCGCATTTCTCACGGGCCTTGCTTGGTTTCTTGCCTGCAATGCGGGGAGCCTCCGGTTTCTAGTCCGGGTAGGCGCTTAAGAAAGATTTAAGGGAGCAGTAAGATTTAGTTAAGGATTTGGTGATAGAATATAAAGCCGGAACCTGGCAAAGGTGCCGGCATATGGGCAGTGACGGCTGTGGGTTCCAGGCATATGCCGTTTGTGGTTTCAATCCTGCTGGCTATAGCGACTGCGGCGTTTGCTGTGTGCCTAAACCTGTTTAGCGGGTTGAGTGCACATCAAGGCCGCTTGCAGCGGATGTATGGGGAGCGCGTCTTCAGCCTTCGGGCAGAGTCTGTTGTGACCGGGTCGCTCTACCGATTCAGCCAGCAGGACATCGAATTCATCCAAGACGGGCTCAGGGACGCAGGAGTTGCGGTTGCCGGTCTTGGCTTGTCATACATTGACGGCCGCGAGGTGCGTGCTGTCGGCAGGCAGATTTCCGCACGTTCACGCGTGTTGGCCGGCCGGGTGATCCTTGCAGACGTCACTCCCACCTATTTTGAGGTCGTAGGGGGTTTTGCCAACCTGGCTGCGCAATCCGACCGGTGTGTGCTCAGTGAAGACTTGGCGGGCCAATTGTTCGGCGAGCACTCGCCTCTGGGGCAATCCATCAAGTTGCCCGGCGGAAAAGAGATGGTTGTAGCCGGCGTGGTCAGCAGCAAGGAGCTGTTGCCTATAGTCGATGAGCCAAGCTCTGCAGGGTTGGTCCACAGGCCCGGCAGACGAGTGATATACAGGCCCATCGCAGACTCAGGCGCGTCTGCCTGCTATGGATATCTCTTGTTTGAGACTCGTGACGATGTCAGTTTGACGGAAGGGATGAAGTCGGTGTCCGGATTCCTTCTGGCTTACTACCCGCAACTTCGAATCGATCTATATTCCGAATACGAACGGTTCGCTGCACGGTCATCTGCTATGCGTTCACTGCTGGCGCTGGCTGCGGCAGCTGCCCTTATTGGATATGCGATATGCAGTCTGCTGATGCACGCTTGGCTGTCCCAGCGAGTCGGCACCGGATGCGATGAAGCGTCCGTGAGGATACTCGTCGGTTCACCGCCGCAGCTGGTGGCGGGGTTGCTAATAAGGCGACTTGTGCGCAATTGGATTTCTACAGCCGCGTTGGGATGCCTCCTGTACTATGCTGTGTCAACGGTCGGCGTTTCGCTGCCTGCGCTGCCGGCAGAAGCCATTGACGTTGCTGTTGCTCCGGTCGCCGTAGGCGTAGCGGTCTCTTTGGTTGCAGTGTTATCGGCTGCAGCTGCAGCAGCTCGAAAGGTGTCAGCTATGCAGCCAAGGGTTGATCTGCAATAGTGAGGCTGGGCTCGATGTTGATAGAGTTAGATGGGGTTTCAAAGGTGTATACAGAGGGCTGGGTAAGTACATGTGCACTGCATGACATTAGCCTTCAGATTGATAGAGGAGAGTTCGTAGCAATCACAGGTCCGTCGGGCTCCGGCAAATCTACGCTGTTGCGGATAATAGGGTGCCTGGAGCGGCCGACTAGTGGAATGTATAGGCTGGATGGGTGGGAGATCCAGAGCGCTTCAAAAACGCAATTGGCCCGAATTCGGGCGGAGCGAATTGGGCTTTTGTTTGAAAATCCCAATCTCATTGCGGATTTGACCGTAGCTGAAAACGTAGAGGTTCCGTTGGTGTTTCGCGGTATTGCCAAGGCGCGGCGAAGGGAGTTGGTTGAGAAGGCCTTGGATCGGGTGGGCCTTCAGGAACGGATGAGGCATTTGCCTCTGCACCTTTCGGTTGGCCAGCGGCAAAAGGTAGCGCTCGCGCGTGCAATTGTCGGGCAACCTGACATAATCATTGCAGATGAACCGACCGGGCGCCTCGATACCCGGTCTGGGAGCGAATTGATGGATATGCTTCTTGAAATCAACCGCTCCGGCACCTGTGTCATCATGGCTACGCACGACGCTGACCTTGCTGACATGGCTGAGAGGACTATCGATCTTGTCGATGGCAGAATTGTAGCATAGCACAGACTTGTTCAGCTTATGGGCGAACTTAAAGCAGAGAAAGGAGTCTGGCAGTATGAGAAAAGCACGTCGTAAGTCTTGTTTCCTAGCAGCCTTTGCAGTGGTTGGTTTGCTCTTTGGCATGCAGCTTTTGGCGTTTGCTCAGGAAGGTGAGACTCCGGCTCAGGCGAGTGTAGTGGAACTCACGCTAGAAGATGCAATTCGCTTAGCGGTCAAGAGCAGTACCTCTGTAAAGATCGCCAAACTTGACGAACGGCTTGCCGAGATTGCCCTCATGGAGCAGCTGGCATTGGGTGAGGAAAATGTGTCTGCAGAGGCAAGGAGATCCGCTGAGCAGGCCTACGCAGATGCCCAACAGGCCGTAATTGATGCAATCAAGAATGTAGCAGTTTCCGTGGAATCCAGCTATTATTCCCTCCTAAAGGCATTCGATAGAGTTGAGTCAGCAGAAAGATCGCTTGAGGCCAACAAGCGTCAGCTCGAGACAGTTAAGGTCAAGTTTGAGGCAGGAATTGAGAACAGGAATGCATTGGAGTCTGCAGAACGCAGTGTAGCTTCTGCCGAGAAGGCACTTGCCGACGCACGGTTTGCGCTTGAAACCGAAATGATTCGTTTCAATCTGAGCATAGGCCTGGACACCACAACTCAGGTCGTGCTTGTTGACAAGTTCGAGTACACTCCGGTTGAAGTCGACCTTGAGGAGAGCATCGCCTATGCAATGGAGCACAGAGATGATATCAAGAAAGCAGTGCTCGCACTTGAGAAGGCTCAGAGGGATCTCGATCGCAAGAAACAGATACCCGGTTATACCAAAATCGACATAGAGAAAGCCGAGATCAGTGTAGCTAAAGCCGAGATGACGCTCGAGTCTACGCGGACCAACGCTCTGATTGCCGTCCGCAACGCATACTCCACATTGCTTTCAGCAGCTTCGGCTGTCGAGTCTGCGATGGAGGCTCTCGCTAATGCTGAGGATTCGCTGGCGAAGGCGCAGGCCAGGTACGACGCGGGCTTAGCTGCGCTGAACTCGGTAAATGATGCAGAAAGAGCCCGGGTCGAGGCGGAAACCAAGCTGGCTCAGTCTATCTATGATTACAATACGGCATATGCCAACTTTTGTAAAGCAATAGGAAAGGATTACGTGTCAATAGACGAGTTGCTCGAATCTGAGAACCAAGAGAGTGCTGCGTGAGTGCCGGAGGGTTGAAAGATGCACTTTGCTCATAAGCCGGCCGGAAAATCCCTAATTGTACTTTGCATCGCTGTGTCGATTGCGTTTGCCGAGCTTTCATGCTCTGCTCAGCATCTCAGCACTCTCACGTACGACGGCTTGATAGATGCGATCTTGAATCAGAGCAGTGCGGTGCAATCGGCAAAGCGTGAATATGAACTGGCGAAATTGAAAAGTGCAAATTCATCAAAGCTGTGGAACCCTGACGTCAATGTGTCCGGGGTTCTCAACCGCTTTGACGTGGTGAAAGGAAGTCATGCGCAGTCCGTAGCTCTGAGCTTGAGCAACAAAACCGCCATCCTCGGTGGGACGACAGAGTTAACTGCTTCAACGACATATGAGCCGAGTGCTCCAAGCGTCAACTTGCGCAACCGGTTGTCGGTTTCGTTCAGCAGGTCGCTGACGACAGGAGGAATTGATTCTGACTTGGCCGAGCTCAGGGCGGCTTTGGCAGATTGCCAGGCAGATAAGGCTTATGCGGATAGGATCAACGAGCTGGTGAGCCAAGGGGTAGCGGGCCTGTCAGCCGTTGTCAAGCATCGAAACGGTTTGATCACATCCGCAGTGAGGCTTGAGCTCGCCGCCTTTAACAAGGAAGTTGCCGACGAGAAATTCAAGCTCGGAGCAATCTCAGCTTCGTCCCTGGCTGAAGCTCAAGACAGCCTAAACAGCGCCACGAAAACATACTTCGACAATTTAAGTGTCTATCGCGACAAGCTGTGGGAGTTGTCGAGAGATACCGGCTTGCCTGAGATATCTGACGATTCAATAGACAATCAGCTGGTTCAGGCAAGAGATGCAGCTAGAGATTTCTTGAGGCTTCCTGCATCAGATGGCGAGAAAGCTGAGGCTGCTGCAAGAGAGCTTCTTTCAACTCTCCGGCAACTCGTGCTCTTGCCAGACGCGACTGTGCGGAATGTGAATGACTGGTACGAGCAGCGGGTTGCAGAGCTTGAGAATGAAGACAATCTGCTCGGCCTTCCCGCTATGCGCATCCGCACTCTCGACTTGGAGATTCAAAGGCTCACCCTTGAGAAAAGCGAACGCAACCTCGGTTGGAAAGTTGATGCATCTGCGTCCGCTAGTTGGGCTGACTTCAAGCCCGCACCGGGTGGTGGCTATATAGCCGAGCCGAACGTAGAAGCAGCTGTAGCGGTGACGTTTCAAAAGCAACTGCTTGGAAGCTCGTTGGAAGAATCTCGGATGGAGTTAGAGATAAACCGTGCAAAGCTGGAGTCAGAGGCTGCTACGGCGTTGACTGATTTTTCTAGGCAGTTAGCTAACTTGCGGAGGACTGTTGAGGATAAGGAATATGCGAGAGAGGCTGCGCGGCAATCCCTGCAGGACTCCATTAAACTCTGGGAGTTCACGGTTTCAAAGTATGCCGCAGGCATGGCGACCGGCACAGACGTGCTCACGGCTGCGCTGTCGCTGCTCGAGGCTGAGTCAGCCTTTAGATCGGCTGATATCGACTGCGTGTATGCCAAGCTCCGATACCTGAATGCGATTGGTGAGTTGTTATATTGAGACTTTAGATGGAGGCAAAGTGACGTGACCACCGCCGAGGAGATAAGAGTTAAGCCTAAGCAAGCCCGTGAACCTTTGGTGCGGCTCGTCAATGTCACGAGGACATTCCGAGTCGGCAATCAGGAGATACATGCCTTAAGGGGCGTCAGCATGGAGATCTACCAAGGGCAACTCGTTGTCATCAAAGGGCCTTCCGGTTCCGGAAAGACAACCCTGGTGAACATCATGGGAGGCCTGGATCATCCGACTTCCGGACAAGCCTTTTACAAAGGCCACGACCTCGGGAAGCTCTCAGACGAGGCCTTGACGGACCTGCGAAGGCGTGAGATCGGCTTTGTGTTCCAGTCGTTTGCTCTAATAGAGGTGTTGACAGCTTACGAAAACGTCGAATTGCCGCTGCGCATGGTGCGAATGAGTGCATCCGAAAGAGCGCGGCGGGTGAGAGAGTGCCTCGAGTGGGTCGGATTGAGCAAGCGAGCTCAGCACCGGGCTTACGAGCTGAGCGGTGGCGAACAACAGCGCGTAGGTATTGCAAGGGCTCTCGTCAACGAGCCTTCGCTTATTCTGGCAGACGAGCCGACCGGCGAGCTCAATCAGGAAACAGGCCAGAGAGTAATGGAGCTTTTCAAACGGATCGTCCGAGAGCAGAACCGGACGGTCTGCGTTGTGACACACGATCCAATGGTGACTGAGTATGCAGATGTGACCTATGAGATCGTCGACGGTCTGCTAGTTGGGGAGAGTGACGCTCATGCGTAGATACATACTTAGCGTTCTGGCACTGGTGGCACTGTTTGTTGCCGTTCTGTTTGTACCCGGGTGTCAGCTACTGCCAAAGGAGGAGTTGCAGGAGGTGCCGGCTCTTCTCCCCCCTCCTGAGGAGCGGAGAAAGTTGCTGCAGGTTGTCCGGGGATACATCGCCGAAGAGATGCGAAAATCCGCCAGGGCTGAAGCTGTTCGGGAGGAATTCCTCGCTTTCCCTCAGTCTGGGCGGGTGAAAAACGTCCTCGTCGAATACGGCCAGTGGGTCGAAGAGGGCGAGATTCTAGCTACACTTGAGACCGGGGACATCGAGTACAACCTCAAGAGGGCGGAACTCGATCTTGAGGCCGCCAAGATCAGCCTAGAGAAAGCAAAGCTGGAGAAGCAGCTGGGAGGCAATGTGTCTGATCTGGATCTCAGGTTGCAGGAGATCAGCTACGAGAGGGCATTGCTGACCTATGAGAGGGCCAAGCAGCAATATGAGGCCTCGGTGCTCAGGGCTCCCTTTTCAGGCCGCGTGACGACAGTTGCTGTCAAGCCCGGCGACGAGATCCGGGAGTACCAGGACTTGATCAAGATTTCGGATCCGAACGACCTGCAGTTAATCGTAGAAGTTACAGTCTCCGATCTCGACAAGTTGCAGCCGGGGCTTCCCCTGCGGCTCGAGTACACCAGAGGGCAGTGGGTCACCGGCAAGGTCACCAAAGTTCCCAAACGAGGGGATAAGTTGCCGGATGGAGAGCAGGACAGGCGTGTCCTGATAGAACTGGACGATCCTAACCTGAAGCTCGATTTCAGGGCACTTTACACGGTTGTGATCCTTGTCAGGGAGAATCCGAACGCACTCAAGCTAGACCGCTCCGGAATTCGCGAGTATTTCGGCAGGATTTATGTTCGCAAGGTGGAAGGCGACCTCACAACCGAGGTAAACGTGGTTACCGGAATTGAGAGTGCTACTGAAGTTGAGATTCTAGAAGGACTTGAAGAGGGAGATCTTGTGGTGGCTAAGTAAGGTTCATTCCGGTTTGGTTGGGGTCAGACTGCCTCAGCACCACGAGCTGTTAAGGTGCTTCAGCTTAGGGGGTTGACTCGATGGCGTTTTTCTCCGTCTTTTGGATGGTGCTGAAACGCATTTGGAACAACTGGAAGTTAGAGGTCAATCTGCTCTTAGCCCTGATTGTGGCTTTGTCAATTATTGCAAGCGTCCCTATATACACAGATGGAAGCCTCCAGTACGTGCTGATGAAGCAGTGGCAAGGGCTCAGTGCCGGCCAGGCGAACTGGGCTCCCGGTTCTATGATGATGTGGCATACCTCGCAGACGCGCCTGTCTCCGGAGAAGTTCGCAGAGTTGGCCGAGTTCTTGGAGCGAGAGGCTCCCAATAAGATCTCAATGCCGCTTATCAGGCATCAACGTTATGCCACGTTGGACAACCCTATCCCAAAAGGGACGGCTCAGGGGACGAGGTACGGCCGGTTTACCATACTATCCAACTTTTATGACATGATCGAGCTGATAGGTGGGAGACTCCCCGGGGACACTGACCCCTCAGCCGGCGAGCCTATTGAGGTTCTCATATCAACCGGATGCATGGAAACTCTAGAGTTCGTGCTCGGACGGACTTATCAATTTCCATATATTCTCAACCCCAACCCTGACGTTGGGCGATACGAGAGGGTTGTGAAGCAGCTGCCCTTTGAGATAGTCGGCGTGTTCAGGACCAAGGACGAGTACGCGACTTCAGCAGAGTTTTTCATGAACCCGGTGTTCAACGAGAACCTGTTTGTGACTGAGGGAACTTTTCGAAATCTCATCAACATGGAAGGAATTGAGATCGGCTGGGTTACCTGGTACTGGCTGTTTGACCACACCGGCGTCAGAATACATGATCTGCCTGGCTTAGTAGAGGGCATGATCGCACTTGAATCCGAAGCTGCTCAGATTTCGCCTGCAGCCCGGTGGAGCAGAAGCCCGCTGAACCTGTTCCAGAGGTTTGTCGGTCAGGCGCAGATTCTAAGAACGTTAATGTTCGCACTGAGTATTCCGATACTGGGCATTGTTCTCTACTACATCGTGCTGGCAGCCCAGTTGATGGTCAACAGCAGGCGGGCAGAGATAGCAATGCTTCAGAGCCGAGGTGCAGGCAAGTTTCAGATTTGTGCGACATACGTGATAGAGTGGTGCATCCTTGGGGCCATTGCTTTGGCAGTCAGTCCATATCTCGGCCTGTTCATAGCACAAATCATGGGCGCGTCGCGCGGGTTTTTGAGTTTCGTCGACAGAGATCCGTTGCCGGTGCAGCTATACTCCGATCCATATGTTTTCGCCTCTGCAGCCATGGCACTAACTGTTGCCGTGATAATCGTGCCGGTGCTCTCTGCGGCTAGGCAGTCTATAGTGAATTATAAACAAGAAGTCAGCCGCAAGCGCAGGAAACCGCTGTGGCAGGTAATCCCTGTGGACTTCATCCTGATAGCATTTTCAGGCTGGGGATACTACACCCTTCGCAAGCAAGCAGAGGCGGGAATCGTTGATCAGAGCATCATCCTCAATCCATCGCTCTTTTTGATCCCTGCCGTCTTGATGCTCGGCGTCGGCCTTCTGACTCTGCGAGTTTTTCCGTGGATCATTCGGCTGCTTGACCGGTTAACTGCAGGTTGGTCGCAGGTCGCCTGGAGTATGACCCTTAAGCAGCTGTACAGGTCCCCAGAGCAATACAATCCATTGATCCTATTGATCATTCTCACACTCGCACTCGGAATCTACAGCTCGTCGACAGCCAGGACAATGGACCGTAATTTCACAGACAGGTTGAGCTATGAGGTGGGCGCAGAGGTAGTTATCACAGAAAAATGGGTGGAACCGATGCCTCTGGAGTCGATCATGATAACACCAACCGGCGAGGAGATATCCACAGGAGTAGAGGAGCCCAAAGTATTTGAGCCTCCGTTCTACGTGCACGAAAACCTCGAAGGAGTGGAGGCAGCCGCCAGAGTAATGAGGATCAACGCCACTCTCCAGAGCCCAGCTAGATTTGCCGGAGTAACTATCTTGGCGATTAACCCTCATGAGTTCGCAAAGGTTGCCTGGTACAGGGAAGACCTGCTCGACTACCACATCAATGCGTATCTGAACCTGTTGATAGCCAGGCCCGGCGGTGTCCTGGTCGAAGAGAATGCACTCAAAACGTCGCAGTTGGAACCTGGAGATATCATATCTGTTCAGTTGCGAGGGGTTAGCGACCCGGTTCAGTTCCAGGTGTTGGCCCCTGTGAAGTACTGGCCAACCTTGTATCCCAGCGATGGACCGTTTTTGATCGCAGATATCGACTATGTGAGGAGCGTCCTTCCGATCGAGCCGTACGATGTTTGGCTGAAGATGGCACCGGGCGCGTCCTTATCAGAAATTGTCGAAAAACTGCGAGAAGAAGGCGTCTATGTTGCAACTATTAAAGACCTCAGAAACATGCTTGTCGAAGGCAAACGCGATCCTCAGAGAATGGGCCTATATGGCATGCTGTCGACCGGATTTCTCGTAGCTGCGCTCATAACCATTATGGGATTCTTGCTCTATACGTTCCTGTCGCTGCGCAACAGGACGCTTCAATTCGGCGTCTTGCGGGCTATAGGTCTCAAAGTGCGGCAGCTAGTGCTCATGCTTGTGTACGAACAGATCTTTACTGTCGGCCTTGCCGTTGTCGTCGGTACGGTGCTTGGAGAGCAGGTAAGCAGTCTGTTCTTGCCGATGCTCAAGCTGAGCGTTGACTCGCAGCGGGATGTGCCGCCGTTCTTAGTAGTTGTGGAATGGGCTGACAAGTTGAAGATCTATCTAGTCCTCGGAGTAGCGTTGCTCATTGGTATGATCGGCCTGCAGATCTTTATATCGACCCTCAAGATAAACCAGGCAGTCAAACTTGGCGAGGACCAGTAACCCGGAGGTTGATTTCTGATGTCAACAGTGACCAAAGAGCACGAACCGGGATCGGCACAGCCGGCGGTCGGGCGCAAGCGAGGCCTCTTGCCACGCCTGAGGCTTGGCGGGCCGGGCAGGCGCGGCTCTGCAAAAGAGCGCGATGAGGTGATAGCCCCCGGAGAGCCCTTCATCATATGCGAGAACCTGGTAAAGATCTACCAGGTTGCTGACATAGAAGTTTTCGCACTTCAAGGCCTAGATATGGTCATAAGGCGAGGAGAGTTGATGGCGATCATAGGTGCCAGCGGAAGCGGTAAGTCGACTCTTCTCAATATCCTCGGTGGGTTAGATAGCCCGACCGGCGGAAAGGTGTTCGTCGGTTCGTGGAACTTAAGCAAGCTCAGCTCTTCTGAGGCTGTGATATACAAGCGGCAGGTAGTGGGGTTTGTATGGCAAAACGTGTCCCGAAATCTTGTCCCCTATTTGTCTGCGCTGGAAAACGTCGAACTTCCCATGATTATTAACGGCACTTATGATCCTGACTGGGCCAAAGAGCTGTTGGTAGCAGTGGGCCTAGGCGACAGGATGTACCATAAACCCGGACAGCTGTCCGGCGGCGAGCAGCAGCGAGTTGCCATTGCAATAGCTCTTGCCAACAAGCCTGAGCTGCTCCTGGCAGATGAGCCTACGGGATCGCTCGATAGGAAATCCGGGCGGATAGTTCTCGATGTGTTCCGCAAGGTCAGAGATCTGTACGGAGTCACAGTAGTGATTGTCACGCACGACCTCAGCATGGCAGCTGCGGTGGACAGGTACGTTCGAATCGCGGACGGCAAGATCAGCAGCGAATCGGTCAGGCGGATCCAGGATACATCCTTGAGTGGACGTCATGAAGCCTCCGAGGATGGGGCCGCTGCCACGCACGACGAGTACATTGTTCTTGACTCGGCCGGACGGCTGCAGATTCCGGAGGAGTTGAGGACTGCGCTCAATATAAAGAACAGGGTTAAGCTGCATATGGAAGACGGCAAGATCGTGATCTTGCCGCCCGGGGATCGCGAGTAGCGTGCTTCCGGCAGCACGAGTTTGAGCCTATCGGAGCACTCCCTTTTGCGCCTTAGTCTCATTCCGAAGCCCATGCCGCCTGCACTTTTTAGCGTTTGGCATTGACGCCCGCCTTTTCCATAGCTGCCTCGCATTGGAGCAATCCCCAGTAGCGGACCCCTGCACCCACAGCAGGATGGCTGAAATATGTGTAGAACAGACCATTGGTATATGAGTTCACTTACTTGAATGCGTGGTGAAGGCGGTGTCTGAACTCATGCTCGAACCCAAGGACAGCCTTGGGCGCTTTGATATCTTGGTGATCGGCGGCGGTGTTGTCGGAACGGCGATAGCTAGGTCGCTCTCGAGATACAGGTGGAAGGTGGCACTTGCAGAGCGAATGGCAGAGCTATCGTTCGGCACCAGTAAGGCGAACAGTGGCATAGTCCACGCGGGATTTCACTCTGCGCCCGGAACGCTCAAAGCAGAGCTGTGCGTCAAAGGGTGCCTGATGTACCCCCAGCTGACAAAGGAACTGGATGTTGAGTATAAACAAAACGGCGTAATCATGGTGGCGATGTCCGACGAAGAGGCAGCCAAACTGCACTTGTACTTGAAACAAGGTGAACAGAATGGCGTGCCCGGGATGCGGTTTTTGTCCGGCGACGAGCTCAGGTCGCTTGAGCCGAACCTTTCCGATGGAGTTGTAGCAGGCATAGTCGCACCTACAGGCGGAGTCGTGTCACCGTTTGAGCTGACGCTCGCGCAGGGGGAGAACGCAGCTGCGAACGGTGTGAGCGTTTTTTTGGAAACTGAAGTTACGAGCATGTTGGTGCAAGATAAGAGCATCGTGCGGGTTAACACGAGCAAAGGCAGCATCACTGCTCGGCTAGTAATCAACGCAGCCGGGCTCTATGCCGACAAGGTTGCTAACATGGCTGGCGACTATTCATTTGTGATTCACCCTCGAAAAGGCGAAGAGTACCTGCTTGACAAACGCTTAGCCGGGATCGTGCATTCGACGATCTTCCCTCTCCCGACGCCGGTTTCTAAAGGCATACTTGTCATTCCAACAGTTCACGGAAATCTTATGCTCGGTCCGACTGCTGAGGAAACGGAGGACCGCGAAGACCTGTCGACCACATTTGAGGGTTTCCAACAGATATTTGCAATGTGTTCAAAAATGGTCAACGGGCTGTCTCCTAGCGACCTGATAGCGACATTTGCCGGGTTAAGGCCGGCCTCAGACCGGGATGATTTCGTCATTGAACCGTCTGATCAGGTGCGCAATCTCATTAACGTTGGAGGCATTGAGTCTCCTGGGCTCACTGCTGCTCCGGCAATAGCGGAGATGGTCGTTGAAATTGTCAAGGGCATGGCGCCGGATCTCGGGTTGTCTGTAGAGGAGAATGAGGGCTATAAGCCCACCAGGGAAGGTGTCCGGCGCTTCCGTTATATGACCGACGAAGAGAGAGCAGCTGCGATTGCGGAGAATCCCCTGTTCGGTCGGGTGGTTTGCCGCTGTGAATTGGTGACAGAGGCTGAGATCGTAGATGCCATCAGGCGGGGTGCGAGAACCCTCGACGGAGTTAAACTGCGTACGCGCGCGGGAATGGGCCGCTGTCAAGGCGGCTTCTGTACGTCACGAGTGATGAAGATTCTATCGCGAGAACTCGGCATACCCATGACCGCCATTACCAAGAGGGGTGGAGGTTCGCGGATGTTGTTGTACAGGACCAAAGAGCTCCTTGACGATGATTCCTTTGATGCCGGAGCTGGTCTTAAAGCCATAGGTGGTGACAAAGCAGTATGACAGCAACAGCGCAGGAACGCGATCTCGTCGTGATAGGAGGAGGCCCGGCCGGGCTAGCTGCTGCTCTGGCAGCTAAAGAAGAAGGAATTGACGACATTGTGGTGATTGAGCGCAACGATGAGCTGGGTGGCATTCTCAACCAGTGCATCCATAACGGTTTTGGCATTCATCTGTTTGGCGAGGAGCTGACCGGGCCGGAGTACGCAGAGCGCTTTGTCACCAAGGTAAGGGAGAAATCCATAGAGTGCCTGACGGGTACTGTTGTAACCGGGTTGACCTCAGATCGAGAAGTGACCGCGGTTGGGCAGAGATGCGGACTGCTGCGCATTAAGGCAAAGGCTGTGGTCCTGGCAATGGGATGCAGAGAACGAACGCGGCCGGCAATAAATATACCCGGGGACCGGCCTGCAGGTGTGTTTACCGCCGGCACGGTACAGCAGCTGATCAACTTGGAAGGCTATCTGCCGGGAAAGACCGCGCTGATTCTGGGATCCGGAGATATTGGCCTGATAATGGCTCGCAGGCTGACGCTCGAGGGTGTAAAGGTTCAAGGGGTAGTCGAAATCATGTCCTATCCGGGCGGCCTGAATAGGAACATTGTCCAGTGCCTCAACGATTTCAACATCCCTCTTTACTTGAGCCACACAGTGGTCAGAATCCACGGAAAGGAAAGGGTTGAGGGTGCTACTGTGGCGCCCGTGAATAGCCGCAGAGAGCCGGTACTGGAAAAAAGCTTTTTTGTGCCCTGCGACACGATTGTGCTTTCCGTCGGGTTGATCCCTGAGAACGAGCTGTCCAGAATGGCCGGAATAAGGCTTTCGCCTACCACTTCTGGAGCTTACGTGGATGAGAACCTTCAAACGAGCGTGCAGGGGATTTTCGCGTGTGGAAATGTGCTGCATGTACACGATGTCGTGGACTTTGTCACCAGGGAGAGCGAGCGCGCCGGAAGAAATGCTGCTAGGTTCATTAGGTCAGGCTTGCCCCGGTGTGAGATCGCGGTTAGACCGGGCAAGAATGTCAGATATGTGGTGCCGCATTTTGTCAGTGGTGAGCAAGACGTGGAGTTCTTCCTCAGGGCGTCTAGGCCTATGGGCTCTTCTGTTCTCTATATCCAGCCCGATCTTCGCCAGGTCAGACAGCGCATAGTCAAACCGAGCGAGATGATCTCGGTGGCATTGCCCGCGAGCGTGATTGCCAGGGCCAAGTCTTCCGGCGAGATGTGTTTTGAGCTTGAAGAAAGGGGATCTGGGCGATGAATGACGCCGGCATTCGCGAACTCATTTGCATATCATGCCCTATCGGGTGCAGGCTTAGTGTAAAGGTGAGCGACAGCAAAGTATTGGATGTGTCCGGCAATCAGTGCAAGAGGGGAATCGCCTATGCCGAGAACGAGATCTCGAATCCGAAGAGGATCTTGACTACTACGGTCAAGATAAGAGGCGGAGTAATCCCACAGCTTCCTGTGCGAACTAAAGAGCCGATTCCTAAGCATTTGATTGCTCGGGCAATGCAGGCGTTGAGCAAGTGCGAAGCCGAAGCTCCGGTTAGCTTGGGAGACGTAATCGTCCGTGATTTGCTCGGAACAGGTGTAGATGTTGTGGCCAGCCGAAGCGTGGCAAGAGCCGAGTGAGTGCAGCGGTGGCGGATCTCATTTGCAGTGTGGTGCTAGAGCAATTTGTGATATATGATAGGGATGATAGGGAATCGACGAAGGAGGGGTCACCGGTGCACAGGCGGCTCTACAGGTCGAGGAGAGGCCGAATTCTCGGCGGAGTCATTAGCGGGCTAGGCGAGTTTTCCGATACCGATCCCGTATTGCTGCGGCTGATTGCCGTAGTTCTGACGTTCTTGACAGGCGGCTGGCTGATTCTTGCTTATATAGCTGCTTGGCTCATAGTACCAGAGGAGCCCACGGGTGAGGCTGGCTCCGCTAAGAGTTTGAATGAATCCTCTGTTGAGCTGGGTGAGCGGCTCAGGCAGTCTGCGCAGGAGATGGTTGACGCGGGCGCCAGACTTGCAAGGGATGTTGCAGCTGCCATTCGCAGTTCAATGGGTCAATCGACCAAGCCTTTGGCAGATAGCGGCGCAGAAACCGGCGCAGCAGATTCAGGTCCTGCCGGTACACGCTCTAAAGGCTCAGATGAAGCTGTAGAAAGCAACGGCGCCAGGGTCATCGGTATTCTGTTGGTAATTGTCGGTGCTATCGCTCTTTTTAACAAGTTTGTCTACTCTGTGTTCAGAGCCAATGTATTCGTGCCGGTCGCTCTGATCGTGCTCGGCGTGGCCCTTATACTGTCGGGCAGGAGGAAATAAGCCATGTTTGATTCAGGCAGGTTCTTTCTTGGAACACTACTCCTTCTCATCGGCGTGTTGTGGCTTCTCAGCAACCTGGGCCTGCTGACCCCTGCTTTCTGGGACAATCTGATCACCTTGTGGCCACTCCTTTTGATCGCCTTCGGATTGAGGTTGATCTTTAGAAGAGGATTCCTGGCACTGCTGTCTCCTCTGGTGCTCATCATAATGATCGTTTTAGCGCTGTCCATGCCTGGGGAATACTACGCTGACGGAGAGACGGGTTCGTTTAAACGAGCGCTCGAGGATTCGGTTACGCAGGCCCGCTTAGTACTGGATGTCGGCATTGTAGATTTGAGGGTTCGGGCTAGTGAACCGGGCTCTGCTGACCTGTTATCTGCAACCGAGAGACTGTTCGGCAGCCGGATGGAATGGTCCTACAAGCTTGATGGCACAGAAGCAGTCGTGCGGGGAAGCAGGGACTCCGGATCGTTCTTCAGGTTTTCCAGAAATAACTTTCGATCAGGGTCGAATCGTGTCGAAATCTATCTCAACGAGGCGGTTCCCTGGAGTATTGAGCTGAATACGGGTGCATCGGAAGCCAGCTTAGACCTGACAGAAATAGCTGTGACCCGGCTAAATGTCAAGTGCGGAATGAGCAAAGTTAACATCGAGCTAGGAGCAAGAGCAGACCGGGCTAACGTTGAAATATCTGCCGGATTTGCTTCGGTCGATCTGACTATTCCTCATGGGGTAGGAGTCAAAATCGACACAGACATGAGCTTGAGCGGCAACAATTTTAGAGCTGCAGGGTTCCAGCGCCGCGATGGCGTTTGGCTGTCGCCGAACTATGATACCGCTTCAAAGTTCATAGATATCGAGTTAGATGGAGGATTCAGTTCTTTCAATGTCTACTTCACCGGGCCTAGGACTGTTAGTCTGTAGGACGCGGTTTTGTAAATGACTTGATATTGAAGTCAGCTGTCTGGTAAAATGGGATCAACACCAAAGGGTGTCTTGGCTGAGAGAGCTGAGATTGGCCTAGAAGGAGACGAGCAGAGATGAGAGAGTTGAGTGAAAAGCAAGCCAAAGTACTACTGCCCGAAACGGAATTGCCGAGGCAATGGTACAACATCCTGGCAGACATGCCCACCTTGCCTGAGCCGGCACTAAATCCGGTCACCAAGAAGCCTCTAACCCCAGAGGACCTACTTCCCATTTTCCCTATGGACTTGATTCTACAAGAGACTAGCACCGAGCGGTGGATCGACATTCCCGAAGAGGTGCTGGACATCTACAGGCTTTGGAGGCCGAGCCCGCTATACAGGGCAAGGCGGCTTGAGTTGGCACTCGGGACTCCTGCGCGCATTTACTACAAGTATGAAGGAGTCAGCCCCACCGGGAGCCACAAGCCCAACACAGCTATTCCGCAGGCCTATTACAATAAGAAAGCCGGCATAAAGCGGCTATCTACTGAGACTGGAGCCGGCCAATGGGGCAGCGCACTGAGTTTGGCCTGTAGTTACTTTGGACTAGAGTGCACTGTATATATGGTCAAAGTCAGTTACCACCAGAAGCCGTATCGGAGGTCCTTGATGCAGGTCTGGGGTGCAGAGGTTATTCCGAGCCCGAGTGATAGAACTGAGACCGGCCGCAAGATCCTGGCGGAAGACCCGGACTGCCTGGGCAGCCTAGGGATTGCCATTAGTGAGGCAGTAGAAGATGCCCTTTCGCGCAAGGATACTAACTACTCGCTGGGCAGTGTCCTCAATCATGTCTTGCTTCATCAGACTGTCATCGGCCTAGAGGCTAAGAAGCAGTTTGAACTGATAGGCGAGTATCCTGACGTAGTGATAGGTTGCTGCGGCGGAGGCAGCAACTTTGGCGGGCTGGCTTTCCCGTTCTTAGCTGACAAGTTCGCCGGCAAAGAGGTCAGAGCTGTTGCTGTCGAGCCTACGGCGTGCCCGTCGTTGACCAAAGGTCACTTTGCATACGACTACGGCGACAGCGCCAAGATGTCCCCGATCGTCAAGATGTACACCCTTGGCCACGACTTTGTTCCGGCAGGAATACACGCAGGCGGCCTGCGTTACCACGGCGCTTCTCCTATAGTAAGCCAGCTAGTTCACGACGGCATTGTCGAGGCCAAAGCAGTCGGGCAGAGAGGAGTGTTTGAAGCTGCTGTGCTCTTTGCCAGGACCGAAGGCATCTTGCCCGCTCCGGAATCCGCTCATGCAATCAAGGGCGCTGTCGACGAGGCGCTTGCAGCCAAGGAAGCAGGAGAGGAAAGAGTGATTCTGTTTGGATTAAGCGGCCACGGCCACTTTGATCTAGCTGCATATGACGAGTTTCTCGCAGGCAAGTTGACGGATGTCGAATATCCTCAAGAGAAGATCGACGAAGCCTTAAAGAGTCTTCCACTGTGCAATGTTGGATAAGACATTTGACCCTTTACGCCCGCAGCCTGTAAAGGGAGGGCAGAGCGGTCACTGCGTTGGAGGCCCCGGTAAGGGGCCTCCGTGTTGTTTTGCCGTTCAATTCAGAGCCCGCTGGTCGATCTGATTGCCATCGTGACTAGGACAGGTAATCGGATCGCTGCAGTGACCGGAACAGGCGAGGGAAGCGACGGTGTTAAGAGTCCATTTCCTCCACTATAGACCTCAAGTAATCTCTGAACGGGCCTGAAAGCTCTTTGTCGCGCAGGGCATACTCTACTGTGGCTTCAAGGAAGCCGAGCTTGTCGCCAATGTCATATCTGCGGCCCTCGAAAACGTAGGCGTACAACTCGCTCGTTTTTGCGAGTTCGCGAAGCGCGTCTGTGAGTTGGATCTCTGCACCGGCGCCGGGAGCAGTCCGCTCGAGTATGTCAAATATTTCCGGCTGGATTATGTACCGGCCCATGATTGCCAACCTTGAACTAGGTGCCTTATCAGGTGTGGGCTTCTCTATGAGATCCTTGATTTTCATTACACGTTCTTCGCCGCTAATCGGTTCTACGGCGCATATGCCGTATCTGTGAGTGACCTCCAACGGCACCTGTTGCACTCCGATGATGCTGCCGCCGAATTTCTCGTAGACGGCGATCATCTGTTTGAGAACGGGAACCTCGCTGTAGACTAAGTCATCTCCAAGCATCACGGCAAACGGTTCGTCGCCAATGAACTTCCTCGCACAGTAGACTGCGTGCCCAAGTCCGAGAGGCTCTTTTTGCCGAACATAGTGGATATCGACAAGCTCGGATATATCGTGAACCAGCCGCAAGAGCTCGAGCTGGTTCTTTTTCTTGAGAGTTGCCTCCAGCTCAAATGAAATATCGAAGTGGTCCTCAATTGCTCTCTTGTTCCTGCCGGTGATGATCAATACATCTTCTATACCTGATGCGACGGCTTCTTCGACTATGTACTGGATGGAAGGCTTGTCCACAATTGGAAGCATCTCTTTTGGCTGAGCTTTAGTAGCCGGAAGGAATCGGGTGCCTAGACCGGCTGCAGGTATGACTACTTTGCGAATCGGTTTTTTCGCCATAAAGCATCTTTCTCCTTAATCAGTTGCACTGTTTTCTTGTTCCGGTCTTTGCTAGGTCTTAATGTAGATCGTTGTTACGCTCATGCTCAGTTGCTCCAGTCTACTTCTCCGACAGAACACCCGTCTCCTTCACTCACTGCGCCATTGCCGGGCCCGATGCATATGACTGAGCCTCTACTACTGACGGTCGAGTTGGATCGCACTTTGGTTCGGGCACTGTAGGGTCGGCATGATGCAGTTTGCGGAGGTAGTAGCACGCCTCTCTAAGCATGTGGTCAATAATCGCGACTCTGAGTGAGCCTAGGGCGCTCGCATTCCCTAGAAGGTCTCGGAGACTCTCCAGATAGTCGCAGAAATCCTGCATGTTCTCTGCAGCTAAGAGATTAAATCGCTGCAGACTGGGATAATGGTCCAGACAGGTGCGTGAAAATCCCCTGTACTCGGTGGCCTCGCTGAAGTGCCTGAGGAAAACATCTGCGAAGCTTTGGGCTTCGTGTATAAGCTCGCTGTTTGTGTAATCAAGGTTACATGCGATGTGGCGGGCATGGCCTTCTCCGTCTTTTAGCCACAGTAGATGTAAAGGCACCGGGCTTTTTGCCAACGGCGTCTGGCCTTTTGACAGAAAATGCAGGATTGTTAGGTAATCCTCGAGTTCATTGACCATGTGATTGACAAAGGTCGGGGTCAGGTCAAGAACGATTTCTCTTCTCAACATCATTGCCAGAAGATTCAGTTTGAAAGTTCCTAGGTTTTCTACAGTAGATTGTGCCTCAAATGCAAACGTAGCCCACCTGGAGTCCTGCGAACCTTGCATACTTCTAGCAGTTAGCAAGAGACGGTCGAGCTCGTCTGCAAGATGGTCGGCTTGTTGCCTCAGGCTTCTTGCTTCGCATGGTATGGCAAGGCTCAAAAACTCGCTGTGCTCCTTCATGATTTGAAGCCAAAACAGGTGCTCAAACCGGCTTACAGCTTCATAGTCAGCCATTAGCTCTCCCCCTCGTCCATGTGCCCTGTGACTACAACGGTGCGCAAGACCGGCTAAATCGCATTCTTAAGCAAACATATGCGGCCGTGAATCGAGATATGTTTGCAACAGCGCAGAATTATTCTGAGAAAAACGTGGCTTAATTGGTATGGGGTGGTCACTCTACGAACATACTAGGGGTGAGGCTATGTGACTCAACATCAGGAGGAGCATCGGCTCCTACAAGTTTGTCTTAGCGACTTTTGCCGGTCACTTGCTGAGTGAGGGGGTGATGAGCCATCGGCCTGGGTAGGATGAGTGCGACGCCCATATTGATTCTCGCACTAGCCGCAGCGCTGGCTGGCGTGGCTGCTGCAGAAGTGGCTCAAGAAGTCGAGCCCGATTGTTTTCCGCCCGGCTGGCCGGACCCCGTTCTTGACCTGCTTACCGTAACAACCACTGTAGATGTACTTACTGGCAACGCAACGTGGGAAGGCGACAGGTTTCTGGTTGATAAGCTAAACGAGCGTATACTCTGGGAGATCAATTACCATCTCACCAATAAGTCGGTGATACCTATCGTGTTCAACACATCCGGCGTAGACTCCTACGGACCGGAGCTGTCAATAGAATGGGCCGATGCGACTAGCGGTGTAGTCACCGCAGGGCAATCCGACAGAGAGGAATACGGGCAGTTAGTGAGGTGGAAAGGATTCTCTCTGGGGCCATTCTGCAGTGCAACGTTGACGGTGGTGCTTTCGACTTGGAGCTGCCAAGATTCTCCCGGATACCGGCTTCCCGGCAATTACATTCTCAACAAAGGCATTGAGGTCAGCTATAGCGTAGCATGCGGCTTCCCTGAGCGCGCGATTCGCGGGGAAGGCTACCGGGTAGAGGTAGTCGCAGCCCCGCACATGAGGTTGTCCATGTCATCGCCCACTCTAGAGTGGATGATCAAAAAGCCGGGTGACTACTACATCCGGGCATTCACCGGAACAGTAACAGCAGATGCTCCTGTTGTCGTTACTTTTTCGGACTTTGGGAACTTGGAGAATAGCAATACCGGCGAGGTACTACCAGTGTACTACTCTTTGCAGACTCAGCAGCCGGACATTGACGACTGGATGTCGCCGGTCGAGTTAAACAGCGCTTTCCTGGAGGTGCCACCTGCACAAGAGCCTGTTGAATGGGCGCTATGGCAGCGAGTAGTCCTGGGAACTCAAGGCGTAGGAACTTATGAAGGAGAGGGGGTGATTACGTTCACGATGCTCAACGTTCAGGACGCAGTCCGTTAGTGGTTAGTAGGGATTTGGATAAGGTTTATCGGACGGGAAAGAACGCCATTAGGGGTGGCTCGTCCGAAATCCCCAAGCAATACGGACAATACAGAACAATACTAAAAGGAGGAAACAGAAATGAAAAAGCTGGCACTTGCGATTGTAATGGCTGCGCTGGTGGTCGGCTTGTTTGCAACAGTGGCGTCCGCAGATGCGACCGAGACTGTGTACGCGTATGAGGGCAACCCCGCAAACGCCGTAGTGTGGCGGATAGGCGAGGGATGGATTGAGGACTGCAACAAAACCCCGCGTGAGCAGCAAGTCGTAGTTAGAGCCAATGTCGCCCAGTGGGCTAAGTGGAGCGTTGACTTCAGCGGCTGGGAGTGGTTTGTGAAGAAGCCGGGCGACTACTATGCTGACTGCGTCGCAGGGCACGTGCAGAGCAACGGTCAGGTGACCATACAGTTTGTGGGCTTTGGGGACCTAGCGGCAACAGAAGGAACCAACGTAGTCAATGGGGCATCCGGGACGATAGAGACATTCTTCGCTGCACTTCCCGGCAGTGGAGAGCCTGAACTAGACGATTGGGTGAAGGTAACTGAGTTGACCAGCTGTACCCTTCCGGACTCGATGCAGCTTCACGAAGGGTATGCTTTCAAGCTTTGGAACAGAATAATCGTGCTGGACTGCAATTCTCCGGGGACCTATGAGGATGTGGCAAGCCTGATACTCACTCTGGATAACCAGGTCGACTGGATAGACGAAGAGACAGGTAACTTCATCCCGCCGGCTTTACCATTTGACTAATGGTCTGCCACAGCCGCCGGCTATTTGAGTCGCAGAAACCATGAGAGTCAGGTCAGAGGGGATTTTCCCTCTGACCTGACTGACCCGATACAGAATTGTCTGTCGTTTGTCAACTGGAATCTCAGGGGGGTTTGCGATGAAGACGAACCGGTTGTTTGCGGTTTTCCTGGCTCTTTTGCTGGCTGTGCTCTGCTCAGCAAGGGGCCTCGCTGCTGGGAAAGGACCTTCGCTGGAGATAGATCCCCTGTTTGTTCAGAGGGTGGTCGCCGGAGGTTCGCAGCTCTCGTACAGGATCAATGTGGAGAACCAGGATCCGTTGGAATTTATCACACTTGAGGCCGCTGTAGCCGACATTGGGGAGGATTTCCGCGGCTCTTACACGCTCCTTCCCGCGGGGTCTACGTCGTACTCGTTGGCGAGGTGGATTAGCTTGAGCCCGGCTAGGTTTACCATCCCTCCGGGACAATCGCAGCAGATTGACGTCACAATCAGCGTGCCGAGGGGCATCTCCGGAGGCCGGTACGGTGCGGTGACAATAAGCACCGTGCCTCGAGACGATAATGCACCCGCGGGGGCGTTCGCAGCATCGACCATCAGGTTTCACATGGCGAGTTTCATTGAGCTTGTAGTGCAGGTGTCTGCAGAACGAAAAGAGGCTTATGCGGAGTCATTTAACGTCGAGTTTTCACAGAAATATCCAGAGTTGCGGATGCTGGTAGGCAATGACGCACTTGTGTTTACGGCTTCAGTCAAGAACGAAAGCAATGTGCACATAGTTGCAAAAGGCAGTCTCATCATCTCGACAATTGACGGTCGAACTATAGCTAAGTATCCGCTCGGTGGAGGCCGCGGGGTGATCATCCCTGAGGCGACTGTCGGGCTTAGGTCCGTGATAACGTCAGTTCAGCCGCCGGGTGAGTACATAGCCAAGGCTGTAATCGACTACGGAGCCCGTAGGCCAATTGTTGCCCAGACCAAATTCGTTGTCGACGAAGGCCAGGTTGTGGTAGAAGAGGCAACTAACTGGCAACCGCACCGCTTTGCAGTTCTTCCGGATCCGGTGGAGATCACTCTAAGGCCAGGTTCCACTAGGTCAGCTGTAGTTGAAGTCGTCAACAACGGTGAGGAGGACTTGGTGCTCAGCGGGCAAGTCCTGCCCTTGGCATACGATGCTCTCGGCACACTACTGCCCTCAGAGGATAGAGCCGGCGGCCTGGACTGGATCACTGTATCGCCTCAGGTAGTCCGGGTAAGCCCGGGGATGAGCAGCCGAGTGCGTGTGACTGCCCGAGCGCCGGAAGATGCAAGCGGCGGATATTACGCGGACATTGTGTTTACGACAGAAGGTTCCGCCCTGCAGACAGAGTCTGGCTCGAGCCTGCTGGTCTTTGTTGGAGATAGTGAGGAGGACGCTATAAAGCGGGGGAGCGTTGAGCTTGTGCAAATCTCCGTAGAACCGGGGGCGCTGTCTGCCGATGCTTGGTTCACCAACGAAGGCAATGTGCACGTGAACATTGACGGCGAGTTGTTCCTTTTTGGGATTTATCCTGAGGAGGAAACTGAGGGAGGCCTGCTGGCGAGATCTAGGCAAGAGCAGGTTGCATCGGCTCCTATCGACGGGTCCACTAACCCGGTCCTTCCCGGAACCGGAAGGCTTCTGAGATCGCTCATACCTGCTGAGCTCGAAGATGGCCAGTACGAGCTGGCTATAAGAGTTGACTACGGTGGGGACGAACCGGCCATTGGTAGGCTTCAGTTTCGTGTAGAAGGGGGCATTGTAAGTGGAGATATCCGCTAAGAAGGTAGCTATCACCATTATTGTGGTGCTGTTTGCGGCTGTAGGCTTGTGCCAGGCGTCTGAAAGCGTATCCGAGCACGAGTCCGGTCAGCCTTTGGTGACTAACATCTTCTACGACACTTTCATAATCGACGCATTGAGTGACGTGTCTGTGCAAACGGGCGTTCCGATCATAGCCGACACGACCGTCAGCGGGTTTGTAACCATGGACTTGGTGGGCGTCCCACTCGAGGAAGCCCTGACCCGGATTTGCGCACCTCTCGGGCTGACGTTCCGCCTTATGGAGGGCGGGTACTACTTGGTCGGAGCTGCTACGATGGACAACCCGACGTTTGCGCTTCTCAGCGACACGCGTGTCGTAAAGATCCGCTACCAGCAAGCGACCGTAGTAGCCCAGCTGCTCGCTGACATGTATAAGCCGTTTGTCAAGGTGAACGGCGAAACTAATACCATAGTCATCACTGCATCTCCTGAGTTGATTGCCAGAATAGAAAGGGACATTGCGATGATTGACAGGCCCATTCGCCAGGTGATGCTCCAGGTCCTAGTCACCGAGCTCAGCGAAGGGGCGAGAAAGAGCCTCGGAACTGATTGGCAATGGGACTCACAGCAAGAGCCTGGCGAGATCACTGGCGCGCTCAGCTTTACAACCGGCGTGTTGAAAACAGCTTTGGGCTACAGGTCTGCCAATATCGACGATTTCCTTATGGCACTTAGAGCTGAAGTCGAGGACGGAAAAGCCCAGATCCACGCCAATCCACGAATAGTAGCCATGGATGGCAAGTCTGCAGAAGTCTTTCTCGGCGAGGAGCAGTCATACATAGTGCTCGTCGAGTCCGATAGCGGAAATACTGTTACGAGGCAGCGGGTTGTGGCAAAAACCGGAGTGAGCCTGAAATTCACTCCCCACATCTCCGATCAGGGTGACATTACCATCAGCGTGGAACCTGAGGTCAGCACAGTGAACGGTTTAAACAAGGAAGGGTTTCCGATCATATCTAGCAGGCGCGCTAGCACAACTGTCAGGGTCAGGGATGGCGAAACATTTGTGCTGGGTGGGCTGGTAAGCGAGATCAATGTTGATAAAACTGCGAAGGTGCCGCTATTAGGCAATCTGCCTTTGCTTGGGAAGCTTTTCCGCTCGCAAAGCACACAGACGTCACAGTCGGAGATCATGATCTTGGTAACACCAGTAATACTTGATCCTGCTGCTGATAAGGAGGTGTCGTAGCATGGCACGCATGAAGGGTTTGGTACTAGTACCTATTGCAGCAGTCTTGTTCCTAATGCCCGTATGTGCGTTTGCATACTATCCGCTTGAGGCTGCGTTCGAAAACCCGGCATTGCTGACAGCGGTCAGTGACGACGAGATGGTTTACATTAGTTATGTGGCGGGCACTGAATCACAGCTTCTTGCATACATGGAATACGATGCCGGGGTAGGGGGGTATGGATCCTTAGCAGTTAGGAAGGGCGGATACGTTCCCGGGCGATTCTTAAACCAGAGTTCGGACTCAGCAGTTGGCTCGACTATATGGTCATATATCGCAGCTAAAGAACTCGGCCCAATCTGGCTAGGACTGGGCGTCAACCAAGAGACTAGAGAACAAAGCAAACTTACATTTGATATAGGAGCTGCTATAAATTGGCAATCATTTACTGTCAACTTCGCTGTGCAGAGGATAGGACTAGGTGATAGAGGTGGCATTGTGGTTGGCAACACGGTATCGGGTGTGCGGCTATCCCCCTTAAATGGTTTGTCTCTCATGATCGACATGGCTACCGCACCTAATCCGCTATACCGCTTGTCTGCAGCAGTAGAGCGAGGACAGCTCGAGGCTAGATTCTACGTAATGGGGGAGAAAGATGAACCGTTTGACCCGGGTATAGAGCTCGGAGTCAGGAGGGATGCGATCGAGGCGAGGATTGGATATCACGTAGAGCAGAGGAATAATCGTCAACTCATAGGGCTAAGCCTGTCGTATTCGTTCTAGCAACCTACGAAACCTGATTCTCTGCGAGCACTTACAAGTGGGTTTGCTTTCAAATCGGAGGAGGATTCTACTTGACCGACATCGAAAAGTCTAAATCAGACATCTGTTGATATCGTTTGCTGGCTTGGATTGTTTCTACGCCTGGCGCGTGGTCCAGCTTCACCATCGATTTTACGGGTTTTCGAGGGTTGTCGCGTCGTGGCCTGTTGGGGGTGCCTGCGTTGTCCCGTCCAGGCCTCACTCATGGCGAGAAGGTTGGGCTTGTCTCTAAAGGGGCAAACAACCCGTCGCAGATTGGAACTAGCCGTAAGCAGGACCAGATAGATCGCGGCGAGTTCAATCGCCGGTATCCGGCTCTTGTGGCCGGCGGCTCCGGACAGCCTAGCAATATGGACAGAGCCAGAAATGCAGCTGGAGTTGACACCCGCCCTGGCGATTCTCTGAATCGCTCTCTCTCTAACTATTTGCTTCTTGGAATTCTGGCCAAGCTTATCGCTGTTCTTGACCAGAGAGATTCCTACACCAAGAGCCATTCTGATGATGTGGCTCACTGTTCAATCGAGATCGGGAAACATCTCGGTCTGGACAGTGACACAATGCAGACTCTCTACGTTGCCGGGTTGCTTCACGATGTCGGAAAGATTGGGATCTCTGATCATATACTTAATAAGCGGGGAGACCTTACAGATGAAGAAATGGAGCTGATGAAGCGACATCCACAGCTCGCAGTTGAACTTATTGGGACTGAAGGAAGCTTCAAAGAGATTGCTGAGGCCGTGTACCATCATCATGAGCGCTATGATGGAACCGGCTATCCCGATGGGCTCGCCGGAGACCAGATACCGCTGCTTGCAAGAATACTTGCTGTCGCAGACGCATTCTCTGCTATGACGACTGACCGGCCGTACAGGCCAGCAATGAGCATAATGAACGCTGCCCGTGAGTTAGTGGATGAAGCTGGCAAACAGTTTGATCCGGTTTTGGTCACGATTTTCGTCGAGAAAGTGCTCGGGATTCCCCTTAGAGAACTTCTAGAACGGAGTTGATCAGACCTTTGCCGTCCGATATGTTCCAATTCCTCCGCGATGAATTGTGGGTTGTCTTCACCGCTGCCGCCCCTGTTGCAGAGTTGAGAGCTTCAATCCCCTTAGCTCACAGCCTTGGCATGAGTGCACTTAAAGCGTTCGTATTATCAGTCATCGGAAATATGTTTCCTGTGCCAATCATATTGGCAGTGCTGTGGTACTTCGAAAAACAGCTTCGCGCTCTTCCAGTGATAGGCAATATACTTGAGTGGTTTATCCGCCGCACGATGGCCAAGACCGATCAAATTCAGCGATACGGACCTATTGGGCTTGCGCTGTTCGTGGCCATTCCTCTGCCCTCTACTGGAGCGTGGACCGGTTCCCTTGCAGCATTTCTTCTTCGTATAAAAAGTCGCTATGCTATCCCTTCAATATTCCTTGGCGTAGTTCTGGCCGGTATTATTGTGACTGCGCTTACGCAAGGAATCTCCTCTCTCATTCCTTAATTCCCTGAAGTATTATTCATGAATCTCGCAGTATTATTTTTCAAATCATGGAAGGAAAGGCGCTCTAAATCCCGAATACAATAACTACATTTGATTGAAAAGAATGGATTGGGAGGGAGCGAGCGCTGGTGATGCAGATGCTGGTCTCACTCAGATCCTGTTGGCGCAGGCCTATTCTGCTAGGGTTGGCATTCTGCGCCATTGGATTAGCTTTGGTCGGGGCTACCTCAGTTGCCGGACAAGCACAAGCTCGAACTGCAATATTTGCTAACGTTTCCAGCTCTATTGAGATCGAAGTTCCGTCAGAGATTCAGTGGGGAGATCTCTGTCTAGGGACTAACGTGTCTGTTCCTCAGCAGGTTCGGGTCAGAAGCAACAAGCCGTTCACCCTGAAGATCCGCTCTGTGACGAGAACACACATGGCCGAGTTTGACCTAACTACTCAGGAATGGGTGACCGGCGGGAGAAGCCTGTCCGAAAGTCTCAGGTGGAAGCTCTTAGACGGCGAGTCAGAGCCGGTTCAACTGTCTCGCACGGACATGGACATTATGGCAGCCTGTCCTCCTACCAGTGACTCCGGACGAACCTTTGACATCTGCTTTGTTCAAGAGGTTAGCTTCGGAGATGAGCGGCTGGAGGAGGGAAAGGTCTACCGGATAGATGTGATCTTTACCGCTATTCAGGACGTCTAGGAGGAAGCGCTATGAGGCGCGGAACAGCTCGTTTATTTGCGCAGCTTTTGAGTGTGGGACTCATGCTTGCCGTTTCGGGATGCATTCAAGTGTCTCCACACGCAGAGATCATTGACTGTGCCGTTGCGTTTGCCGAAGCTGTCTTGGCTCGGGATCTGTCTGCTGTAGCGGATCTGACATTTAACCGGCCGGAGGGCTGGGAGGAGGTTATCGCCAATGGGGAGTTTGCCCTTTATGATGTGAGCATCGTCGACGTGGAGCGGATGCAAGAGCGAGCTCGGGTCAGCATCGAGCTCCGCGAGCAGCCTCAGGAAACCGATGAGTTTGACGAGGTGGCAGACGACGCCGAGTTAATGACGAGCGAAACTTTTACATTGGCGATTGAGCTTCAGAGGATTGACGGGACCTGGCTCGTCGATCTCGGCAGGACTTTGGGAATAGAGTAACCTGCGGAGCCGGGAATGGAGCAGCCGCGGGGGAAATTCGCAATCGAGCAAGGTGGAAGCCATAGTTCAAACCTGTAGAGGAGGCGATAAGGATGACGAAGGCCAGTTTGAGTTATGAGAGCAAAGAGGTGCGCACCGGTGGCAGCTCAAGGCGGTTCCGCACGCGGCCAGTAGTGGTCTTGGCCATCTGTATCGCCGCATTGCTGTCGCCAGACGTCATTGCAGATACTCAGGTCGGGCATCAAGAAATAGTTGCACAGGTGGCACACGCTATTGAATTGACAGTCCCGGCCGCGTATGACTGGGGCGTGCTGTCTATCGGGGAGAATGAGTCTAGCCTTCAGGATATTATTGTCAGGAGCACTGCTCCGTACGATCTCTTTATCCGGGCAGACCGGACGAGATTGGCCGAGTACGACCTCGCAAGCGGGCATTACGTTTCCGGCGGCAGGGAGCTCAAGGACTCCCTTCAGTGGAAGGAAGCGTCAATGGAAACCTACTTTTACGTCGATACCATCGACCTACCAGTAATATCAGGAGGATCTCCTACTGGGAGTGACGGGACGGTCATATCACTCTTGTTTCGCCAAATCGTAGACTACGGAGATCAGGCACTCCCAGATGGATTAGTCTACCGAATCGTCCTCACCTATACCGCTATGAACACGGTTTGAGTGCAAAGGTGGTCACGTGCAGTGAAAAAAGCGGATGAACATGCCCGGCCGCGTGGGAAAACCCTATTGGGTTCTCCATGCGGCAAACTGAGGCTGTACCGGAAGCTCGCTGCCTGGATGGTAGCTTCCGCAATGCTGGCAATTGCAATTGTAGGATCTTTTCGTTCCTCGGCTCTTGACCTCAGTCTGGAGGTGTCTTTTCCTGCAGATCTGGACTGGGGTGTGCTCGATATAGGCGAGAACAGGAGCGGTATGCAGGTGATATCCGTTCAGAGTGACGTGGGGTACAAGGTCTATGCAAGAGCAGATAGGGACCGGCTCAGTCAATGGGATCAGCGGTACATGTCTTACGTTGCCGGTAAAGAAATGACTGAGCCGCTCCTTCTAGTGTCCGAAAGGGGGACGTTCGCAGTAGGTATGACAGATATCCTCATTGCAGACCGCTCTAGTTCGTCGCAATCAGAAACGGTGAGCTTTTGGTTTGTGCAGCGGGTAGGGTTTGACGACACACCTGCACCTCTTAACAGGGTCTATAGGATCCTGCTTACGTACACGGTAGTTCAGGATGTGTAAGTGGGGGATGCGTTGACGTGAGGCTAGGAGTTGAAGTGCTGCAGTGCGGCAGCCCAGATAAGCGTTGCTCGCACACACAGCAAGGGCGGAGGGCGTCTGTCGCAGGCAAGCGTGCTTTTGAATTGCTGATGTTGACAGTGATTCTAGCTGCTCTGGCCCTTGGAGGCATGCAGGGCGAGAGCTGTGAAGCGTCGCCTTCGATAAGAATCTCGCCATCTAGAATTGAAAAGCACGTGAAGAGATTTCTGTTTTTTGAAGACCGCAGTATTGGGCCTATTAGGGTCACCAACAACGGGACGGTTCCGCTGAGGATAAGAGTTACTGTGGAAGACCTGTACCAGACCCAAGACGGAAGCGCGGTATTTGTCACCGACGGGTCGTACGAGTACGGCGCTGCTGACCTGGTAGTACTTGAACCGGCCGAGTTCACTGTTGAACCGGGCATGACTCAGTTAGTAAAAGGAAAGATAGACACGAGCTCGGGCAGGACGGGCGGAGGCTACTGCGTTGTGTTTTTTGAAGCGCAATCGGAGCCGGCCCAGGATGCCAGCATGGCTACTTCGGGCAGAATCGGCGCATTGCTTTACATCGTCTTTCCCGGTGCATCAAGAGTGGACGGCAGTATAGAGGATTTACAGGTCTTCTGCAAAGATCAAAACAGGATTCAGGTTCGGGTATTAGCGCATAATTCGGGCAATGTGCACATATCCCCGAGGGGGATCGTGCGTCTGAAGACGTTTAATGCCGAGCAGATCAGCAGCGGACACATCGCACCTGAGAACATTCTTCCGGCTGCGTCCAGGTGGCTGGAAGGCGCTGTTGACCTGCCGAGCAGCATTGAATCAGGCCTTTACCTGTTAGAAGTGACACTGTTGCTCAGCGACATCAGGAGCGCTTATTGCGAGGCCATAGTCTCAGTAGCTCGAGGTGATTCAGGTCTGTGTGAGGTTAGGCTTGACAAATGGGAACTAGCAGTGAGCCGGGCCGAACGATCGCATACTGACTGATCCGGTGCCTGCTGTGTCGGGTGGTCTCCAGCCGTGGTGAGCGAGGCGTGATGGCATGCTTCTTGCTTCAACACAAAGTGGGAAGTTACGACCTAGTTGATCAGAGATTTGGTGCTTTTCAAGCCAAGCACACGCCTTGCTACACCCGCTCAGAGGAGTAGTGAAGTCTATGGACGGCAAGGTGCAGGTGTCGAGATTTACCGGCAAAACACTTGATGAGGCCTTGCAGTTAGCTGCCCGGCAGCTACAAGTTAAATCTCCTGATGAGCTGCGTTATCGGGTAGTCGAAGAGAAGAGGGGATTTTCGTTTATTTGGCCCAAGGTCACCATCGAAGCATGGATCGACCGCAGTGAGCAGGAGAGCGAAGATAGGGCAGAGGATCTGTGCAACCGCATAGCTATAGAGGGCCTGACCATTCGAGTGCTTGATGTGGGCAATGGCCAGACATCTCCACCGGTCAGGATTTGGTCTTCACCCCCTGTCAAGCTCTACGTCGACGGCGTGGAGGTTCCACCCGGACAGGCAGTCGAGGTTACACCCGGCAGCAACATCTTGGCAGACATAGGGATTGACCAAACCCCGTCTGCCAATGTGTTTGTCTATATATCTGAAGACCAGCTTACTGCCTCTATTGAGATAGAAAAGCATCCTGTTCCTGCGTACAAGCTGGGGTGTGAGGTCACCGCGACAGGTTGCCGTATAGTTGCTCTTGAGGATGGAGTGATCGAGCCCGCTCCTTTTACTGTTGACGAAGTTCTGGAGATCATTCGATCTCATGGAGTGCAGCACCAAATTAACGAAGAGGCTATCCGCAAGGCGATATCCGGGGAGCTTACCGGGCGGGTCGTGGTCGCCCAAGGCGTGCCGGCCGTACCGACGGTTCAGGACCGCATCGAGTACAAGTTCGAGACCGGCGTCAGGAAGTTTGATTCCGACGACGTGGTGGACTATTACGAGTTTTTCGTCACACCCAGTGTTGAGGCAGGAGCAGTCATTGCCGAATTGATCCAGGGGCATCCAGGCAAGCCCGGAGTAAAGGTCACCGGGGAGCCGATACCGGTTGAACCTTACAAACCCCTTAAACTGGAGGCAGGAGAAGGCGCACAGGTTGCGCCGGATGGCAAGAGCATTGTAGCTACTTGCGGTGGAAGGCCGGTGTTAGTCCGCAACAAGGTCTGCGTTAACAGGCAATATGAACTAAACCAGGGAGTCGGCCTGCATACTAGCAACGTTCATTTCGCTGGCGACGTCATGGTCCGCGGGGACGTCAGTGAGAACATGCTGGTCGAGGCCACCGGCAGCATAATAGTCAGCGGTGCTGGGTACGAATGCCTACTCATAGCCGGAGAGCAGCTTCAGGTTATGAAAAGCCTTGTTGGTTCCCACGCGATCGTCGGGACCAGTGGTGGTTCTCTTGGAAAGATTTACTACGGACTTCGAACTATTCTCCCTCAGCTAGAGGCTGTAGTTGAATCTACTCGATACATGGCCAGTCCCGGCGAAGACTCGTCGCGACAGGACGCTGCAGTTCGGGAGCTGATCGAGACAAGGTATAGGGCCTTGATAGCCGGTGCAAACGAACTGCTCAAGCAGGTTGAAGGAGTCGGTCAACCGTCGGAGCCGTTCTCCCGGTACTCGCTGCAGTATATTCAGTTCTCAGTGCCCGAGGATGTACGCTCAATTGTCAAGCTTTTGGCCACGTCATTGAACAGGCTAGATCTTTTGCAGTGGAAACATCTTAACTCCATACTTTCAACTGTGGAACAAGTGACCCAATCCCTAAAAGATTTACTAAAAAGCAGTTTTACTGCAAAAATAGGGTATTGCCAGTCAAGTGTGGTCGAAGCAGACGGGGACATTCAAGTTGTCAGGCAAGGAAGTGTGAATTCTACACTGCGAGCAGGGGGCGATGTGTATATCTCGGGAGTTACCCGGGGTGGAGAGGTCACGTGTTTAAGGCATTTCAAAGCAAAGGAAGTGGGAACAGTCAGTGGAACGAGCACTTCAATCAGTATACTTGATCCGCAGGGCAGCATGAAGGCAACTATTGTGCATCCAAATGTTCAGGTGACTATTGGTGGAGTATCATATCGATTCTTGGACACTTGCAGATTAGTAGAAGTCACGCTTGGCCCGCAAGGGAATTTGAAGGTGGTATCGGCCGGGAAGGAGATTTGACCTGACGGGAGACGACAGTCAGGCTGTGAACTTATCACCTTAGTTGGGATTAGCATGCTGTCGGCTCCCGCCGGACAATTTAGAACCCCTCGTCAGACGATTGGAGTTTCTTCGCAGAGATTCCCTCCCGGTGTCCGCATACAGGACAGACAAACGCTCCTGCTTTCGCATGCTCGCTTGTGTCAAACATGGCGCCGCAGTTCTTGCATTTTATGGATTTTTGAGTGCTGCTTCGTGAGAACTCAGACTCCTGTCTGAGTTCTGCCATTTGCTTGGCATTGTCCAAGGCCTCTGAAGAACTGTGTTCGGGAATTTCCATCATCGATACAAGCTCCTCCTTAAGTAGTCTTGCTCCGATATACCTGCGCTTCAGAGTGAGAATCCATCAGTATTGTGTCCAAAAATGCGCATGGAAATTGATTGAAGGAAGGTTCATGACCGTTGTTGAATCTATTGTTGTATTCTTCATGTACTAGCTCTGTACAAAGGTGGTTGGGTAAAGTGTCCGAGGATCGGCCGATAGATAGCCCTGATCGGCTAGAGCAGTATCTCCAGCAGCGACAAGATTCCGAAGATATTGAGGACATCGAGATCCCAACGGTCCGTGTGGCTGTCGTGCGTTTGGGCGGTGAACTCTACGCATTGCCTGCAGACGGTCTTAAGCAAGTGTGTAAGGTTGAGTCGGTTGTGCCAGTTCCAGGATGCCCTAGCGCGATAGCCGGCCTTATTCAAGTGGGCGGAGAGATTGTCGGAATCGTAGACTTGTCAGAGCTATTAAACGCCAGACACGGCCGTCCCATTCGCAGAGGGCACGCTATGATTTATGAGTTTGGTAGGGAAAGAGTCGGACTATTAGTCTCCTCTGTCGAGGAGGTCGTTGAAGTGCCTACTGATGAGTTCCTCGAGCAGAACCTTGAGCGGGAGACTGCCTATATTGCATCTGAAATCCGGTATACTGACAAGAATGTTCCTTATATAAACCTTCGGCGAGCATTGGCAAGCCTCATGGATATGGACGAGGAGATGCTTGCGTGACTGGCATTGATGTGTTGGTTTTTCGTTCGCATTTGGCCGTATATGGCGTGATGGCTAGTCAGATTGCTAGGCTCAGCCGCGACAGCTGCGATGTCGGTGCAGTCGAGATAGTAGATCTCATTAAAGAGATAGAGGGGAGCGTGTCTGCTGGGAATCAATTGAGCGGGTGTAGCCCGCAGCTGCGCGTGCAGGGTGGTCGAAAGTACATAGTTGTGGACCGAGTTGGTGTGATGTTTCAGATTCCTGGCCCGGTAGAACTTCGGACCATTGAACTGAACAGCTTTCGGTTGATCCCTCAGATCATTTCTAGATGCTGCTCCAGTGCGGCCTTGAGAGCTGTATTCACCGTAGACGATGCAATCGGCATTTTAGTTGATCTGTCGAGGATCAGGCCGCCGGCACCAGGGAGTCAACTCACCGAAGGATGGTGGAGAAGGTGACTCGTTCAAGTATGACGCAGGCAATAGCTGCCCAAGTGTTGATAGCTTTTGGTGGCGCGGTGGTTACAGAGATTCTAGGTTACCTGGCTCTGTCCGACCCTCAGTCTTTGGCAAGTATAGGTTTTTTCCACTACTCGAATGTGCTCATTTCCACTTTATCAGCGGTGTTATCTGTCTATTACTTATATACCAAGGTTTCTCCCGCATTCAGTCTCACACGCAACAACGCCACAGGGCAGACGGGCAGAGACGTTTCTGAGCTCTGCCGAATCATAGCACGGCTTCCCATTACCATTGCCGGGACCATTGCGGTCTTGGCTGTAGGGATAGCTGTTATAATGGGAATTGTGCACTGGAGCCTTGAGGATCTAGGGTTAGGCCTGGTCAAAGCGATCGCAGCGTTGGTGGGCAGCTGGTCTCTCGTGGCCCTTTTGGACTACAACATTCTCAGGCTGCTCCTGCTGTCGTTAGTTGAGGAGATTGCACAGCACTTCTACATAGGAGATTCTTTGGAGGAATCGCAAACAAACCTGTTTCGCAGGCTCGTCGCCGGTGGATTCATTGCGAGTTCTGTGTCAGGTGTCCTCATAGCGACAGTCATTCATGGGAGCTTGAGTTCGGGTGCTTCCATAAACCTTGGCCCGGGAATCGCAAGAGTTGTGGTCGCTTATTTGCTTATTCAAATGCTGACCGCCATTATTCTCCATTTCATCGGAGTGACTGTAGCGAGGCCTTTAAACCAGCTTATGAGATTGACCGCGAGAGTCGGATCAGGTGACCTGACTGTTAGATTCTCTGCAGTAACCGGCGACGAGATCGAGCTGGTGGGCAGGAGCTTCAACAACATGGTCGGGAGCCTGCGCAGAATGACTCTTCAGCTTGAGGAAGTCATGGAGGAAGTGAATGCTGTGTCGGCTACGATTATGGAGATAGCTGAACAGCAAACGCGCAGGGGCGAGGAGAGAACTGCTGCTGTCACTCAGATATCTGCGAGCATAGAAAACGTGAGCAACACAGCGCAGACTGTGGCCGAGCACTGCGAGTTGATGGCTCAGTCTGCCAAGCATGCTCTCGATAGGGCCGTCGAGGGGCAAAAGCTGGTAAGCGATACTGCTGTAGGCATGGAGAGGATTAGAGATACGGTGGCTGCGATGAGCAGGCACATTTTGTCACTTGGCGAGAAGAGCAAGCAGATAGGTGACATAATCGAGACCATTAACGGGATCGCAGACGAGACACATCTGTTGGCTCTCAACGCTGCAATAGAGTCTGCAGGCGCAGGGGAGCACGGGAAGCGCTTTGCAGTCGTTGCAAATGAGATTAAGCGTTTGGCACAGCGCGCGGTTGCCGAAACTTCCGGGATCAAGAAGATCCTCACAGAGATCCAGACGGCTGCAAATTCCTCTGTGCTAGCTACCGAGCAGGGAATTAAGGAAGTTGAAGCCGGGACAAGCCTCGCACGGGGTGCGCGCGAGGCTATAGATAGGATAATTTTGCTGCTTGAGGATACCGCGAAGAGGACGCAGGAGATCTCCGAAGCGACCGAGCAGCAGAAGCAGGCAATTCTGCAGATAGTCTCTAGTATGAGGGAGATCACGGCTGCTTCACGGGAGGCTGCTGCCGCGAACAAGCAATCTCGAGCCGCTGCGCGCAGCCTTACGGAGCTGGCCGAAAGGTTATCGGTTATCACAAGGTTGTTCAATGCGCATGAGCCGACCGAATCAACGGAAGTCAGGGAACCTGAGAGTCTCCAAAATCGCGATCGCGGGGACACACTATGCCGGTAGAGTTTGATGCTTCACGCTTTTTAGATCAATACAGAGAGGAAATCCGTGAGCGCTTGGACCGCGTATCGGACGTATTGATGGCGATTGAGGCACACCCGGATTCGGATACCCTGGCAGAGCTTGTCCGCGAGTTTCACACTATTAAGGGCGCTGCAAGCATGATGGGTTTTCCCAGGGTTGCGCAGTTAGCTCACAAGCTCGAGGACAGCGCTTTGGCAGCAAAGTCTGCTGGAAGCGTGCTAACCTCCGATCAGATAAATGCGATGCTCAGGGAAGTTGACGAGCTCCGGAGCTTGTTAGACGAGGGCACTCCGGGCGGCGGCAAGGCCGGAGGCGATCCCGAGCGTGAGCCGCCAGACCCATCGGGTGACACTCAATCCGTGAGAGTTAGTTCTGCCTACTTGCACCTAATGGCGAGCCGTGCCTCACATATGTTGAGCTGCAGAAGTATGGCAGACGAACTCGCTATGAGTCTTTACAACTGCTGCAAGCTTGCAGCCGAACAGCTACAACGATGGAGAGAGCTTCAGGAACAGGTAGAATACCTTGAGCGCCTGCATGCAGGCCGGCCTGGAGGCTCTGTTGACGGGATCCTCGGCGTATCTACGGGGCTTTCTCGTCTGAAGCGCGTCTTGGACCGAGCTTATGACAAGTATATCGACCTGATCGAGAGGCTGATGATATCTGCCTCAGACATATATACCACAATGGTTGCTGCCCAAATGGTCAGCATATCTGCAATTGGAGTCTATCTCCACCGGGCTGTTCGGGACATTGCTGAGCGCCAAGGGAAGAAGATCGACTTCAGGTTCATAGGAACAGATACTCGGATCAGCCAGCCGATCCTCAGCGAATTGAGCGAGGCTCTTCTGCACTTGGTCAGAAACGCGGCTGACCACGGTGTCGAGGATCCGCAGACGCGGGTTGCCCTAGGCAAGCCTGAGACTGCCAATATAACTCTGCGCGCAGTGAACGAGGGTGACCACGTTCGGTTTGTGCTAGAGGATGATGGCCGCGGTTTCGACATCGATGCTGTAGTGCGCAAGGCTCGGGCAATGGGTGTGCTCAAGGAAGCAGCCGAGACCCTACCAAAGGAGCAGCTTGAGGCCTTGGTCTTTGCTGACGGTTTTACCACCAAAGATGCGATAGGTGAGTTCTCCGGCAGGGGCGTCGGTTTGGGAATTGCCAAGAAGAAGATCGAGTCGATCGGGGGCACGATGGAGCTTCAGTCGACTTCCTCTGAGGGCACACGGTTTGTTATCGTGGTTCCCAGCTCGTCCTTTCTTCTCAAAGCTCTTGTGTGTCAAGTCGGCAATAGCTTTATTTGCATCCCGATCTCGTATGTAACATCTGTCGACAGGGGAAGCCGGGCCGAGTGGGTTGCTCTCGAAGGTAGGCAATTGGTCAGGCTGAACGGCGTTACATACCCGCTGCGGAGAGTACCTGGGCTGTTCGGGCAAGCGTACGATGCTTCTGACAATTGCTTTTTGGTGACCATGAGAGTGCTTGATAGGGTATTTGCTATGGCTGTCGATAGGGTAATAGATGAAACAGAGGTGCTTGTGAAACCTCTTGGGTCACTTTTTAAACGTGTCGCGACTTTTATTGGAGCAGCAGTGCTGGGGGAGGGAAGAATTGGGCTGGTTGTGAGTATGCCGGCACTAGCAGGAGACTCAGACGCGTTGACCGCTCAAGTCTCCGCGGCCGAGTACGGCGCAGGTGAGCTAGAGCCTGCCCGAAAGCAAACGTATCGAGTTTTGGTGGTGGACGATTCCTTAACATCGAGGGAGCTGTTGAGGTCTATACTCGAGTCCGAAGGATTGGAAACTGTCGGGGCTACTGACGGAATTGACGCTTTAGAGAAGTTGCGAATGTCGGTTTTCGACTTGGTCGTAACAGACATCGAAATGCCGGGTGTGGACGGCTTTACGCTGTGTAAGAAGATTCGAGAAGGTCCGCCGGCGTACAGGGACGTTCCGGTCGTGATTGTCACCACACGTGCTACTGCTGAAGATCGCAAAAGAGGTCTAGCCGTGGGAGCTAACGCTTACGTAGTGAAAAAGACGTTTGATCAAGGCAACCTGCTTGAGACTGTTCACAGGCTCATTTCACGGGATATCGGGGTTCGGTGAGTAAGTTTGCCTTAGAGGTGGAGCCTATGGCCAAGCAACAGGCTACAATCCTATTGGCAGATGATAGCGCAACCGTGCGCGAGATGGTCTCATATTATCTAAAGCAACACAATTACAACGTAGTCTGCGCAAAGGACGGGGTCGAGGTCGTAGAAAAAGCTATGAATGAGATGCCCGATGTAATAGTGCTGGATCTGGTCATGCCGCGGATGAACGGCTACCAGTCGTGCAGGCTTCTCAAGAATGAACCGTCCACAGCCGATATTCCTGTGATTATTCTAACTTCCCAAGACCAGGCGTCGAGGCAGTACTGGGGAATGCAGGCCGGAGCAGACGCGTATGTCACTAAGGATTCCGACTTAAGTGCGCTAGTTACGGCAATAAAGCAACTATTGTTGGTTCACTCGGGCAACAAGCGCAAAAAGGCTGAAAAGAAACGCTCGAATACAAGCATAGATGTCATAGCTGCGGCTAACGAGATGCTTGACCAGAAGTTGTTTGAGTCGACGATTATCAACGAGATCGGGCGCCTTGCGACTACACTCGACGACTTGGCCGGGACAATGCGTCGAGTTTTGCACATTCTGGAGACGCTCATAGATTTCTGCGTGGGTGCAGTCGTCTTGGCAGGCGATCACGATGATGACGAAGATTCCGGTCTGATCGCCCTGCGTATCCGGTCCGAGGCAGCAGACAGCGTTGTTGATCAAGTTCGCAGTGTCATAAAGGAGAAAATGCCGGGAGCGAGGAATCGCCAGTGCGGTTCGGGCGACTTGAGGGAGATATGCTTCGAGGACATTGACAGGCCGCGTCTCAAGCCTGCTTCTGTAACGCAGCCGGTTCATATCAGCGTTCGACCATTCCGGGCTCGTGGCCGCGCAGGAGGTCTGATTACGCTTGCAAGAGTCGGTGCACCATTCAGTCAAGAGGATGAGCGGATACTGGAAATTGTTGCAATGCATTCATTTACGGTTTTGGACAATGCCAGATTATACGATAAGGTTAAGAGGCTTTCGATAACTGACGGGTTGTTAAGGATTTATAACAGACGGTATGTTGAAGAGCAGTTGACAAGAGAGTTTCAGCGGGTTAGCAGGTACGGAGGCGAGTTCAGCGTCTTGATCATAGACATGGACAACTTCAAGGAGATCAACGATGCGCACGGCCATCAGGCCGGGGACAGGTTGTTGATTCGGTTTGCCGACTTGGTTAAGTCTGTGATCAGAAATGTAGATATGCTGGGGCGATACGGTGGAGATGAGTTCATAATCTTACTGCCTTCGACCGGACTTGATGGGGCAGTGGCAATTGCCGAACGGATTCGCACTGTCGTAGCAGGACAGCTTAGGCTGGACGAGGACCCTGACAAGCAGATTACTGTCAGTATAGGAGTTTCTACTTACCCTGACAACGGTGTTGGGACCGTTTGTGAGTTCTTGGCCCGCGCCGATAGGGCACTTTATCTGTCGAAAGAGTTGGGCAGGAATCGTGTGTGTACACACTTGGATGTGCGAAAAGCGTCTGTTAGCGGCGCTTAGGGAGCTGAGTTTGGCTTGGATATGTCCGCACCCTCTACTTATGCCCGAGCTGCGCAATTGCTTCGCATTCGCAAGCTGATAGAGCAAGTATACGGTTTGGTATATGAGACTCCAGATTCCGGATTGGTGGAGCAAGCGGTTCTTGACCGAATGCGTGCTCTAAAGATTCCGGATCTTGAGTCTTATGTCGCTCTTTTGGGTACAGGTGGGCAGAATGACGAATTGAGAATGCTGGTGGATCTAGTGAGTGTCCGGGAGACCCGGTTTTTCCGCGGCAAAGGACCGTTTGATGCCCTGCGCAGCGAGATCGTCCCTGAGGTATTGGAAAGGATTAAACTTTCTGGAAACACCGGTAGGCATCTTCACGCGTGGAGTGCAGGGTGCTCCACCGGCGAAGAAGCATACTCGATCGCAATAACCTTGCTCGAAGCGACGAGAGAAAGCTATCCGGTACCCGTGAGGGTGGTTGGCACCGACATATCGATGACAGCGCTGTCAACTGCTGCACGTGGGGTTTACCATCAGGACGCCTTAGGCGAGTTAGATGCCGATTTGCTTCGGCGGTATTTCACGCGCGTTAGCCCCGGCCGCGGTACGCGGGCGGATGAAGCGTATTTCAAGGTCGGCGAAGCTTTGGCTTCGTGCGTCAGGTTCTACGAGCACAACCTTGCAGCCTTCCCTTACCCGCGGCACCTCGACGGATTTGACATAATACTGTGCAGAAACGTCCTAATCTACTTCTCCGAAAGTCTTGCCGAGCGGGTCATTCAGGAGCTGGCGTCCCGCCTAAACCAGGGCGGGTACTTGATCGTCGATCCTCGGACTGATCGCACCGGTATCGACCGCACGAAGTTCTTGCTCATTCAGAATCCCTACGGCACGGTAGTCAAGAGACGGACTCCGATCAAGACGCTGGCAGGCAGAATCGATGCACGTCCTCTGTTACTAGGCAGTTCTGCGGGAGAAACGCCTGTGAACGCTTCCACGGATCTCGCAATAGCGCATTCTGTTCCACAGGTTTTGGGCAGTGGGGGTCCTTCTCTGGTGGATGAGATGAGCTTGGCTGAGGACTCAGATGAGAGGTTGAGTCTGGCTGCGGGATACGCGGATAATGGCGATTTGTCGCAGGCGTTATCTCTTTTATCTGCAATGGCTTTGGAAAACTCTTTAGACCCAAGAGTTTACCTTCTAATGGGAGAAATCTATGTTCAGATGGGAGACCTGCGCTCTGCACTTCAATCATTCAGCCGCGCCACGTATCTGGAGCCAAACAACGCCATAGCTCACTGGAGGATGGCCTGTGTTTACAGGCAAATGGGTAAATACGGCAACGAACTGCACCAACTCTACAATGTACTTGATTGCCTCGAGGACTCCAATCAGCGCTCAAGTCTCGAGATTGCAGAAGGAATGCTCTTGAGAGCATGCATCAGCAGGATCGAGGCGATAAGGAAGTCGCAGCATTACACCCGCGGAAGCTCAGCTCGTCCTTGACACTTTTTGAACGGTAGGTCTAAAATAACAGTGTTCCTATCTTTGGTTCGTCAGTTGTAGCGGGATTGCCGGGATGGAGATGGGGATAGTTTTCATGCCGTTGAGGATTGGTATACCGAGAGCCCTCTACTATTACACGTTCATCCCGCTGTGGGAGCGTTTTTTTTATGAACTCGGGTTCGAAGTAGTGGAGTCTGGAATAACAAACAAGGAAATCGTGGACATGGGCGTGCGCACTGCAGTGACAGATGCGTGCGCTCCTGTCAAGATTTTTCAAGGACATGCTGAGTGGCTCGCCCGCCGGGCTAATGTAGATGTGGTGTTTATTCCAAGGATGGTCAGCTTCGAGTGGGGCTATGTATTTTGCCCCAAGTTTCTCGGATTGCCGGACATGGTGCGAGCTACCATTGACAACATGCCGAGGATCATAGATACGGAGTTTGACCTGCGCAAAGGTCCGGGAGCGCTCCTGAGATCTCTGGTGCGGCTCGGGACTGAGCTTGGCGCAAGCCGGGGGAAAGCTCTTGTTGCTGCAGTGAAGGCTATCAGACATTTCAGGCAGGTCGGTTGGACCGATTATGCTCGCCGTGAACGCAGAACCGGCGAAAACACCCAGAGGGCTGTAGTTACGATAGGACTAGTCGGTTATCCTTACATAGTTCACGACCAGTTTCTGGGCGGAGATATGGTCAATCTGCTTGAGTCTGCCGGCGTAAAGGTTCTTACCATAGAAGATGTGTCGTCCGAGCAGGTTCGGTCTGAGGATAGGTCTCTTGAGAAACAAGTGTTTTGGCACTATTCAAATAGAACTATAAAGTCCGCGTATTATCTCATGAGACACGGGCTCATAGACGGTCTCGTCCATGCAACAGCTTTTAGCTGTGGACCGGACGCTATTGTTGACAAGTTTTTGGAGCTAGATTGCAAACACCAGTTTGGAGTTCCATATCTCTCACTTTCGGTCGATGAGCACTCTGGAAGGGCCGGGATAGTTACCAGACTTGAAGCTTTTCTCGATATGCTGCTCAGAAAGAAGGGCGTCAGGGCAGAGAGGCAGTTGTCTGACTGCATTCGAGCGGGACAAGGGAGGCGGGTTTCGTGAGGATCACATTTCCGTATATTGGCTACTACTCGCCTGTTTTCATAAATCTGTTTAAGAAACTCGGCCATGACGTTGTGCCGCCCTTAAGGCCTAGTAAGAGGACGTTAGACTTGGGAACGAAGTATGCCCCTGAATTCGCTTGCTTGCCTCTGAAGATATTGCTCGGCACATATATCGAAGCCCTAGAGATGGGAGCAGATACAATTGTTTCTACGGGCGGCATTGGCCCGTGCAGGGCTGGATACTATACCCGGCTCCAGGAAAAGATACTTAGGAGCCTCGGCTACAAGTTCAAGATGTACACTATTGAGCCGCCGAAAGGTCACATGCTTGACTTGCTGAAAATACTCAGTTCTTTCGTGCGCGTGCCAGTCACTAAGGTATTTGATGCAATAGCTACTACATGGCTCAAGCTCGCGTACATAGACGAGCTGGAGCGGCTGTGCCATCATGTCCGGCCGCTGGAGGTCAATAAAGGGACCTCGACCCGCCTGATGGAGCAGGCGGTGGAGGAGATCAACCGGGCGGAGACGTGTGGAGATGTGCGCGACGTTGGCCGCTCGTACATTAAGCGGTTTAAAGAGGTTGAGGTTGAAAATAGGGATCCACTTAAAGTCGGGATCATCGGCGAGATCTATGTTGTGCTCGAACCATCGGCGAATTTCGAGATCATCGAGAATCTGAACAAGATGGGCGTTTACGCTCACAGGTCTATCTTTCTTACCGATTGGACAAAGCAGAACGCTTTCCTTGATGCACTCAGGATACAGCCGGAGAGACAGATCCGAGCGCAGGCTAAACCCTATCTCAACCATGCGGTCGGAGGGCACGGCGAGAACAGTGTCGGAGAGACCGTGCGTTACGCTAAGTCTGGGTACGACGGAGTAATTCAGCTGGCACCTTTCACTTGTATACCCGAGATTGTGGCCAAGAGCATTTTGCCTAGGGTGAGTCGTGAGTACGGCATTCCGGTCATGACTCTTACTCTCGATGAACAGACCGGCCGCGAGGGTGTATTGACCAGGCTCGAAGCGTTTGTCGACCTGCTGGCTAGGCGGAGAATGCGTTCGGGGGAAGTATCAGCATGAGGGGATATCTAGGAATTGACGTTGGATCAGTAAGCACAAACCTGGCCGTGTTGGATGAGAATGGCGAAGTCATTGATACTGTATACTTGCGAACTCAGGGGGAGCCGATTAAGGCGATACAGAGGGGCATAGGAGAGATTAGGGATCGCCTGCCAAAGGATATCGAGATCGCAGGGGTGGCGACCACCGGTTCTGCGAGGCGGTTGGCAGGAGTAATTGTTGGAGCGGATGTCGTCAAGAATGAGATTACAGCGCACGCTGTGGCGGCAATGAAGGTCGTGCCGGACGTGCACACAGTTTTGGAAATCGGAGGCCAAGACTCAAAGATAATCATAATCAGGGATGGAGTCGTGGTCGATTTCGCAATGAACTCAGTGTGCGCTGCGGGCACCGGCAGTTTTCTGGATCATCAGGCGGCGCGGCTCGGAATAGCGATTGAGGAATTCGGAGATCTGGCTGCTCAAGCAAAGACTCCGGTTCGAATAGCGGGGAGATGCTCCGTTTTTGCTGAGTCGGATATGATTCATAAGCAGCAGATGGGGCACTCTGTTCCGGACATCATTGCCGGTTTGTGTCAAGCGCTTGTGCGCAACTACTTGAACAATGTAGGCAAGGGCAAGGATATCCAGCCGCCGGTGGTATTTCAGGGTGGGGTTGCTGCAAACAAGGGGATTAGAGCTGCCTTCGAGGCTGCACTTGAGACAGAGATCATAGTTCCCCCGCACTTTGACGTTATGGGGGCAATCGGCGCAGCCCTCCTGGCACAAGAGCACGTCGAGCAGACTAAGGCCCAGACACAGTTCAAGGGGTTTGAAGTCAGCGATATTCCATACACTGCAAGCAGCTTTGAGTGCAAAGGGTGCGCAAACAGGTGCGAGGTTGTCGAGATTAAACAGGATTCCGTGGTCCTTGCCAGGTGGGGCGATCGGTGTGGCAGATGGCAATAGACGCGATTTTGGACGCGTTGGCTGTGCGTACGCTGCGGCTTCGTAGGCAAAAATTGAGGACAACGCCTGCGCCAGTATCTATGAATTTCGCTAAGCAATAACGACGTACTTTGTGATAAACTCTAATAGTTTTGTCTATTTGCCTCACATGGCCTTCGTGACGGCTTGCGCTCGGGGGCTGTGCGGGTATAATCAAGGTAAATCGGGACAGTTTAGGAATCAGCGGGACAAAAGACGTCCCACGCCACCAACAGAAACTGCATGGATGATGTAGATGTGCAACACGATTGACGGCAGCTCCACGCCGGCAGGCGTGTTCACATAGATTCCCACCCTATCCAGCTCAGTCGAAAGACTGAGCTCCTTCTTTGTACAAGTCAAGGCAAGTCGGCATTGAGAATGTTCAGATTAGTCGAGCGCCCATTTGGTTCGGAGCGAAGCAGATAAAGTGCCAGATTGTTGCTTGATGTCGAAGATGAACCGGGAGCCCTGCTTGAAGGCGTTTTTGTATGTCAAACACAGATCAAAAGCAGGCCTTATGCCGTTGATGTCGGCTTCTGCACCTGCTAGCACATGGTAGTCGAGGTTAGGCAGCGGAGACCCGTATGCTCCACCGGCCAACATGTACGTAAGAGTGCTGTCGTTTAGGTCAATACTGACAGCGCCGCGGGACATCGTTGCTACACTCGTATACTGGTGCCATCGAACCGTGCACGAGACTTCGCCTGCACCCGGCTTAATAATTGGAAGACCGTGTGCGGCATTCGCCAGGGCCGGGTCAAAGGTAGGAGTTGCATATGATAGCATGGTGGTGAGTGCAATGCGGCCAACTGTCATTTCCGTGGAAGCAGCCACGGCAAGGGCGCCGGCCTTGTCTGTACCGGTATCGAAAGCTATTGCAGGGCTTCCGACGCCATCAGGCTGTGGACCGGGAACCCACTGGTAGTTCAGAGCAATCGACTCTTTGCGAAATACTGCAAATTGAACCATTCGCCGTCTCGTCAACACTATACTGCTGCTGATGCCTGTAGCTATCGTGCTCTGGGACGAATCACGCCGGAGGGCCACACATATTCCGGCGCTGACGTCAGTGCGGTTGACCCTTAGGAGGACCTCAGGGACTATGAGAAAGCTCGTCGCAGTGCGATACGGCTCATAGGACCTGGAATGCGCCACGGCAAAGTTGAAATTTGCACCAATGTATTCAACCCTAGGGAGACCGAGAGGATTGGGCATGAGTTGCTCGAATACTGAGCCGTCAAAGCTCGGAGAATAGGCAGAACAGGCCGGGGACAATGCCATAATACTAATCAGCAGTATGCCGGCGGTCGCTATCAATAAAGGAACATAGCTAGAACATTCAGAACTAGATTCAGAACTAGATTCAGAACTAGATACGGACATTGCTGATCCTCCACTATGGCGCCGGCAGGAGGTCAAAAGCGGTATAGCTCATTACCAGCTAACTATGCTCTTGCCCTGCAATGGGATCATAAAATCGCTCTCCGTAAGGCCGCTATTGTATGATGAGTCAGCTAGCAAGAAAGCTCCCAAACTCTCCTGCCCGTTAGTAAACTGTTCTAAGCGGCAGAGGTGATAGGTAGTTGGATCTATCCACAATACTGCATAATCATACCAGCGATCGGCAGGGTCAGTTCCGCAGTCCTTGGGTGTCGCTTTGAGAAGGAAATACTGCTTGCCCTCGTTCTCCGCGTAGCCCATTGGTTCTAGATTAAAGTTAGACAGGACGCTGATAGGAAGCATCTGCTCAAAAGCTGCCATGATTGATCCGCTGTGTTGAGGACTGATTCCGATGCCCGTAAGCTGTGCGGCAGCTACTTCCGCCGGAATCTTGAAGGCCTCATCCGAGCTAGGGGATATGAGGTACACGGCGTTATCGTTGTTATCCAATATAAGGGTTAGCCCCTCAAGTATAGCGTGGTTTACAATTGAAAATGAAAGCATGTTCACAGATCTGCTGTACATAACGCGGCCGGACAGCGGCAAAGAGTCGCTACCCTCGGCTGGCACCTGAATTATAGTTGTGGATATGTCGTTGAGGTTTGCAACGAGATCTACAAATCCCTGCAGCACCGGGTCAGAGTTGGCTTCTGACGAAGGACGCTCGTCAGCTGCATTTGTCAAAGGCGTGAGCAAAGCGAGTGCTAAGACAATAATAAAACAAAGCCTTTTTGATAAGCGGCAGTCGAGGGAAACCATGTACATGTCCTCCGCTTCTGTCACCTTGTGTATATGACTGAATGTACTCCCAGGCACACTTTGGATTCATTATACGGTCGGCATAGGGGCATGTCAATCTGACGATTCCCAGCTCATATGGTATATTTGAAGACTGACCCAACCCCTTATTTTCTACAACTCAGATTTCGCTGAAGCCCGTCAGAATCCTCCCATATAGGTGATGTGATATAATTGTTTAAGGTATTTGTATTGCCTGGAATGACGGCCGGGCGGGCGCTAGACTCGCCTGCGAGCCTGAAAGGAGGCGTATGCATGAGCGATAACGAGGCAACCCCGGTCGTTGATAGGAGTCAAACGAGTTTCGGGCTCGAATTGGTGAGAATCCGAGACGAGTCGAGCGGCAAAGTGACCGTTCTTGAGAGCTTTGGACTTTCGGCCAGTATGAAGGGAAGACTGGCTCTAGAGCGCTATAGAGAGTTGCAGGAGCGGGCAAAGCGAGTCTCCGAAATCTCCAGTCCTGTACTGCTGCGATTCTACGGTGCCCGCAGGATGGACGGCAAGTATTATGTTGAACGAGAGGATCTGCCCGGCGGAGTGTATCTGGTGGATTACCTCAAGAATAGAACCGTGTCTCCAGAAACTGCAGTCAATTGGATCCTGCATTTAGCAGAATTGTGCATGCAGTATGATAATGCCGGGCTAAATATTAAAGGTATATCTGATCGCAACATACTCGTCACAGAGGATGGGGATGTCAGGGTTGTCGATCCGGGGATTTCTGAGTCTTTGCGGGAGTTTCGCGGAGATATCGAGGATCCGGACAATTTCCTGGCGCCCGAGGCGATCACCGAAGGCACGTGGACGGCACAGTCCAGCATGTTTGTGCTTGGAATTCTGCTGTATGAACTGCTCACCGGGGTAAAGCCGTTTGACGATCCGGCTCCTGAAAACATAGTCGAAAACATTTTGCAGAAGAAGCAAGTAGATCCGAGATACTTGAACCCGGAGATCGGCAAGCAGGTGGCTGACATAGTCGATAGGCTTCTGCAGAAGCAGCCGGGCCTTAGGTACTCGTCGTTAGATGAACTTTGTTCCGAGCTTAAGAGGATCATTGCCCAGCGAGCTTTCACTGCTACTGCGGAAGAGAAAGAGGCTTTTCAGCGCAAGCAGCATCGTGCTCAGCTGTCCGACAAGGCATGGCAAAGGAAGAGGTGGCTGAACCGAAACCGCGCGGCGATTATTGCACTCGCAGTTATAGCGCTTGCATTTATCTTGCTCAAAGTCACCAGCCCGGACACTCCACCTGTTATTACACCTGACATGACTGCGGAGGAGGTTGTCTCAGCCTATTACGCAGCCTATGCAGATTCAGACCCCACGGTGCTGGAGGAAATACTGGCAAAAAGTGTCGAAGATAGGAGGGACATCATCACAAGGGCGTCTGCAATCCACGTTGTTCTCAAGATGCAGGAGATTCATCGCATGAGCGTTCCGGTTGCGGGTGCAGGAGAGGAAGAGCCGAGGCGTCCTTTTGTAGTGGAGAATCTCCAGATCACCCCCGTCGAACTCGGCGACTCTACTGCGCGCTTTGTTGCGACATATACGGAATCGTTTGTTGATCAGAATGAGCTTATAAAGTTGTCTAGGCGTGACGACCTCGTGCTTTCCAAGATTGAGTCTGTCTGGCGCATAACATCGCTTGAAAGCACAGTGTTAAACGAGGAAAGGGAGCCTTTCCAGGACACCTCTCCGTGAGACGGGATGACATATGACCCGAGTAACTCCAGTTGGATCAATGAGCAAGGAAGATATCAGAAAAGAATTCATTAGGCGAAGGGCGGGCATCGACAAAGAGGAACACAAGCGCAGAAGCAGCTGCGCTATGCGGCAAATCATTGACAGTGAGGAGTATGCCCGCTGCACAAGACTCTTGGCTTATATGCCGGTACGCAACGAGATATCGACTGCAGATTTGGTTTCGGATGTGCTCAACTTAGGCAGAATGCTGTACCTGCCGAGAGTAGCGCGTGAGCGTCGCGAGCTGGAGATTGTAAGAGTCTCCGACATTTCGACTGACCTTGCCAAAGGGACCTTTGGAATTCTCGAGCCGGTCGGCGCTTTGGGAGCTGCGACCCAAGCGGAAATCGAGCAAATAGAGATTGCCGTTATTCCCGGCGTAGCTTTCGACCGAGAGGGCTATAGGCTTGGATATGGAGCAGGGTACTTTGACGGTTTTTTGTCGAAGCTGAGCGCAGATTGCCTGACGGTCGGGGTATGTTTCTCAGAGCAGCTTGTAGAGAGATTGCCTCGGGATCCCTGGGATGTACCGGTCAAACGAGTGGTTGTGGGGTGAGATTGTGAGCAAATCAACACCCTTGGCTACTTTAAAGCTTGTGGAGATCTTTACTGACGGAGCGTGTTCAGGGAATCCTGGACCCGGCGGCTGGGCTGCGCTCTTAGTCTACGGCGATTATGAAAAGGAAATAAGCGGAGCAGAAGCTCATACTACCAACCAGCGGATGGAATTGACTGCAGCTGTGAACGCACTTAGGTTGCTCAAGCACCCTTGCCGAGTCAAGCTTTACTCGGACAGCGCATATTTGGTCAATGCATTTACCAAGGGTTGGGTTGAAAAGTGGCAGCTCAACGGTTGGCTGAATTCAAAGAACTCACCGGTGGACAACCGCGACCTGTGGGAGGCGCTGCTAGAGCAAAGCCGCGTACACGATATTGAATGGATAAAGGTCAAAGGACATGCCGGGAATGAATATAACAATCGATGCGATCGATTGGCTACTGCAGCAATGAAGCGGGTAAAGGCATCAACCGGCTCAAGCAGTGTTTCCGGTAGCAGTGTCGCAGATAGGCGTAATGAAGTGGAGGATTCTGAATGACCGAATCATCAGCGTCCTTACATCGTCGAGACTTGACTATTGGTAGCATACCCCGCCACTTGGTGGCTTTTTCGCTTCCTCTTCTTTTTGGAAACGTGCTTCAGGCCTTGTACAATACTGCCGATGCTATGTGGGTCGGGCAGTTTATAGGACCGGAGGCGCTGGGTGCGGTCTCAGCGTCATTTCCAATAGTAATGTTTCTCGTGGCTCTGCTGATGGGAGTGAGCATGGCGTCTACTGTGTTCGTGTCGCAGTTTGCGGGCGCAAGGCAGTATGACATGGTCCGCAAGACCATAAGAAACTCACTTTCGCTCGCAGTTTTGGGCTCTTCAGTAGTTACAGTAGTTGGGCTCGCCGTCTCTGGCCCGTTGCTTTCGTTTCTCAACGTCCCGGAAGAGATATTCGCAATGGCAGCGGGCTATCTTCGAGTGCATTTCCTCGGGACCTTGTTCGTGACCGGATATGTCTTTGTTTCCGCAATCCTGCAAGGCCTGGGTGATTCGAGAACGCCTGTGGTATTCCTTGCGATCGCGGTGACTTTAAACCTGGTATTGGACCCATTCTTCATTGTTGGGATCGGCCCACTGCCTGCAATGGGAGTCGTCGGCGCTGCTATAGCAACCGTAGTTTCGCACGCAGTCTCGTTCATGTTGGCGATCTGGTACTTAGAAAAGAAGGTCAAACTTTTCTCGCTGCGCACATTTACTCTGAGACTAGACAAGGAACTTACTCGCAAGACGTTCGTGGTGGGGCTGCCCTCCGGAATTCAACAGACAATCGTGTCTATGGGCATCATGGCGATGAGCTCAATAGTCAACTCCTTTGGGACAGCTGTAGTTGCTGCATTTGGGGCTGCGTCGAGGCTAGACCAGTTTGCGATGATGCCGGCACAGTCCTTGGGGCTGGCGACGTCTGCCGTGGCGGGCCAGAATATTGGGGCAGGCAGGTATGATCGCGTCAGACAGGTATTGATGTGGTCTTGTGTGATAGCTGTGAGCATCGCGATAGTGGTTACCGGCGTTGCCCAGTTGGCACCCAGGATTCTAATGCGCATATTCACCTCTGACGAGCAGGTTTTGGCGCTGGGAGAGGAATACCTTCGCATTGTCAGTATCGGGTACGCCGCGTTTTCTCTGATGTTTGTATTTAACAGCCTGATCAGGGGAGCCGGCGACACAGTGCCCGGGATGTTCTTTTCCGCTTTTAATCTGTGGGGCGTCAGGGTCCCGTTGGCAAGATGGATTTCGTCAATGCCGCACCTGGGCAGTAGAGGTATATGGATAGCCACTGCCATAAGCAGTTATGTGGGTGCGCTGATAAGTATGAGCTATTACGCAACCGGGCGCTGGAAACGCGTGCGACTGGTGAGTGTGGCAGAAACGTCGGAGGGTGAATTGAATGCCTGAGGATGCGTCTTGCATGCGGCCCCGACTCCAAAGGGGTCTGGTTCAGGTCTACACCGGCGACGGAAAAGGTAAGACTACTGCAGCGTTCGGGCAATGTCTGCGCGCAGCCGGAGCCGGACTGAGAACCGTAGTGCTTCAGTTTCTAAAAGCAGGTGGCGTGACCTCCGAACTGAAATCGGCGAACCGCCTGTGCCCAAACCTGGAGGTTCGCCAGCTTGGCCGCAGCATGTCTTTCATAACGGGCACGCCTTCTCCTGAGGACATTGAAAATGCCAGGCAGTCGTGGGCACAAGCCCGAGCGGTGGTTTTGTCCGGCGAGTATGACTTGGTTGTGCTCGACGAGTTAAATGTAGTGCTGGACCTAGAAATGGTTTCAATCGATGACGTTATCGAATGCTTGAAGAGGCGGCCGAGGCACGTTGAGGTCATCTTGACAGGCAGGAAAGCGCCCGCGGAGATCGTGGACTTTGCTGACTTAGTGACGGAGATGCGGTGTGTAAAACATCCGTATGAAAAAGGTGTTCCCGCTAGGTTGGGTATCGAGTATTGAGGTAGCTGGCCCGCAGAAGAGGGGTGTTTGCGATGGCGATACCTAATGGAGCAGACCTACATAACAAGCCCGATGACCTTATACTGGCGCTTGACATAGGGACCCGGAAGGTCGCGGGATTGATAGTGCGGACGGCTTCTTCCGGAGAAGCGGAGCTGGTTGCTGCGGAGATAGCCGAGCATCAGACTCGGGCTATGTGGGACGGCCAGATACACGATGTTCCTTCAGTGGCTGCACTGATCCGCCGAGTGGTTGACAGGCTGCAGGAACGATGCCAGGTCAAGCTGGAGAAGGCAGCAGTCGCTGCCGCGGGTCGGGCGCTTCGCACGCAGGTCGGGACAGCTTCTGCTAAGGTCTCGCCTTTCAATAGAATAACTGAACAGGATGTTTTAGCTCTCGAACTAGAGTCTATAGTGTCTGCTCAGAGAATCCTGGCGCGTGAATCTGCCGAAACGACTTCTTTGAGCAACCGCTACTTCTGCGTGGGCTACAGCGTGTGTAGATATGAACTCGACGGAAACAAGATAGGTAACCTCGTCGGCCAACGCGGGGAAGTCATAGGGGTTGAAACTATAGCGACATTTCTGCCGAGAGTGGTCGTTGATTCGCTGTGTTCGGCAGTAGAGCAGGCCGGCTTGGAAGTCGCGTCCATTACTCTGGAGCCTATTGCAGCCATTGCAGTGGCGATTCCGCCGACTATGCGCCAGCTTAACCTCGCATTAGTGGATATAGGTGCGGGTACCTCAGATATAGCAATCACTTCTGAAGGAGAGATTAAGGCATACGGCATGGTGCCGATTGCGGGCGACGAAATAACTGAGGAACTCTGTCAGCGATACTTACTGGATTTCGCTGAAGGCGAGCGAGTTAAGCGATTGATCGGATCCGGTGGTCAGATCGAGTATGAAGACGTACTGGGGACTAAGTGCGTAGTAGATGCACAGGAGTTGCTAGAAGCCATCGACAAACGGACCGATCAGTTGGCGCAGGCGATAGCCGACAAGATTATCGAGCTGAATAGGACAGAACCTCAAGCGGTGATCTGCATTGGCGGCGGCAGCCTGACTCCGGGATTGCCAGCCAAGCTTGCAGCACGTTTGGGGCTTTCACCGGGAAGGGTTGCGGTCAGAGGTCATGAAATAGTCAGGAATGTCTCCGGGGTAAATGGAGTTCTGGAGGGTCCTGCGGTGATTACGCCGCTGGGAATTGCTGTAACTGCTCGACACAGAAGCTCTTTTGCCTTCTTTTCTGTAAAAGTTAACGGGCATACTGCTCGACTCCTGCATCTGGGCACTCCTACTGTTGCAGACGCAGTCATTGCATCGGGTATCGGTGTCCGGCAGTTGCACGGTAGACCCGGACCGGGCATGACCGTTGAGATCAACGGAAAGGTGCATGTGATAAAAGGTTTGCCCGGCCGATCCGCCAGGTTCCTGGTAAACGGCGAACCGGCCCTGCTCGATACAGTTATCCATGAGAATGATGAGATTCAAGTGATACCTCCGTCAGATGGAGAACAGCCTTCTTTGACTGTCAAAGATCTGGTTGATTACGAGGAGATTCAATTCGTCTTTCGCGGCCAGAAGTACACCATTGAGCCTCGCATCACTAGGGATGGAGAGACCATATCGCTGAATACGAAGGTCAGGGACAGAGACAGGATAGCAGTCGAGTACGACGCATCTGTTGCCGGAGTTTTGAAAAAGTTGGTCGGTGACAACGATAAGCATTATAAGTATATCTCGTACACATTAAACGGCCGCGCGTGCACTGCTCAGGTTTCGCAGATACAATACTTTGTCAACGGCAGGCCGGTATCGGGCGAGTATAGGATACGTCCCGGCGATGTGGTCGACTTTGAAACGCGCGAGATTCAACTGCGCGTCTCCGATGTGTTTACAAAAGGGCGAGAAAAGATCGACCATGAGGTGCGGGTCATCCTCAACGGGCGGGAGATCAGTCTTTACGACGGTAACTCAAATGTAGAGGTTTCGGTCAACGGACAACCGTCGAGTTTGGACTACCGGATTAGCGATGGTGACGAGATACTCGTAAAGGTGCCCGAGCCTCCAACATTCATACTAGCTACAGTCCTGGAATACCTCGACTTGGATACCACTATAAGCAGGTTGAAGGAGTCGAAGCGTGGGACTGTCCAGTTGCGAGTTAACGGAGAGCCGGCAACCTTTTCGACAGTTATAAAGAATGGTGATGTGATCGATATTTCAATTGACTAATCAGAATCACTGTGATAACGTACTTATAACTTACCGGGTATGTCCGACATGGTCATCGCCGGAGTGTTGATATGCTGTATAAAACAGTCTAACTGTGTCTGTGCAGTTATTGGAAGTTGTGGTTGGAGGTGTCATACTGTGGCTCACTATATCTCTGAGGAGTGCATTAGCTGCGGCTCATGTGCGCAGGAGTGCCCTGTAGAGGCGATCAGCGAGGGGGACGGCCGCTACGAAATCGACCCAGATATATGCACTGATTGCGGAGCCTGCGAGGATGTGTGCCCGGTCGAAGCGGTCAAGGCGAAGTAGTAGAGCGTAGGATTGTAGATTTTCTGTGCTACCGGCGTGTTGACCATAGGTCAGCAGCCGGTTGTATTTCAATTTCGGGGGTGTTTACTGTGAAGCTAGAAATCGAGGAGCTAAAAGAATCTGACCTAAAAGAAAGGCGGTTCGATGATCTGAGCTTCGGTGTGCACTTCACCGATCGAATGTTTATCATGGAGTATGATAGAGGCATAGGTTGGCACAGCGCCCGAATAACTAAGTTCCAAAACTTTTCTCTGTCTCCGGCTACCATGGTATTTCATTACGGACAGGCTGCTTTCGAAGGAATGAAAGCATATCCTAGGGAAGGTTCGCGGGTAGCCTTGTTCAGACCGGAGAAGAACCTCAGACGGATGAATATGTCTGCCGAAAGGCTTTGTATGCCTCCGATCGACGAAGAGTTTGTGCTGGAGTGTCTAATAAAGCTGGTCAGCCTAGAGCGTAAGTGGGTGCCGAGAGGCGAAGGCCAGTCTCTTTATATTAGGCCCACTTATATAGGAATTGACCCGGTCATAAGAGTTCGAGCTTCGGACAAATACCTGTTCTTCATTATTTTGAGCCCGGTCGGCGCTTACTTCAAGAACGGATTCTCGGCTGCGCGCATCCTCGTCGAGGACACTTACTCGCGAGCTTGCAAGGGTGGAACCGGTTATACCAAGTTCTGCGGCAATTACGGTGCTTCGCTTAAGGCTGGTGAGAAGGCCCAGGCCAACGGTTATGATCAAGTGCTGTGGCTTGATGCGTGCGAACACAAGTACGTTGAGGAAGTAGGATCGATGAATATATTCTTTGTGATCGACGGCAAGCTCGTGACTCCGGAGCTTCAGGGCTCGATTTTGCCCGGCATCACTCGCGAATCCACGATTGAGCTTGCTAGAGACCTTGGCTACGAAGTCGTTGAGAGGCCAATCGAGATCAAGGAAGTACTCGAGGGGATTGAAAGTGGGCGTATCACAGAAATATTCGGCACAGGGACAGCCTGCGTAATCAGTCCGGTTGGGACCCTCGGGTACAAGGGGAAGGACTACACGGTCAACGGCGGCAAAATCGGCGAGATTACAAAGCGCCTGTATAAGGAGCTGACCTCGATCCAATATGGAACTGCAGAGGATAGGTTTGGTTGGATGCGTATAATCGACTAGTTTGCAAAGACAGTGCCGGCAGCGCACAGCGGGCCGGCCCGTTCAGAGCGCTGCCGCCGTGCTCAAAGCGCTGCGGACTAAAAGATAAATAAAGGAAGAGATCTAGTTAATAAACGGAAGAACAAAGATTGGGGAGGATACGACTAAGCGGCGGAGAACTAAATCTTGTAGGACGAAGCGCATATATAACCAGACTCACTATACCATGCTAGTTTTGGGGTGTCAACAACGCAGCACAGTCATCGTGGCCTGATTCCCCGAGCGCTCCGAGTTAGGATTGTTAGCAGCGGACGGGAGGATAGCATCTGTGGAAATACTTGACAGGATCAAAGCGTCCAACAGGAAGCTTGAGAAACTGATTGAGAAAGGTCAGGAGACTGGGCAGATTTCGCATGACGAGCTGATGGAAGCATTGGCCCCATTGGACTTGACGCCGGAGAAGATGGAGGACGTATTCGAGTCTCTAGAGAGGCTCAACATACAGGTGGTAGATGCCAAGGTCAATCAAGGTAGAACCGAAGATGACCCCAATAGTGTGGACGCAGAAGACTACGATCTCAGCGATGACGAGGACGACGCGTCTGAGTCTGAGTCGGACAAAGAGTCCGACAGCCGCGGCCGGTCCGAGTATCGCGACGAAGAGGAAGTTGATGAGGACGAGACGATCGCACTCAATGACGAGTCTGCGATCGACGATGCAGATATTTCCGATTCTGTACGCATGTATCTAAAAGAGATCGGCCAGGTTCCACTGCTGACTCCGCAGCAAGAAGTTGAATTGGCCAAGCGGGCCGAGGCAGGAGATGAGGAAGCAAAGCGAATGCTGGTCGAGGCAAACCTTCGCCTTGTGGTTAGCATTGCAAAGAGGTTTGTCGGCCGGGGTTTGAAACTTCTCGACTTGATACAAGAGGGCAATCTCGGCTTGCTGAAGGCTGTAGAGCGTTTCGATTACCGCAAGGGGTTTAAGTTCTCCACGTACGCGACCTGGTGGATTCGCCAGCACATATCTAGGGCTATTGCGGATCAGGCGAGAACGATTCGCGTGCCTGTTCACATGGTTGAGACGATTAACAAGGTGAAGAAGCACAGCAGGGAGCTGTCGCAGGTTCTTGGCAGAGAGCCTACCATCGCTGAACTGGCAGCTGTAGTCAAGATGGATGTTGAAAAGGTCCGGGAGATTCAGCGGATAGCCCAGGATACCGTATCACTCGAGACACCGGTCGGTGAAGAGGAGGACAGCAGCCTGGGAGACTTCATAGAGGATGAGGACTCACCTGCCCCAGTCGATGCGACGTCATACCATATGCTCGTTGAACAGCTCAAGGACTCGCTTGATACTTTGACTCCTAGGGAGGCAAAGGTGCTTCAGTACAGGTTCGGCCTAGAAGACGGAAGACCGAGAACTCTCGAGGAGGTTGGGCGGGTTTTTGGCGTCACGAGAGAACGGATCCGCCAAATCGAGGCAAAGGCTCTTCGTAAGTTGAGACACCCAAGTCGAAGTAAGAAACTGAGGGACTATCTCGAGTAGACCTCAAACTTATATATGTTTCTTGTATACATTGGCGCATTTAGCAGGGATCAGCAGCAGATTATTGAATGAACTGTACTTAGTACTCAATATACTCGCAATGCTGCGATCAATATGCTAGGTGCGGCTTTTTTTAGATTGGAGGTGTCAACATGCTGGAGTTCAATAAGCGGACTAACACTCTCGAACAGCGTGAATACGAGTACGAACTGCAGGATGTTCCAGAGCCTCACCTTTACCGTCAGCTTTACAAGTATGACGAACCGCCTAAGATTCCGTTTAACCATAGGCATGTCCCAATGAGAATGCCTGATGAGATCTGGATAACTGATACGACTTTTCGTGATGGGCAGCAAGCACGGGAGCCCTACACTGTACAGCAGATAGTTCAGCTGTACAAATTCTTACACCAGCTAGGCGGCCCAAAGGGCCTCATCAGGCAGACTGAGTTCTTCCTGTACTCAAAAAAGGACAGGGACGCAGTCGAGGCCTGTCAGGAATTGGGGTACAAGTACCCGGAGATCACCGCGTGGATCAGAGCGACGAAGTCTGATTTTGAGCTTGTAAAGAGCATGGGAATCGCTGAAACCGGGATACTGGCTAGCTGTTCAGATTATCATATTTTCAAGAAACTCAAGATGACCAGACGGCAAGCTATGGATCAGTTCCTCGGCGTGGTCAAAGACGCGCTCGCTGCCGGGGTGAGGCCGAGGGTCCACCTAGAAGACATCACCCGTGCAGACTTCTACGGGTTTGTCGTGCCGTTTGCCATTGAACTGCGGCGTTTGTCCGAGGAAAGCGGAGTGCCCATAAAAGTTAGGGCCTGTGACACGCTGGGCTTCGGCGTGAGTTATCCCGGAGTAGCACTTCCCAGAAGCGTGCCGGGAATCATCTACGGCCTTTGGCATCACGCGGGCTTGCCGCACGAGCTGATTGAGTGGCACGGGCACAATGACTTCTATAAGGCCGTTGTCAACGCAGGAACAGCTTGGCTCTATGGCGCTTCCGCAGTGAACTGTACACTGCTTGGAATCGGGGAGCGAACCGGCAATTGCCCGCTTGAGGCCATGGTGTTTGAATATGCTGCGCTTCGAGGCACGCTTGACGGCATGGACACAACTGTGATCACGGACATAGCCGAGTACTACGAGACCGAGCTCGGATATCAGATTCCTGCGAGGACCCCGTTTGTCGGATCAGATTTCAACCTCACTCGCTCCGGCATCCATGCGGATGGCTTGCTCAAAGATGAAGAGATTTACAATATTTTCGACACCGAGAAACTCCTCAAACGACCGGTGAAGGTGGCTGTTAGCGAGCATTCAGGTCTGGCAGGAGTCGCACATTGGATCAACAGCTACTTCGGCCTCGAAGGAGATCACAAGATTGACAAGAGAAGTGAAGTGGTGGTCAAGCTGAGGGAATGGGTCGACGCTCAAGTGGCGGAAGGCAGGCAGACTATATTTGGAGACTTGGAACTGGAGCATGCGCTGCACAGTCTTATGCCAAACGAATGGAAGAGGCTACACTCATACAAGAGAGCTAGAGCTCGGCGCAAGGAAAGGCAGCGATAGCTTAGAGCAATCAGCGAGGCGACGATAGCTTATGAGATACTTCAGTGCGAGAGGTGCGCAGGTAAAGTGCGCACCTTCGAGCTTTCGAGTGCCGCTTTTTTGCGCGGTGACCGTGTTTTTCTGGTTTTCGCTGTACACATATGTGTCGTTCCTTGCGAACCATGTCGAGTCTAAGGTTGACTCTCATGCTTGGACCGGCGTGATTCTTTCGTCTTATGGCTTCACCCAGACGGTGCTGCGAATTCCGCTTGGGGTCTTGTCTGACCGAGTTAGATCCCGCAAGCCGTTTGTTGTGGCCGGGCTTTTTGCGTCGACCGCCAGCGCGTTGCTGCTGGCTTTTGCCGAGTCGGCACCCGTACTAGTGCTGTCGCGAGGGCTGGCGGGAGTAGCTGCGGCAACTTGGGTGGCGTTTTCTGTACTGTTTTCCAGTTACTTCTCTCCCTCTGATGCGACACGAGCGATCAGCACGATCACGGTTTTTCTGAACGCCGGCAATACCCTCGGACTGTTTCTTGGCGGCAGAACTGCGCACTTCTTTGGCCCCAACGTGGCATTTGCACTGGCAGCAGGTGCGGGTATGCTCGGGCTCATCTTGAGCAGGTGGATTGTAGATAACTTCAACGGACCGAGTGCAAAGCTCACGGTTGCAGCTTTCACAAGGGTAGCGCAGAACCCCGTCTTGATATTGTCGTCCTGCCTGGCACTTGTGCTTCAGGCTGTGACGTTTGCCACAATTTACGGGTTTACGCCTGTGTATGCAGAGAGCCTAGGTGCAACTAAGGAGTCACTCGCAAATTTGGCGCTTATCTCTTCACTTCCTGTGATTGTTGGTAATTATCTTGCGGGAAAGCGTTTAGTACCTCGGATCGGCGATGCGGCAACCGCGGCTATCGGGCTTGTTCTGTTGGCTGTTTTCACAGTTGCGATTCCTTTGACCGGCACAGTGGCAAGCCTGTATGTGACTCAAGCCGTCGCAGGATTCGGCAGAGGGATAGCGCTTCCGGTTCTGATGGGACTTGCTATCAAGGATCTTTCTGATGAAGTAAGGGCTACCGCGATGGGGGTGTTCCAAGCCGTCTATGGAATAGGCATGGTTCTAGGGCCGATAGTTGCAGGCATTGTCGGCGAGTTGGCGGACCTTGACCTCAGTTTCGTCCTCATGGGCGCTGTGGCACTGGCTGCATCTTTGGCTTGCGTTGTTGCACTCGGAAGGGTGCAGTCAGAGCGGTCAGGCTCGGAGTTTAGATTAAGCGGGTGAGCTCTAAGTGGCATGCAGTGCAGTCAACCGGTATGTGGTACGTGAAGCAACCGCAGATGATCTGGCTGCGATTTTAACAATCTACAATTACTACATAGAAACCTCCACTGCAACGTTTGATCAAGAGCCTCAGTCGCTCGAACAGCGGATGCATTGGTTCGAGTCTCATGGGCAACAATACCCGGTATTGGTCGCTGAACTTAACGGAGAAGTAGTTGGTTGGGCTTCTATAAGCCCATTCAGCGAGAGGCCGGCATATAGGTTGACTGTAGAAAGCTCTGTCTACGTTCACCGGCACCATACCGGCTGCGGAGTTGGGACTCTTCTGATGTGCGAATTGATTGCCCGCGCCAGACAGCTGGGCTACCATTGTATGGTAGCTAGAGTTGCGGCAGACAACGAGAGGAGCCTAAGGCTGCACGAGAAACTCGGATTTAAGACGATTGGGATAATGAAAGAGGTAGGATACAAGTTCAATCGATGGATCGACGTGGCAATTATGATGCTCCTCTTAGGTTAAAACAGAGGCTTTAGGCGTATAGTGGCCATCACAGGAAGATGGTCGGACACGTTAGCGGCGATTACTTGTGCTTCTAGCGCCTCAAGCGGCCCGTACACCCAGATCTGATCGATCCGCACTGTCGGATTTGCAGCCGGAAATGTGTAGCCTGTACCGTGCCTCACTAGAGCTGCATCCCAGGCCTCTCGAGCAATGGCTGCCAGAGGCAGAAGTTCTTCCGAGTCGGGGCTGACATTGAAGTCTCCTGCGATGATAGCAGGGTTGTTTCTCTTAGTCACTAAGTCTACGATAGCCTGCACCTGTTCTGACCGTTCGGGACGGGACAATCCTAAGTGAACGTTGATGAAGTCAACCTCAGTCTCTCCCAGCTTTATGCTTATGAGAAGGATTCCGCGCCTTTCATTCCGGCCGGCTACAGTCATCGAGTTTTCGGCCAGTGGGTATGCGCGAGACAGAACTGCATTTCCTTGCACAGGCCCAAGCAGCCAGACAAGAGGCTGGAACAGCGCGACCATGCCGGTTTTGGAGGAAAACACGACATCTTGCGGCACTCTCCGAGTCGCCGGGTCGTTTCTTCGCACCTCTTGCAAACCGACTAGATCCGGATTAAGCTCGCTGAGCAGTTGCGCTATGGCGTCTACCCTGTCGTTCCCTGCAGCATCTAGGCCGGCGTGCACGTTGAGACTGACCACTCTTAAAACCGCATCGCGCCGGTACACCGGGTAAGAGGAACCTAGCGACGTCGTTCGGGTGGTATAATGAGTTTTGTTGAGAGAGAATAGTGCTATGGCGATCAAGAGTGCAGCAACTGATCCAGCCGCGGTGATTGAGGTGGCGAACTGTGAGAGCCGGCGGTTGAATCTGGCGGAGCTGGCGTCAAGCATATTCTCACCCCGATATGTCATTAGGCGGTAAGCCAACCGATACCTGCAAGAACAATATGCCATTGGCAGTGTACAGGTTGATGCGCAGTGGTTATCGATAAGACAAACATGCCCGAAGCAGTCATAGCGGTTTGCTCCCGTTTGAAGTCGCATGGGTTTGAAGCGTACGTCGTAGGGGGCGCGGTTCGTGATTTGCTCCTGCAGAGAGAAGGCTTCGACTGGGATGTCACGACATCTGCCACTCCGGATCTAGTGATGTCTATTTTTGCGCACACTGCCCCTACTGGGATTAAGCACGGCACTGTTACTGTGATTGTTGGCAACAGCAAGATTGAAGTCACTACTATGAGAAAAGAGGGAGTGTACGCAGATGGCCGTCGCCCATCAAGCGTATGCTTTGTCGACGACATTGAGACCGACCTTGCTCGCAGGGATTTTACTATAAACGCGATAGCCTACGATCCTATAGATGACCGCTTAGTTGATCCGTTTGGAGGATGCAAAGACCTCCGGGCGCAAGTTATACGCGCTGTGGGAGACCCTGATAGGCGCTTTGCAGAGGATAGGCTGAGAATGCTCAGGGCTGTCAGAATAGCATGTGCACTCGAGTTTACGATTGAGAAAAACACGCTCGAAGGCATTGTTCGCAACTCTGCCTCTATAGCAAGTATTTCTGCCGAGCGGATCAGGGACGAATTCCTTAAGATCATGGGCTGCGAGAAGCCGTCCAGAGGCATTGAATTGATGCGTACTACCGGCTTGCTGGTACACATCATACCGGAGCTGTTGGAGGGTTACGGGGTTAACCAGAATCGCTACCATGCTTACACGGTTTATGAGCATAATCTAAGGACTGCGGATGCGCTTCCGAAAACTGATACATACCTACGAGTAGCCGGGTTGTTTCATGACATTGGCAAGCCTAGAGTCAAGCAGGGCGAGCACTTCTACGGCCATGAACGGGAAAGTGCGAATATTGCCAGGGATGTTCTGACGCGACTGCGATTCCCCCGCCGTGCAGTTGCCAGGATTGTTCACCTCATAGAGAATCACATGTTTCAATATACGCCCGACTGGTCTGATGCTGCAGTGCGGAGGTTCATCAGGCGTGTCGGTATTGAGCACTTGGATGACTTGTTTGAGTTGCGCCGCGCAGACAGAGCCGGCTCAGAGCGGCCGGAGGATTCTCACTTAGATGAATTGGTTCAAAGGGTTAGGCGAGTACTCTTTGCAGGGGACTGCTTGACCGTTCGAGACTTGGCTGTTAATGGGGAGGACATAAAACAGCTGTTGAAGCCGGGCATGCCCAAGTCTACCATCGGGGTTGTGCTGAGGCAACTTCTAGAAGAGGTTATTGAAGAGCCCTCGCTAAACGACCGGCAGACGTTAATCAACAAAGCTCGAGAGATGCTTAACATTTCTATTGACTAGTAAGTAGATTTGTAGTAATATTTTGCCTGTAAGTCATATCCACCAGGTTTCACCGGTTGGTTTTCCGCAGTTGAGCGCAGCAGCGAATCATCGAATCATCGAGCGTGGGTCTGCTACGCCTCGTCGCACTCAGATGGCTTATCACGATTTCTACTAGACCACTTTGGCGATCATTCTGAAGCCAAGCACGGCTAGATTATCGTGGGATTAGTGAGAGCTTTATGCGTCTGGGACTAGAGATAGTTGCGACGAAGCTGAGCCCGCCTCCGATAAGAGGCAGTGTGATCGAAAGATTTCGCTTAAATGAGTTGGTGAATCGTCACGGTCGACCGAGAATTGTCGCTCTAAGGGCTCCGGCAGGATACGGAAAGAGCACACTTGCAGTTCAGCTGGTCAAAGCACGGGGTTTACCGGCTGCATGGTATCAACTAGATCGTGCAGACAATGACCTGCAGGTTTTTGTCAAGCACTTTATTGCAAGCATAGGCGATTATTTATCGCTATTTTGGACGGCAATATCGGAATGCCGTGACCTGCAAGAGCTTGCAACCGACTCGTTGCGCCTAGTGCCACTCCTTGATGAACCCTCTGAGAGCATGCCGCAGTCCGACATGGTAGTTGTCCTGGAGAACTGTCACCTCCTGAGCGATCTGCGAGTCCAGTCGTTACTTAGAGAGATCGTGACTCATGCACCGCAATCTTGCACTTTTGTGTTAACCGGAAGAGACCGATTGCCAATTGATATTGGCAGATATGTTGTGTCTTCAGAAGCCATTTCGCTCGAGGTTGAGGACTTCAAGTTTACAGAGTCAGAGGTCAAAGCCTTGTTGACAAGAGAGCTTGGTCCACCGGACCCGGGTTTGATCCAAGGGGTTTGCGCAAAGACGGATGGTTGGCCTGCACTGGTCGGGCTTATAGCGTCTGAGTTGATAGCTCACGGTGCGTTACCGGATAGGATTCCACACGCATTCTACGAGTACTTGGAGTCTGAAGTGCTAGGCTGCTTAGACGAGCGCCTGCGCAAGTTTATGGAAACCACATCGATACTTGATCGCTTGACGCTCGAGCTATGTGACGCATACTTAGGGAGCAACGATTCAGCCGGCGTGCTCAAATCGTTGAGCCAGGCTCAGCTCGTTGTGCCGGCCCACCCAAGCACTACTTCAGCCTTCAGTGTTGACGATGATAAGTATGGAATCGCCGAGGCACGGCTGGGTTTAGCAAACGTGGACGAAGCCCTGAGACTTGCCCGGCTTTGCTGCGATCGAAGTGTCATATCTGAGGACGCCCATGTGCTGGTCATGATCACACAAGCCCGCCTAGGAAATATTGCTGCTGTCAAGGAACAGTACAAACTGTTGTCCAGTCTGCTCGACGAAGAGCTTGGAGCGAAGCCATCATCTGAAACCAGGAGGCTCTACTACCATCTTTGCACGGGGCGAGTTTAGGCAGCACATATATAAACACACTGCACGAGACACTTCAAGTTTTGTTTAGTTCACGTTTATAGGGATTTGATACCATATTGATAGTTTGCTGGTTCGCTTGTTTTATGCTGTCAATACCGAAGGAATGTCCACAGCATCTGTTGAGACCAAGTGGGTTGTCATTTGGAACAGAGCGGGGGATATCGGATGGCAGAACCAATACAAGTTGGAGAGTACCAGCGCAGAATGACAGACGTTCTTTCAAGGCCTTCACAGGCCAGTAGGATGTCGGAAATCGCCGCGTTCGGGGAGACAATCCTGAATGCGGGTGCAACAGCAGTTGCAAATATCATTCAGGCTGCCAAGGTGCAAAGACTACTATGTGCATTCGTTCTCGGCGTCGCAGGCGCTCGGTACACGATAGTGGGAGAGCAAGGGGTCCTAGTCCAGTCTCTGCTCATGGCAGCTAGGCTGTCAGGCTGCTCGGCTTTAAGAAGCGGAGTCCTTGTCGGGAGCGTTTTGGGGTTTGCCACCAGTGGCAGTTCCTTGAATGAGATGCTTAGATTCTTGGTATATGCTGCGCTTCTCAGTCTGCTGTTCATTCTCACACGCCAGCCTTCGAATCCGAAGCAGACTGACAACATCTACTTGCCTATTGGACTAAGCTTCATCTGTTCGTTTGCAGTTAGGCTGGTTCCGTCGCTTTACAGCAGAGATGGCTGGGCGGCTCTTCCGGTCTCTCTAGCGGTCTCCGGCCTGGCAGTTGCCACCGGCGTGCTCTGTTGGTTGGGCCTGACCGTGCTCTTAGAGTTACTCGATAATGGTTTCAGCATAGGCAAAGTGATTACCTTAGGCATAAATCGAGTTAGGTACCTACTGGTACTTTGCATAATCATCATCGGCGGGCTTGAAGGAATTGCAGCGGGTCCTATCAACATCAGTCATGTTCTAGCTTCAGCCATTGTCTTGATCGCAGGATTGTGTTACGGGCCGGCGACCGGGTCGCTTATAGGGAGCATCGCAGGATTTGGACTCTCCGCTGCGCATACCCGTTATCTCCCGGGCATGATCGCCTACCCGTTGGCCGGGATGGCATCCGGGCTGCTCAGCAATCGCAGTGTAATTGCAGCCTTGGCTGTCAGCGCTGCCGCCGGTTCAGCGACGTGCTTTGCCTACAGCGAACGATTCAGGGGGTTCCCCGCAGAAGTAGGGTTGGGCCTGACAGTTGGGGCGTGTTTTGCTTATGCAGTTGCTTCGCTGGCGCCGCAGTATTTCTCGGCTCATGCCGGAAGTGAAGAGGCCGCAACCTCGGAAACCGAGATCTCGCCTATCCTAGCTGCACGAGAGCGCCTGAAGTCCCTCACCGATGTTTTCGGCATGCTTGCGAAAGCGTTGGCCGGTGCCGATCAGGAGTCTACGCTGCGTCAAAGCACGGAATTTGATCTGATGCTTGAGGAACTGCACCAAAGGCTGTGCACCGGCTGCGGCAGGAACGAGAGATGTTGGGGCAAGAGGTTTTATCCCACATACGAGATGTTCTTGACCCTTTTCTCCGAACTCGAGGTTCGATCGTATGAGGATCCCCGCAGAGCGCACGATGAAGTGCCCCGGTACCTGCGCGACAGGTGCATCAACTCCCGTAGGGCCGTCACTACGGCACTCGATATACTTGAACAGAAGAGAGAACAATGCCACGTGGATGACCGGGCCTCGGATGTCAAGAATATCATATCGTCGCAGTTCAAAGGGTTGGCGGAAGTTGTGGAACGCATCATCGACGAGATATGCGAGGGTGAAGCGAACGCGGATTCGCCCGCGCGAATGAGAAACGGCCCTAGGCGCTCTGTAGAAATAGGGGTTTACAGGACGGCCAGCAGCTCTAGTGCAGTATCTGGCGATAGCCGGCTCGTGCATGATCTGGGGACGGACCGCATTTTGGTAGTCCTCGGCGACGGAATGGGTGCGGGCGAGAAAGCAGCCTCCGAGAGCAGGTTTGCCACGACTATGGTCAAGGAGTTGCTCGCAGCAGGTCTGTCGCTCAGAGCAGCAATAGAGACTGTGAACTCAATCATGCTTATGCGTAGGATGGAAGAATCGTTTTCGACTTTGGATATAGCCATAATTGATGTTCGAAAGCGGCACATAGAGTTCACAAAAATGGGTTCGTGCCCTTCGTATCTGAAGAGGGGCAAGTCCGTGGAAAGAATTAGTTCTTCGGCCCTGCCGATCGGAATCCTTCCCGGCTTAGAGTTTGAAACAGTAGTCCGTCCGATTACTTCTGGGGACTTGCTGGTGATGGTGAGTGACGGAGTCCTCGGATGCACCGGAGATGTGGACGAGGTCGACCAATGGGTGACCAGATACCTTCAGTCAACTTCAATTACCTCTCCAAGGGAGCTTGTGAACGCCTTAATTGATGATATGAAGAGCTCACTCAACGCTATGTGGGATGATGACGCAACAATGATTGCAGTAAGAGTGCCGTGATCGTCTATTACTTTAGCCGGGTGGATGGCTTTTTTAAGTGAACAGACAACCCGATCCAGTTGATGAGCGCTGTCAGTCCGAATCCGATAGTATCTCCTATAATCACACCGTATATGTTGATAGACGGCATAGCTACTAGGTGATAAAGCACAGAGAAGTCCAACAAGCAGCCTGCTATAGTGCTAACGAGAACCAGTCTTGCTTTTCCCAGACCGTTGAGCGCCGAACTAAGAACGTATCCGATGTACAGGAGCGGCACCGCAGGGGCGTACCATGCTATGAGCGAGGCCGCTTCGTCTGTTCCGTATAGGATCGAGGACACCGGTCCCGCAGCTAACGGTATGACGAGGCTCGTTGCGACGGTTAATCCTGATGTGGCCAGGAGCACTTGTCTAAGCTTTGCCCTCAATACCGACGGATTACTGTTTGCCGCAGAGGCCGCTACCTCTGGAAGCAGCATTGTTGAAACAGGAAAGATGACAAGGCCGGGAAGGAAAAGAACGGGCATGGCCATGCCCGACAGACGGCCGAACAGCAGTGCAGCCTCTGCCGTGTCGCAGCCTGATGCTAGGAGCCTGCGCGGAATGATCATTGCGTCTAAGGTGTGCGATACGGAAGACGCGAAGCCTACGGCTGTCAACGGAAGAGAGATAGCTAGCAGCTCGCTCACCAGATCAATACCGGATGGAGCTGGCGCGCGGGATTTAGCATCTGCAGGTGGGTATTCTGCCCGGCGGCGGCCTGATGCAAATTTGAGCACAGCAAGGGTCGCGAATCCCGCCATTTCTCCTATTCCAAGAGCGAGCATGATTACTGCTGCAGCAGACTCTGCCGGCGCGCGGGCAATGCGGGATGCAAGAGCGGCAGCCACGGCGATTCTTACAGATTGCTCCATGACCTGCGCCACTGCAGGCGGTGTTGCATTGCGGCAGCCGTGAAAATACCCTCGGAACACGCCGGACATGCAGATGAATACCAAAGCGAGTGGCATTGTCATAATTGCGAGTTTTGTTCGATTGTCAGACAAGGCTCGTTCCGACAGGAAACCCGCACTGGCCAAGAGAACGGCTGTTGCAACTAGTGAGTTGCATAGGACGAAGACAAGAGAGACTTTGAATGACTTATTCATTTTCGTTGTATCTCTTCGGGCGAGCGCCTCTGCAACTGTCTTGGATAAAGCTACAGGTAACCCGAGTGACACTACTGACGAACTCAACTTGAGCAATGGGGAGGTCATTTGAAAGACGCCTATCACTTCAGCTCCTGCTGCGCGCACCAAGATTACGCGGTAAATGAACCCCATCGCTCGCACCAGAAGGCTCGCAGATGAAAGCGTGAGGACGTTTTTTAGCATATGTCGCTTGGTCACAGCTTCATCTCCCCGTGACGTTCATGGTAGAGTATATGATGAATGGACCGAAATCTGACTACCTTCCCTCCGGCAGCTGTTGACAGAAGGAGTGACTTGTGCTTGCCGAACAGGGTTAGTGAAGTAGCCGAGAAAAGGGCAGAACGAGCTATCTTGATCTCGGTAGCAACGCCGGATCGAGATGCAGTCGAGGTACAGGATTCACTGAGAGAACTGAGTGAACTTGCGACAACTGCTGGGGCAGAGATTGTCGAGGTTGTGGTGCAGAGACGGGATTCTCCTGACCCTGCTTGTTTCATTGGTAGAGGCAAGGCGGCTGAGATTGCTCAGCTGAGTAAGGAGCTTGAGTGCGACCTAGTCATTGTTGACGATGAACTCGCGCCCACCCAGCGGCGAAAGCTTGAAGACGCAGTGGGCGTGAGAGTCATCGACCGAACCGAGCTGATCCTCGACATCTTCGCAAAGCGCGCACGCACTCGAGAGGGCAAGCTTCAGGTGGAGCTAGCCCAGTTGACATACAGATTGCCGAGGTTGAGCGGCCTTGGATCGGAACTGTCCCGCCTCGGAGGCGGAATAGGCACTCGCGGCCCCGGCGAGACTAAGCTGGAGACCGACAGGCGACGCATTAGAAGGAGAATTACCGAGCTCAAACTGAAATTAGAAGATCTGCGCAAGCAACGGAAAGTGCAGCGCACGCTGCGAGACAAGTCGAATCTTCCGGTCGTAGCGCTCTGCGGTTACACCAATGCCGGCAAGAGCTCATTACTCGACCTTCTGGTTCGAATTCATGCAATGGGTGTGGAGCGATTTGTCAATCTGGAGCCCGGCCTGCGCGCACGGGAGTTGGAGCATATTGAGGGTTCGGGAGTGCTGATCGAAGACAGGTTATTTGCAACGCTCGATCCCACTGTGCGGCGGGTATCCCTCCCGGGTGGGCAGGAGTTTCTAATTGTCGACACTGTGGGGTTCATTCAACGGCTTCCGCATGAGCTGATTGCAGCATTCCGGGCCACGCTGGATGAAATAACTGAGGCGGATCTTCTGTTGCACGTCATTGACGCCTCTGACAGCCGCCTGTACGCCAAGATCGAAGAGGGAGTTAAGACTTTATCCGAAATCGGCGCAGACGCGGTCCCGGTCATCCGGGTGTTAAACAAGATCGATCTTGTCAGTGACAGCGAGAGGGCACGGCTGGCGCGAGATGAAGACGCAGTGCTGATATCCACCCTTACTACTGAGAACGTAGATGCTCTACTTTACCGCATCGCAGGTTTCTTCGAGAGGAATCGCATTCGAGCGCGCTTCTTAATTCCATATGGCTTGGGAAGTGTGGAAAATGCGATTCGCACAAGAGGGTTGGTAGAATCAGTTGAGTACCGTGACAGCGGAGTGTTAATTGAAGCGCGCGTTGGCAACGAGGTGGCTAGCAAGTACAGTGATTACATCGTTGCGAGGGAGGGATAATAACCACTGAAGTGGGGGATCTGCGAGTGAAGAAACGAGTCAAGGTCAGTTCAAACCGACAGTTGGCGATACCTGTAGAGTTTTACCGCAACCTCGACGAGCCGGAGGAGTTCGATGTGTATCAGGACCAGGATAGGCTTATCCTAGTGCCGGTAAGGTTAGAGGACCGGTTTAGGGAGTTCACTCGTGAAGTTAAAGAGTACCTAAAGAAGTCCGGACTGACCGGCGAAGAGCTTGTGAGCGAGCTTGAGAGGAAGCGAGAGCTCTTTAACAGCCAGCTGGAGCAGATAATCAACGAGGCCTATCAGGGAGACCGGGAATCCAATGAATCGCACTGACCGCGATTGAACAGTCGAAGGACAATCTAGAAGTACAGTCGAATTCATATGTATTGGTTTGATATCAGATCTCGAACTCGGATTCCTACAGCCAGACTCGTCCTTTGGAGGTCTCGATGAGTCGATCGGAGCGAGGCGGTTCAGATGCCGGACAACTTGAGGATTCGTTAGAAGCTGAAACGAAGTCCCTCATGCGCAGGTATGGCATTCGTCCGAGGAGGAGCCTTGGGCAGAATTTCCTCGTCGATGGATCTGTACTTGGGTGTATACTGGAGAGTGCAGAGCTCTCGAAGGGCGACGTGGTCGTTGAGATCGGCCCGGGGCTCGGTGTGTTGACAAGAGAATTAGCGAAAAACGCTAAGTTAGTCATAGCGATTGAGGTCGATCGGAATCTTTATGAAATCCTCAGAGCGGAGACCGCGCAGCTTGACAACGTGGTGTTGTTGAATGAGGATGTGCTCAAGGTAGATTTTCCTGAATTATTGCGTGCGCAGGGAGTGAGTAAAGGAGAAGTCAAGGTTGCAGCTAATCTGCCGTATAACATAACGACCGCTGTATTAGTGAAGTTGATCAAACACAGGGACTTGTTCGACAGAGCTGTAGTGATGGTCCAGAAGGAAGTTGCAGAGCGCATTGCAGCAGGCCCTGGATCAAAGACGTACGGGTCTTTGTCTGTGTTCGTTCAGTGGCATGCGAATGTTCGCCTTGTCAAGGTGGTCCCGCCTCAATCCTTCATTCCGGCACCAAAGGTTCATAGCGCAGTTCTCTGTATTGACTTCCTCGGCAAACCCAGAGCCCACATAGATCCCAACCTGTTTGAGGTAGTCGTCAATTCCGCGTTTTCGATGAGACGAAAGATTCTCAAAAACGCCCTTAGAAGCCTTCCCGGGCTGGATGAGAGGTCCCTAGATCTCTTGTTCAGTCTTTCAGGAATAGATCCTTCGTTAAGAGCAGAGATGCTCTCAATTCAGGATTTTGCAGCACTTGCGAGGGAGTATGCCCGGCTGAGACAACAAAAGACCACTGGTTGAGGCCTTTTGTGTAGCTTGGACAGTTTTGCCTCGGGTGTGGAACGGGGGAGTGATATCGTTGATTTTCACGAGTCCTACGAAAGGACAGCTCACCTTTGAGGCCATGTTCCAGGACATAGTAGAGTTCATATCTCAACATCCCGAGGACCAGTACAGGCTGATCGTAGGAACTGACTCGCAGCTGAGGGAAAGTGCATGCTTTGTCACAGCGATAATAGTTCACCGAGTAGGCAAGGGAGGCAGGTACTACTATACTAAGAGCCAAGAAAACGTGGGCAACAGTTTGCGAAAAAGAATATTCCTTGAGGCTTCCCGAAGCCTTGCCCTCGCGAGTCATTTGTCTGACAAGCTTGCTGAAGAAGGCCTGAACGGCATCGAGTTGGAAATCCACCTGGATATCGGGTCCCGCGGGGACACGCGCAGCATAATCAAAGAGGTTACCGGGATGGTTGCGGGGACCGGATTCCCTGCATACATCAAGCCTGAAGCGTTCGGCGCCTCGAGTGTGGCGGATAGACATACTAAGTAAATTGTCATACGCACGGCAGCGGCTTCTCCGGCGTAAATTGCAGTAGAAATGTTCCAAGCTGCTTTGTTTGCACAAGGTTTGCACAAGGCTGCAATTGGACTGTTGGAGGAGTTGCTTACGTGCGGAAATTGCGGGTTGGACAGTTGGTAGTTAGGCCGTCCCACCAGGGCGATGTGCTTTTTAAAGTCGCAGGGGTGCGCGGTGACAAGGCAGTTCTCAAAGGAGTCTACCTGAGGCTGATAGCAGACGCTCCCCTGGACGACCTAAGGCCGGTGGACCCAGCTGAGTATGAGAGAATAAAAAAAAACGCAGAGCAGATATTGCGATCTCTGAATGCGAGCTGGTCCCGACTCCGGCCGCGTGCAGATGGGACCAGTAGGTCGTCGAGAAAAGGCAAGCTTCCGGGGAGAGTCCTGCACATAGACGGCGATCGGGATTACCTGGAGAAATGCCTTGAGTACTACAAGAAGCTCGGAATTAGTGCGACCGGGTACCATTTCCCGGAGAGCCAGCAACCGTCGAGAGTTGTTAGCCTCGTAGAGCAGCTGCGTCCCAGCCTGGTAGTAGTAACTGGCCATGACGGTTTCAAGAAAAATACAGCACAGAATGATATTAGAAATTACCAGAATTCAAAGTATTTTATTGAATCTGTAAAGAATCTGAGGCGCTTAGTGCCGGACCGCGATGAGTTGGTCATAATAGCGGGGGCTTGCCAGTCCTACTACGAAGCCTTAATGAAAGCTGGGGCGAATTTCGCAAGTGCGCCGGACCGTGTGAATATACACATGTATGATCCGGTAAAGATCGCAGAGGTGATCGCTTATACGGACATCGGAGATGTAGCGAGAGTGGACAAAGTCATTGAGAACTCAATAACAGGCGCAAAGGGCATTGGAGGGATTGACACTAGGGGAACTTATCGAAACGCTATGCCGGAGTACGCGTGAGCAGGTGTCATCACGCATAGGCAGGTGTCACCAAGTTTGTGCCTAAGGCGTCAGATTCTATCGGCAGTTAGTTAGCGGGCGGAGAACCCATCTAACTGCTGTTTTTGTACTCAGCCGCTTATCAAGCTCATCCAGGCGAAGCAGTACTGTAGAGACCTGTCCCAAGTACTGGCCGCGCTCACGATCTACTATGATCTGCCGGTGCTCCTTTCGATCTAGGTCCAGCAGAGGCAGAGAATGGCCCCTGGCAGCACGTGTCATAAGCAATATCTCCCTCGTCCTGTTTCTAGAGCCGATCCAGCGCACAACTCTAACTTTTCATTATCCACCGCAGTCGTGGTTCCTTCTCCGTATGGAGGGTCCGCTCATTTGTTATCCCGCTATCCTACCGAGCCTGTACCATTGATCAATGGCGGGATTATATGTTATACTGTGTATATCCATTATACACAATTGGAGCGTAGATCAACCCGGCTCCGAGAACGGGATGTGAGCAGTAAGTGAGGCTCTATCTCTCCGATCAACACCCAACGCCATATTACCTGCAGATTTTCGAACAGGTAAGGCAGGGAATCCTGCGGGGAGACCTTGTTTCCGGGGAACCGCTTCCTTCCATCCGGCAGCTGGCCCAGGATCTACGCACCAGTGTGATCACGGTAAAGCGGGCGTATCAGGAGCTCGAAGCGGCCGGACTCATCACTACCAGACCAGGGTTGGGAACGTTCGTTGTCCCTCTAAGTGAAGAAAGCCGCAAGTCACTAGCCCACAGCGTATCAAGAGAGTCCCTGGAGAAGGCCATCAGAGAGGCAAGAAGGCTCGGCCTTTCGGGTCAGGAGATACTCCGGTTGGTCGAGACTCTTTTGAAGGAGGGGGTATAGACTCATGCAGGACACGCCACTCGCGTTGGAGGTTTCGGGCCTCACTAAGGACTACGGAAGCTTCATCCTCAAAGACGTCTCGTTTTCCCTGCCTCACGGCTACATCATGGGGTTCATCGGGCAGAACGGAGCCGGCAAAACCACTACCATCAAGTGTATCATGAACCTGGTTCGGCCTAACAGCGGTACGGTGAAAGTGTTCGGAATCGACGCTTCCCGAGAACCGGTGAAAGTGCGGCACATGGTCGGTTACGTCGGGGAAGAACAACCTTTCTACGAGCAGATGACAGTAGGTGCAACTGCCTGGTTCGTATCTCGGTTTCGCCCAAACTGGGACGACGACCTATTTAAAAGGTTGTGCCGGAAGTACAGAGTCCCACTCGACAAGAAAGTGAAGGACCTTTCCAAGGGGACACGGGTGAAGTTTGCCCTCAGTCTGGCGCTGGCACACAAACCCCGGCTACTCATCCTGGATGAACCCATGTCTGGGCTCGACCCAGTTGTGCGGCGCGAGGTAGTTGAGGAGCTCCTCGACCTCATTCAAGATGAGGCGCGGTCTGTCTTGTTGTCCAGTCACATAGTGGAGGACCTCGAGCGTGTTGCGGACTACATCGCGCTCATACACAGCGGCAGGCTCTTGTTCGCGCTGGAAAAGGATGAAGTTTTAGCCAACTGGAAACGGTTAACCGTACCCCGGGAACTTGCACCGAGGATCGAGCGGTACGCGTTTGGTGCAGGCGAACACTCTGTCACGCCGGTCACGCTGCCGGAAACGCCCGCCGCTGCGCATGCCCGAAGAGAGACCGTAACGGTTGTTGTAGACCGGTTTAGGGAGCTGTTGAGGGAACTACCGGGTCTCGAAAACCGCAGCGACGTCCAGATCGAAAGCATCGGGCTTGAGGAGATCATGCTGGTTGTCGCAAAACTCGGGGATACAGAAGAATCCCGGTCACGGTGAGCCCCACTCATCCCATCTTCTGAACAGGAGGGTCCGGACATGTTAGCACTGATCAAGAAGGACATCTCTTTGAGCCTGAGGTCACTCCTTCAGTCTGCCGTCGTGGCGGCTATAGCAGTCCTTGCATTCTCTCGCTTGGAATCAGGCGTTGCGTTCGTAAGCGTGTGGAGCCTGATGATACCGTACTCATATGCGCTCATGACCTGCTACACGGAAGAGCTGAACAATGGACTGGTTTTCTGCAGGAGTCTCCCCATTCCTCCCTCGATGATCGTGTGGAGCAAGTTCGTAGGCTCCCTCTCGGTGACCCTGGCGTCGGGCGCCTACGTCTCCCTGCTTGGCCTGTTCGCCATCCGCGTCGGGTGGCTGAAGGTGGGCGACGGGTGGCTTTTGTTCAGGGCCATAGCTGTGCCGTGGACTGCGCTGTTCGTAATACATGGCATACTGTTCTTTCTCTTCTTCAAGTACGGATACAAACGTGCTCAGTCCGTGGCATCCATGCTGCCGCTCGTCTTCCTGGTGCCGTTGATCCTGCCGGGTTCGACCCGACATCAGATATCGTCATTCTTTACTCGGATCTTCGGGAAGTCACCCGACCCTGACGTAGTCATCCTTGCTCTCGCCGCCTTCGGGCTTGTGGTAGAAGCGGTCCTCACCTGGTGCGCCGCAGAGGTGTTCGAGAGAAAAGATGTCGCATAGGAGTTCGAACCGGCAGTTGCTGTCAGTCCCATACTTGATTGCAAAACGACGTACGGGAGAGCTGCGCCCGCGCACCGGCGATTCCGTACGGATAAAACGAAAGATAAGGGGCCTGCCTAGTTTGTCTTCAAGCAGGCCCGTTACTTTTCCACCTCAGCACCTGTTTCGATCTGGCAAGCTCGACCATCCCAGCTGCGAAACCCACTTAATCGCATGACCTGAACGAGTGTTAGTGTAAAGTAGATCCGGGTGAAGGCAAGTTGGGGCGGAAGCGATGAGACGGA